>ERZ1684501.7-NODE-7-length-161329-cov-187.448330_pt1 | contig 161329 bp, 186 predicted proteins | sample MGYA00580191_ERZ1684501 | MGnify/ENA primary metagenome ERZ1684501 (study PRJEB41475, sample SAMN08455322) | hot springs metagenome | biome: temperate mixed forest biome [ENVO:01000212]; feature: neutral hot spring [ENVO:00002181]; material: water | place: New... | reverse complement strand
CTGCCTCCAGCTCGCCTCTGGGCATGTCGCCGAAGTGCTCCTTGGCCAAGTCGGCCAATACGCTGTCCACCGCGGCCACCATGGAGTCAAAGTCGCAGTAGTAAAACTCCATGTCCCACTCCACTTGGTATTTAAAAAGTATTCTCTCTGGCGATTTTGTACACACCCTCCTCCACCTTCTCCAGGCGGAAGACACCCCCATCCGTCTTCACTACGACGCGCCGGGGCCACTGCGAGGCGTCTACCTCCACCTGGGCGAAGCCGGCCCTCTTGAACACGTCCTCGAGGTCCCCCCTGGGGAAGTCCTCTGGCATCAGCAACGCGTAGTTAAACACGCCTGCCTTTATAAACTGGGCAACCTCTGCCCGGTCCTCCTCCGCCGTGACGTCGTAGAAGGCGCGGGGCTCCATGGCCGCGGCTGTGGACGGCTTTATAAGCTTAGAGGTCTATAGCGTAGAGGATGTAGGCCCCATACCTCTCGGCGTAGCCCTCGGGGCTTAGCGACGTGACGTCGGCGCCCGGCGGGCCTTGTGCTTTGCCGAAGGAGAACTTACCCACGTAGAGTCCGCCTTCTGAGACGCAGGGGGCGCCGCGGCTTAGGAGGTCCCACGGCGTGACGGCTGTGCAGACCCACGGCTCGTCGGGGAGGCACGCATAGCCCCTCGTCATGCCCAAGGCCTCTGCCACGGCCTCGTAGGCCTCCAGGCCCCCGAGGCACTTCCCCTCCCCGGAGCCGGCGGCCTTGCCTCCGTAGATCTTGAGCCTCTCCCTGAACCCCACCTTTTGCACCAGCCTGTGGCTTGGGGTATTCCACTCGGCGACTAGGAGCGTCGCCACTTGGGCGCCCCTCCTCTTGGCCTCCTCGATCATGAACTTGGTGAATGCTTCGCCGACTCCCCGGCCCCGGTACTCCGGCCTAACTCTCAGCCCCTGGAGGTAGGCGGCTTTCCCCACAATAGCCATAGCCGCCACTGCCACAACGGTGTCCCCCATCAACGCCACGTAGGCCATCCCCTCCTCAACCCACCTCCCAATTACTCGGGGCACGTAGTCCCCCCACTCCCAGGTATTCTGCGTAAAGGAGACTATCTCGGCCACGTCTCTCTCCTCTGCCCGGCGGAATACAAGCATTATAAACCTGGCCTCCACCGCTTTTTATGCCTTATCTCTATCGTGTCGCGTACGACGGGGCGCTTTTCCACGGCTTCACCGGCCACCCCAACTCCGTGGAGGCGGCGCTTAGGCGCGTCTTCGGCCGCCTGCTGGGCCGGGGGAGTAGGACGGACCCCGGAGTGTCTGCTGTGGGCAACGCCGTGTTGGCGCCCAGCCGCCTGCCGCTGGGGTACATAAACTCCAGGCTACCGAGGGGTGTGTGGACGTGGGCTGTGGCTGAGGTGGGGGAGGGCTTTAACCCGAGGAGGGCCAGGCGGAGGAGGTACCTCTACGTGGCGCCGCACTGGGGGGAGGACGTGGAGGCCATGAGGGAGGTGGCCGAGCTTTTCAAGGGGACGCACGACTTTTCTTCCTTTATCCAGTTTAGGGGGGAGAGGGGGGCGCCGCCTGTGACCACAGTGGAGGAGGTGGGGGTGGAGGTGGTGGGGCGCCTCGTCTACCTCTACTTCGTGGGCAAGGGCTTTAGAAATAAGCAGATTAGGAAGATGGCTTGGGCAATCTTGGCGGCGGGGCGGGGCGTGGTGTCGAGGCGCTACGTGGAAGAGCTTCTTGAGACGCCGAGGCCTGGGGCTGTGCCAAGCGCGCCGGCGGAGGGCCTCATCCTGCTCGACATTGAGTACGACGTGAAGTTCGACGTGGACCGCGGCGAGCTTAGGAAGGCCTACGTCTACTTTTTGGAAAAGTATAGGCGGTTGGAGGCCCTCGCGGCGGCTTATAGGGCGGCGGGGGAGCAGCTCCTCTTTTACGACGATTTGTAGAAGCCGAGGGCGTGTATTCCTAAGCCCCCCGCCCCGTCTTCTACCATCTTGCGGTAGAGCTCGTAGGCCAGCTCTGCGCCGGGTAGCTTCAAGCCGCGTTTCCTGGCCTCCTCTAGGGCATAGCCCAGGTCTTTTTTCAAGTGCTCTGCCTTGAAGCCGGGGGAGAGGTCGCCCTTGAGCAACTTGGGGAGGTAGAGCTCTATTGAGCCAGACCTCGCGGCGCCGCGTGTGAGGACCTCCGCCACCTTGTCCATGTCTAGGCCGAGGGCCTTGGCAAACTTTAGGCCTTCCACCATGGCCACCGTGTTGAGGGCAACTACGACTTGGTTTACGAGCTTCATGGCTTGGCCGTATCCCACGGGGCCCATGTACACGATGTCTCTGCCCATCGCCTTGAATATGGGGAGTAGCCTGTGGTAGATCTCTTCCTTGCCCCCTACCATTATCGTCAGCGTGCCTTCTATTGCGCCTTTTTGGCCGCCTGTCACTGGGGCGTCGAGGAACTCTATGCCGTACTGCGCGAGCCGCTCTGCGAACTTCCTAGCCCACTCGGGCGAGTTTGTGGACATGTCGACCACTATGAGGCCCGGCCTCGCCCCCTCCACTACTCCGGAGGGGCCGAAGAGGACTTGCTCCACGTCGGGCGCGTCTGACACCATGACGACGACCACGTCCACTCTCTTGGCCAAGTCTGCGGGAGACTCGGCCACGTATACCCCGGCCTCTGCAAACTGCTTTGTCTTCTCTCGCGTCCTGTTGTACACGGCGGCGAGGAAGCCCGCCTTTAGGAGCTGCATCGCCATTGGCCCTCCCATGATCCCCAAGCCGATGAACCCAACGCGCACGACCCCTCCCCCAAACTATATAAATAAATTTGTTCTGCGGCTTATGCTAACGCCTGTTGTGAGCTATTCCACTGTGAGAGAGGTGAAGGGCCCCCTCCTCGTCATTGAGAGGACGAGGGGAGTTTCCTACGGCGAAATTGGCGAAGTGGTTGGGCCAGACGGCGAGCCGCGCAAGGTGCAGGTGATTGAGGTTGCCACGGACTACGCCGTTGCGCAAGTCCTCGGCGGCACGCTCGGTCTGCCGAGCAAGGGCTCCACCGTGAGATTCTACGGCAAGACTTTGAAGATCCCGGTCTCTGAGCAGCTTATTGGGAGAATTCTCGACGGGAAGGGGCAGCCGAGGGACCACATGCCTCTGCCTCCCCCCGAGGACTTTAGAGACGTAAACGGCGAGCCGCTTAACCCGTACTCCAGGGAGTACCCAGAGGAGCCCATTGAGACCGGCATATCTGCCATAGACGGGCTTTACACCTTGGTGAGGGGGCAGAAGTTGCCCATCTTCTCTGGCACGGGCCTCCCCCACAACATGATGGCGGCGCAGGTGGTTAGGCAGTCCACTGTGAGGGGGAGCGGGGAGGAGTTCGCAGTGGTCTTCGTGGGCATCGGCATTAAGACCGAGGAGGCCCTGTTCTTCATGGACGAGTTTAGGAAGACGGGAGCCCTTAGGAGGGCTGTGGCTGTGATAAACCTCGCCTCGGACCCGGTGGCGGAGCGCATCCTGGCGCCTAGGGTCGGCCTCACCATTGCCGAGTATCTGGCCTGGCAACTGGGCTACCACGTCCTAGTGGTGATGACCGACATGACTAACTACTGTGAGGGGCTTAGAGAGCTGTCCTCTGGCAAGGGCGAGTTGCCGGGCCGCCGCGGCTACCCCGGCTACATGTACACCGACCTCGCCACCATATATGAGAGAGCTGGGAGGGCCCACGGGAGGAAGGGCTCGGTCACCCAGTTCCCCATCCTCACCATGCCCAACGACGACATTACTCACCCCATCCCAGACCTCACGGGCTACATAACCGAGGGCCAGCTGGTGTTGAGCAGAGCCATGTGGGGCAAGGGCATATACCCGCCCTTCGACGTAATCATGTCTCTATCCCGCCTGGCGAAAGACGCCATTGGCGAGGGGAAGACGCGGGAGGACCACAAAGACGTGGCCAACACCCTAATTGCCGCGTACAGCAAGGCCCTGGAGCTGAGGAACTTGGCCACGCTGGTGGGCGAGCGCAACTTGGGCTGGAGAGAGAGGCGCTACCTCCGCTTCGCAGACGCCTTTGAGCAGAAGTTCATAAAGCAGGGCTACTACGAGAGGAGGTCCTTCGAGGAGACGCTTGACATTGGGTGGGACGTCCTCTCAATACTGCCAGAGGACGAGCTCACAAACGCCAGGCCGCAGATAACCCAGAAGTTCTACAGGCGCCACATATTCGAAAGCGTGGCCGTATAAGTCCCAGCCTTTTCATGGGCCCGGGCCTCTGCGCTGGGAACCTCTGCCTAAGAATTGAGGAGGTGGAGTTCGAGGAGCCGCCGGCCAAGATCGAGGTGAGGGGCGACGGCGCAGTGGCGGTGTGCGTGGCTCCCGAGGCCGTGGGCCACTGGCTGGCCCTCGCGCAGGCCATGTACTACGCCTACCACTGGAAGGGCCCCGCCAGGAACCCCAACATCTCAGCCTTAATGTTCCTAACCCAGAGCACCCAGATAAAAGACGCGCTGGGCGCCTCAGCCGCCGGGCGGAAAAAGGCCATATGCGCAGTGCTGGCGCCGAGAGATGCCCTGGACAAGGTGGAAGTCCCCCGGGGACGACACGCCCTGCCGCAGGGGACGTGGGACCCGTGGAAGATCACGAAATACGCCCTAGACCTAATAGAGTAGGCTTCAGCCTGTGAGGCGCGGTGCGTCCACCAGCGGCCTTTGGGACAGTTGCACGAAGAGGGGGTGGCTCAGCACCACCGCCTTTGCCCTCTTCCTCACCTGCTCTGGGGCCATGGGCACTGCTATGCGCCTCTTAACTTCAAGCCTTCCGCGCGCCGGGTCTATGGCCGCCGTGTATTCCACGGCCACGGGGGAGCCGTCTATGAGGAGTATGTAGGCCTTGGCGTCGCCTCTGGTGGACACTGGGAGGTACCACAAGTTCTCCACTGCGTCTAAGTCCTCGTCTGGGGACGTCTCCACGCCGCGGCTGTTGTACTTGGCGGTGAACTTTGCGTGTCTTGCCGCAAGTAGGGCCAGCCAGGGCTGGCGAGAGGCGTCTAGAGCCTTGGGCGGCTTCCCCTCCCTAGTGAACAAGACCTCCCTAAGCGTCGCCGAGGCCTCTATGAACAAGTCCTCCAGCGGGAGCTCGTCCATCTTGGCCAACAGCTCTGACACAGAGGCCGTCCCTGTGATGAGCGCCTTTGCCCACTGGTAGAACTCGCCGTAGCGCAGAAACACGGGCAGGCCTCGGGGCCTCAGGGCGGCCCCTCTCACCGCCACCTCGCCGCTCCCCACCTTTACGTAGTTCTTCTCCGCAGGGGTGCCTTTCTCGGTGACGGGTATCCACAGGTAGTCCCAGACCCCCTCCAGCTTGAGCCCCAGCCTCGCGCCGAAGGGCCCCCTCCACTTGTCGGCCACGTAGGCGTTTATCTCCTCGAGGAAGGCCTCGGGGTCTCCCACTTGCACGTAGAGGGAGTCGGTGTCCCCGTACACCGGCTTGTAGCGTTGCCAAAGGTCGGCGTGAATCGCATCTGTCTTTTGCACAATGTAGGCCGCTACCCACTCGTTCACCACGCCCCACCCCGCCCTTTTGCCATATATGCCGAAGCCGGAGTTCGCGAGGATCTTGACCGCTTGATCCGCCGCCTTGCCCACCGCCTTCACAGCCCTCCTAGCCTCAAGCACAGCCACATGGAGACGCCAAATGGGCCCACCCTCGAAACACACCCTCCTCGACCCGCCGGTGGTCTTTACCTCGAAGCCGTCGGAGCACTCCCTAACCGAGGTGGGGTCCACCCCATCTTGCACTATCAGCGACGGGTACATGGCTGAGAAGTCGTACTCGGCCACGTTGCGGAAGACTCCCGCGGCCCTCACCCTGACCTTGTCCCCTGCGGCGTATTCAGCCTCCCTCCGCCTGTCCACGAGGACGTAGCCCAAGCGCTCCATCTCCTTGTGGATTAGAAACTCGAAGAGGTGACCCGGCGAGGCGGTCTCTCCCACTTGCGCCACCACCATGGCGTTGCCCCCCACCGCGGCCCCCAAGCCCTCCAAGATGGGCACCACTCTGGCGGCTAGGCGGTATGTGACTTTGACGTCTGTGGCTAAGTACTCCTCGGCCTCGGCCGCCGAGAGGTGGGCCAGCCTGCTCCTCAGCCGCTTTATCCGAAGGAGCTCCACGTCCGCGAGCCCCAGCTCTCTGTGGACGCCCAGCTGGCGGGCCACGTCGTATAGCCCATACGACCTCTCGACAAGCCCAAGAGAGGGGCCAAAGCCCCCCGAGAAAAGTGGGAATAAGTCGATGTGTGGCTTATACCCGCGGGCCGTCTTCAGCGTGTACCTCGTGGCTGAGGGGAGGTAGAGCCAGTCGAACTGCCAAGAGTTGTACCCCACGGCGTAGTCAATGTCGCCGGGCAAATCGGCCTCCCTAGCCCCCCTCTCCTCCTCCAGCTCGACGATGGCGACGTCTTCTCCGTCTACTGTGTAGCCCACGTAGACCCTGCCGCCCGCCACCTCCACGTCGAAGGCCAGCACCTTAGGCTTGGCGTACATCGCCTCCACCACCGCGGCTGAGATGTCCGGCGGCCCCGACCTGAGGCTGAGGTCGCCGGCGGCTCTCAAGGCGAACTTAATATAGCTCTGAGACACTCTGTACCCCATCCTCAGGAGCTCCTCCCTAGCCCTGGGGACTAGGCCGGGTCTTTCCACGTACACAGCCCAAACTCTGCCGTCCGCGGGCACGTACCGCAACCCGTCGAATTCCATGGGCGTCAAGTCGGCCTCCTCAACCCACGACGCAGACTTAAGCCTAGGCCGGCTCTTCCCCACGGCGTAGAAGTAGGGAGAGAAGTGCACAACGGCGCCGTCTCTCACCACCCACGCCCCCTTCCCAAAGTACCAGAGACCCCTCATAACGCCTCTCTACGCCCCCTAGGCCCCGCCGCGGCGAATCCCCAACCTGCCAAACTACTCACCCCAACTGTAAAACCGACAAATGACACATCACAGAAACGCCACAGACATATATCTACCACGTATACACAGATTTCGGGGGAGAGTTAACTGAAAATAAACCCGCACGCACCCTCAAAGAGGTGTGTCCCAACACCAACAAGCATTTAAAACGTGGTACAACAAAGAGCCATGGAACAGGTAATTGAAAGGCCGCTTCCAAAGCCCTCCTCCGCCGATTATGCCTCTGCCCGCCTTTTGGAGGCGCTGGTGGAGGCTGAGCTGGCGTTAGAGTTCCTACGCCGAGGCTTGACACGAAACGCGGCTGGTAAGGTTTTTCAGGCGTGGAGGGCGGTGCTCGCCGCTTTGCTTAAGCTTGAGAGACTTAAGGCCTTGGCCAAGACTGAGGAGGAGAGGAGGTGGCTTGAGGAGAGGGCGGTGCCTAGAGTGCCCACCAGCAGGATGATGTCTCTGTCTAGGCTCCTCGAGGAGCTGGGGTATGCACGTTTGACGTACATCACTGACCGCGCTCTAAACCTCCACGACTATCAGAACCACGGCCCCGACCCAGACATGGCCCTTAGCAAGTATCGTGCGAGGGAGGAGGCGGCCTACTTCATTAAGAGTCTCATAGAGGTGGTGGCAGAGTACGCCGAGAAGCTAAAGAACCGCGTCGCGTGGACAGAGGAGCATGAGAGAGCCTACTCAGCCCTAGTTGGGGGGCTTGGGTGAGTATGGAGTTTGTGGTGGGTGGCGTGGTGGTTCGTCTTTTGCAGGGGGATATTACTGAGGTGGAGGCGGGGGCTATTATCAACGCGGCCAATTCGTACCTAGAGCATGGCGGGGGCGTGGCTGGGGCTATTGTGAGAAGGGGCGGGTGGGTGATTCAAGAGGAGAGCCGGGAGTGGGTCCGTCGACATGGCCCAGTGCCCGTGGGCGGGGTGGCGGTGACTTCGGCGGGCCGCCTAAGGGCAAAGTACGTGATCCACGCGGTGGGGCCTAGATGCGGCATAGAGCCCATTGAGAAGCTGGGCGAGGCCGTCAAAAACGCCCTCTTAAAGGCAGACGAGCTGGGGGTAGAGAGCGTGGCGCTACCGGCCATCTCCACCGGCGTGTTTGGATGCCCCTACCGCGACGCGGCACTGCAGACCGCCACAGCAATCAAAGAGACGGCGCCCAAGCTAAAGTCCGTCAAGCTGATCATGGTCGTCCTCTACGGCGAAGAGGCCTACCAAGCCTTCACAGACGTATTCAAAAAAGTGTTAGCGGGCTAGAGTTTGGAGCACAGCCTCTAGGAGGGCTATGAAGTCCCCCTCGTTTTTCATCGACTTGATGAAGCTTATCAGCTCGGGGTCGTTGCCCAAGTCGAACTTCTCCACCGCCTGCCGGGAGTACTCGGCCGAGTAGCCGGCGGGTGTTGGACACTTCTTGTACGTGCCGCTCGCCATCTCCATGGAGGCGGCGCCGCCCCGCAGAACCAGCGTAGCCATGGCGAAGTTGCCCACGCGGCACTCCCCCTCACGCGCCACGTCCTCGATGGTAAAAACCGCGTCTACGAAGTCCTCCCCCTTCTCTATTGAGAAGCTGTGAAAGTTGTTCTCGTTCTTCGCTATGGTGTTGAAGGCGTTTACCCATTCTATCAATTTTTCCATTTGCCCCCCACCCTTCTACTATTTAAATATTTGGGACGCTGGGACACCACCTTTTTATAGGGTGTCTGTTCAGTGGCGTGGATATCCCACTTGTGGTGTATCTACACTCTTGTCCAAACTGCGGGGGGCCCGTCACCTCCGACAGGCTGGCGGGGGGCCTCCCCTGCCGCGAGTGTCTGCCTGAGGTGGTTAAGGCCGGCGGCATTGCCGATGTTGTTAAAGCCCTCCGTAGGAGGAGGGCGTTGAAGGGCTTGGCGTGGGTTGACGAGTACTTGAAGCGGTACGAGGAGTTTTCCTCTCTCTTTAAGGCGGCTGTGGGGTTTGAGATGTGGGGTGCGCAGAGGCTTTGGGCTAGGCGGTTTGTCCGCGGGAGGAGCTTCGCAATTGTGGCGCCTACGGGCTCTGGCAAGACCACGTTTATACTTGTGGCCACCTTATACGCGGCGCGGGAGGGGAAGAGGGCGCTCCTCATCTTCCCGACCTCGGCGCTTGCTAGGCAGGTTCACCAGAGGCTTTTGAGCTACGCCGAGAAGGCCGGCGTGTCTGTGAGGGCGGTGGCCTACCACTCGCTTCTGACGGAGAAGGAGAAGAAGGAGGCCTTGGGGGCCGTTGAGAGGGGCGACTTCGACGTGTTGATCGTCACCTCTGCCTTCCTCCCCCGCTACTTCGACTTGTTGAAGAGGTTTAAGTTTGACTTCGTGGCGGCGGACGACGTCGACAGCATTCTCAGGGCGACGAGTAAGAACATTGACAGGATTTTGAGACTCCTCGGCGTATCTGACGAGGTGTTGAAGCTCGCCCTGGACGTCATAAACGCGGTGAAGGAGTTGCGGAAGGCGGAGATTGCGGGGGATTTGAAGGAGGTGGAGCGGCTAGACGCAGAGGTGGCGGCGCTTAGGGCCAAGTTGCAGGAGGAGGCGAAGAGGCTTAAGTTGGGCATATTCGTCGCCTCTGGCGCGTTGGCTAGGGCGAGGAGGACGACGCGGCTCCTCTTGTTTAGGGAGATTCTGGGCTTCGACGTGGGGGGTAGGGCGGAGGGGCTTCGGAACGTGGTCGACGTGTACGTCGAGCAGGGGAGAGACGTGGTGGGGCAAGTGGTGGAGTTGCTCAAGAGGCTTGGCCCCGGGGGGATTGTCTACGTGCAGGACAGAGAGCTTGGGCTTGCCATTGTGGAGAGGGCCGCGGGGGAGGGCCTCGCCGTTGAACACTTTCTGCGGCCTAGGAGGGGGGTGCTGGAGAGGTTTGAGAGGGGGGAGCTCGCGGCGTTGGTGGGGCTGGCCTCTGCCAGGTCGGCGCTGGTGAGGGGGATAGACCTGCCCCACGTGATTAGGTACGTGGTGTTTGTGGGAGTGCCTAAGTACAGGTTTAGGGTTAGGCTGGAGGAGTTCTCCATACCCGCGTACTTGACCTTCTTCTACAACGTCAGAGCTGTCCTCTCTGGCGAGTTGAGGTACAAGGTGGACAGGGCCATTGGCCAATTGAAGCGCCTGGCTCCCTACGCGTTGAGCGTGCAGGAGGCGTTGAAGAAGGCGGCGGAGGGCCAAGAGCTGTCTAGCTTTGAGAAACACGCGGTGGACGTGGCGAAGGGCGCGGTTGAGCTCGCCAACTCCATACTCAGCGACGAGGAGTTGCGCAGAGCCATCGACTCCTCCACGGAGGTGCGCCTGGCGTACATAGGCGGGGAGTTGTACGTGTTAGTGCCAGACGTCACGACGTATATACAGGGGAGTGGGCGGACCTCCCGGCTCTACGCGGGCGGCCTCTCCAAGGGCCTCAGCGTGGTCGTGGTGGACGATTGGAAGGTCTTCACCGCCCTCCAGAGGGAGCTGAAGCTGAGGTTTGACGAGGCTGAGTTTAAGCGCCTGGACGAGGTGGACCTCTCCGCCGTTCTGGCGGAAGTGGATAGGGACAGGAGGACTATTAGGGAGATAATGGAGGGGAAGGCTGTGGTTACGGGGGGCAGGGAGCTTATGAGGACTTTGTTAATGGTGGTGGAGTCTCCCACCAAGGCGAGGACTATCGCCAACTTCTTCGGCAGGCCCAGCATGTTGTTGGTCGACGGGGTGCCCGTCTACGAGGTGTCCACTGGAGACGCCATATTGATGGTGACGGCCTCGCTGGGCCACATATACGAGCTCCCCACCTCCCTCGATAGAATCTCTAAGGAGGAGAGAGAGGTCCTCAGGAGGTGGTTCGGCGACTTTAGGCGGGGGAACTACGACGGAGGCGAATACGCCGTGTTGGCGACAGAGGGGGGATTTGTGCCTGTGTACAACAAGATTTGGCGCTGTAGGGGGGCCGTGTACGTGGACGACGTCGACGTGCCGCCGGACTGCCGGCCGCTCGACGTCTTGGCCGCTATTAGGAACCTCGCCGTTGAGGTGGACACGGTGCTCATCGGCACCGACCCAGACTCTGAGGGCGAGAAAATTGCCTTTGATCTCTACCTCGGCCTTAGGCCCTACGTGGCCGACATTAAGCGGGTGGAGTTCCACGAGGTGACTCGCCGCGCGATCATGAACGCCTTGGCCAATCCCAGGGGCATTGACTACTCCCGCGTAAAGGCGCAGATCATTAGGCGTATTGAGGACCGGTGGATAGGCTTTGGGCTAAGCAAGATCCTTCAGAGGGAGTTCGGGAGCCCGAACTTGTCGGCTGGCCGCGTCCAAACCCCCGTGCTAGGCTGGGTTGTTACAACATACGAGGAGTCGCTCCGGCAGAGGATGTACAACGTGGAGCTACAGCTAGACGACGTTGACCTGAGGCTACAGCTACCTCAAGAGGCGCTGAAGGCGCTTAGGGAGAAGCGGAGGGTGGCCATTAGGAAGGCAGGCGCCGAGACGCGGGTCGTAAACCCCCCGCCCCCGTATACCACCGATGAGCTCTTAAGAGACGCGGTGAATAGGCTGGGCCTCTCGGCTGACTACGCCATGAGGATAGCCCAAGACCTCTTTGAGAGCGGGCTTATAACTTACCACCGCACCGACAGCACTAGGGTCTCCGCGGCGGGGATCGCCGTGGCGCGGGAGTATATAACGAAGAGGTTTGGAGAGGGGGCTTTTAGGCCGAGGACTTGGGGCGAGGAGGCAGAGGGGGCCCATGAGGCCATTAGGCCCACGAGACCCATAGACGTGGAGGAGCTAAGGGGGCTGGTAAACGCCGGGGTGTTGCAGTTGGCCATACGCCTCACGAGAAGCCACTACCAGCTCTACGACCTCGTGTTCAGGCGGTTTATGGCAAGCCAAATGGAGCCGAGCGAGGTAGAGGTAGAGCGGTACGAGGTGGAGATAGACGGGTACGTGGCCCAGGTGGAGAGAGTCGTGGACATCAAGCGCCAGGGCTTCCAAGTGATGTACCAAGTAACGGCGGTCGAGCCTGGTCTCCCCACGGGCACCATAGAGGTGACCGTGAAGAGGTACCGCTTGATTAGGAGAATTCTCTCAGAGGCCGACGTGTTGGCCTTGATGAGGCAGAGGGGGATTGGCAGGCCCAGCACCTACGCCCGCATCCTCCAAGTGCTCGCCAAGAGGTATTACGTATACGTGGTTGGCCGTAGGAGGCTTATGGTCCCCACGAAGAGGGGGATAGAGGTGTACCACTACCTCGAGCAGAAGTTCGGCAAACTAGTCAGCGAAGAGCGAACTAGGCTAATAGAGCAATACATGGACGCAGTAGAGCAGGGCAAGGCCAAATTCGAGGATGTGCTGAGCGAGCTATTCGACGAATTTAAGACCGAAGTTCTGCCAAATCTCTCAGGCGCCTCCCCACCGCCTAAATAACCGCCCCCTGGGGCGTAGCCCTAGCCTACTTCTATGAATATGCCGGGCTTTAGGGGTAGCGCCGCCTTCTTCTTTCCGCCTAGGTCTGGCGCCTGGGGGTCGTCTGCCTTGTATATGTCCACTGGAACTCCAAGCGCCTTTTCTACGTACCTCTTGTACGACTGGAGGGCGGCGTATTCGTCGAATTGTTCCACGCGCTCTACGAGCCCCCTCACCTCTTCGCCCATGGACTTGGCGAAGTCTACGAGTCTCTTGGCCAACTGGGGCGGGGCCCCCGCCTCTATGGCCGCCTTGACGTCTTTCCCCACGGCGGCTCTCAGCCACTGGTAGTTGCCGTTGACGTATATCGCCACCCTCTTCGCCCCGGCCTTATATGCGGGGATGTTTTTCACATCTTCAATCAACATGTCCACATACCTCTTGGCCAAGAGGGCGGCTGGGTCTGGGCTCAGCTTTGGCCAAGGCGCCGTCGCGGCGAATCCCTCGCCACCGAGAATTTGCCAGAGCTCCTCGGCGAAGTGCGGCACTATGGGCTCCAGGGCCACTACCCACGCCTTGGCGGCCTCCACCGCGCTTTTAGACGGCTTATCCACCATGGAGAGGTACTGGCTAAAGACGGCCTCGGCGTTGTACAACAGCTCCACGGCGGCCTGCCTCAGCCTCACTTTCTCATACGCCTCTCTAGCCCTCTCGAGGACGTGCGCCACCTCGGAGACCAGCCACTTGTCTAGCCAAGTCTCCTCTCTCTCCACGGCGCTTTGCGCCAGCCTCTGCACGAGGTTGTAGATAGACATGAGCTGTTGAGAGTTTCTCCTCGCCTCTGCGTCTCTGAAGTCTAGGTCCTGCTCCACCTCTGCCGCTATTGCCAACGTGGCGCGGAGCGGGTCTGGGCCGTACAACGCCACCGCCTTGTCCAAGGGCAAGACGTTCCGCTTAGACTTAGACATCTTTTCTCCCTCCCTCAGCACCCAGCCGTTGGCCACAATCTGCCTTGGCCACTTCTCCCTGGGGAAGATGGCCACGTGGTTGAATATGAAGAAGGTGAGGTGGTTGGGTATGAGGTCTTTGCCCGAGTTTCTAGAGTCTAGGGGGTACCAGTAGTCAAACTCGCGCCTAATCTCCTCAAGGGCTGCGGGGTCTACGCCTATCCTCTTCGCCACCTCTGCCGCGCTCCCCTGACCGAGGAACACGTAGTCCCAAAACTCCTCTGTCAACTGCTCCGGCCTCAGCCCCAGAGCCCTAATCTTCTTGATGACAGTGTAGAAGGCCATGTAGATAGTGGAGTCGCTTAAGCTCTCGATAACCCACCCCCGGCTCCACGGCAGAGGCGTGCCCAGCCCCCTAGTCCTGGCGCAGGCCCTCTTGTCCAGCCAGTCTATGGTGGCCAAGAACTGGGCCTTGGCCTCCTGTGGAATTATGGCCATCTCCTCCACCAACTGCTTCGCCAACTGTTTCCAGCTCCTCTCCCCGTAGTTTATAAACCACTGGTCCTCCAGCACCTTCACCACGATCTCAGTACCACATCTGCAGTACACCGGCTTGTTCATTATGTCGTACATCACACCGCCTAGCCCAGCCTCGGCGAGCCACTTGGAAATGAACTCCCGCGCCTCTTTCACAGGCCTCCCGGCGAAGTACAGCTTAAACACGGCCCTCACCATAGACCTCGCGGGCTCGGGGAGGTGAAGCGCTATGCGGTCAACCACGTCTTCTCTAACCACGCCCCTCGTATACTCCGCGGAGTAGACCTCCCTAGTCGCCTCCTCGAGGGCTGGGTCAGTCTGGCTCTTTATCCCCATCCGCTCCACCACCTCCTTGGCGGGGTACTCGCCGTACCCCTCCACCCTTATCAGGGGGATGAGCTTCACCTCCCCCATGTCCCTCAGCGCCGCGTAGTCGTACGGCGCGTGGGCGGGCACGGACATCACTACCCCAGTCCCCACCTTGGGGTCCACGAACTTGGCCTCGTAGACCGGCACCCACTCCCCCGTCACTGGGTTTAACACCCGCCTGCCCACGAACTCTCTCCCCCTGGCCTCTCTAACCACTTTGACGTTGCCTTGGAAGGAGAGCCTATACGCCGCGTCTTTGCTCAACACCATCCTCCTCCCCTCGAACTCGGCCAGTACGTACTCTGCGTCTGGGTTAATCCAGATGTTCGTCACGCCGGGCACAGTCTCAGGCCTGAGAGTGGCCGTGGGGTACACCAAGCCCTCCCCATCAACGAAGTATATGAGAGTCCACTGGCCGATTTCGGGCTCTTTGTCGTCCTTAGTGTCGTGGGCCCCCACGGGCATTTGATGCCGCGGGCACCACCCCACCGGGTGCCTCCCTCTCACAATTAGGCCCCTCTTCCTCAGTTTCTCAAACTGCCACTGGATAAAGCGCTGGTACTCTGGGTCAATCGTGGTAAACTCCCGGCTCCAGTCAATGCCGAGGCCGAACTCGGCCATGGCCTCCTTAGACCTGCGGTGGAAGTACTGCGCCAAGTAGAGGGGGTCCCCCATCTTCTTAATGTCGTCGTCTGACACGCCGTATATCTCCTTGTACTCCTCTATGACGGCCTTGTCCCCGGCGGCGATGACCTCGGCGATGGTCAAAATGGGGGTCCCGGTGTAGTGGAAAGCCATGGGGAACAGCACGTTGTAGCCCAGGTGGCGGCGGAAGCGCGCCATTACGTCTGCGACTAGGTAAGTCCTGCCGTGGCCAATGTGTATAGTCCCATTGGGGTACGGATACGCCGCCGTTATGAAGAACTTAGGCCTCCCAGGCTGCGGCGAGGGCTCAAACACCTTGGCCTCGGCCCACCTCCTCTGCCACTTCTCCGCCACCTCGATAAAGAACTTGGCAAGCTCGCTCACAGGCCACAAAACCCCAGTATTAATAATACTTTCCCCGAGGGCCCCGCCGCGAAGAATTAAAAGCCGGGCCTAGAGAGAGACGTGGAGAGCCGACTCGCGGCGTTGTTGCTACTTGCGGCTTTGGCGTGGGCAGAGGGCTACGTGGCCGTGCTAGTGGACGGAGGGCCCGATGTTGCAGATGTGCACATCTACGCACCAACGCCTGACGGGTGGAGACCCGCCCACGTGGTCTACCAGCCGGAGCTAATAGAGACATATGTCGTAGCTACAGGCGGAAGAGTCACGATGCCCCACTATAATCTAACACGCTATTTGCTACTAATCCCCAGAGAGGCGGTGACAGCGCAGGGACGCCCAGTGCCTGAGGCCCCGCCAGATCTTCAACTGTGGTCTCTGGAGATAGACAACGGAACCGCCAAAGTGACGGTGCCTCTGGCCGTCGGCAGACGCCCCATAGCCACAGAAAGCGCAACCCAAGCGACATGGCACAGCCTTGGACAACAGCCGGCGAATACGCCTAATAGAGGCAGAATAGTAAAGGCACACGACCAGCAAAAAGACCCAGAAACCGTGGTTGCAGGGCGTGAAGACGTAGCTACCGCAGAGCTGGAAACCGCACTTGCCACCGGCTCTACGGTCTATGTAATCGGCGGCACCTACTTCAACTCAATTGCGGTTGCAGGCACATTCAGCACATACATGCCAGTATACTCGCCGACAGGACAAACCTATGCATGCTCCCTTGATAACATGTTCGTGATAGGATACGAGGCGGTAAATGCCACAGTAGGCGTCAAAGTGGACGGCTATATAACAGGCGGCTACTTAACCTTGGAGGTGTACAACCTCAACACTTGTTCCCAGATAAGCAGTATAACGCTGGCGCTACCTCAGTACGGCATCTCGTGGACAAACGTGGCGCTACCAAGCGTAGGACCTAACCTCCAGCTTGGGCTCAGGATAAAGGTCTCGGGCCGGGCAGAGGCCGCAAACATAATGGTGTCGGCGGCAATCCACTATTCAAAGACTGTCAACAGCTTGGCGCAAGCGGCCACGTCTAAGGCTCAATCAACCAGCGCGATACCGGATATCGGCATAGGCGCCGGCAACAACGCCGTGCTCTTTGGGCCCTACATTGCCTACGATGGGCTAATTGAAGGTACAGTAACGGTTCCCCCATCCACAGTAAGACTCACGTGGTACGGGTCCACATGCCCCCACATAACTGTGACCTACTACATCAACTTCATAGCGCAGAGCTTTAGACTTGTGACACCCAGAACCACTACGCCGAGCGGATGGTACTGCTACTACGACGTGCCACCAACCACGCTGACCATCGACAAGTGCGCCTACGCCATAGCAAAGGCCGCATCGGAAGGCATACTAGCGGTATCAATAGTATACAGTACAGCGGCAGGAGGGACCATATCTTTTGGGCCATCCCCCATCTTAACAATAACCTTTGACAGGTGGCTAGAGCCATTTCCATCTAACTACACCGATGGTAGGGGGAGTGTATACGAGGAGTGGACATCTTTGCTTCTCTACAACACGTTTGAGATCCTGGGGCCCATATACACGGCGTCTTACCATGCAGTCTCAGAAGTAAGAGCTAGCAACAGAGAAGTTTGGCTGACTTTATCCGACAGCAGCCGAATCACATGTGGTGCGAAGTGGGTGATTACCGCGCCGGTGTCTAGGCCTGTTTTATATTATGGTAATACTGTTGTTGAAAAGCCTTGGTGGGCTGAGATTGGGAAAAGGGTGGCAGATGCCTTAGAGTTGCTACTTTCAGGTGTGGGCAGGTTAATCCAGCGGTTAGACTCCATCTCTCTGGGCCCCGTAGCTCACTTGTTCAAGACCGCAAGTGGATCCGTGACAAAAACACGGTCAGACGAAGCATACGCTATTACGTGGAGAAAGGGCTGGCTAGAAACAGAGCCGCCGCTTGTTGCTATAAGACTAGACCGCGTGGGGGCCAGCTCTTCTCCAACTTACGTCGAGTGGAGAACTTTCGCAACAGCGGCTTTAAGTCCCGATCGTCTTCGTTGCAACTTTTTACCAGATTACGATGTGGGTACGTTTATGTATTTACCTCCAGCCTTCGCAAGCCCAGAACCTTTAGTGAAATATAGGGCAAGCATATGGACTTGGCGCGGTCAAGTGTCCCTTGATGATTTCATACTCCCAAGTTCTCCATGAACGCAAGATTCTTGTTTTTTGTAACACTAGTTTTTACCCTTCTCTCCTCATTTCTTCTAGACGTGTCTAATAGACTCCTCCCAGTTATAGTTGGGTGTTATTTGTCTCTTTTGTATTTGCTCATTCTTTCCCTAGTCTTTTTCTTCAGGGGGGAGCTACCCCGGCTTACGCGGCGGCTTCTAGAGGCGGCGGCGGTATTTGCCTTGTCTGTCGCCGCCTTTGTCTATCCCCCACTTACGCTGGCCATGATACCCACCGCGTTGTTCGTCGTTTATGTGCCAATAACCCTGGGGCTGAGAGCCGGCGTCTTTAGGCGGGCCATCCACGCCGTGGCGTGGTACTTCACTACGGCAGGCATAAGCACTGCGGTGTACGCCGCCCTCGCAATCCTCGGCGTCCAGCCCCCCGTTAACCCCTACACCTTGGCCCTCCTCATCGTGGTTCCGTCGGCGTTGGTTAGCCACTACTTGTTGCTTCGCGTCTTCCAGCGCGAGTAGCGGCTTTAATAGATGGTTCATCTCCTCTTTCCGTGGACCTCTACTGGCTTGTCTTAATGGACAGGGACCACTTCCTCCACGCGGTTTCCTACGGCGTCTTCGGTGTGCCGATGGACCAGGCCCGGGTGCGGGGGTTTATCAAGCCCTACTTCAGACTCGTCGCAGTTATGGTGGACAAGCGGTGCGGCGCGGCGTGCGGAAGCCAGGCCGCGGTGGCCGAGGTGACGCACAGGTGGACGGAGTCCCAGGGCCCCTACTGGCCCGACGAAATTGCGGCGGGCAGAGTGAAGTACCCCTGGATGGTGCGGGCGAGGGTCTTAACCACGGGGGAGGTGGACCTGTCGCACCTCCGCTGTCTTTACCCAAAGCTGGAGCTCTTGCTCAACGCCTACAGAGACGGGGGGTACGGCATATACTTCGACGACGAGGCACTCCCGCAGTGCATAGGCGAGCTCATTGAGACTAGGCTGATCTCCAACCCCCTCCCCGCCGCCACCTACGACGAGGTGATAAAAGCCGCCGCGGCCATGGGGGAACTGCTCGGGTTTAACGTGGCCAGAAAGCACCTAGTGGGGCTACACCGCGTGGACTTGGCCTTCCTCACCGGGGACGGCCGCCTAGCCGCGGCTGTGCAAGTAACCATGAGGGATAGGTCAGTCATCGCAGATTTAAACGCCTTGAGAGACGCCGCTGAGAACAGCGACGCGGCCTTGGTATACGTGTTGACGAGGTACGACGTGGAGACCTTGGCCACGCTGCGGGAGCTTCTGGAGGGGAGGTACAGAGACCTGGCCAACCGCGTGACAGTGATAGAGGCGGCCCAGCTCATTAAGCTGTATCAACTGCTACAGAGCCTCTCAGTGAGAGAGCTCTTGTCTAGGCTCTTCAGGGCGCTTGTAGATGTACACGCGCAGGGCGGGGTTGTGGGCGACCAAGGCTAGGCCGGGCACCTCCCACATGTACGACACCACGTAGGCGCCTGGCTTCAGCTCCCTCTTCAGCTTCTCGGCGAGCCTGGCGTTGACGGAGGGCCACTGGAATATGTAGACGACGTCGGCGTCTGACACGTCGAATTTAAACATGTCCCCCAGAGCCACCCTACACCTACACCTCACAACGCAGATCAGCCAGCGGATTGGGTCTATCTCCACCCCAGCCACCGAGGCGGCGCCCATGGACTTAGCCAACGCCAGCACTCGACCATAGCCGCAGCCCAAGTCCACAACCCTCTTCCCCCTCACCCCCACCACTTGAAACGCCCACCGAGCCGCCGCAACGCTGGAAGTGCTGTAGGCCCCGCCCCTCCCCGCCAAGAAGGGCCACACAAAGTGGAGAACCGCCAACAACGCCGCCAGCACTACGGCGAGTAACACAGCCGTCATCTCTTCTCAACGACAAGCCCCACATCCCCAACGCCCACAACCTCCACCACATCGCCAGGCCCACAGCCGACGCAGGTAGCGCGCCAGTACACACCGTCCACTTTCACTAGGGCAAATCCGCCCGACGCCTCTACCACAACCCCCCTCTTGCCCACGAGGCCCGCTGGCGAGGGCCTCTTCGACCGTGCCATCCTAAGCCCCGCGACGAGGGCTACCACGTATATGCTTAAAAAGGCCGCGCCAAGGGGATAACCAAGCCAAGGCGGCGCAACGCCAAGTAGAGACAGTCCCACGAAAAGTCCGCCCAAAATCCCTATCAGCACTGGCGGAACCACGTCTCGCAACACTCGCCAGTTTATAACCTCTATAGGGTCGCCCAAAACCGCCTTTAGACACAAACACGTACATTGCGACCTCTAAGGCGCATACCCAGACTACAATGGTGGCACGCGGCTTTATCTAACGCGCTAAACGGCTTGCGTGTGTACGCCCCTTGGAGGGGGCGTGTTCACCGGCGCCTGTGCGGCGGCTCGACACCCCACGCCAGGGGCACTAAGTATTACGCCAACGTTTAAAAAGTTACTCACCATAAACCATAAATAAAAAGGAAATCTAAGATCCGTGCTTGATAATGTGAAAGTGGAAATCCTCAAGATCGTCGCCTCCCAGGGCTACACGACGGCAAGCGAGGTGACTAAGAGGCTGGGCATAACCTGGGGCGCGGCGCAGTGGCACCTCTTCTGGCTTGAGAACAATGGGTACATAAAGTCTGTGAAAGTGGGCGATGCCACGATATACATCTTGAACTGCGCAAACGTCATGAGGAAGCTAGAGGCAGTAGAGAAGGCTCTGCAGGCCAAAACAGCGGCGGATAAGAGGCGGACGTCCTCGCTCCGCCAGGGCTACGGCCAGTAGTAATAGTATACAACCCTCCTCCTACGGCCCCTCGTGGCCCATGCAGTTAGCGCCCCTGCGATGAATCCCCCAATGTGGGCGAAGTACGCGACTCCTCCCGCCTGTAGAGTGAAAAAGTCTATGAATCCGTAGAAAAGTTGGTATAGGAACCAGAAGCCTATATAAGCCCACGCTGGCACCTCTATTAACGTAATCACGATGAAGAAGGTCACGGTGAGAATTCTGGCGTGTGGGTACAGCACAAGGTATGCCCCAAGAACTCCGCTTATGGCCCCGGAGGCGCCTACCGCTGGCACCATTAGGAGGAGAGGATAGTTGAGCAACGACGCCTGGGCGACGGTTGACGCCCAGTGGACGAAGGCGGCCGCCACGCCCCAGAAGAGGTATAGGAGGAGGAAGCGGAGGTGTCCGTAGTAGTCTTCCACGTTGTCGCCGAAAACCCAGAGATATATCATGTTCCCCACTATGTGCATAATGCCGCCGTGGAGAAACATGTGCGTCACCCAGCGGTAGGGCTCCGAGAAGGCCAGGGCCGGGACAAAGGCATACTTCGCCGTGAAGGCGGGGTCGAGTATCTGATATATAAACACGGCGATGTTCACAAAGACGAGCGCCTTAGTCACAATGGGGTAACTCCTCGTCGGATTTATATCTCGGATAGGGAAAGCCACTCTAACCTCTCCTTACCCATTTTAAATCTTTCCCCACCTCAACGTTGCAATAAGTGACTCCCGTCGCAGTAGGCGCCTGGGGTATTTAACTCAAAGAAGTCTTCTCGGCATATTGAAAACTGGAGGCCGTGCCGCCTGGCCGCCTCCGCCGCGGCGGCGAGCACGCGCCGCCTGTAGTCGGCGGGGGCGTACCACTGGCCGTGGAAGAACTGGCCTTTCTCAAAATAAAGCTCGCGCCAGAGGGGGGCCTTGTCTGGGAACGCCTTTGCCAGCCGCGCGAAGTTGTCCCGCATCGCCTTGTAAGTGCTTGCCACCAAGTGTATAGCCCCGGCGGCGGCCGCGGAGGAGGCGACTTCTTCGATGTTCTCCTCGTCGTCGTTGAGGTAGGGGATGAGGGGGTCGAGTCTCACGGTGACTTTGATGCCGGCCTCGGCGAGCTTCTTAACGGCGTCGAGTCTGCCGCGGGGCCTTGGGGCGCGCGGCTCCAGCCTCTCTGCCAGCTCCTCCCTCAGCGTTGTAATAGTGATTTGCACGGCCACCCTCTCCCTGTGCTTTGCCAGGATGTCTAAGTCGCGTAGGACTAGGGGGGACTTCGTGGTTATAAGCACTCTGTACCCCCTTTCTAGGAGGACTTCCAGGACCTTCCTCGTGAGGCCTAGCTGGGCCTCGGGCGGGGTGTAGGGGTCTGAGGAGTTTGACAAGGCGACTACGGCCCCCCTTGGGATCTTCTCCAGGTCTCTCCTGACTAGCTCCATGAGCCTCTCCTTGGGCCTTGGGTTAAAGGCGTTGGGAATGTACGAGGTGATGTAGCAGTAGAGGCAGCCGTGGCCGCACCCCGTGTAGGGGTTGAGGCCGTACTTGGGGGGACATGTGCACAGCGGGTTGCGCCAGGGGTCGAAGGGCCGGACTACGCTGAGGGTCACGCGCACGGTAGGTTGGAGATGTGTATTTATCTGTATTACGGGGAATGTTATTATACCCCGCGCCTCTTTATACATGGGTTTAAAGACTGGGGTAGGGCCTCTTGACGAGAATCTGCCGGAGGGCATTCCGCCTGGCTACTTAGTGCTGTTGGAGGGCCAGCTGGGCGTTGGGAAGTCCTTCTTCGCCACCATTATGGCGGCGACGGCGGCTACCTCCGGCGCGCCTGTCTTAATATTCGCCGTGGACTCCATGGCAGATGATGTGGCGGAGGAGCTCAGGGCGCGGGGCGCGCCCCTGGACCGGGTGACCATCGTCGACGGGTTTGTGGCGCCCAGCGAGCGCTTTTCTAAGCTTAAGCCCCCGGCGAGGCACAGGCTGGAGTCTCTCGACGCCTACACCGTGGTGAATAAGTTGTTGGAGTTCGTGGACGAGTTCAGAGGCGGCCTCGTGGTGTTTGACTCTTTGAACGAGGTCTTGATGAGGAGCCCGGGCGCGTCGCTTGACCTCTTCCGCGCGTTTAAGATCTTCGCCAAGCGGACGGAGTCCGTGGTGCTGGTGACCGCGCACACAGACGTGGAGGAGATATACGGCATGGTGGTGGCGGCGGAGCACTTAGCCGACGTAATCATCGCCCTGGAGGTAGACCCCCAGCTCGAGGAGATGGGCCTCCACGTGAGGAGGATGAGGATAGTGCGGGCCAGGAGGATGAGGGTGCCCCACGACTGGATCCACTTCGAGACCGTGGACAGCCGAGTGGTAGAACTCGACGTAAAGGCGATGCTCAAGCGGCTCAATGCCGCGTTGAAGGACATGGGTATCGAGGTAAGGCATACAGGTTAATACACCGCCCTTTTTCTGCTCAACAAAAGCCTGGGACGCGGACAAACACGTCACAAGTTGGCCTTACAACCTCTATATCAAGGGAGGCGTCTCTGGAGCGCTGATGTGTGTATATGGTATCACGAGGGTGGGGTAGTTGCTCGGTCGTAGAGCCAGCCTCAATTAAATGGGACATCTTGTATGTACATATGTATGTGGTATTGTATTTGACGGCTTGCGCACCGCCTGCCTTAGAAGGTGAGGCTACAGGCGGCTAGGGGCAAGGCCACAATCCTATGCAAGCTTTGAGCCAGGGCTATATGGGGAATGATAGAAGGCTGTCGGCAACACTACAGCGGTAAATATGTGCCCATGGCACGTCGAGGCTATTGCAGAAACTACCAACGCCCTAGCCACGAGTGAGGTAAGGCGGCGCAGTCCAAATATACCGCAGTTCGCCGGCGCCGATTTAGAACTGCTTGGCGGCTACGCGTTGAAATAGTATTTAATGTACCCTCATTCACCTCCGTGTTTACGTACTCGCTTAAGTGCGACGCGGCAAAGGCCAGGGAGGCGTTGGGCGGGGACTACGCGGTGGTGGAGCTGGGCGGCGCGGTTAAGGTAGTGGAGTCCTTTGTGGCGCTCTACGGGGGCGACGTGCCGATCTGCATGTATAAGAGCTGGCGCCTCACGTATACAGAAGTTGAGACGTATGGGCTGGCTAAGGCGGAGGCCTTGGTGAGGGGGGATAGGGTGATTGTCCGCCTGGTTAGGGGGGATGAGAAGGTGGGGCTTCCCGAGATGGTGGATGGGTCTCCGCTGGTTGTACATGCCATGGACGTAAACGAGGGCGGGGTGATGTACCGGGTGTTTAGGATGGGGGGATACGTGGAGCTGGCGGCGAGGGGTGTGGCAAACGGCGTCAAGGAGGCGTTTCACCCTAAGAAGGGCGTAAACATCCTCATAGTGGATTTGCCGCACATGCCCAAGTTCCAGCACCTGCTCTCTGAGGTGTTTGAACTGGCGAGAGAGCACTACGTGGAGCTTCACACCACGATGATCTCCGACGTGTGTCCACTGTGCGGGGGGAGGATGGAGAAGCGCGGCAGACTGGTGTACTGCCCCCAGTGCAAGATCCAGCTCAACCGAGACGTCAACGCAGTGTGGGCCCTCGCCAGGAACATCGTGAGGAGGCTTGGAAGAGAGCGACAGCTGGCCGAGCTTAGGGAGATATTCAGGCTGTACTACCCCAACGTCTAGCGGCAAGGGCGGGGGCGCTGTGGGGCCAGCGTGCGGGGGTTTGGCCAACAACTTTATAACCCCCCACGTGTTTGGTGCACGTGTCTGAGTTTAGAGTCCCTGGGGAGGGGGAAGTTCTTGGCAAAGTGTTGGAGATGCTGGGTGATGGGAGGTTTAGGGTTATCTGTGCCGACGGCGAGATAAGGGTGGCGCGTCTGCCGGGTAGGCTGAGGAAGAAGCTTTGGCTCAAGGCGGGGGACTACGTTATTGTGGCTCTGTGGGATTTTGAGAAGGATAAGGGCGACATAGTGCATAAGTACGACAAGAGGGATGTGGAGGAGCTTAAGAGGAGGGGCTTCGCCGAGGCTATTGAGAACTTGGAGAGGTACGCCTAGGGTGAAGAAGTGGTTGGAGTGCTGAGTGGTGACGAGTGGCGGCATGCTGAAAACTTATAAATGGATGCCCTACTTGCGTTTGTGAAATTCCCCGCGGTGGGGGTTGACCAAGTCCTTGGGTTTCTCAAAGTGGTGCACCACTTGGGTGGTCGGGCCGACGTCATGTACATAAACGACGCAGTTGACGCAGACTTGGGCGACCTGTCCCACGTAATTGACGCAGCTGAGGCGCTTGGCTTGGTCAAGTTCTCTGGTGGGGACGTGGAGCTCACTCCAGAGGGCAAGAGGGCTGTGGAGAGCCCGGTGAAAAACTTCCAGCAGTATCTCAAGCGTAAGCTTGCCTCTGTGGAGCCCTTTAGGCAGTTAGTGGAGTATATGGCTGAGGTAAAATCCGCCAGCGTTGAGGAGGTGTTGGAGTTTATAGAGTCTCTTGGCTACGGCGAGGAGGACGCGAGGAAGATCCTCGACTGGGCTGTCTTTGCCCAACTGGTTGAAATCGATGGGGAGGAGGTAAAGCTGGCCTAGACGTAGGTGTAGAGGAGGTCGACGTATTTCTCGAACTGGGGGCTCCTCCTGTTGCGGGGGTAGGGCAGGTCTATTCTCACGTCTGCCGCCACCTTGGCCGGCCTAGTCGTCAGAACCACGGCCCTAGTGGCCATATAGACGGCCTCGTCTACGGCGTGTGTGACAAGCACCATGGTGTGCACAGAGATTAAGTTGTCGTGCCACATCTTTACGAGCTCGGCGCGTAGGCTCTCCGCGGTTAGTGGGTCCAGCGCGGAGAAGGGCTCGTCCAGGAGCAACACCTCGGGCTCCACCGCCAGCGCCCTGGCCAACGCCACTCTCTGCTGCATGCCGCCTGAGAGCTGCTTGGGGTAGGCATCTTCAAAGCCCGAGAGCCCCACGAAGGAGAGGTACCTCTGCGCCACCTCCCGCGCCTCTTTCCAGTCCATGCCTCTGGCCACCAGCGGGAGGGCCACGTTGTCGAGGGCGGTCTTCCACGGGAGGAGCGTGGGGCTTTGAAACATGAGGGCAATCTCGCGCCTGGGCTTTACCACGGGCTCGCCCCTGAACTTCACCACGCCGGCGTCTGGCTTCTCCAAGCCCGCCATCATTCTCAAGAGGGTGGACTTCCCGCAGCCCGAGGGGCCCAGCAACGCCACCACCTCGCCTTGCTCCACGGAGAGGTCTATCCCGTTGAATACCACCACTCTTCCATACGCCTTTTTTACCCCGACGACGTCTATTAGGCCCATTGCGACGCCAGGCGGTAGAGCCTCCTCCACAGTAGCCTATTCGTCGCCACGACGATTGCGGTCATGACGGCGACGGAGGCAAACAGCGCGTTGACGTCGCCTCTACCTGCGGCGTGGGCCATGTAGGAGCCTAGCCCGGACACATCGGCAAAGGGTTCGGCCACGACGAGCCCGTTCCACGCCCCGCCCCACGTGGTGAGGAGACCTGTGGCGATGTAGGGGAGGGCGGCTGGGATGAGGATGTGCCAGAGGTACAGCCAGCCGGATATTTGGTACGCCTTAGCCAAGTCTCGTGGCACATCTCTCCACGCGGCCAGCGTGTTTATGACGGTGTACAGCGCCGCGGCGGGGAGCAAGAGCACCAAGACGAGAATCTCCCCCTTTATAAATGCGGCTAGTAGGGGGTAGAGAAACACGGGCGGGATTGAGGAAAGCACCGCCACGGCGAGAAACACGGCAACTTCTCTGCTCGGCTTTTCCACCACCAGCGCCGTTGTCGCCAGGCCCACCGCGGCACTTATTAGGATCACAGCAAGCACTCTGGCCAAAGAGAAGAGGGATAAATACGTGGACTCCGCCACAGCCGCTGCGAAGTCGCCCGCCGAGAGGGGGGCCGTTGCTACATACTCGGCGAATAGATACGCCAGCAGAAGAATGGCCGCGTAGACCACGTAGGCGCCGTACTTCATCCAAACGCGCCACAGGTCTACAAAAGGCAGCTGGGGCAGACGCGTCAAAACTCTCCTCCATACCAGCGCGTAGAGGGCCACGTTGCCCAACAAGGCCACGGCTATTCCCACATACGCCGTGGCCAAGTCGCCGTCTTCAAAGGCTTTGACGACCAAACTGCCGATGCCGAAGAGGTGGATCTCGGTGCCCAGGGTTATGACCTCGGAGGCTGTTATGAAGAAGAAGGCGTTTGCCCAAGAAATCGCCGCGTTGTAGTAGAGGCTCCTCAGGGTGAATGGTATGACGACGTGGGCGATCTCCAGCCTCTCGTTGAGGTATAGCCTAGCCATCTCCAGATACTCCCGCGGCAGAGTCTTAAGCGCTTGGTAGACGCCGAAGATTATGTTCCAAGCCATCGACGTAAATATTAAAAACACCGCCGCAAGCTCGGCGCCGATGCGCGGGAAGAAGGAAACAAAGACGAAAAGCGCCACGGGGAAAAAGCCCAAAATGGGGACAGACTGCATCACGTCTAAGAAGGGGAGGAGCACGGCCTCGGCCCTCCTGCTCTTGGCCATGGCGTAGCCGAGGGCGTACGCCACGGCTATTGAGACTACAAGTCCCAGCGCCATCCGGGCGTAAGTGGCCAGCAAAGCCAGGAAAGAGACTACGAGAGACTCCACGACCCCATGGCCGCAGAAGGGTAGGGGTATAAAAATGAGGAAAGGCGACGCGGCGGGGGGAGGAGGAATTAAATATGCTCATGTAATTGTCCACGGTGAAGGTCTTAGACCGGTATAGTAGACAGTTGCCCGTGATTGGGGAAGAGGGGCAGAGGGCCATTAGAAATACGTCTGTTGCCATATTTGGCGTGGGGGGCCTTGGGACGCTTATTGCACGCTACGTGGTCGGCGGCGGGTTTAGGCGCGTGATCTTGGTGGACTTCGACACCGTGTCTCTCCCCGACTTGCACAGGCAGATTCTCTATGCCACACACGATGTGGGGAAGCCTAAGGCGGAGGTGGCGGCTAGAGTGCTCCGGGAGGTGAACCCAGAGGTCGAGGTAGAGGCCGTGGCCGAGGCCATAAGCCCCGAGTTGGCCAAAGATGTCTTAAAGAGGGCCGACATTGGGGTCGACGCGTTAGACAATTGGGCCAGCCGCCACGTCGTCAACGGGGCCGCGCTTGTCCTCAGGAGGCCTTTAATCCACGGCGCCGTGCAAGAGTGGTACGGCCACGTCACCACTATTCTGCCGGGGAAGACGCCCTGCCTAGAGGAGCTGTTTGGAAAATTTAGAGAGCTTCCGGCATGCGCGGCGGGGGTCTGCCCAGTGCTGGGGCCCGTGGTGGGCGTAGTCTCCTCTCTAATGGCCCTAGAGGTGTTCAACACGGCGATTGGGGCGCCAAAGCTGGCAGGGAAGCTACTAGTGGTGGACTTAAAGCACATGGCCTTTGAAGAAATCACCCTGGCCGGCCATTGCGAACACGTTCCTCAGCAGTAGCATATCCGAAGGCATCTTGCAGACGGACTAACCCCAAGTGGTTCGACGTTTGGCTTGTTAGACCTTAACGGGACGGACAAGTGATGTGATAACTAACGCTTCTTTAGTATTAACAGCTCGGCCTTTCGGCCGCCGCAACTCTCCACTACCACTGTACCTAATACGTCGTAGTCGGCTAGTAGCTTCTCCACGTCGGGGCCAGGGGTCTTGATTCTGATAGTGCGCAAGTCGATGTCCACGTTTCCGCAGGTGAGGCAGACGCCGACTGCCTTGTCTAACACGTTTGAGGCGCATATGTACTTGGCCTTGGCTGCCAGGGGGGCCACCTTCTCCCAGTCTGCCAGCGAGTTGAAGACTATGGCGACAGACTTTGCCTCTGGGAGCTGGCCGTTGAACGGCTCCAGCCTTTTTGCCAATCGCTCCAGCTTCTTCCGTGGGACTGACTCCGTGTACAGCACTACGTCAGCTCTAGTGACTACGGCGACTGCGTCTGGAGATAGTACGTCGCCTGCCATGTCGACTAGGTATACGCCCTCTAGCTCTGGCTCGGGGAGGAATTTGTCGAGCCTGATTCTGTGCAACAGCCGCCTCCCCGCGCCGGGGACTAGGTAGCTCTCTATGTAGCCGCGGCGCCTTAGGGCCACGAGGGCTGCCCTGAGGGTTCTCACGGCGAGCCCGGTGCCCCTCTTAATCTCGTCGAAGGTGAACCACGTCTTCCCGTGGTACACTGCCTCAAATGCCATGTAGTACAGCACGAGTCTCTGCGCCGGCGTCAGCTTGGGCTCAGTCATGGCAGTTTATCTAGGATGGGGACGTATTTAAGCAGATTGTCGGGGAACACCATTAGGTAGACGCCCTCTTCCTCTATCCGTTTGTAGGCCGCGTAGACGGCCCCCGCGCTGGGGCCTATGAGGAGCCCGTACCTCTTGGCGAACTCCCGGACGCCCTCCATGGCCTCTCTCAGCGACACCTCTACGACTACGGCGTCTACCCAGTGTATCCACTTCATGCCCGACTCCACCCGCCTAATGCCGGGGATCCAGTCCTTGGGCTCAACGGCGATTAGCTTCGCGCCGTATTTTACGCCGAAATAGAAGCCGAGAGCAGCGGCGTGGCCAGAGGTGCCGATCCCCGCCACCACGTGGGTAGGCCTCTTCCCCACCTGGGCCAACTGCCAGTCGGCCTCCGCGGCTGTTCTCACGTGGGCGACGAAGTTCGCGTCATTGTTAAACTGGTTGGGGTGCACCGCCCCCTCCCTAATGTCCTTCTCCAAGTGCTCCAGGGCCTCCACTGTGAGCGTCACGTCGAGGATTTGGTGCTCTACGCCCAACACGTCGAGTAGAGGGGCCACGTAGGAGCCAGCGGAGGGGAGGTATATCTTCACCTTCTTCCCCATGACGTTGCCAAGCGCCCCCATGGCCACTGCCACGTTGCCGCTGGACACCTCCACAAGCCTCTCACCCTCCACGCTCCGCAGGAGGGCGTACACCGTCCTGTCCTTTATGCTGAAGCTGAAGGGGTTGTACCACTCCAACTTGGCGTAGGCCTCCCGGGGCGGCCCCGAAATTTTCAAAAGCGGAGTCGGCCACCCCTCGGTAAGCAACTGAAGCGGCCCCTCGTAGACCCTTGCCACATTCGGAGCGGGGTAGAGCTCCTCAATGCGCACCACAGCGCCCTCCTCAACCCTGCGCTGGAGGAGCCACGACAGACAGAGGGTCTCACCGCCGTTGCCGGCCCTTACCTCCCCCTCCCTAATGAGCTTAGCATATATTGGTAGACATTCGCGCACCCCACGGGGCAGAGGTGGGGGAGGGATATATACATTGTCCCCCAGATATCACTCGATAGAAAGAAATGAAGTATAGAAGAACACCAAGATCTGTGGATGTAGTAATCGCAATTGTGGCGGCCGTCTTCGTAAGTCTTTTCACTTCTATGGTAGGCGTCAGCGGCGCGTTTTTGCTATTGCCCTTCCAGGTAAGCGTTTTGGGCTTTACGTCGCCTGCCGATATACACCACGGCGGGGGCCATCCTCCCTACGGCATTATCTCATCGGTCTTCGGCGTGGTCAGCCGCTATGCCATGGGACATTCGCCTAATTGGCCTCTCGGGCTCTCCCTCGGCATCGGCGGCCTCATAGGGATGTACCTAGGGGCTAGACTTCAATGACGTATGTCTGAAGAGGAGCTGAGGATCGGGCTTTCCCTTTTAACTCTCGCCGTTGCCGCGGCCTACTTACTTCAGCTGGCTTAACAGCCCCTGCCGTTTTGCAAAGGCTATGTGTATAGACGTCATCGCCGCGTAGACGCCCAGCGCGGCCGCCGCAAGCCCGTTGATCTCGTAGCCGCTGAAAGCCCTTGAAACGGCTCCGGCCAACAGACTACCGAACCCTATGCCGAGGCCGAGCACTACGCTGTAGATCCCCATGACGGTGCCTCTGTACCTTATGTCGGCCTCGTCGCCTATTAGGGCCAAGATGCTGGGGCCTATGGCCGAGGTGAGGAAGAGGAGCGGCGCCGTGAGGGCGACGGCCTCCACTGGGCCTAGGCCGAGGTGCAACGCCGCGTTTAACGCCACGAGGGCAGAGAGGCCGCCCACGAGGCCTAGGTAGAATACCTTAAGCCTGCCCCACTTATCCGCCAGCCTTCCGAAGAAAATTGCGCCTGCCCCCAACAGGGCTAGCGCGCCTATGAAAAGCAAGCCGACCACCAAGTTCCCGCCCAGCTTATCCACTATTTGTTGCACTGCACCGTGGGCGCCTGCCTCCACGTTTAAAACCCTCGGCGTATACATCGCAAGCCCTATTATCGTAGTTAGCGCAAACCACACGGGCAACAAGGCCACAGCAGACGGCGGAAGCACCGAGAAGAGGAGGCGGCCCTCCGCCGGGGCGACTGGGCGAGTTTCCTGCAGAAACATGGCAAAGAGCGGCGTGGATAAGGCAGTCAACGCGGCGATGACGAGGTACGCCCTTGCGTCAGGAAATATGGTATACAAGGCGGAGCCCAAGAGGTAGCCCACCCCGTAGCTACCCAAGTTGACAAACTCGAAGCCGCCCATGCCCAGCCCCCTGTTGCGCACCTCTGTGAGGTCTGTGGCCATGGTCAACGAGGCGGTGAGTATGAACGCGGTGGTGAAGCCTATTATGCCGTTGAGCACGGCCTCTAGGACCGGCGACTCGTGGACAAAGAAGGCCCACGCAAGCGCCAACATGGCGAGAGACCTCACCACGTACCCCACGAGGAGGGTCTTCTTACGGCCCGCCAAGTCGGACCAACGCCCCGCAATCAGCGCGCCTATCGCCTCCAAGAATGGATAGGCGGCCAATACCGCCCCAGCCTCTAAGGCCCCGCCGCTGGCCAACTTCACCACTAGAAAAGCGCTGGCGCCTGATCCAATCCTAGCCACAAATATGGGCGTATATGAGGCGGCGAGTCTCATGCTATATTCGACGTGTTTAAATTTTTTCGAAACCCCATAAGAGGTCGTGTCGAAATCTAAAGACTTCGCGGGTCCTCTCGTCCACGATTTCGAATTCGTCGTTGATGGGCTTCACTATGTAGGGCCCCACCCTCTCCTCCTGGAAGCCGGCGGTGGCTCTGGCTACGTACATCATGGCGGCCATGAGGGGGCCCCTCACGCGGGGGCATAGGGCCAGGGCCGTCTTGCCGTCTATCGCAATCTCGTCTAGCCGGCGCATGAACTCTTCGACGGGGCTTGGGTCGTCTAGCAACTCCACTGCCCTCAGGGCCCACTTGACGGCTATCCCGAACTCTATGCCCACCCTTGCGAAGAACCAAGCGTCGCTCGTATTAGCGGCGAGCTTCGCCCGCTGGGCCTCTAAAAGCTTCAACTGCTCCGTGGTGTATCCCCCGCGGTCGCCGCCCATCAACACGTCTATGTAGCGCTTCAACGTGTCCCACCCCCCTGGGCCCAGCCTCTCCTCAAAGGCCTTGTCCACCGCCTCCCCAACCCAGTCAACTAGCTTCCTCAGTCCCTCTCTCCAGGGCGCAGGCCCGTCGCATCCGCAGTCTCTGCTCCAGCGGCCCAGCCCGTGGGGGCAACTCCACGACGTCCTTTCCACGATCTCTACCTCTCCCTTGACCCCCCTCTCGTAGAGCCAGCCGAGGTTGGCCAGGTGGTCCTTGTGCCGGGATATGAAGTCGGCGAGGAGCTTGTCGCCGCCTTTTATGTGGTGTCCAAAGGTCTCCCCGTCTAGGGCCACTACTACGTCGCCCTCTACGCCTCTGAGTGTCTCGGCGAATTTTTCAAAGCCTTGGAAGGCCAGGGCGTTGGATACCGCGTCGTTGCGTATAAAGACGGCGATGGAGCGCCCGCTGGGCAGAACCACCTTGTAGGGCCCCCCGGCCCTCCCTCCCTTCACCTGGCCTTGGGAGAGGACTGTGTAAGATATGCCGTAGTCGGCCAGAACCTCCAGCGTCTCGAGGTCCACGGCCATCTCGGGGAGCCACATCCCCTCTGGGCTCCTCTTGAAGTGCCTCTTGAAATACTCCACGCCCCAGTGGATTAACACCTCTCGGTCTCGCCTGGGGACTAGGGGCAGGATCACGTGGTAGTAGGGGTGCGCTATGGCGTTGCCGTGGCCCCACCTTTCCAGCCCCGCCTTGTCGCCCTCGAGCAAGGCATTGTACACCACCGGCCTATTCCGCCGTAGCCAGGTCAACAGCGTGGGGCCCACGTCGAAGCTGACCCACTTGTAGTTGCCCAACTCCGCGTTGGGCTCGTAGCACTCGTGCGACACGCGCTCGTTCCAGTGCCTAAAGGGCGAGGCAGAGGGCTCGGGGAAGATGATCTCGAGCCAGGGATCTGCGCGCTCTGGCTGGTAGAGGTGTAGGTGAAATACTATCACATGGACACCCCGCTGTGTAGTTAAAACAGTTTGCGCATTATACACTTAAAAAGGGGGATTGCGGCGGGGCATATGGACTTCGTAGTGGCGCTACTCGTGGCAACGGCCGTGTACGCGGTAGTGGTGTTATTGACCTACTTGGCCCTGCTCAGCGCGGCGCGTAGGAGGCCCGACCGCAGAGGCCTCGCCGTCGTCGCCGCCATGACGCTCTTCTTTTTCCTTCTTGGCCTCCTCCTCATAAACCTTGTACAACTCAGGTAAAACCGCGTCGGGGTCGTCGGGGCCCACGTACTTGACGTTTATCAGCTGGACGCCGCCGCTGAACTGGAAGTAGACCAGCTCGCAGACGCCGCGGAGGAGGGGCCTCCTTTTCACATACACCTTATACCGCTGGGCTATCTCCACCACCTCTGCGTCCACAGGCGGCGAGGGGAGTTGGGCAAAGACGTCCAGAGAAACGACGTAGGCGCCGTCCTCATCCACAATCCTCGCCACGGGCTCCCCACGCTCGTCAGTGTATATACGGGCAAGCGGCATGGGAGACACAGCGCAGATATTTATAACAGTGACCGACGACAAACAAGGGTCTCTCAGGCGGGAAACCTGATTCTACAAAAAGAAGAAAAAGAAGGGGGTAGACGCCGTAAAAACTGGGGTAAATCGGGGAGAAGAAAAGAGAGGTTTAGATTTGTTCTACCTCAGCCACCGGCTCTTTTCTCCTTGAGAGCGCGAAGTAGAGGCCCGCCGCTGAGAGGCCGCCGGCTGTGGCTAGGGCGTCTAGCGTGGTTATCGGCACGCCGCCCACCATGGCGACTATGGGCGTCTTCACCACTTTCTCAACGTCGCCGTTTACGTCTATTGTGTCACTTACCTTAACTCTGCCAGCCACGTCCACGTTGACTTTGTAAGTCCCCGCGAGCACGTCTGGGAATGTGACAGAGCCCGCGGAGCTGGTCTGGCCGGAGGCTGGGAAGCCCTCAAGCGACACTGAGGCTTGTGCAATGGGCTGGTTGAATGCGCCGACCACCGTCACCTTGACCGTGTATATGCCCAGGGTGACGGGCTGCGGATTGGCCACCAGCGAGTTGACAGCCACCTGGGCCGCCTTCACACCCTTGTAGCTTATCTCTAGGCTGAAGGGCTCCGGCTTGTACACCTTGACCTCTACGTAGCCGGCGGAGGCCGCTGCGTCAAACTTGTCCGCGGTGGCCGACAGCTGGGACACGGGCCTGCCCTTGGTGTCAACCACTGGTATCCGCATGGGGGACCAGTTTATCACGAAGGTGTACGTGCCCACCTCCCTCGTGTCGCCCATCTGCACCACTAGGTATGCCTGCCTCCCGTCTGGCGATATCGACGCCACTCTAATGCCGCCACCCCACACCAGCTTCACGTCTGTGGCGTTAGACAGCACCGCGTTGCCAGGCGTCTTTATTGACACAATCTTGGCCAGCTCGGGCAACTGCATCACTATCGCCGTCCACATGCCGTCGGCCACGTCGATCTCCGTGACGTTGACAACGGCTCTGTCTTGTAGCCACTTGACCTGTGCCTCCTTGTAGACTATGGGTATGTATATCACGTTCACCGTTGTGGGCAGAGTAGAGGAGACTTTGAACCCGTCGCCGTACACCAGAGCGATCTTGTACCTAATGTTGACGTTCCACACGGGCGGTATTAGGTAGGACACACTTCTCACAATTATGTTCTGGTTGACGTCGCTCACCGTGTCCACGAGCCCGCCCTGTATCACAATGTCACCAGTGGGCTCCTTACCCACCACGTTGACGTCGCCGGTGTAGGCAAACACCACGTAGCCCAACAGCTTCCAGCCCTGAGGCACGCCGACCTCGGCTCCCGAGACGGCGAATTCGCCGTTGGGAGACACTGCGGCCGTCTGCTTAGACAAACTCTTCACCAACATGGCGGCTGGGAGCGGCCGCCCCTGGCCTATCTGTATCTTGTAGGTCCCCGCCGCGTCTATCTCCACCACCTTGGGCTCTACTCTGTACACAGTGGCGGGGGTCCCGTCTGGCCTCTCCACGGCCTTTACCACAAATGGCGCGTAGGACTCAATGGTCAACCTCGCCATGGCGCTGAAGCCAGGCGCCAGCTTGCCATCTGGCACCTTGACCTCTAGCACCGTGTCGCCGGTCAGCGGTATGTAGGTAGCCTTTACGTAGGTGTAGGTTATCCTCACCTTTATCTCCACTTGGCTCTTGGCGGTGTTGACTATGGTGACCTTGGAAGCGTCAGGGCCCACGTAGATCGCAGAGATGAAACCGTTTTGGTCAAAGGTCTTGCTCAAAGCGCCGTCTGCCCCCACCTGGATGGAGGGGTAGGCGCCTAGGAACTCGATCTTCATCCCGGCGTATACGTAGCCCTCGCCGGGAGTCACATATGGCTTGGCGAGAGTGACGACGCCAGCGCCGTCGATCTTAAGCGCAGTTTCCTCCACCTTGTACGCTATGTTCTCCAGCTTAGCCATTGGGGGTATCACCACAGTGTTTACGGCGAACAGCAACACCGCTAGCCCCAGCGTAAGTATTATGGTTTTGTTCATAACCACCCTACGAGCCAATATTTTAACGCCGTCGCCTAAAACCAACTCACACCAGAAAAATATGTGGAGAATATACCAAAGCATTTTAGAGTGACCGATGGGGGCGAAACGTTATTAATGCAAATGTGTCTTTTTCCGTGGAAGAGCTAAACGCCTTAGTTAAAGCAAAGAAGAAGGACGCTATCATTAACCATCTCACGAGGGTTTTTAACACTCAGGGAGAGACGTTCACTATAGTGTTAAGCAAGACATCAGAACAGACAATAGACGAATTAGTAGATTTAATATCACTATATCTGAAAGACCGTAATAGCTTTTATCCATTTGTGGTCACTGATTATCTACTTGTGGCTACTGATCTTATTAGTTTCGCCACCTTACCTCCCCCGCGTGTTAATTTCGTTGGCTACCGTAGCAGTCTCAAGAATTTCTTAAAAGTTATATTGGCACACAAGAGAGGAGAAGCATCAGAAAAGTCGTGGGAGGAGGAGATAGATGAGGCGTTGAAAATCATGGAAAAAATTGCCAAGAAGGCTAAGCCAAGGGAAGATGCCGCTGAATTAGTGAGGAGGTTTAGAGATGCGTGACGTTGGTGAATCTGGTTTTCGATGCGAGCGCGGTAGTTAAGCTATTCAGAGAAGAGGAGGAGACATACGAAATGAGACGAATAATAAGTGTTCTCTATAAGAAGAGAATCGTCTCCTTTTACGCCCCATCTCTGCTACTGGTTGAGTTAGTCCACGCTCTAAAGAAAACCGAGGGACTAACGATGCAAGACGTTTTTGAGGCCCTAGAGGCCTTGAAAAAGCTTCACCTAAACATCGCCGATATAGAACATATGATGAATAGAGCCGTCGAACTAACATTTACGTATAATGTGACAATATACGACGCAGTTTATGTGGCTCTGGCAGAGTTAGTTAATGGGATACTTATCACATACGACAAAGAACTTATTAGGAAGTTCCCTGCCGTGGCTAAAAGGGCCGGCGAATTTCTGAGCTCTTTTAGTTAGAGCTGGGCCAATTTGCCGAGGTATTCCCAGTACGCGTCGAGTTCTTTCTCTATTTCTGCGATTTCCTCGTCTGTGAGGTGGGCGAAGCGGCCCTGTAGCCTGAGGTACTCCTTTAGCGGCTTTCTCTTCGACTTGTCGAGGTGGGTGTTGCTGGGCGGGTTAAGCCTCAGCTTTCCGTGGTCCCACTCGTACAGTGGGAAATATCCGGTCTCAACGGCCAGCCTGGCCACCTCCACAGTCTTGTTCTCCGGGTAGCGCCACCCGGGGACGCAGGGGGCGAAGATGTGTAGGAACGTGGGCCCCTCGGCGGTGTACTCCAGCGCCGTTTTAACCTTGTTCACTAGGTCTAATATGTGTGAGATGCTGGCTGTGGCGGCGTAGGGCACTCTGTGCGCCATGACTATTCCCATGATGTCCTTCTTCCACTGCACCTTCCCCCTCACCGCCGCGCCCACCGGCGTGGTGGTAGTCCAGGCGTACTTCGGCGTAGAGCCGCTCCTCTGGATGCCCGTGTTCATGTATGCCTCGTTGTCGTAGAGTATGTAGAGTACCCCGTGTCTCCTCTCCAACATCCCGCTGAGCGACTGGAGGCCGATGTCGTACGTGCCCCCGTCGCCTGCTATTACCACCACCTTGGTGTCGCCCGCGTCCCAGTACCCCTTCTTGCTCAACACCTTTATAGCCGTCTCCACCCCGGACGCCGCCGCGGCGGCGTTTTCAAAGGCCACGTGTAGGTAGGGGTGTAGCCACGCGGTCTCTGGATACGGCGTCGTTGTCACCTCCACGCAACCGGTGGCGTTGACTATCACTGCGTTGGGGCCAATGGCCTTGGTGATCCACCTCATGGCGATGGCCGCGCCGCACCCGGCGCACATCCTGTGGCCAGGCGCAAAGAGCTCCTCGCGGGGGAGGTCCCTCAACGTCTTGAAGTAGACCTTCATACCCTCACCCCCATGAATACTACTTCCCTCTTGGGGCCCTCTCTCAACATTGTGTACACCTTGTAGAAGTCTTCTACATACATAGCCCTTTGGCCTATGCCGTGGATTATATTCACAGCCGGCTTATCTACGCCGTGCATATACATCGCCGTGGCTATATCCTTGTAGAGGGGCCCCTCGGCGGGGCTCCCAAACATAATCGCTCTGTCCACCACGGCGAACGCCTTCACGCCGCTCAAGGCCCGCAACACGTCCGCGGTGGGGAAGGGGCGGTAGAGCCTTACGCGGACTACGCCGGCGGCTATGCCCCTCTCCCTCGCCAAATCTGCGGCCGCCCTGGCGTTGCCGTAGGCGGCTCCTCCGTAAGCCACTATTGCGTAATCCGCGTCCTCCATTTTGTACGTCTCCACGACTCCGTAGCCGCGGCCGAACTTGGCCTTGTACTGGGCGTCCACGTCCTTGGCCACCTTGTACGCCTCCCGCATCGCCTCCACCTGCTGGTACTTAAACTCGTAGTACCAGTCTGGGGAGGCCAACGCGCCTAGAGTCACAGGCCTCTTGGGGTTTAGAGTGTAGGGCCTAAGGGCGCGCGGCACGAACTTCCTCACCTCGTCCTCGTCGTTTAGCTCGACGGGCTCCACCGTATGGCTCATGAGGAAGCCGTCGTATGCCACCATGACGGGGAGGAGGACAGACTCTGCCACTCTATACGCCTGTATTATCGTGTCGTAGACCTCCTGCGCCGTGGCGGCGATGTAGATCACCCACCCCGTGTCGCGGGCGTTCATTACGTCGCTGTAGTCGTTGTGGATGCTGATAGGCGCCGAGATGGCCCTAGCCGGCACCGCCATGACGATTGGCAACCTAAGTCCACTCGCTATGTGCAACACCTCGTGGGCCAGCTCCAGCCCCTGGCTAGAGGTGGCCGTGAAGACTCTCGCCCCCGCCGCCGAGGCGCCCACGACGGCGGAAAGTGCGCTGTGCTCAGACTCCACGTGTATAATCTCCGCGTTCAACTCGCCGTTTGCCACAAACTCAGACAGCTTCTCCACGATGGTGGTCTGAGGCGTAATGGGATACACGGCGATTACGTCCACGTCGACCGCCTTGACGGCGTACGCCGCCGCGTAGTTGCCAGTCAGCGCCTCCCTGAGCTTGGTCTTCTCTACCTGCATCATGGCGCCTCCGGGACCATCTCTATAGCCTTTGTTGGACACTCGTTTGCGCATATGCCACAGCCCTTGCAGTAGTCGTAGTTGATCTCGTACTTAACGTCGTAGGTCCTATTGCCCACTTTGAACACGCCCTTTACCTCGACTATGGTGCCCTCGGGGCAGTAGAGCCAGCAGAGCTGGCACCGTATACACCTGTCGTCGTGTATCACAGGCCTCAAGGTCCTCCAGCCAGCTGTCAAATTGCGCCTAGTGGAGCCCGGCTCTGTAATAGCAGTCCCTATTGGGAGCTGAGACGCCTTTGGCAGACTCATGGCACCTCTCTAGTCTCTTGGTATGCCGCTTCTACGAGTTTGAGGTTTAGGTCGTAGAGCTTCCCAGAGAAGAACTTTGCCAAGGCCTTGGCCACAGATCCCAGCGACACTATGCCGGTGGCCTTGACCACGGCGCCGATTAGGGCGGTGTTCACAATTGGCCTGCCCAAGATCTTCATCGCTAGGGAGGTTGCGTCCACGTAATAAGTCTTTACAGGGGCCTTGTAGACCCCATTTACCACTAGCACTGTGGTCTCCTTCGCCCCCTCTAGGGGGTTCTCGGCCTTAAAAAGCGACTGGTCTGCCACCACCACTACGTCTGGGCGGAGTATGGGCTCTCTTACGTATATAGGCGCATCTGCGATCCTTAGATAGGCCTTTACGGGGGCGCCGCGCCTCTCTGGGCCAAACTCAGGGAAGGCTTGTGCGTACTTGCCCTCGAGTATGGCCGCCGTGGCGAGCACTTGCGCCGCGGTGACCATGCCCTGTCCGCCGCGGCCGTGGAAACGCATCTCCAGCATATGGGAGAGAGTTTATCACTATTTAACCTTAACTATTTAAGCTAGAGGGGAAAAATGATACGTTTTATGTTGAAAATACAAGTCGATCCAACTGTTCCTTATACCGCGTCCACCACTCGTAGTAGTCGTCGAAGTCTGTGAACTGCCACTCTCTTGCGCCGAGCTCCTTAGCGAGTGTTGAGACTAGGTCTCTGGCCCTCTTGCTCTCCCAGGGCATGGGCTCCGCCCCGGCCAATTTAGCATAGTAGGCGAACTCCTTGTATAAGGAGGGGCTCGGCGGAGTTAGGCCGATGAGCTTGTAGAGGTCTGAGAGGACTGGCTCTGCCCAGCCTCTGTGGAAGCGGCAGATGCCGGCGTTGTCTATGTACAACTCGGCGACTGCCCTCTCGTAGGAGGATTTTGCGAAGTCCTCGGGGGGCATGAAGGTTGGGTTGTAGTTGGACCAGTAGCGGCCTAGGATGTACATGGGCGCCACTAGGCCTGGGGCCCAGTAGAAGTTGGGCGTCATGTATCCCTCTGTGCCAAAGGCCGCGTACACTGCTAAGTCTCTGAACTTGACCCCCGTCTCTCTCACTCTGTCTTTGTATCTCCTCTCCAGCTCCCGCGCGGCTCTCCTTATCCCAAGCTTGGCCACTAGGGCCAGTACCTCTGTGGCGTGTTCCACGAGGCCGTCTATGAGCTCGGCGGCTAGCTTGGCGTTTAGCCTCGAGTCCTCCTTTGGCCTAAACTGTAGGGGGTCGAAGGCCGGCCTCTCCTCTATCCCCACTTCCTCCGGCTTGAGTAAGCCGTGGTGTACGGCGTCGAAGAGCCACGCAACGACGTGTCCCATCTCTATGGCGTCTAGGCCGAGGCGGTCTATCTTGTCGACGAGGGGCACCGCCTCCTCGAATATGTAGTTCCCGATGAAGGGGCCCACTGCGTGGAAGGACTCGTAGTCCACCTTCTTGCCCCGCCACACCTTTTTGCACATCACGGGGCACGGCTCGCCGCAGTTGTACCAGCTCTTCCCCTTTTCAAATACTTCTCGCTGGAAGGGGCGCCAGAACAGCTCTAGCACTATGTCGGCGTGTTTTATCCGCTCTTCTCGCGGCATGTAGATGGACTTGTAACCGAAGAGGGGCAGTAAGTCGCGGTAGTGGGGGTAATTGACGCCGAAGGTGCCGCCCGTGCCCATCTTGGGGTCGTAGCGGTATTTCACAGTCTTCTCGTTTAAAACCTCGACGTAGCTCTTCCCCATCTTCTGTTTAAACAACTGGTTTATGGCCTCTGCGTCTGCGACTTTTTCGTAGAGGGGCCTCCGGGGCCCGCCCACTACCACTGCCGCCACGTTGTGCCCCTGTGCGAGGGCGGTGCCGGGCCCGCCCCTGGCCGCGAAGTCCTCGGAGCCCGGCCTAAACTCCCCGCTCTTGGCCTCTATGTCCACCGACACCACCGCGCCGTTGTAGGTGGTGTACGCCGCTGGGCCCACCGCCAGCGCCCTGGCGTCGTTTGCCGCGAAGAACTCTCTGTTGGACTCGTACAGCCGCCTTATGAGGGAGTAGGCGTCTTTCCCCACCTCTACCTCTGTAAAAGATACTCGTCCCCCGGCTATGAAAACCGCAGTTGGCTTCTCCGCCTTGCCGACGATGGCCACTGCTTGTGCGCCCATCCCCATGGCCTTGTAGGCGGCTCCCCCCAGCGCAGAGACGTGCAGTGTCCCGCTTTGGGGGCTTTTGAAGATGAAGATTAGGCGGTGGACTCCGTACAGCCTCCCTCCGACGAAGGGGCCGAGGCCGAACACCACGGGGATCTGCGGAGATAGGGGGTCGAGGCGCCATGTCTCCCTCTCTTTGTGCAACTGTAACGCCGCGTCGACGGGGCCCGTGGCAGAGATCTCCCTCTTGGCGACCTCTCTCTTTTCCACGTCTATCTCAAGTAGTATCACGCCAGTCCGTGGACTACTCAATAAATTCATTTCGTAGGGGCTGAGTAAACTCGTTAAACTCAGTAACACTTTTAAACATGTACCTTACCGGTTACAATGAAGGTGAGAGATCTGGTTCGAGACACCGTCATCTCGTGCTACGTCGACGAGCCTGTTGAATGTGCTGTCGCAAAGATGTACGCGGCCAATGTGGGAAGCGTGGTGGTGCTTGAGCGGGATGGGCGACTAGCGGGCATTGTGACAGAGAGAGACATTGTTAGATTTTTGGCGCAGGAGGTGGACTTAAAGACGCCTCTGGGGCAAGTGGCGCGTAAGCAAGTGATAACTGCGTCGCCGGATGAGGCTGTGGTCTCAGCCGCCGTGAAGATGATAGAGAACAACATTAGGCACATGCCCGTGGTAGAGGGCGGCAGAGTAATCGGCGTTATTAGTATTAGAGACGTGTTGAGAGCTCTCTTGGCGGCAGAGGCGTTCCCATAATCCCCCTTTTCTATGAAACACCTCTTGGCTACCCACGCGCTTAGGTACGTAAAGGGGGGCATGGTAATTGGCTTAGGCTCTGGCACCACGGCAAGGGAGTTCATAAAGGCCCTCGCCGCGCTGAGGCACTTGGACTTCACGCTTGTGGCCACCTCGGCCGACAGCGAGGTAGTCGCCTACGAGGTAGGCCTCGGGGACAGGCTCAGGCCCATGTGGGCCGTGGATAAGATCGACTTGGCGGTAGACGGCGCCGACGAGGTGACGAGGGGGAAGCTCTTGCTCAAGGGCAGGGGCGGGGCTCTGCTGAGGGAGAAGGTGGTGGACTACGCCGCTGAGAAGTTCGTAGTGCTCGTGGAGCGGCACAAGGTAGTGGACTTCATCCCAGCCCGCAACCCCGTGCCCATCGAGGTCCTCCCCTGGGCGTGGCGCCACGTGGCTAAGCAGATTGAGAAAAAGTTCGGCGGCTCCACCGCGCTGAGGACTGGGGAGAGGAAGCTGGGGCCCGTGGTCACAGACAACGGGAACTACATAGTCGACTGGAGGCCGGAGGGGCCCATCGACGAGAGGCTTGAGGACGAGCTAAAGCAGATACCCGGCGTCCTAGAGACAGGGATATTCTCCAAGCGGAAAGACGCCGTGGTGCTAGTCGCAGATGAGAAGGGCACAGTAGAGGAGCTCTAACGCAGAAGCCACACTAAGGCCTCAGTCCCGTAGGCGCTGGCCCCCGCCAAGGCTGAAGCGATGGCCACATACACCGCAGTGGCCTTCCAGAAGCTTAAGTCGAGTAGGCGGACTACCAGCGCTGTGGGCAAGGCGCATAAGACAATCGCCGATGAAGCAACGGCGAGGTAGCCCGCCAACGTCAGCTTGCCCCGCGGAGGCGGGCTATGCGCTCCACCACCTTACGCACATAGTGCGACTTCCCCAAGGCCTCGTACGTTAAGCCATACAAGCCTACAAGCGCCGTAGAAGTGGCTAGAAAGGCTATATGCGCGTCTACGCCGATAGCGACAAGCGCAATAGGCGCCAGTGCGTCAAACATAAAGAACGCGGGGTAAAACCACAACAAATGATCCCACAGCAACGGCACATGAAGAAACCCCACTGCGGCAAAGACGGTCCAACGCACAGGTAGAATGCAATATGGCGATAAATTCCTTACCCCCCACGACCGCCCAACGAGAGGGCAAATACACGGACCAAAAATTAATATTAAAGGCCCAGGGACGCTTCGGCGTCCATAATAATTATGCCTCTAGAGCTCGCGAGCGGCGTATGGGTTCCCACGGCAACGATGGATTGCCCCCTGAAGCTGGGGCTTACCTAGAGCAACACCGGCACTCTGGCCCTCCGGAGAAGCTCTCTGAAGTCCTCGTAGTCTAGGCCAGAGAGGAGTTGCGCAAGCCTCAAGTCGCCTGTCTCTATGAAAAACTTCACGGCGGCTCTCAGCCTAGGCGGCAACGACTCTATGAGTTGCCAATCCGCCCGTTCTCTTCTAACACGTCTCCCCTCCTCCTCCCACTCTAGCACCTCGTCAAGCGACATACAAGCTCCCAATCCCTCCTCCTAAATAAATGAAGTGTCTCCTCCTCATAGCGCCTAAGCTCCGCCGCCAAATCCTCTACTAAGCCGCGGCGCCAAGCCTCCAAAAGGAGCTCAAAGGCCCTCCACACAGCGACGTTAAGCCCGAGAACTCTCGGCGCAAAATATGCCCCACCGTTTTCAGTCAGAACAACGTAGCCGAACCTAAGGCCAGCGGCTAAGCACAGTGCCTCGGGAAAGTCTATTCTCTTCAGAGGCCTCCCCCTCCCCATGGCCATAATGCGCCGCGCCTCTCCCTCTAGCTCGGCCGTCTCCGTAAACAGGGCCATTTTATCGCTGGCCATGCTTTCGGCTACCCAGTCCACGGCCAGCGGATATTTCAACTCCCTTAGCACAGACTCGGGCACATACACCACGTCGAAAACTTGGAAGAGGAGGTCCCTTCTCCTGTACCTAGCCCAGTCCACTAGGAAGGAGGTGTCGGCGATGGCTTCAGCTGACGCTTGGGACACGGGCCTTTATCCGCAACTCGTTAAACTCGTCGACAGACATGCCGGCTATCCTCGACGCTACATATATATCGCCGGTCTCTATGTAGTACTTAAGTGCCGCTTTTAACTTAGGCGGCAACGACTCTATGAACTGCCAGTCCGCCCGCTCCCTCCTCAGCCGCCTAGCCTCCTCAAAGGCCTCCACCACCTCCTCCACGTGCTCTCTGACACACCGCTTTAAAAAGTTGCAGAGGTGGATTTAAAGGGCGAGATGTGTGTGGTGGCTGTTCTTCACCGTCGCCGTATTGGTGTTGCTCTTCATAGCCGGCGTATTGGCAGTGCTTGAAGCGGCGTACAAGGGCGCCCTTGAGGCATACCGCTTGGCCAAATTCGCCCTAGACCAGTGGGCGTCGCTTACGGCGGAGCTCAACCGTGGTCTCTGCATAGCGGCCGAGGACAAGGCCGCCGAGGCTGTGAAGAGGCTGGACATAGGGGCGTATCTGTCGTTGGGAAAGCTCTTCCAAGGCGCGGTGGAGAGAGTGAGGGAGGTCAGCTTGTTGAAGAGGCTGAACGCCACCTGGGGCTTCCAAGGCGACGTGTTTTACTACGCGTTGAGGTTTAGGAATAGGACGTACGAGGGGAGGGTGGACTGGCTGAGGCCCTCAGCCGTAATAGACGCTGTCAACAGCATAAAGTCCGCCTCCTTCGACCTGAGTGCCGCAAGCGTCAGCGACCATCTACGCCCACTAGTTCCCAACAACGCCAGGCTCACCGGCGTGGTAGAAGGCGTGTTGACGGGCAACGGCACGTACACCGGCGTGCTGAAGGGCTACTACACCTTGACAGACAAGACACCGCTCAAGTGCACCAGCGGCTACATCTCCGTGGACTTCACAGCCGAGCACTACGCCACGCTCACAATAAACAGCACGGCACCCAGCGTCTATGTGTACGAAGCCGTCTACATAGACAAGTAATGACAGACGCGGCAGTGAGCTCGCGCCGCCACAGGGACGGCTCGGCGAGTGGCGCTACTCTGCCCGGATGGCCTCTAGGGGGGTCAGGGAGTAGAGCTTCCTTAGAGTGGGCGCCAGGGAGAGGGCTGACGCGGCTGTGACCAAGGCCGCCGAGGCCGCCGTGTACAGCCTCACGCTTACCCCAAGCACGTCCTCCACCGAGAGAGAGGCCAATAAGACGACGAGTGCCCCAGCGGCGGAGGGGGTCAAGAAGAGGGCAGCCATTAGGGCGACGAGGCTTCTCCTCTTTAGGCCGAGGAGCCTCAACACGGCGAACTCCTTGTACGAGGCGGCTAGGGTCAGCGCCGCGGCTGTGTAGGTGAGCGAGGCGGCCGTGGCTATGCTGGAGGCCGACACCAGCGCGGTGGCCCCCAGGTATGCAAGCAGTTGAGACCAGACCCCCGTCAGCACTAGGTCTGCGTCAAAGACTTGGGCGCGGGGAAACAGCGCCTCGAGCTCCCGCGCCCCGCCGCAGTTGCCCTTCTCCACCACCAACACGTCGTACCTCGCCGGGCCCAGGAGCTCTGCGTCGAGGTAGAGGTCTGCGGCTAGGCCTGGCACAAAGACTGTAAAGTCTCTGACCTCGGCTATTCTCACCTGGTACCACCTGCCCCCAACCTCCACGTCCACGACGTCGCCTACGGCGGCCACGTGCCTAAGCGCCACGGCGTCTAGCACCTCAACGCCGCGCATTAAGCCCCTTGGGACAAAGGCCGCGGTAAACGTGGCCACGCTGCCGTTCACATAGCGCACTTTGACGGGCCGGTGCACCACGCCGTAGCCCCCAGGCGAGCAGACCGCTTGCACAGCGGCGAGCAGGTCAGCGTCTGAGAAGCTGCCCCCAAACACCACGTATCTGCCAGGCCCCAGCAACTCCGCCAACTGCCCGTAAAGCGCCCCGCCGACCCCCCACATCACGAGAGCCGCCGCCGTGGCCCCAGTGGCCAACATAGAAAGGAAAAACAGAGCCACAGCAATCTTCCTCCGGCCCCTCGCGTAAAGAGACAGAAGAGACACAAAAAACAGTAAAAGGGAGTTTTTAACCCTGCCCTCACACCGCGCAGATTTCAATACTAAGGCAATTCTATACACCCGATGCACATCTGGACTGGGCCGATACTAATGCGGTTGGACGGTGGCGTTCCAATAGATGTGCCACACTTTTAACAGCACAAAATGTAATCAACCTTGATGTAATCACAATGTATATTAAGGCCTAACTACAAAAGTAATATGATACGCGGGCTTGTGGCTAGCTTGGTGCCTGCCCTAGTGTTGCTGGCCGTCGGCGGACTCAACAACGCGCTAACGGCGGCAATCTTCGTCGTGATAGGCGTCCTAGCAGATGCCGCGCTTGGAGAGAGGGGGTCCCACCTAGCCGCCCTGGCAGGCTTCGCCGCGTGGATCATCATCTTGCTGGCCCTCGTCCTGTTGGCGTCCCTTGCGGGGGGCGAAACAATAATCGAAGGCGTCGATCCGGCGACGGCGGCGGCCATATTCGGCGGCTTCAACGCACTGCTCTGGGGCATCTACTACGCAATACACCGCGCATTAGGCAGATTCCTCTAGTTACCAATTGCTCAGTTGCGGCGTAAGAAGATTGCACCTTTTAATCACCCCCACCCGCGGAAGTAGGCCCACCCCCTCCACTTGAGCTCCTCGCCCCTCCACCAGACACGCCCCTCGCCAGGCACCGCCTCGGCGAAGGCCACATATGGCGGCTCCACGGGGCAGTCCCTCCTCACGGCGAAGACGGGGAGGAACTCCTCGCCCCCGTTGAAGACCACTTCCCCCACGTCGAGACCCCTCTCAGCCGCAAACACCAGCACCTCGCGGGGAGCCGGGAGCTCCTTTACCACTATGTCCACGCCTCTCGCCATAGACCACAGAACGTCGCCAAGGCCGTCGGAGGAGTCCATGGCTGCAGTCACACATTCCGCCGGGGGGAGGGGCCAGAGGGGCTTGGGCCTCTTAAGCGCTTCGACCCCCCTCTCCACGACGGCGCCGCCCATCTGCCAAAACCTATACGCAAGAGACGTGTAGCCGAACTGGGGAATTGTCACAAGGACGTCGCCGGGGCGGGGCGCCCTCCCCACACGCGCCCGCGCCCACCCCACCAACACCACGTCTACAACCACGTCGCGGCCCTCGTTGAGGTCCCCACCCACGTAGGCCAAGGAGAAGAACTGCGCCGCCTCTCTCACCCCCTGCACCACCTCAGCCGCGGTTCCCAAGTCCGGCGCCGTCACTGAGGCCAAGAGGAGGCGCGCCTCGGCGAACTTCACCCTAACGTCGCTGTAAGCCGCCGCCACGTTCCTCCACCCAAAGTCACCCCACGTCTGAAAGGGGAGCCTCGACGTGGAGGCAGCGGCGCCGTCAACCTTAACCACGAGCCCATCGACATAGGCCACGTCGTCCTCCTCCACCCCCAGCTCCCCTAAGAGCCACCTCAAAAACCCCTTCTCATCTACACCGCGGCCCCCAAAGCCAGACACAGAAAAAGAGAAGCACCAGTATTTAACCCCCCTGGCCCACAATAGGCCAAGAAAGACAGCGGGCTCTATCGCCCTCTCGAATCCATGAGACGTCGGCGCAGGGGTAAGAACGACACAGCTCGCTCAACGGCGACAACCTACAGGACTTAGGGGGACGCTACGCCGATAGCCTGTCCTATGAACGAGGGCTTCATGCCGTTGAGCCCAGCGCCTGTGTCCACACGCTTAAGGCGTGGGCTAGGTGGAAATCCCTACAGCAGGCACAATGTGCTACGGCTTTAAACAGAGGGAACGGTAGGGGCAAACGGCTACTCAGCTGTTACCTCCTCCAACATCTTCAGCGTGTCGTCGTCGCCTGACCTGAGCTTCTGCCAGAGGGGTGAGTTTTTGCACAAGACGTACCTAACCCTAGCCCGCGAGTCGTCTCTCTGCATGAGCCCGGCCTCCACGAGCTTCTCCAAGATGTGTTTCACCAAGGTGAGGGCGATGGGCATTGTGGTGTCTATGCCGCCGAACTCTAGAACTCTCCTAGGCGTAAAAGAGACGCAGGACCCCCTCGCCTCGCCCACTATCTTGGCCATGCCCGCATAGACGGTCTTTAACACGGTGCGGAAGTCGGACACGTTAAAACGGTGATTCATGAACATTTACCCCCGGCAAAATTTAACCCCGACTCTCACGCACTGGTTCAAATGATATCAATAAACCTGTAACACACCTGTCATTCCCCCAGCACGACCACGACGACGGTCCTCGTCCGCGGCCCGTCCATCTCAATCACCATAACCTCCTGCCACGTGCCCCTCCTCAGCCTGCCCCCCACCACGGGCATCACCAGGTGGAACCCCATGAAGAGGTTGGCAAGGTGCGCGTTGGCATTGTCGTCGATTTCGTCGTGGCGGTATCCGGCACCACGCGGAAACAGAGCCCTAAGCTTGTTCAAAATGTCCTCCCTCAGCCTCGGCTCGTTCTCATTAGCGGTGACAATGGCAGTGGCGTGGGGGAGGTATATGAGGACAATGCCGTTCTTCACCCCGCTCCTCGCCACAATGCGCTCCACTTGCTCAGTCACTACCACAATGTCCTCCCTAGCCCTCGTAGCCACGGTAAACTCCTCCACGTGAACCTTCATGACATCCACTAGACACCACTTAAAAAGTTATTAAGTGGGGAGTATTTGCCCACGAGGAGAAGTGACTGCCGAGGGCGAGGCCGAGGCGTGAGGCAGCCGGGCCGGCAAGTATCCGCCTCTCTCTGTGCCAAAAACGTAGATTTAACGGGCTTCGGCCTATTGTTGCGTCTTTCTATGCCGTCTTCTGTATACCACAAGGCCCGCGGCCACGGCCACGACGGCGACAGCGGCAACGGCTATCGTGGCGAGGGGCAGGCTCTGCTGTTGTTGCTGTTGTCGTGCGCCAGGCGGCGCGGTGCCTCCTGGGAAGAAGCGCGTGGTGGAGTTGCTGACTGTCACCGTCACTTTGTAGGGTATTGTGTAAATGTTGCCGTACTGGTCTGTGTAGGAGATTGTGAAGTCTATCTCGTAGGTGCCGGGCCTTGTGGCGTTGAAGCTGAAGGGCACGTTTGTGGTCTGTTGCGCATCTAAGGCGCCGACGAAGTATATGGGCGAGGTTATGGGCCTAATGCCCGGGGGCGCCCTTGCCTCCACCTGGAGGTTGGAGACTGGGGAAAAGCCCTTATTCACTACGGTTATAGATACGTAGAACGTGCGGCGCGGCTCGGGGGTCGCGGGGACCACGTTTACCGTGGTTATATTGACCGCCGGCGTCTGCAACGCCTGTATGTAGAAGGTGCCCTGAGTTGTGGCACTTGTGCCCAGCTCAGTGGTGTAAGTTATGGTGTAGGTGAAGGCTATGGCGCCGCTGAAGGTGGCTGGCACAATGAAGGAAATGGGCAACTGGGCGCTGTCAAGGGGGGCCAGTCTGCCCAACTGGTACGTGTAAGTGGAGGCCACCACGGAGGACGAGGCGGGGGACACCGCCACGACTGCCTTTTGTATAGCCACATCGCCGCTGTTAATCACTGTGATAGTGACAGTCCGGTTTCCGCCGCTTTTAACAACACTAGGGGTGGGCAAGACGGTGAAAATGCTGGAGGACACCACGGGCAGATTGACCACGTACTGGTCGACACCGGCGCTGTGGTAGACGTACACTGTGAGAGAGACGGGCTGAGTGGAAAGCGGGGTTAAGAGGAGGTTAGCCGTGGCCTTGTCTACGCCGCCGAAGTAGTAGGGGGAGGGCTTGTCCGACGCCGCGCCGGTCACAGTCACTGAGACGTTGAAGGGGCCGGGGGCCTGCACCACCAACGTCACGTTGTTGGCTATGCCCGCTATCAGCTTGCTCGGCGCCACCTGTAGCCTTGAGAGGCCGCCGAAGGTCTGTTGCACCGCCGCCGAGGCGGCGACTTGCTCAGTCCGGGCTACCCCAGCCGCTTGGTAGGTGGCCACCACGTTGAACGTCACTACGCTTGCCGTGGGGTAGACGGAGACGGTGGCCTTCCCCACGCCGTTTACTATGGGGAAGGTCACGGCGGACTGCGGCATTATGCCTCCGGCCACTGTCACCGTGGCTGTGCCGTTTGCGCGTATGGGCAACGCCACTGTTATGTTCACCGCGTTGTACTTATTCGCCGAGAGCATTGTGGGGCTTATGGACACCACGGCGGGCGGAGTCGGCGCGGCGGAGATGGGCACTGTGTACGTCAACGTGACGGGGTTCCCCAGCCAGTCTCTACTGTTGATGACGACTGCGAGGGCGGCCGTGTAGGAGTCGGCGATAAGAGTCGCGGGTATCTCTGCCCTAGTGGAGTTGACAACTACGGGGCCCGTGGGCGCAACGACGCGCGCACCCTGGCCTTGCACAGACACAGCCCCCGTCAAGAGGTAGGGAGACACCACAACGAGCTTTACAGTGGAGGGCAGGCCCACGTAGGCGGCGCCTTCTGCGTACACCTGCGCCGTGGGGTACGGCGGTATGTACACGGAGACGTACTCAAGCTTCTCGATGCCGTTTGTGAGAGTGGAGCCAGACGCCTTGTAGGTGGCCTTTAGGTAGACGTTTGTGGGACAGGTGGCGTTTAGCGCCGTAGCCATGACCTTCAGCGTCGCAGTGACCACTCCAGGTCCCGCGGTGGGCATCTGGGCGCTTCCAAGTGCGGTGAGATAGGGACACTGGGGGCTGAGGCTAATAGACACGTCGACGTATTGGTCAGCCAGGTAGAAGGACAGCGAGATTACTCCGACGTCGCCTGGAAACTTCGGCACCTGTACCCACTGAGCTCCGAGGAATAGGTAGTCCACCTTAGGCGTAAATACGACGGCTTGGGAATAGGCCAGCGCCGCTAGAAGTGCCGCGAGTATTAACCACTTTTTCATGCACTGGCTTTTGAGGGGTTATTATAAGCTATGCTCACCTGAGGTGAGTTATAATTTTTATCTAGGAACAACGGGGCGCACATGTACGCGGAGATGTTAAGGCTGGCGTGGCAGGCGCTGTGGGAGAGGAAGGGCAGAACCATCGGCGCTATTGTTGGAATAGTCATAGCCTTCACGGCGCTTAGCTACGCCCTCTTGACAGGCCAGACGTTCAAGGACTATACCACACGCTTCTTCACGTCTAACTTCGGCGCTAATACGCTGTTTGTCACAGGTTCCCAGTTCACCGACGCCGACGTGGGGGTCCTGGCGGGGATACAGGGAGTAGACGCGGTGGTTCCTCTGGCCTCTACTAGGGGGGTCGTGAGAGTGCCTGGCAGCAACAGCCCCATACCCGTCACCGTCTACGGCGTAAACCCAGCCGACCTCCAGCGCGTGCTTCCCTCCACCGCGCTCTACGACGGGACTATGTTCGTCGGCTCCAACTTCGCCTTGGTGGGCTACTACGTGGCCTTCGACAGATCCACGGGGCAACAAAGAGTATTGGTGGGGTCTCCGCTTTCTTTAAGCGTTGGGCGGAGGTCTACCACAATTGCGGCCTCGGGGATCTTGGCCACGGGTAGCGTGGGGTTTTTCGACACGTCCCGCGGCGTTATTATGGACCTCTCAACATTCCGCCAGCTGACGGGCATAACTAGCTACAACGTGGTAATAGTGCTGGCGAGAGACCCATCGCTTGTGGACTCCGTGGCCAATGAAATAAGGGCAAATTACCCCAATGTGGACGTGATTTCTCCCCAGGCAATACTCCAGACGGTGAATACCTACCTCACAGCGTTTCAACTCTTCCTGGGCATGTTGGCCGGGGTCAGCACAGTCATCACCGCGCTTTGGCTGTACGACACCATGAGCATAAACGTGGTGCAGAGGACTAAAGAGATCGGCATTATGAGGGCTGTGGGGTTCAAGAGGAGGCACATCACCCTCATGTTCCTCGGCGAGGCGCTCATAATAGCCGCAATAGGCGTGGCCATAGGCGCAATTCTGCTAATTCCAGTGTCTCAAGCCGGCCTCTCTCTGCTGTTCGGCAACGGGGCCACAAGCGCCGGGGGAGGGCAGAGGGGGGCGCCCGGCGGGCCTCCGGGCTTCGGCGGAGGCGCATTCCAGATAAGTTCGCTTGTCTTAGACCCAGTGATTTTGGCCGGGACGGCGGCGTTGGTGGTAGCAGTCAACCTCCTCGGCGCCTTGGTGCCAGCAGTGCGGGGGAGCAGGATCGACTTAGTGCAGGCGTTGAAATACGAATGATCTTTATCCCAGACTTAGTTATAGTGGCGCTGGCGTTGTACATAGGCTACCTCACTCTTAGGGCGTGGAGGAGCTTGGCCGACTGGAGGCTGTCGCTGTACTCCTTCGGCATGCTGATGCTCGCCGTGTCCCTCGCCGTTGAGGCAGTGGCAGATTTCCTCCTGAGGCTAGCCGCAGGCCAGGCCCCGTGGAGATTTGCGATCCATCAAGCGGCTGGCCTCCGCGCAGTTTTACTTCTGCTTCAGCTGGCCGCCCTCGTCCCCTTGGCCATTGCCGTGACGCCCACCAGCCTCTACGCCGCAGTGCCGTTGCTCCTATTCCTCCTACCCGTCAACGTGGCCCTCTCTCTGTACATCGCCGTGGTCACGCTGTTGAGGAGCTTGGAGAGGGGGGTGGCCCCGTGGACTTCCATCGCCTTTATCTTCTTCGCGGCGTCTATTATGACGCCGCTCTTCGCCTTCCAAGACGTGGTGTTTAGATCTCTCACCGCGCTCTTCCTAGCGCTGGGCTTGGCATATGGCCAGGAAAAGAAGGAGAAGTAGGCTTGAGATTGTGATAGACATCCTCGAGACGGTCAAGGCTGAGTGTAAGCCGCCGACTAGGATAGCCACAGAGGCCAACCTGGCCTACGACAGAATGGTTAAAATCCTCGAGGCACTCGTGGCGAGGGGGCTAGTGAGGGAAAACGCGGGGACTTTCTGTATCTCGGCCGAGGGGTTAAAACTGTTGGAGTCCTACAGCCAGTGGAAGTGGCTGCTAGACCTATTGGGCGTCTAGCCCGCCCTCCGCCTCATTAGTAGGTAAGCCCCCACTGCAACTGCAAAGGCGCCGACCGCGGCGGCTGTGAGCAAGGCGGCCGAGGAGGCCCCGCTGGCGGGCTTGGAGGCGAGGTAGCTCTCGAGCCGGCGTTCTACCTCTCTGTACTTGGCCCTGGCGGCTTCTCTCCAGGCTTGGTACACTAGGTCTCTGTAAGTGGGGTCTGACCCCACCTTGTCATTGAGCTTCACCGCTACGTCGTATGTAAACTTGAGCCGCTCCCCCGTGGCTGGGTCTGTGAAGTTGACCGGCGCGGCGAGGAGACTCCACAGCTCTTCGAACTGCTGCCGCGTGATGTTGCCGGCGAGGTACGCCTTAACCACCTTCGTCCACACGTCTGTTAAGACGTCTTGCAAGTCAACTAGGGTGGCCTCGTAGTAGTAGATGAAGGAGTAGTAGTACGAAGCCGACTTTTCAGGCGGCACAGCCTTTACCTTCGACTTAAGCAACTCTAGGTGCCTCTTTAACACCGCCGCCTTTGTCTGATTTACATCTGGAGAGTCTAACACGGCGGGGTTGCCGGGGATTATGTAGCGATCTACAAGAGTCTTCTCGATGTCTGTGAGAAAGACTCTTGTCAAAACAGCCGCCGCGGTCATGTTGGCGCCCTTGGGGACCGCAATTGGGTCAAACAGTATGTCTGTGCCGTCCTCTGGCACGCAGTAGCCCAGCCCCGCGATGAAGACGTAGTAGTCCACCATGGGGCCGAAGAGGGCCTCTCCTCGCTTCACGGCGTCGCGCACGGCGCCGCTGGAGTCCACAAACCTAGCCACAGCCGCCATCGCCGTTAGGTAGCGCCAGCCCTCCTCCCACCCGTATATCTCTGTCACAAGCTGCATCATAGCCGCAGTCGAGGTAGACTTAGTGGGCTTGGCCAGAGCCACGGGGCGGCTCCCTGTCTGGAGGTAGTATTGGACAAGCTTGGGAGAGGAGAAGCCGCTCCAGCTACACACGGGCTCTAAGCCGGCCCTCTTGAGCGCCTCCTGGTTGTAGCCAATTACGTAGCCCAACAAGCCGTATACCACGTAGTACACGCTACCGTTTACCACCCTCTTGAGCGGTATGTTGCCCACCTTGTCCGGCAACGCTTGTAGCTCGGGGACATTGGGCATAGGTGCCAGCCGCCCCTCCTTCAGTAAAACCTCGTATAAAACCGGCGCGCCTGCCCACAGGAAGTCCACGCCCCCTCGGTCAATAAGGGCCCTCCACTGGGTGGGGTCCGCCGGTACTATTTTCACATCGGGGAAATACCGCTGTAGTACTGGCAACGCTCTGTCAATGGAGGCTTGGTCGGCCCTTGTTACAATTGTGACGGAAAAAGCTGCTATTGCCAGCAGTAGGACCGCCGCCAAAAGACGCATATGAGGAGGAAATAAGTTGTTTTTAAACTCTTTCTAGCACAACGGCGGCGCCTTGGCCTCCGCCTACGCAGAGGGTCGCCACTCCGTAGTCCACGCCGTCGAGCTGTAGCTGCCTCGCGAGCGTCCCTATTATCCTTGCGCCAGTTGCCCCCAGCGGGTGGCCGATGGCGATGGCGCCGCCCCTTGTGTTCACAAGCTCCGGGTCTATGCCCAGCTCCTTTATCGCATATAGAGTCACCACGGCAAAGGCCTCATTGATCTCCCACCTGCCTATCTGCTTCACCGTGAGGCCTGCCTTTTCAAGGGCCTTCCTAGACGCGGGGACTGGGCCCATGCCCATAACCTCTGGGGGAACGCCGGCAAAGGCCACCGCTCTCACCTTCGCCAAGGGTTGGAGGCCGTACTTCTTAACAGCCTCGCCTGAGGCTAACATTACGTAGGCCGCCCCCGAGTTAAGCGGCGAGGAGTTGCCGGCGGTTATTACGCCGTCCGGCTTAAAGGCAGGCGGCAGCTTGGCCAAGGCCTCTAGAGTGGTGTCCGGCCTAACAGCCTGGTCTCTGTCAACCACCTTTTTCTGCCCCTCTTTCTCCACGGCCACTGGCACTATCTCCTCCTTGAAGTACCCCTTTTCGTAGGCCTCTGCAGCCCTCTTGTGGCTCCTTAGAGACCAGGCATCCATTTCCTCGCGCTTAATGCCAGACACCTCGGCGAGCCTCTCCGCGGTCAGGCCCATGACGTATCCAATGTGGAGGTTGTACAAGCGGACATACTCCTCATCAGTGAGAAACTTGGGGTTTATCTCGATGTGGGGATTCTCATACATGGGGGTCTTAGACATCTTCTCTACTCCGCCAGCGATAACCACGTCGGCCATGCCTGAGGCCACCTCCATGGCGCCCATGGCCACCGTGGTTATGGAACTCGCGCACTGTCGATCTATATGGGCCGCAGGTATTGTGTAGGGAAGCTTTGCGGCAAAGACGACGTGGCGGCCGCCGTAGAGCCACTGCTCGCCCACCGGGAGCGCGGTGCCGGTAAGCAGGTCCTCCACCGCCTCGGGCTTTACGCCAGTCCTCTCGAGGATTGCCCTGACAGGGACTGCGGCTATCTCCTCCGGCCTTAGGTCCCAGAAGTCGTCTTTCTGAGGCTCCTTCCGCGAGAATCTTGTAAAAGCCGTTCTTGCAAATGCCACTAGGTACACGTTTTCTAATCTTTTCCCACCCACAGACATAGACGCTACTTCATCTCCCCTATATTAACATTGATACGACTGTGGGCTAATCGGCCGGGGGGCGAGTGCGAAGGACGTGTAGAGTTTTTAAAGGGGGGTTTACTTGCCCCTATGTCTCTGCCGCGGGCGTTTATAACGTCGGTGGTGGGGTCGTGGCCGAGGCCCAGCTGGCTAATTGAGGCGTTTGAGAAATTTGAAAAGGGGCAGTTAGACCAGCAGACCTTCGCCCAGTACTTAGACGACGCCGTGAAGCTCGCCATTAGAGACCAGGAAGAGGCTGGGCTAGACGTGATAACCGACGGTGAGCAGAGGAGGACCTCCTTCGTCGCCTTTGTGGGACAGAAGCTCAGGGGGTTTAAGATCGTCCGCGTGGAGGAGCTACATCCAAACGCGAAGGAGATAATGAAGAAGTACAAGGCGCCTCTCACCCTGTGGAGACCCGTGATCGCGGGGTACATAGAGGACAGCATCATAGCCGTGGACGAGGTGGAGTACGCCAAGAAGGTCGCCACGAGGCCTCTCAAGGTCACCCTCCCGTCTCCCTACTTGATAATGTGGGAGGCTTGGCACCACAAGATCTCTGCGCCTTACTACCCGCGGCCCGAAGACGCCGCAGAGGCCTACGCCAAGGTGCTTCGGAGGGAGATCGCGCGCCTCATCGACAAAGGCGTGGCGTTTATACAGCTGGACGAGCCAATGTTGGGGGACTTAATAGAGGCGGAGCCCGACAAGCCGGATAGGTACAAGCAAGTGGCCTCCGAGCTCTATGGACAGCGGTACAGAGGCCTCAGAGACGAGATCCAGCTCGCCGTTGACTTGGTAAACGAGGTGGTGCAGGGCTACGGCACGTCGGTGAGGCTGGGGATGCACCTCGACAGGTGGCCCACTGAGGAGTCCCCAGTGGTGGGCTATGAGAGGCTAGCGCCGCAGATCTTCGACATTAAGGTGCGGCAATACGTCGTTGAGTACAAGCACCCGAGGATGGGCAACCCCGAGGAATTCGCCAAGATACTGCCAAGTGACAAAGAGATAGGTCTAGGCTCGATAGACGTGAGAGACCCCAAGAGAGTTGAAACAGTGGAAGAGGTCGTGGCCCACGTGGAGAGAGTCGCGAAGTACGTAGACCCCACGCGGATTTGGCTAAATCCGGACTGTGGCTTCGCCCCAGGCATGTACAGGGCCTTCCCAAGGGCAGTGGCGCTGGAGAAGCTCAAAGTAATGGTAAAGGCCGCCAAGGCGCTGAGGGAAAAGTACTGGTGGGTCTAGCCGCGGATTCCCCCCGCGATCCCCACTTGACTCCCCTCTGGCGTATTTTCTTCGACGCACTGGCCTCACAGGGCGTTTCCTGCCTCTGTATCCCACGCCACTTTAAGTGTAGGGGGGAGCTGGCGCAGTGCGTGGCAGTGGGGGTGGCCATTGGGAAGTACCACGTGTGCAAGTCGCCGTGCAGGGGCTCCCCCCTTGGGGCGCGGATCGGCGTGGAGCTTCTCCGCGCGGGCGGCGGCGCCGAGTGTCCGTGGACTCTTGCCAAGCAGTGCGCCGAGCCTATCAACGTGGCGGTACCTCTGCCAGAGACGCCGCGCATAGTGATAGACCTCTCTCTGTGGGACGAACACACGCCCGGCGAGAAGCACGAGCTTGTGGAACAGATCTTGGCAACGCTGGGGGTGGTGAGGGGGGTGCTCTGGGATGGCAATCTGTGGATTACCCACGCCCCGGCGGAGTTCGTAAGATTGCTGGAGCTACACGCGAGGGGCATGGTCCACAAGATGCGCATCGTGGAGGACATGCCGCCTCTCCAGTCGCCTGTGGTTTTAGACCCCGAGGGGCCCTGCCTATTCACAGAGGAGGTCGCCCGGAGCCATGTAGAGTTCATCATCGGCGGCATTGTGGACAAGGAACACGTGGTGAAGTCTGGCACAAGGCGGCTGGCGGAGCTCATAGGCGTAGAGAAGAGGTGCCGCATAGAGCTCAGGGGGTCCACCGTGGGGGTGCCCGACCGGATTAACAAAGTTGCGGAAATTGTGTTGAGAGTCCTCACGGGGCAGTCCCTCGAGGAGGCCATTCTAGCCGTGCAGGCGAAGCGGGACAGGGTGTACAGGCTTATGTGGGAGATACAGAAGAGGGGGCAGAGGGGGCCAGACGGCACAATTGAAATTTCCCCCGAGGCGCTAAGGGAGGCCAACTGGCTGGGGGCCTCCGCGGAGGAGGTAGAACTGGCCTTGAAAAAGGCCAGGGCAAAGGTGGCGCGGGGCTAAAACGGCTTAGCCACCATCAGCCAGAGCATTAAAACTAAGACAGCCGCCCACACGGGCACTAGGCGGTTCGCAAGTCTCACATATCGCTCAAGAGGCCACCGACGGACGGCATAGACGTGGAAGACCTCCAGCAGGCCCACCACTATCGCGATCCCCAGAGCCCAGTGTATCCACAGGGGGGACTTGGGGAAGCCGTAGAGGTACACCGCCATGGCCACCCCCGTGGCGAAGACCAAGGCGCCCGCCGCGGCCTCTAGGTGGACAAGCATTTGATAGGACTTAGGCACTTCGCGGGGGCGCCACTCCCTCAGCACGAAATATGCCCCCGTGGTGAGGCCCGCCCACCCGACGACGCCTAAAACGTGGAGGACCAAGAGCACATCGCCGAGACCCATGCACCAAAGCCGTTTTGACCATATAAGTTATAAGGCCCTCTTAAAGACTTGTAGCGCGTTTCTCCAAAACACGGCCTCTACCTCCTCTCTGGAGAAGCCGGCCTCCACAAGCGCCTTGGCTAAAACAGCCACCTTGTCCACAGTCTCCAGCCCAGGAGGCGCCGAGGAAATGCCAAGGAAGTCTGTCCCCACGGCGAGTACCTCAGCCCCGAACTTCTCCTTTACGTACTTGAAGTGCTTTACCAAGTGGTTGAGAGAGGGGGAGGGGGAGATAGTGGAGGGGATCAGTGTGAGGCCTATTACCCCGCCGTTGTCCGCCAAGGCCTTTAACACCTCGTCGTCGACGTTGCGCGGGTGGTCGTGGACGGCTTTTACGTTGGCGTGGCTTATTATCACAGGCCTCTTGGCCATGGCCAAGACGTCTAAAGCCGTGCGGCGGCTGGCGTGGGCGAGGTCTATGACCACTCCCAGCCTCTCGGCCTCGGCGACGAGCTCCTCGCCGCTGGCGGTCAAGCCTCCGTCACGCTTTGTGTAACAGGAGTGGCCCCACTTGTTGTCTAAATTCCACGTAATCCCCAAGACGCGTACGCCCAGCCTATAGAACAGCTTGAGGTCGCCCACGTCGTTTAACACGTCGGCGCCCTCCAGCGCCAGTACGAACTTGAGCGCGGGGGCCCAGAGGTCGCTTGCGCGCTCCACTATCCTCACGCCGTATCTCTCGGCGAGGGAGTAGTACACCTTTACCCCCTCCAGCGCCACTTGAGGCACGGCGGTCCACCTATCGTAGACGTGGACAAAGGGGAACACAGCGGCGACTACCACATCGGCGCCCGCCCTCCTCAGCTTAGGCAAATCGCTCTGCCTTCCCTCCGCGTCCTCGTGAAACGGAGGGGGGTTGAGAGAGGTGAGAAAATAGTGTGCAATATCCTCGTGCAAGTCGACGAGCATCACTCCTCCAGCTCCTCAAGCAGTGCGCGTAGCTCCTCTAGCGCATCCTCCACGAGGCTACAATCCCTCTCTTCCACAGCCGTCTCAAGCATCTCAATGGCGTCGCGCAGTCTCTCTGCCTTAGTGCGAGCCATAGAGGAGAACAAGAGGGTAAATATTTACTTGCCCCTAGTGTTTCCCCACGCCACTATGTGGAGCCTCGGGGTTACCCTAAGGCCCGCCCTCACTGCCGCGTCCCAAATCCTCCTGAGAACCTCGGCGTGCTCCTCCGGCGTCTTCGACATGGGCATCAACATGACTCTGTCTAGGGGGATTCCCCTTTCCCTTACGTATGCCAGTGCCTCCTCCACATCGGCCACGTCCGCCACTACGAATTTAAACCACGCCTTGGGGCTCTTGGGGTAGAAGGGGCTCAGGGGGGCCTTCACCCCGGCGTTAGACAACTTGGGAGACACGTCGTAGAAGTCCACGCATGCGTCTAGCTCGGGCGTAGGCGCGTATACTCCGCTGGTCTCAACCTCCACCGCCCCAAGCCGCCTCAGCCCACAGACAAGCTCCTCGAGGCCCCTCCGCATCCACACAAGCGGCTCGCCCCCAGTCACCACCACGTGGCCCCTCACCCCCAGCTCCTCGGCGCGTCGCACGACCTCCTCAGGCGACATCTCGACGCCCCCGTTGAAGTCCCAGGAGTACTCCGTGTCGCAGTACACGCACCTAATGGGACATCCGGCCAGCCTCACGAAGACTGCCGGCTTGCCCAAGTTGACGCCCTCCCCCTGCAACGAGGCGAATATCTCAAGGACCCTCACGGCGTAGGCCCATCTTGGCCAACTGCTCCAACACTGTGGATATGTAGCGCTCATCCCTAGATCTGTCAATACGCCGCTCTGCGTAGACGTGTTTAACCACATCGTCGTACTTCTTGTACAACTCGTTCAACTTCCTCCACGGCACGCCCCTGAGCCGTTCCGCCAGCTCCCAATCCACCGGCAGTTTACCCTCGGCCATGAGACAAGCGATAATGGGATACCCCACATACCCCCTATATACAGTCCCATTGTCGTCACTACTCACATACACCCCCCTCACAGCCACGTGGTACACCCTATCCCCCTCCGACGACACCACCTCGCATACCCCCTCCCCTACCCTCTTGACTCTCCCATCCGCTAACGCCCCCAGCGCCTCCAACACCTTAACCCTAGGAGGGAGCCTAAGCACAGAAAAGAGGGATTGTGAAGTTAAATCTTTTGCAACCTCTCGCCCAGTTGCCTAAGTCTCTCCCTAAACGGCGCAATTCTCTCCGGCTCAGCCACAGCGAGGTCGGCGAGGTAGGAGACCCAACTCTCAAGCTCCTCCACCACCTCGTCAAGAGACTTGGGCCCCCAAGCCGCGGCCAACGCATCCACGGTATCTGCCTCACTGCGCGCCTCGCCGCCTCGGCGAGCTCATAGCGGCCGTCAACCTCATATAGCATTCTCAATAGCCCTAATAATCTCCGCATCGTCCATGGCCCTATCCAGATGAAGTTACAGCACAATAGTTCTCAGAAACGGCCTGAAGCACATAAAGAAGCTACAACAACATAGACGTCTATATACGCAGGCTGACGCCCAACTAACAGCGCCTCACTACGGCGAGAAAGCTTAAAACCCCGTGTGTATTCACTATCGGCGGGGGTGCCCGAGCCAGGCCAAAGGGGCAGGGCTCAAGACCCTGTGGCGTAGGCCTGCGTGGGTTCAAATCCCACCCCCCGCATATCCAATTATTTCTTTCTTGTCTTCAGGTACTCCTCTAGCGCTTCTACCTCGTCTTTTCTAAGGTACTGCTTGTAGCGGAATAGCCACTGTCTAGCCTGCTCGTCTGGGATATAGACGTAGAGCACGTCTCCCTCCTTTATCTGGCGGCCCACTATGACGTCTCCCTGTATAGATATGGCCACCTCGTCGCCTGCCACGGCCTCTGCGACGGGTTTGCCCTGGCGCTGTATCTGCATTACCTTGCCCACTTCTCTGCCGTCTTTGGCCAAGGTGACACCGGGCTTGAGCGTTCCGGCCAACACTTTCACGCCTACTATGGCCGGGTCGCTCCTCCTAAAGACGTAGCCGGGGAGTATTTGGATTTTCGCGGGGCGGGTGAGCTGGGAGAGCACTTGCTCAACGGTCTTCGTCTTCACCTCGGTGGACCACTTAACGTATTCGTCGAATATGCGGTAGAGGATTTCCCCGCGTATTATCTTCACTCCAGAGGACTGGGCCTCGGCCTCTACCTCCGGGGGCACTTTCACGTTGAAGGCCAAGATTGCTCCGTAGGCGGGGTTCTTCCTCCTGCTTAACACAGCCTCGACCACGTCCTTGTGCGTGGGCGGCCCCACGTCGGCCTTTCTGACGGGGACTCCCTGCTGTCTCAGGAAGAGTATTATGCTCTCCAGAGTGCCGAAGGTGTCTGCCCTAACGATTACGCCCTCCTTGTCCGACTCTATTTTGATCTCCGCTATCTCCTCCCCCACGCTCTTAAGCGCCTCGGGGAGGTCCTTTGGGTCCCACACGGCTAGAAGCGGGGCGCCCGCCACCACGCCCTCAAGCCCCTCCGCCACTACTCTCACGCCAGCCGCCGCCTCCACCTCTTGCACAGCCATGAACTTGTCCTCGGGGTCCCGCATCTCCTCCAGCGGCTTCGGCATTATGAGCATCCTCACCTTGGCCTGCCGAGGCCCGTCTAGCCCCGCCGTGACTATCACGTCGCCCTTCCTCAGCTTGCCGTCGTACAAAATGACGTCGGCCACGACCCCGAGACCCCTCTCCTCCTTCACCTCCATCACGACGCCGCGCGCGGGGCCGTCTCTGACCTGGAGCTTCTCCCGCGGTATAAACCGCTGGCTAACCCCAGCAAGCACCAGGAGCAGGTCAGCCACCCCCTCGCCGGTGACCGCGCTCGTGGGGACAATCGGCACCTGCTTCGAGAAGTCTCTCACTCTGTCGTACCTGTCGGCGTCTATGCCGAGGTTTGCGAGTTGCGTTATCAACTTGCCTATCTGCTCCTCCAGCGTAGCCACCGCGTGCCACTCCTGCTCCTCGACGGCGAAGAGGAACGGGCGGTTTTCCACAGACTTCCAACCATAGATCCGGTCCAGCTTATTTGCGGCAATTACGAAGGGGACCCCCCTGCTCTGGATAAGCTTAAGCGACTCCACACCCTGGTCCTCCAAACCCGACGTGATGTCTACCACAAGTATTGCCAAGTCGGCCACTGACCCGCCCCTCTTGCGCAAGTTCGAAAATGCGGCGTGGCCCGGCGTATCAATGAAGAGGAAGCCAGGTATCCAGATCCTCCCCCTCAGCTTCAGCCTATCCACGAGAGGCCCCGCAAACTTCTCCACAGCCGGCCACGGGACAAGGCTCATGCCTATGTGCTGCGTGATCATGCCCGGCTCCCTATACGCCACAGAGGTCCCCCTAATCTTGTCCAACAAAAGGGTCTTCCCAACGTCCACGTGACCCATCACCACCACGAAAGGCGACCTAATCTTCTGTTGCATATACGCCCCGACGCTCGGGTTAAAAGCTATTTTCCTAGCCGCTGTGCCTATCGTTAGCCTCGGCTTATGCCTATCTAAGTCGATGTGTGTGAGCCAGATGTAACACAGTTTTTATCTTACTTCACCGCTGCCCTCCTACTTTGTCCGTTACATACATTTTGAAGGCGGGGGTTTCTATAAAAAAGAAAACATGCAGAGAGATATGAAGGGCACAATTAGGAAAATTCAGCTAATCATAAACTCTATTGCGCTACTCAGAGTAGCAAAGGAGGTGGCTGAAATGGGCGGCGGAATGTTGGCCTTCGCCAGACTCTCCCAACTTGAGGACTACCATCTTGTACAAATCGCTAAGGCAGTTCGGGAATGCGGTCTGTGCGACTCCAAGGACGAGTTTGTTTGGATCTTGAAACATATGTTGGACGAACGTGGGTGGAGTTGCGACCGTCTGCCCAACATAAAGAGACCCAGCAAGTTGTCTGAGGCATTTGTGGACTACGAGAACTTCCTGGAGTGGACTCTTGAAAACACGTGTAGGCTGGCCGGCGGCTGGCGGCCCGAGCCAGAGGAGGCGAGGGCTCTGTATGCGGCACTGATTACGCTTCCCTGGTACTCAGCGTATAGAGTTGCATTGTACACGGCACTGCGAATACCGAGGGAGGGCAGAGTCCTACTGGCAGGCGCTGGCCTACAAGAGCCATTGGACTACCTCACAGCGTGTAAACGCGCTGAAACCGAGGGTTGGGGCAATTGCAACTTCGCCGCAATGGAGGTGGATCCAGACGTGTATCAGAAGTTGCAGGAGCTGGGCGTGAAACACGGCTTCCAGACGTACTTCGGCTGGGATAGCATCAAGGAGAGGTTCGACGCGGTCGTCATGCAGAATATCCTACACTGGGCTTCTAACCCTGCCGATGTGTTTCAACAAGCTAAGCGCGTTGCACGCAAGCTGTATTTGATACAAGGCGTGTTAGAGGGCACCTCGGCCGGGTTCCTCTTCACGTATGCAATAGGCGCCTCAAAGCCGGTAAGCTATAAGACGTTAATGGGGTTGGTCAAATCCATTGAGTGGAGACCTGTAAAGATTTATTCAAAGATGCCGCTGTTCGTGGGAGTTTTTACCGCCTAGGCTTTTCATGTACCTGCGTTACAAGCTTCGGCCTTTGCCGCTTTTCGCTGCGTCGTCGGCATAACCGCTATACTTTTCTACAAGAGCTTGACGAAGGCTGTCTTCTTCTCGTAGCCTTCAGGCGTCTTATCTGCGTCTATCTCTCTCACGTCGATGCCCCCTGGAATCTGCCCAGCCGCCTCGTATTGGTCGTTTGACGCTACTACGACTGCGCTCTAATGCACTTTAAGCGCAGAGTTGCCAGAGTCTTCCAAGAGGCGTTGGCCGCCTGCCTCCGTGCTGGCGATGAGCCCGTTAATGCTTCCACCTATCCTGGACGTACTTGTCCTTCAGGAGCTTGTATGCGGCGTATTCCTGGCCTAGGTAGAAGGCGTGGTCTGGGTGGAGCATCGTCGCCTCGCGCTTCACCGCTTCGTCGGTCATCTCCACTTCTCTGAGCAAGACACCCCGGGCGTCGTAGTGGCGGAGCGCGTCGGGGGAGAGGACGAAGTTTCCGTGTGGGTCGTACACGTCTCGTTTGTATACGTCGAGGCGGGCGGCGGCTAGGGCTTGGCCTATGTGCCGCTTTTGTATATACGCGGGCGTGGCTATTAGCACGTCGTGTTTTTCGAGGCCGCAGGGCCACTCTTCGACTACGTCGCAGGGGGCCGCCGAGTATACGCCGCCGTGGCCGCTGTGGAGCGCCAGCACATTGTACAAGGCGTCGCGGCTCTCTACGCCGTACGTCAATATGTAGTGGATGGCCTTGACTCTGAGGGCTTCTAGGTCTGTGTCGTATAGGACGTGTAGCCCGAGGTAGGGCATCCTCTTCTCTGGTCGCCGTATTTCGACCGTTGCATTGGGCCTAGCTGGCGCCTCCCTCGGCCTATAGGCCTCCTCAACTGCGCGTCTGAGGTCTTGTTCGCCTCTCCAGCGGAGGTCTACCACCGCCACGTTCAAGCCCTCGACGTAGTGGCAGGGCACTCTAACCGCCTCGGTGCAGGCGCCGCGTAGAGTCTGGACTATTAGCTCCCCCGCGCCCGTGAAGTCGGGGCCGTACACCACCACTGTGTCTACATAGTTGAGGCGCTCGTAGAGTGCCTTTACTACATAGTTCACGGCGTCCGCCGTATAGGCCGTGCCCACGTAGGCCGCCCTCTTTTTTATATCGTCGGCTATGGCGCCCTCGCTTAGCCAAAGTAGGAGGATGAGGATGTTAGACACGAAAAAAGGAAGAGGCTATTTGTAAGACCTGTCGGAGTAGTTGACTGTGAAGCGCTTTGGGTTTAGCTGGGAGACTATGTACCGGAAGGCGGCCATTGGGTCAGAGTGCTCGCCACATGTATACACGTCCACAGTGGCGAAGTTGTAGACGGGCCAGGTGTGAATTGCTATGTGGCTCTCTAGCACCAGCGCTATTACGGACACGCCCTCCTTGTCGCCGCCCTTGAACTTCCACGAGTTGACCTCTACTAGGTGCATGTTTGCAATGTGAGCCGCCTCTATTACAATGCGCCTAAGTCGCTCCTCGTCTTTTAGGAGGCTTTCGTCAACGCCGTACAGCTCCCCGTACACATGTCTTCCGACCGCCGGGGTTTGTACCTGGGCTGTCGCCTGCATTTCGCGTGCGCCATAGCGACCCCTATATAAACTTTTCGGACACAATGATATATCGCGTGAGGCAACCGCCCCTGCGCCTCTGGCGTAGCCGCCCGCCTTGGCGCTGTCAGCCGCGGGTGGGCCTCTGGCTGAGCAACCGCGGTAAGTACAGTGGTCTCGTGGGGTAGCCCCTGGTCTCCTCCCTAATTCTCTTTATGAGCTCCTCGGCGGTCATCTTTGCCTGCCCCTCGCCGCGGATGCGCACTGAGAGTGTGCCCGTCTCCTCCTCCTTAGACCCCACTACGCAGACGTAGGGGACCCAGCCGGTCTCCGCGTCTCTAATCCGTTTTGACAACGTCTCGTCTCTGTCGTCTACGTCGACGCGGATGCCCGCCTCTTCCAGCTTGTCCGCCACCTCCATTGCGAATTTTAAGTTGTCTCTGGCGACGGGGATTATCCTCACTTGCACTGGGGCCAGCCAGGTGGGGAGGCGGGGCGTCTTCCCCTCCCTCTCCGCCTTTGCTATTGTGTCAAAGACAGCGTATAGGTACCTCTCCACGCTGCCTATTATAGCCGTGTGTATTATCACTGGGTATTTTACCTGGTTGTTTTCGTCGACGTATTTGATGCCGAAGCGCTGGGCGTTTCCCACGTCGATTTGGAACGTGGCAATTTCCCTCGGCCTCCCCAGCTCGTCTACTATGTGGTACTCCACGTTGAGGACCCAGTAGTACTTTTGCGTGGGCAAAATTCTCACTAGGATAGGCTTGCCCTCACGCCTCGCCAACTCCACCAAGTAGTCGCGATGGGACTTGTAGAACTCCTCCGTCACGTTGTAAAGCGAGACGTAGGTTCTGCCTAGTTTTCCAATTTCTCTGAATATCGCCTCGTGCACCTTGTAGCTCACCTCCACCGCCTCTGCCAAGTCTTTTGTAAAAATGTGTAAATCAGGCATGTAGAACCTCCTTAGGCGGAAGAGCACCACCGTCTCCCCCGGCTGCTCGTGCCTGTACGAGTCTGCTATTTCCAACATGCCGAAGGGGAGATTTCGGTAGCTTATCACCCAGTCCTTCGCCATGGCGAACTGCTGGAAGCAGGCGGCATATCTGAGGATCAAGTCTGTGTCTGACTCAACTATGTACAACCTCTCTCCGAAGAGCCGTGCGTGCGTTTCTATGGCCTTCTCCGATAGTTTGAACATGTTAGTGCCGCGTATCTTAAACACGGGGATCCCCAGCGACTTGGCCACTTGGTATGCGTAGTCCTCCACGAGCTCCATCATGACGGTGGCCTCTGGGCCATAGCGCATGTGCCCCACATCTGACATGGGCTCCCACTCGAACCCAAACTTGCGCAAGTAGTCCAGGTAGCGCGGCTCCCCGCCGCCCAGCTCCTTCTTAAACACCTCCTTGTCAATCAACGCCTTGAGGTCCGGGTCGGCGGGGCTGTACGCCGCTGGGTCGTGCTCACGCCCGTCGGGGGTTAACACGAGGTATACGTCCCTCCTCTCTTCAACCGCCTTGGCGGCCCGCGCCTCCTCAGGCTTAAAGCTCCTGCTGAGCTCTGCCAGGGGGTGGCCAAGGCACTTTACCTCAAAGGCCTTGTAGTAGCCGAAGGGCGCCTTGTACACCTCTCCCTTGAACTCCGACTTCACGACCTCGTACAACTTGTTCACCACCTCCCTCGCCACGTACGGCCTAGCCAAATCGCTTGAGAGATGGGCGTAGGGGTATATCACCACGGCCGTCGCCTTGACCTTCTCCGCCGTTTCCACCACATCGCGGGCCACTCTGCGCAAAAACTCCTCGTCGCTTGAGTCGCCGCGCTCCACTGAGACAAACACCACCAGCGCGTTGGTGGCGGCGCCGGAGCCCGGCTCGTCTCTTATATCTAACGCGGGCTCTCTAGTCTCCCAGCTAAAACGCTCCGCATGTATGTACAAAACGCGCATAGGCCCTCTCTACACTCCATTTAAATAAATATAACCGATGTAGAGGCACCAGGAGAAAACGCAGGTTCTTGAGAGGGCGGGGAATGCGACATGTAAGGCTTGTATGCGAGCAACGCCGCGCCGCCGACTATGTATAGGGCTGTCAGCGTTGGAGAGATTGCAACGCGCGCCAGAGGCGACCAGCGGGTTCCGCGGGATTCTCTACGGCGTAAACTAAATCGCTACAGTGTTTCACTCGCCTATAGGCCCCACTCCCAGGCACCTCGTCTGGCTCCGCACTCCCCCAAGGAGCTTCCTCCATCCACACCGCGAGCGGCACCGGCGCTCTCCAAAAAACTATAAGAAAAACCTAGGTTACTCCACGTATATCCCATTACGCCTCAATCTCTTGAGAATACCTTCGGCGTCCTCTGGGAAAAGCTCCGCGAGGGCCCTTATTCTTTGATAGTTTAGCCCAATGCCCTTGTCGAGGACTATGCGGGCGACTTCGTTTATGAACTCCTCGGCCTCCTTTGTGGCTATCTTCGCCTTGAGCACCAGGAGCTCCTCAAGGCCGATGGACGCCACCTCGACGCCGTTTACGGCCACCTTCCTCGTCTCGGAGAAGAACTCGGGGGGTATGTAAATGTCTAGGATGTTTTCGAGGAGGTCTACCTTGACCGACTCGCCCCCCACTATGAGCTCGTAGTATATAGTGCCGTGGTCCGAGGTGCCGAGGTCCCAGTCGTTTTCTCTGGCTATTTCTTCGAACAGCTCGTTGTCTAGCACGGTTGACTTGTTTAATATGAAGAGGTCGACGTCGCGTGGGTCGTACTCTACGCCGTATGCCAGGGGTAACACTGCGCTGCCGACTAGCACGTGTTCAATGTCCCTTTTGGACAGCTCGGTGGACACGAGCTTCAGCGCCGTTTTGTATTTGTCAAGGCGCATGGGCCTATTTACACACCTGTTTAATAATGTTGAGGAAGTGGGATATATATACTATATATCTCTATATACTGAGTGTAGTCAATAACACTTATTAACCCCGATAATACCTTCTTACATGTTACTTAATGAAGTTGTAGAGAAACTGCCAAATATGTCAAAGTGTCTTGAAAGAGGAAAAGTGGTCTTCATAAGAATAGATATAAATTCGCCCATTGTAGATGGAAAAATCTTGGATGATTATAGGATAAGGGCCCACGCGCAGACGCTTAGGCTGGCCTCTGAGGCTGGGGTCAAGTCCGTGGTCTTGGCGCACCAGGGGAGGCCTGGCCAAGACGACTTCACGTCTCTGGAGGTGCACAAGCCCTATTTGGAGAAGTACGTGGAGAGGCCCATAAAGTTTGTAGACGACGTGGCTGGCCCCGAGGCGAGGAGGCAGATAAGGGAGCTTAGGGATGGGGAAATCCTCCTCTTGGAGAACGTCAGGCTACTGGCCGAGGAGGTTATTGAGCGCGTGCCTGAGGCCCAGGCGGAGACCTACCTGGTGAAGAAGCTTGCGCCTCTCGGCCACTACTTCGTCTTTGACGGGTTTGCCGTTGCCCACAGGTCTCAGCCCAGCGTGGTGGGGTTCCCTATGGTGTTGCCGTCTTGTATAGGCCCCGTCTTTGAGAGAGAGCTGAGGGCGCTTGGGGCCGTGTTTGAGAGGCGGGGCGAGGGGGTGATGCTGTTGGCTGGCGGCGCCAAGATACCGGACACTTTGAAGGCCGTGGAGCAGCTGTTGAAGAACAACTTTGTGGAAAAGGTAGCTGTGGGGGGCCTTGTGGGGTTTGTGTTCGCGGTGGCGAAGTACGGCCTCCTGAACGATGAGATTAGGCGGGAAGTTGAGCGGGGTGGGTATCTGCCGCATGTGGAGAGGGCGCGCCAGCTCTTGGCCAAGTACGGCAACAAGATACAGGTGCCGGTGGACTTCGCCGTGGAGAGGGGAGGCAGAATTGACGTGGACGTGTACTCGCTGTCTCAGGCGCCTCTGGACATAGGGAGGTCCACAATCTTGTTGTTCAGGGAGGTGGTGGAGCAGGGCGACATTGTCATTTTCAGCGGGCCCATGGGCTATATAGAGAACAAGGTCTTTGCCACAGGCACTGTGGAGCTGTTGAGGGCTGCGGCGAAGAAGAGGCTTATCCTCGGCGGTGGGCATACCATAATGGCCGCCGAGATGGCTGGGGTGTTGGATAAGGCCTTCCACGTCTCCACGGGCGGCCGCGCGTTTATACAGACGCTCGGCGGCGAGGAGATGCCGGCGGTAAAAGCCTTATTAATGTCCGCGAAGAAGTTTTGGCCATGATTAAGGTCGGCGTAGTGGGCTACGGCACAATAGGGAAGAGGATAGCCGACGCCGTTGCGTTACAAGATGACATGAGGGTCGTGGGCGTCGTGAAGATGACCCCGGACTACGAGGCTAAAATAGCCGCCGCCAGGGGGTTCCCGGTGTACACCGCGGCGGATAAGGTGGAGAAGTTCAAAAAGGCAGGCATCGAGGTGGCGGGCACTGTGGAAGACTTGGTGAAGGCCTCTGACGTCGTGGTAGACGCCTCTCCAGAGGACGTTGGCAGAGAGAACAAGGAGAAGTACTACCGACAACTGGATAAGAGGTACATATTCCAAGGCGGCGAGGAGGCAGATGTGGCAGAGGTCAGCTTCAACGCCTTGGCCAACTACGACGAGGCGAGGGGGAAGAGGTACATACGCGTCGTGAGCTGTAACACCACTGGCATTACGCGCGTCCTCTCCGCGCTTCTGTTGAACGGGGTTGGGATTAGGAAGGCTAGGATTTTCATAGCTAGGAGGGGGGCCGACCCCAAGGAGCACAAGAAGGGCCCCATCAACGACGTTGTTCCAAACCCGGCCGCGGTGCCGAGCCACCACGGGCCCGACGTGCAGACTGTGCTTAAGGACGTGGACATAGTCACCATGGCCGTGGCCGTGCCTGTCACAATTATGCACATGCACATGGCCTACATAGAGCTGGACGGTCCCAAGAGTAGGGACGAGGTCTTGGAGGCCTTTGCTAAAACGCCACGCATATTCCTCGCCGACGTGGGGGCGGGCTTCCAGAGTCTGGCGCAGTTCATTGAATACGCCAGAGATCTGGGGAGGCCGAGGGGCGACTTCCCAGAGGTCGCCATCTTCAGAGACTCCGTCGCTGTGAGGGGGGGCGAGCTGTACCTAATGTACGGCGTGCACCAAGAGTCGATCGTGGTGCCCGAGAACATAGACGCCATAAGGGCCGCGCTAGGCGTATTGCCCAAGTGGCAGTCCATAGAGAAGACGGACAAGTCGCTTAAGCTCTTCACAGAGGGGAAGCGCTATGCCTGACGAGCCGTACTACGAGCTTGCCTACAAGTTCAGGCGGATACTAGTGCCAGTGTCGCCCATGGGCGCCGCCAGGCTGAGGGAAGTCCTCAGCGTTGCATCGGACTTCGCGGAGAGGTACGGCGCCGAGGTGGTCTTCCTATACGTGACCCCCCGCGAGGACGACCCCTCCGCCGAAGAGCTGAAGAGGGCCGTCGACGAGTTTATGGCGAAGAGGGGCGTGAGGTACTTCTTCAAAGTCAGGAAGATGGGGGAGATGGAGACCGTCGCTTCAGAGATTGTGAAAGAGCTGTCGGAGAGCAACTACGACATGGTCATCCTCCTCTCGAGGGGCTACTACGGTGCCTCTGCTCTTCTGTACAACAGCACCTCTGTGGCCGTCGCTATCGCGGCCAACACCTCCGTCTTAATACTGAGGTAGAGTGTTGATAGGCGCCGCCATTTCGCCGTATCAACACTTCGGCTTCTGCCGTTGCGATCTGCCCGATGAAAGGGGGGCGCAGCACCTCCTATTCTACGAGGAGGACTTAGACATAGCCCGGGGGATTGGGCTAGACGCCTTTAGGACCGGCGTGGAGTGGAGCCTCATAGAGCCTCGGGAGGCAGTGTACGACGGAGAGGCCGTGAGGCTCTTCCGGGCGTACCTCTCCTCGGCCAAGTCGCGTGGGCTCAAGCTGTGGGTGACTCTGCACCATTTTACTAATCCCCGCTGGGTGTGGAAGTGGGGCGGCTGGGAGTCGAGAGAGGTGGCTAAGAGGTTTCTCAGCTACGTGGACTTCGTGGCTAGGGAGCTGGGGGACCTCATCGACGTGGCCCTAATATTCAACGAGCCTAACACATACGCCTATTTGGCGTACATCAGGGGCGACTTGCCTCCCTACGGCTTCCTAGCCGTCAAACACTGGAGGAGAGCTCAGGCAGTCATAAACGCGGCCATAGCCGAGGCTAGGGACGTGTTAAAGCAGTACGGCATACCCACAACTTTCACTTTCTCATACACGAAAATCCGCGCGTCTCCGCTCCTTAGGCCTGTGACGTACGCGCTGGAGGGGCACCGGCAGTACATGGACATGTTCAAGGAAATGGACTACACAGCGATAAACTACTACGTCGTGGGAAAATTCAGGGATCTCACTCTCACCTACGTGCTGGACCCTGAGGAGCTTGGCCGGGTGAAGGCCCCTACGCCGCTTGCCGTCACCGAGTTTGGAATTGCGACGAGGGACGAGGAGCTCAGGCTTCAATACCTATGTGCCATGGCGAACGTCTTCCAGAGGGTAAAGCCCGTGGCAGCGTTTTGGTGGAGTTTTCTACATGGATATGAGTGGGGCATGGGGTACCAGCCCTTCTTCGCATTGGTAGACGTGGCTGGAACTGCTAGGGTAGTTACGCCGCTTGCCAAATCTTTTAGAGAAGTGCTTGAAAACCCCCCGCGGTGCCACCTGGGCCGGTTGGAGTTGGGCCTCGAGTGGCGTTGGGATTATAGGAATTTGTCAAGCGACGAGTTGTCGCCGTAGGGCGTCTCTAGCACGCGCTTAATTAAGGCGTGTCTCTTGGCGTCGATGTCCCACGACTTGTAGTTCAGCAGGGCGTTCAACGGCGAGCCGTACCGCCTCAGCAATTCCTCCGCTCGCCTTGGCCCTACGCCGGGAAGCGAGGCGAGGAAGGCTATTTGAAGCCTCTTCACGTCGACGCTCTTCTTTACACTTGGCACTTTTACGCCCCCCTGCCCCTTCTTGGCCGCCAGACAAACGAGAGCCCCCGTCTGCGACTCGTCTCTCACATAGACCACTCCCACGCCCATGGCGTAGAGACCCAGCTGCGCGCCTAAGACGGCGTTGGGAGATATCTTCCTAAACTCCAGCTCCCCCCAGAGGTCGCCCTCTATTACAACTAGCGGCTTCAGCCCTGACGCCTTCAGCCTCTCCGCCTGGTCGAAGAGCCTCCCGTCGATTATCGAGTTTACAAAGTCGGAAGCGCTCTTTCGCTCAAAGACGTACTGGCCGGCGACGTAGTCCCCCACATCCAGCTTTGTCTTAACTACGCCACAGCCGGTCTCCTTAATCGCTCTGAGGACTGGGGACGCGTGTTCTCGCGTGTCTACTAAGACTACTGCATTAGACACTTGGCAGAGTCTCGTGCTTCGCCTTCCACTCCACCACGTCTTCCTTCTTCCCTATCACCACCCACGCGATGGTTTTTGACAGCGGGCGCGTCTCGGCGATTATCACCTTGTCGCCGGGCTTGACCTCTATGCACTCGGGCACCCTGACCCTCATCCTCCTCCGCCGCCTCTCATACCTGTTGTACTTAGGCAGGTAGTGCACCCATTCGTGTGTGACTACCGCGGCCTTGTGCATCCTAACCTTCTCCACCGTCACCTCGAGGAGCTTCAGCCTTATCTTAAGGTGGCCGTGCCAGGGACAGAGTGGGTCGTCGCACACGGCCGCCGGAGGCAAGACGTAGGGCACGCCGATGTTCTTCACCTCCACCTTTTTGCCGTTTGGAAGTGTAACAACGTCGCCAACCTTTGGCCTAGACTGTAGCTTTACGACTGTCATACTACTTCGCCGCGATGTGTAGAGATGACCTAGTGGCCTTTAGACCCGGCTCGCCGTGTTGCACAATCCTGGTCGTAAGCGCAAATTCGCCTAGGTAGTGGCCGATGTGCCACGGCGATATGAACACCGGGATGTAGGTAATGCCGTTGTACACATGTATCGTGAGGCCCACCATCTCGGGCAGTATAATCATGTCCCTGCAGTGCGTCTTTATTGTCACCTTCTTGCCCTGCGCCATCAGCCTTTTGGCCTTGCGGATTTTCTCAAGGAGCTTCCTGTGCTCAGGCTTAAGGCCACGCTTCAAGCTCCTCCGCTGCCGCGCAGGCAGGAGCTTTATAAACTCGTCCATAGGCATGTTTAAAAGCTCCTCTAAGGTCTTGCCCCTGTACCTAAAGCTACCCCACTCCTCGGGTGGAATTACAGTTGGCGTAATCCACCCCTGCTTCCCCTTCTGCGCCTCCGCCTCCTTTGAAGACATCGAAAAGAGCTCAATAGGCAGTGTTTAAAACCTTTTTCATCTTTAAAAACACCCATCGACTCCCCCCTCATGGAGGCGGACTACGACGTAGTGATAATAGGCGCCGGAATCGCCGGCCTCTCCGCGGCGCTTTACGCCGCGCGGCAGAGGTTAAAGACCCTCGTGGTGAGCAAAGACTTAGGGGGCCAGTTGAACATGACTACCCTTATAGAGAACTATCCCGCAATTCCGAAGATCTCAGGCCCCGAGCTCGCAAAGCGCGTGGAGCAACAGGCCCGCGCCTTCGGCGCCGAGATAATATTCGACGAAGTGAAGACAGTAGAGAAGAGCGGAGACGTCTTCGTCATAAAGACGGAGGGCGGCGACGAGTACAAGGCCCTCGCCGTCATCTTAGCCTTTGGAAAAACGCCAAAGGAGCTGGGAGTGCCGGGGGAGAGCAAGTTCAAAAACAAGGGCGTCTCATACTGCACAATCTGCGACGCGCCGTTCTTCAAAGGCCAAGACGTGGCACTGGTGAGCTGGGGCGACTTGGCGAGAGAGCCTGTGACAATCCTCTCCTCAGTGGCCAACAAGTTCTACTGGATCTACCCATCCGACAAGCCTATACACGACGACGAGTTCATAGAACAGACCAAGAGGCTGGGGAAGGCCGTCTTTGTCCCAAACAGCGAGGTAGTGGAGATAAAGGGCGACACAAAGGTGAGGGCCGTGGTCGTAAGAAACAAGAAGACAGGCGAAGTCCAGGAGCTCCCCGTCGCCGCAGTCTTCGTCGAAGTGGGCTACGTCACCAAGAGCGATTTCGTGCGCCACCTAGTCGACTTAAACGAGAGGGGAGAGATAATTGCCGACTGGGAGGGGAAGACCAAGACACCCGGCGTCTTCGCCGCAGGCGACATAGTGGCATACCCCTACAAACAAGCGGTCATTTCCGCAGCTATGGGCGTCGCAGCCGCGCTCTCGGCTACAGCCTACGTGATGAAGCTAAAGGGAAAGCCCGTCCACAGCCTCGTCGACTGGAAAGCATCAAAATAGTAATGATAAAAGTAAGAGTTTGCGGCGTATTATACGGCGAAGGCCTCTAGAAGATCGGCAACTGAGTATTTCTCTAGGTTCCACATGATGTCTAGGGCTCTTTTTCTAACATCGTCGGGGAGTATGCCTTGTGTTAGCTCGTTGAATTTCTGCTCTAGCTCGGCGTCTGTCATTGGGTTCTTGGGGTGGCCCTTTGCGTAGTCGACTCTTTCGGTGTATTTAGAGCCGCTCTTTGTCACAACTGTAATGACTGTGGGGAAGGCTTGTGGATAGAGCTTGTCTAACTCTGGGTCTAGGTTGACTTCCATCTTTTTCATTAGGGAGAGTACCGCTGGGTTTCTAATGTCGCGGTAGTGCTCAATCTTGATGGGGCCCCACACGAGGGCGGCGGCGGTGACCCACATGATGGAGTGGTCGGCCGTCTCCTTGGTGTGGGGGTCCCACTTCTCAGGATCCTTTGGCCCGATGATCGTGTACGCCGCCTCGTACGTGTCTATCCTAATCTTCTCAATCTCGTCTAGCCTCACCTTCTCCCTGAGCTTAAGCGCCGCCTCCACGGCCGTCTGGGCGTGGTACTCCACGGGGTAGGGCTTGATGTATGTGTCTAGGATTCTGCGGGGCGGCTGTAGCTCCTCCAGCCTCTTTAACACAGAGAGGTCGAAGTCCCCCTGTAACAACTGCTTGAAGAACCCCATCTCTCCCTCAAAGGGCTTGTAAGGCCCTGTAAAGCCCTCCTTGGCCAACAGCGCCGCAAAGACGGCGTTTCTGCTGGAGTTAGCAGCCGCGGCGCCCTTCCACATGGACAACTCGCCAACCCTAGTCTGGCGCATCGCGGCGTGGGGCACTGCGTATATGGCCAACGCGTGTTGCGTCTTAACCACGTCTAGGCCTAGCAACTTGGCCGAGGCCAGTAGGCTACCTATGCCGAGGAAGTTCACGTGGTCCCAGCCCCTCTTCCTAAGCGTCCCCCCGTCGCAGAAAGTGACTGAGGCCTCGTAGCCTATGGCCACGGCCGTTATCAAGTCCGTGCCCCGCGCGCCCACGTAGTCGCCCACAGAGAGGGCGGCTCCAATGAGGTCGCTTGGGTGAAGCGGCTCCTTGGAGAGGTACGTGTCGTTGAAGTCGTGGTAGCGTATCATAAGGCCGTTGACAAAGGTGGCCCAGTCGGGAGAGACCTTGTAACGAGTGCCCAAGATCCTAGCCCCCTCGGCCGTGGGGAACCTAGACGCCGCTCTCCTTGCAAGAGCCACGGGCTCGCTTGTATATGCAGCAAAGGCAACTGCCGCTGAGTCAACGAGCCTCCTCTTTACCTCATGCCGAGTCTCGGCAGGAACCTTGGAGAAATCAATATACGCCGTATATTCGGCAAGTGTTTTCGTAACTCTGTCCATGGCCTCTTAACGGACCGCCTTTTTATCTCTTATGAGTCGGTCTATGCTCTCGGCTATTTCTCTGTCCAGTTTTTCATAGTCGTAGTACCTTATCAACTCGTAGAGCTCCTTCCTTGTGAACATTTTGTCGAGCCACGCCACTTGAGTGCCCTCGGCGAGTAACGTCTTAAACACCTCCCTAATGGCGTACATGGCCACCCTAAGCGCCGTGACGGGGAATATCACAAACTTGTAGCCGAACTCCTCCAACTTCTTGGCTGGGATAAGCGGCGACACGCCGAACTCTGTCATGTTGGCCAAAAGAGGCGCCTTAACCCTCTTCGCAAATTCCCTAAACTCGTCCTCTGTGCGGAGCGCCTCTGGGAATATCACATCGGCGCCGGCCTCTAAGTAGAGCTGGGCGCGTTGCACCGCGTCTTCAAACCCTGTTACATTAGCCGCGTCTGTCCTAGCAATGATGACAAAATCGGGGTTCCTCCTCGCCTCGACAGCGGCCTTTATCTTCTTTGCCATCTCGTCGGGGGGTATCAGCGCCTTTCCCGTCAAGTGGCCGCACTTCTTGGGCAATACTTGGTCCTCCAGCTGGACCCCCGCCGCGCCAACTGCCTCAAACTCCCGGACAGCCCTCATCACGTTCAACGCCTCCCCGTATCCGGTGTCTATGTCCACTATAACCGGTATATCAACCGCATCTGTTATATACTTCACCACCCTCACCATCTCGTCCATCGTAATTAAGCCGAGGTCTGGCAACGCCATTGAAGCAGTGACGGCGGCGCCTGACACATACACCGCCTTAAACCCGAGGCTCTGGGCCATGAGAGCCGTAAGCGCGTTAAACACACCCGGCACGAGGACAATGCCAGGCCTAGAGAGCTCCTCGCGGAGAAGCCTAGCCCCATCCACCCTCCCTTTCTTAACAATCATAGCCCTTCAACTGCGCCACATTATAAACATTGATAAAGGCAACGGGGCCCACACGTAGAAGATAAAGACCGATAACTGCAACTCGTCAAAATTGCAACTAAGGCGGGAGTCAGCCGGCTGAAAAATGCGTCACGACTCAACGCTCAGCGGCCTCATCACTATTCCAAACGATGCATTTATATTTAAAGATGGGGAAAGTATAGTGCTCATTAAGCCTTGCCTACTGTGGATGCGCTGCCCCGGCGACTCTGGAGACACCACTGTGTTTTGGAAGGGGGAGGCCAGGCCAGCTAGGAAGGACGACCCAGTGGTCAAGCTCTTCGGTGCCTTGGACACCGCAGTGGCGTACAGCCACAAGGCGGCGAACCTCCTGCAACGGCCGCAGAGCCGCATCATGCGCCTCGTGGCCTTCTCGCTGATGGAGCTAGGCTTCTACCTCGCCACCGGCAAGCCCGAGTACTTGGACACAGCCTACGAGCTCTACCGCCGCGCGTTGAAGCTGGCCTATACAATTGCGCCCCCCGAGCCCCTCAGGGCGTGGCTGGCCTGCTCGTCGCCAGAGTGCTCAGCAGTAGACGAGGCCAGGGTGTGGATTCGGTGGGCCGAGCGCCGTGCTGTATCACTAGATAGCACGGCGGCAAAGCTCATGAATCAGCTCTCCAACCTGACATTCGAAGTAATGAGGACGCTCCCCCACATCCAGTACCGGCACAGGAGGGTGCGATAAGCTTATAAACACGCTTCTACTCAATAATTGCCCTAGGCAACACCCCCGAGTGGGGCGAATGAGCCTGGCGGGTTACCCCGGCCAAATCACTTCCTTAAGCAACCTCCTCTATACCGGAAGCCACGGGTCTGCCCCCGTAAAACCTGATCGCCTCTTGCCGTCATGTGAGCCAGCTGTGTGATACGCGTCGTACATCTCCACGTCCCTAAAACTTATATATCCCCGCCTATGGGCCGTCATGCCTAAGGAGATTTTCCTAGTAGAACTTTGGAAGAAATACGGCGAGAAGGCCCAAGTCGTCAGAGTAAAGCGATATGAGGACTTCGTGAAGCTAAAGGCGAGGCTCTCGGGCTATCTCTACACAATTAGGGTGCCACCCGACAAGGCAGAGCAGTTGATCTCGGAGCTGAAGGCCAAAAACGTGAAGGTGGAGGAGGTTTAATTCGCCGCTCTTTTGACAAACCGCCGGAGTTCTCTTGGACCACCGAGCGGGGCTGTGCTAGGGCTAAGTTTTTAAACCCCCTATTCGGGCCCGCCTATGGAGTACATCTACGGGGCGTTACTGTTGCACTACGCAAAACAGGAAATAAACGAGGAAAATTTGGCCAAGGTACTCCAAGCGGCTGGCATTACGCCAGATGAGGTTAGAATAAAGACTCTGGTGGCCGCGTTAAAGGAGGTGAACATCGACGAAGCAATTAAGTCTGCCGCATTTGCCCCAGTGGCAGCGCCTGCGGCCGCTGCGGCTCCGGCCGCGGCTGGAGGAGCGGCTCCAGCGGCTAAGGCTGAGGAGAAGAAAGAGGAAGAGGAGAAGAAGGGGCCGAGCGAGGAGGAGATCGCTGGCTCACTGGCTTCGCTGTTTTAAGGGCTTTATAATTTTTAGTAAAATACTGTCAAGTTCTTTTACGTCTTTGTAATATATTCTAAATATCTGGTTATTTAGTTTAAATTGTATAAATCGCCGCTCTGGGTTGACGGTGTATTCCTCCACCTCGATGGGGGCCTTGAGCCCGACCACCTTGTCTACCACCATTCCGCCCTCGTATATCTTGACGTTTCTCACTATCCTGGGCATGGTGGGGGGCTTGAACAAGAGCATCGAGATAGCGGAGAATATCGAAAATATTGTGACGTAGGCGAGAAATCTGGCGGGGTAGGCGCCTATTACGGGCCCCGCCGTAGATTCAAAGAGAGGCGGAAGAGTGGGGAAGAGGACCGTGGCCAACACCATGAAGGCGGGGAGGAGTAGTAGCGGTATGAGCGAGGAGCGAGTGAGCCTTCTATACTCTGCCAAAAGTTCTTTGTCTTTCTCCATTATTTTCCCCACCTCTTTCTCGTCTATTTCGAGGAGGGGCTTCCCCTTGGATATTTCCTGGACTGTGGCCATGCCTCTTCTATAGGTTCTTAAACCCATGGCGACAGTTATTCCGAAGAATATCACAAAGTAGAGCAGAATAGCTGTGAAATATTCGCCGGGGTAGAATGTGAGAATTGCAGAGAAGGCCAGTATAGATGCCAGCGAGATTAGCAACCTCCTCATGTAGGGGCCGTGGCGCATGTTTTATAAATTTTCCAATGGACCCGCATGTGGTTAAGATAACTGCCGTGTGTTCCGAGAGCCCAGGCGCGGTGGAGCCCAGCCACGGCTTTGGCGTACTAATTGACGACGCCGTGCTTTTCGACAGCTGTAGCAGAGAGGCCATGGACGCGTTTCTAAAGGCGAGTGGGGCAAGGCCCGTGGTCGGCGTCGTGGGAATGCCAGACAGCCCACACCACGTGGGCGGCTTTGAGCTTCTACGCGTGCCGCTGGTCAATCCGCCGCATGACCTCGAGCTGAGGGTGAGGGGGAGGCGCTACCTCTTGTTTAAGGGGAGGCGGGAGAACTTCATGGTGGTGGACGGGGTCGTGGTCTCTCCCTGTGGGTTGTCCACAGTGCCCTACGGCGAAATGTCTCGGCGGGGGGTCAAGGCGAGGTGCTTCGTGGGAGGGCTTGGGGGCACTTCGCAGAGCCCCTACCTCTTACACAGAGTGGTGGCCGAGCTTAGGCTGTTGGGCGTGAGGTGCGTGGCGCCTTTGCACACGGCGCCTCAATTGGTCAAGGAGCTTGAGCGCCGATTTAACGTGTATAGGCTCGGCGCCGGGCTTTCCCTAGAGTTATAATTTTTAAGCTCCTACTGGGCGGCCTCCGTGGACCCGCTAGTGGCCTTCTTGGTGAGCTGGTTCGCCGTGGTGGGGATAGTCTACGCGGTGAATAAAAACGCGGTTAGGTACTTCGTGGCCATATACTGGAAGACCGAGAGGCTTAATCGGCGTATAGAGGAGCTTGTGAAGAGGCTCAGTTTTGTGCCGCTTAGGGCCTATCTGGCGGTCGCCCTCGTCCTCGCCCTTGCGCCAATCTTTATAGCGATGCCGTTTGTGAGGCCGGACGGGCAAGTGCAGGCGTTGCCCGGCTTCTTGTACATGCTCATCGGCGGCACAGTCACAGCCGTTCAGACTCTGCTCAGCGGAGCCCCTGTGGCCGAGGCGGCCTCGCGGTCAGCAGGAGTCACCCCCATAATACCTGGCGTGACTCTCCCCTGGGGGCAACTGCCCTACTTGGCTGTGGCAATAGCCGTGGGAGTGGCGCTTCACGAATTTATGCACGCCTATGCGGCTCTGAGGTATGGAATCCCCCTGCGGCACGTCGGCGTCTTCTCCTTCTTCTACATAATAAGCGGCGCCTTCGTGGAGCCGGATGAGGAGGCGTACAAGAAGAGTAGCGTCGAGGCCAAGGCCGCGGTGTTGGCCAGCGGGGTGGCGGCAAACGTGACCTTGGCGTTCTTGGCCATGCTCGCAGGAGTCGTGGGTGCTTGGGCCGGGCTTTATGGGGCCGTCTTTGGAGTCTCCGCATTCGGCGTAGATGCCGGCGACCGCGTATTAGAGATAAGGGGCTGTGGCTTGGCCGAGAGGGTGTATACGCCGGACGACTTTATAACCAAGATCAACGTGTTGGCGGGCATGGGGCCCCTCATGGGCATTAATAAGACGGCGGCGTGTAAGCCAGGCGACGAGGTGACGCTGGTGGTGGGGAAGTGGTGGGGCACATACGAGGTAAAGCTAGACTACTCAAACTTCACCACGCCGCCGAGGATCAACTGGCTTTTCGAAGACGGCTCTTTGTACAAGTCAGGCGTTAGGCCAGGGGACGTCGTAAAGGCGGTAGAGGGGTGCGGCGTCAGCGAGGAATTAAGATGGGGCGGCCAGCTGCTTTCCACCTTGCTCTCTCTCAAAAAGCTTTGCAGGCCAGGCGACGTGATAAGAGTAGCAGTGGAGAGAAACGGCACCACTGTGGAGCTGAACGTGACCCTCGTGGGGAAGGGGGGAGAGGTGTACTACGGGCTAGGCCCTGGAAGCCTCCCGATGCTGGGCTACGACGCGGGCCCCATAAAGGCAAGCGAGATCTACAACACCGAGTTTACAAAGTTTGTATTCTGGTTCCTCGTGGTTAACTACGGCTTAGCGGTGGTGAACGCTCTCCCAATATATCCACTTGACGGAGGCCAGCTTGTGGCGGCTCTGGCGCAGAGGAGGCTGGGAGAGAGGAGGGGGCAGCGGTTGGTGAACGCCTTGTCTGTGGTTTTAGCCGCCATGCTTATCTTCAACCTCGCCCTGGGAGTACTCGGCGAGCAGTACAGAGTGCTTCAGATGATCAGATGATGAAGCTCTACGCCGCCATACTCGCCGTGGCCATCGTCGCGATGTTTCTGCCAGTGGAGTACTTAGTGTCAGACGCCTTTCGGCCACCGCCCAACAAAGTGCTAACCCCAACCGGCGTCAAAGAGGTGGCGGGCACGCCCCTTTGGCTATACCCCTGGCGGGCCACCGTCGTCTTAGTAACCCTCCTATTCGCAGCAGTAGTCGCCACATTTTTTACACGGCAAACCGGCAGAGTCCGGTGGACTTTGGCGTTTCTCTCTATAACCACGGCGGTCTTCCACTACCTCACACTCCTCTTCACATCTTCGCCGCCGGGATACGGCGTCGAGGTATACCCCCTCCTCTACGTGATAAAAGTGGGCAACGCGCCACCACAGTTCTACCTAGACCTAGGCCAAATACTCATCCTATACGCCGCCTACAACGCGTACAAGGCCCGGACCCCGCCGTAGACGACGACAAAACTCAAAAAATCCCCAAACGCCACCCGTTTTTAAGCACTTTACTTGAGGAATTTCTCCTCGAGCGATTTCACGTACTCCACAGACTCCTTTACTGACACAAAGTGGCGCCTCACGTACTCCACCTCTTCTCTCTCTACGGAGGACTTGCCCCTCTCCTTTGCTATTATGTACGCCGGTGTTAACAACTGGAGGGCGTACCTGAGGGAGTGGTTGACGCCTATGTCGGTCAGCAGCTTCAACGCCTCGTCTGACAGAGATATGCCCTGCTCCCTGGCCTTAATGCGTATAATCTCTCTTATCTCGTCGGCGGTGTAGGGCCTCGTCCTAATGATGACGAGCCTGTCCAACATGTCCTGCGGTATGCCGTGCGGCGCCTCAATGTCGGTGCCCCTAATCTTGGCGATCCCCCTATTCGTGGCCATAATTATGATGGGGGCAAACTCAGTCTCCATGGCCCTCATTAGGAAGGAGAAGCTCTCAATGTCGAGCAGGTGGGCGTCGTCTATAAACAACACGCCGGGCACGAGCTCCGCCTTCCCCTCGTCCAGCGTCTTTCTCACAATTTCGTCACTCTGCTTCCTAATCTCGTCCGGTATCTCCTTCACCTCCTCCGCAAAGCCAAACAACATCGCAGAGATGAGCCCCCTCTGCCTCGCCAGCGACACGTCCACGTCGTGGAGAGTGAAAAACCGCACAATCTCCTTCTCCTTGTAGACGGGGCCCTTGGGGATCTCAATCCTCCGCCTCACAGCGACGTCGTACTGCTCGCCGCTCTCTCCCCTGCCAACTACAGACACAGCCCCCGTCTCCTCGTCGATCATAATGACGTCGCCCTCCTCAACCCCGAGCTCTATCAACTGCTCGGCGATTTCCGCAGGCACACGGAGAGTCTTCTCCTCGTCCCTAGTGCGCAACTTTATCGTGGCGCCGAGGACCCTCTGGATGTAGGGGTTATACGGGTGTCTGCCATACCTAAATTCTATGGACCTAACCTCCCCCTCGTACACCTTACGCCACTCCCGCACCTTGATGCCAATGGCCCTCCTAAGCGCCCTCATCAAGAACTCCGACTTCTTAACCTCGAGAGAGTATATCTCGCCGCCCGAGAGGGCCACGAAGGGAGTCTCCCTGCCCAACTCCCTCGCTATGCCCAAGGCAAGCGCGGTCTTGCCAGTGCCAGGGGGACCCACGATTAAGACCCCCTTCCCCGCAAACTTGCCCTCCCTAATCATCTTCACGACGATGTACGCGGCCTCTCTGGCCTCCACTTGGCCGACGAAGCCGTCGGCTATGAACTCCACCTTCCCATCCCTAACCCCGAGGCCCCTTATGTGGCTGTGCGCGGCAAATCTCTCAAACTGGGACTTAACCTCCTCTATCCTCACCGACACGGGAGCTGAAAGTATCCTATTTAAAAACCTTGAACCGTAAACACATGCGCGCCGCAAAGACGCGGGAAGTTTTATACATACAGCTACTCGCCCTCCTGCGCACCTCCCCCACGCCCCGGGGCCGGCGCAATTTGGCAGAAGAGCTCAAAATAGGCGAGGGAGTCGCCAGAGCGCTCCTAGAAGCCGGCCGCCACCTCGGCCACATCTACATCATGAGAGGAGGGGCAAAGATAACCGAGGCGGGAGACACCTTTCTAAGGGACATCTTTGCCACATGCAAAATAAGCGCCGTGGTACCCATGAACGACGCTGGGAAATACCTATGCGGGAAAAGGTGCCTAGCCTTCATAATAGACGACAAAATCCCCAACGCCGTGGCCATGAGAGACGAGCTCGTAAGACTAGGAGCCTGCGGAGCATTAATCGTAGAAAAACAAGAAGACCTAGTCCTACCCCCGACATATGAAAAACTAAGAAAGTACATACCACAGCTGGCAGAGAACTTGTCAGAACACCTCAGCCAAGGCCAGAGCGCAGTGGTGACCTGCGGCGAGACATACGCAGACGCGATGAGCTTTATACAGATAAGATGCAAAAACCTCTTGACAGGTGATGAAGAGAACCCGGCGGACACGTGACAGGAGGCATCCTATCTGACGATACGTCTAACCCCACACAACGGCCCACAATTCGCTATCCACCACGTGCCACAACTTCAAACGCAGAGTTGCTCGCGGCACCATTCTATTCCCCGCGTCGATATTATACGGCGAAAATGCTGAAAGCGCGAAGTGGAAACTGCTCATGCACAAACAAAGAGCGGCAAAAATTTAGGAGGTTTTTGCGTTGGCTACATCCTTCTTCTTTTTACACGGCATATCCCTACTACTACGCCACTTTTAAAGAGCGCTCGGGCAATATGCATATACTACGCCGAAAATAAGCGTGGTGGGCCCGCCGGGATTCGAATTCCCGGGGTTCCCCCTCCCGGGATCACCCGCGCTCTAAGGCTGTTGCGGGTGCGCCATGTAAGGCGGGCATCCTACCGCTAGACTACGGGCCCCCTGTGCCTATCTCTGGGGCGTTTATAAAGTTTTATCGTAAGACTGGCGAAACTTGGCGCGATTAGGGTATTGTCACTCCCCAGAGGTCTCTACAGAGGCCGGGGAGGAGGTATTTTGCGATAATCTCCGGCTCTGTTACCTTTAGTTGTTTTAGGGCGTTGACCACGGCTGGGAGGGGCTGGCCTTCTAGCACCAGGGGCGGGTTGTAGAACATACAACCGGTGGGGTGTTCGTAGAGTTGCAACGGCTCTGGCGCCACTTCTCTACAGTTGCCGCTGGCGCATATGTAGACTGCGTATGGCCTTTGGACTATGTAGCCGTCTCCTAGGGGGGCTATTGGGCCTGGGGGGCAGAGGCAGCCTCCCTTGGCGGCTTGGTAGAGTTTTAACAGGGCCGCCTCTACTTTTTCGTAGCCGTGTCTCCTGCCGTAGTTTGTGAGAAATGTGGCTATGGGCTTTCTAACGTTTCCCGATATCTCGACTCCGAGGGCCCTTTTTGCCTCTCTGGGGTCGGCGCCGAAGGCTATGGCTACGCCGATTATGTCGTACGGCGAGGCGTCGAACTGGTGCATTAGGTCTATTGACAAGTCTAGGGCCTTTCTGGGGTCGAACTCTGGCTTGCAGAGTGTGAACTTGTCTTGTATGCAGGGGTTCACGTTGGGGAAAAATTTCTGCTATATATGCTTAGCCGACTTTTGAAAGCTTGCCGAACTCAAGCTCTATCACTCTGCTCAGCACCACTGCGTACTCGAAGGGGAGGTCTTTCAACACGTCGCCGACGAAGCCGAGGACTATGGCCGCCTTCGCGGCGTCTTCTGTGAGCCCTCTGGCGCGGAGGTAGGCTATCTTCTCCTCCGATATTGTCGAGGCGGTGGCCTCGTGGGTCACAACGGCGGTTTCCTCGAACACTTGGTCGTGTGGTATTGTCAATGTGGCTGAGTCCTTGTCTAAGACAAGGGAGTCACACTGTACGTGTGACTTGGCGTATTTTGCCCCTCGCTGCACGTGGATTAACCCCCTGTACACTGCGACGCCTCCCTCTGCGGAGATGCTCTTGTTCACCACCCTACTGCTCGTCTTTGGGGCTAGGTGCCACACCTTTGCCCCATTCTCCTTCCAGTAGGGCCCCTTTGCCGCAGTTATGCCCACGATCTCCGTGGAGGCCCCCTCGCCCTTTAGCACAGTGGAGGGGAAGGTGTAGGTGGTCTTGCTACCTATCGACCCCTCTACCCAGTGCACCTTGGCGTGGGCCTCCGCTATTGCCCGCTTGTTGTTGAAGTTCACCACGTCTCTTGACCAGTTTTGCACCGTGGTGATTTTTAGAGTGGCGCCTTCGTGGGCGTAGCCCTCGACCATTCCGTCGTGGAAGGAGTACTTCATCAGCCTTGGGGCTGAGCACCCCTCTATCCAGTGCACGTAGGCGCCCTTGTCGGCCACCACTATTGAGTGCTCCATTTGGGACTCCATGGACTGCCCTATGAAGAAGAAGGTCTCCAGCGGTTGCTCTATTCTTACGCCGGGTGGGACGTATATGAAGACTCCTCCCGACCACAACGCGCCGTGTAATGCGGCGAATTTGTGCTCAGGTGGGAAGACGCGCATGAAGTACTTCTGTACCAGGTCGGGGTACTTCTTCACTGCCTCCTCCATTGGCAACATGATGACGCCTTTTTCCTGTAGCTTCTTCTTTAGGTTGAAGTATATGATTTCGCTGTCGAACTGCGCTCCGAGGCCCAGCAACGCCTTTGCCTCTATTTCTGGGAGGCCGAGCTTCTCGTAGTACTCTCTAATCTCCTTCGGCACCTGGTCCCAGCTTGTCACAGTTTCCGTCTGCGGCTTGGCGTAGTGGGCTAGGGCCTCTAGGTCTATTTCCTCCACCGCACGCACCCACTTGGGCATGGGGAGTTTTTCAAAGAGCTCTAGCATGCGCAACCTCAGCCGCCTCATCCAATCGGGCTCGCCCTTCAGCCTGCTGATCTCCTCCACCATGTCTCTCGTGATTTTTCCCTTGAGGACCACTTGGTAGGCTAGCTTCTTCTCTACGCCCAGGGCCTCTTCCACAGACTCCACGTGGCTTATGGCCGTCCTTAGGGCCTCAACTTCCATGTGCCCTTTTGCGAATGATAGATAAAAGCCTTTGTTTGAGAAGTTTTTAAAGTGCCGTTCGAGGACTCCACGATGCACAAACTAGAGGTGGTAAATCTTAGGGTGGCTGTGGGTGGCAGAGAAATTTTGAAGGGGGTCAACTTGTCTGTGTCCAGCGGCGAGGTGGTAGTGGTCATGGGCCCAAACGGCAGCGGCAAGTCAACGCTTTTCCAAACAATAGCGGGCAACCCCAAGTACGAGGTGCTCGACGGCGACATACTGCTCGACGGCCAGTCTATAAAGGGGCTTGCGCCCGAGGAGAGGTTCGCCAAGGGGATCTTCGTGGGCTTCCAGTCGCCGGTGGCTGTGCCAGAGGTTAGATTTGCCTTTCTGCTCCAGGCGATGGCCAACGTGCGCATGGGCAAGAAGTTGACGGACCCCAACCCGCAGGTGTTGGCTCAGGCGCAGAAAATTGCGGCGGAGCTAGGGTTGAAGCCAGACGTGTTTAACCGCGGCGTAGGCGCGGGCTTCAGCGGCGGCGAGTTCAAGAGGGCAGAGGTGTTGCAGGCCCTGTTGCTGAAGCCGGCCTTTGTAATACTGGACGAGCCAGACAGCGGTTTAGACATCGACGGCATAGCAGCTGTGGGCAACGCAATTACTAAGCTGGCGTCGTCGGGTAGCGGGGTCTTGCTCTCTACGCATTATGCAAGAGTTCTGCGCTTCATAAAGCCTACTAGGGTGTACGTCATGGTGGACGGCCGCGTCGCGCTAGAGGGAGACGAAACGGTGATTAAGAGGATAGAGGAGCTGGGGTACCAGGGGTATTTCAAAGAGTTGCAAAACTTCGGCGAGTTGACTTCTTCAAAATAACGACTGCAACTACTACGAAGGTTGCGAGGACGGCCAAAAGAGCGTAGGTGGCTGCTGAAAGGCCCTCGTAACTCTGCGCAGTCTCGTTTGAGGATGGCGGCCTTTCAACGGTGAGCGTTACCACTTCGCCGGGCCTCAGTGACACGGTGTATGTCACATTTACGCCGCCTAAGTCCACCACCACCTTGTACACGCCTGGGGGCAACTCCACCCTCCTGGGCATTGCCTCTCTCGCCGTATAGTTTCCGATGATGTACACCCACCGGGCTGGCTGTTGGTAGCGGAACTCGACGTACGCTGTGGGCACAGATACCGTCACCTCTTCCACGGCCCTCGACACGTGTACCGACACGCTCCTCTTAGTGTGTACTGCGTCTACCTCGACCGTATACGTGGCGTTTGGAAGAACCCAGAGCTCTGCCCTTCCTCTGAAGGATTCGTTGGCGATTCTGATGGCCCAGTCGTACCTAACGGCGCCGGCGGAGTCCACCGCTGTGACTACTAGCCTACTTGCATTTGGCGTAACGTCGCCGCCGCAGTGCTTAGCTACGTCTATTCTCCACCTGTACCTTGTTCCGTTTGGCGCCACCACGTCGGTCTCTACTACGGCGTAGTAGGCCGCCGTGTTGAACGTAAAGAGTGTCACATTCTGGCCGACAGCTATGAGGTTTGTCCCATTGTAGACATATATGGCCTTAACCGGCTCTCTCGCTGAAATAGTGCACTTCTTTACTATGCCCAGGGCCGCCAAGTCTGCCCCCAGCTCCCAGAGGCTGGTCTTAACAGTTGTATTGACCGCGCGTCCCGCCACCGAGACTATATGTATTTCCGCTGGGTAATTTACATTTCCTACTGGTATCTCCCTCTCTAGTGTATTATTTCTAAAGTTAATTCTCAAGCGGGCGTATGACCCGTTTAGGAGTTTGACCCATATGTCCACATAGCCGTCGGCGGGAAGTGGAGATATGGCGACTTCGCCTACGCGGTATATTGTGGCCACCACGTGGCCTTCCGCGTAAGTTCTCCAAACCAGGACGCCGTCGACGTATATCTCCACTGGGCCTGTTGGAACCTCTACGAGGCCTGTGGCGTTTGTGTATTTGCACAATCCCTCTACGCACACCGTGGCGTTTTGCACTGGGTAACCGAGGGCATCTCTTACGTCTATTATCGCCGCCCCCGCCACAGCTAGCGGCAGGAGAAGGACTAGCGCGATGTACCTCACGTGGGGGGCTTCCCTTTGGGTAATAAACTTGGCGGAGTAAAATATTTATAGCGGAGAGAGGCTTTGTTACGCCGTATTAGATGTGTCTCCTCTTAGCTAAAAAAACTGTAGGCCGCATCTTTCCCATAATTGAGCGATACATTTAAATATCTAAAATTCGCTCTCCTATTATGACAGAGGAAATGAAGTTAACAGACCGACAGTTCCAGTTGCTTAACCACTTGCTACAGAGGGCTCAGCCCATGCGGGTGTACACTGTGTACGGAGACCAGGACGAAATTGCAAGAGAGCTGGGCATGACGCGGCAGGCGTTGGCCATCCACCTTAAGCGGCTTAAGGAGCTGGGCCTCGTGAGAACTGGCAGGGAGTTCGTCGACATAACTGAAAAGGCGGTGAAGTTGCTCAAGGGCCAGTCCAACGACGTGATTATACTAGTGAAGGTGGAGCCTAAGTACCGTGATAAGGTGTACGAGGCTGCCAAGAAGTTGCCTATTGAAAAGGCCCTGCGCCTCGCCGGCGACTTCGATTTGGCAGTGATTACGCAGGAGACTGTGTTGGACAAAGTGTTAGATGCGATAAATAACATGGAGGGCGTCAAGGAGACGAAGACCTTTATCTCCATTGGGGCCATAAAAGAGTAGTTTTTGAGATAGATTTATAACGCCGTCTAAACGTCCACGTTTCATGAAGTACTTAGTGGGGAGGGACTTCGCCTTTCCCGAATATCTGCCTAGGCATCCGCGATCTTACGACTTCGACGTGGTTAAGATGAGCCTTGACGTTGAGGTAGATTTGGAAAATGGCGCCGTTGAAGGCGTGGTGAAGTACGTCGTTAGGGCCAAAAAGAGCGGCGCAGTGGTTGTCTTAGACGCTGTGGATATTGAGGTTTTGGGAGTTAGCCAGGACTATTTCTACGATGGCGCCAAGCTTGAGGTTCGCCCCGAGTGGAAGAGCGGAGAGCAGGTGGAGGTGGTTGTGAAGTATCGGGCCAGGCCGAGGGTTGGCATGTTTTTCGTGAGGAGGGGCAAGGAGGTGTATATGTGGACACAGGGAGAGACCGAGTACAACCGGTACTGGGTCCCTCTGCCAGATTCGCCTAATGTGAAATTCCCGTGGTCTGTGTCCATCGCCGTCCCTAAGCCGTATGTGGCTGGGAGCAACGGCGTTTTGGTAGAGGTGAGGGAGAGGGGCGACAAGCTGGTCTACGTGTGGGAGATGCGGCACCCCATGTCGCCTTACTTGTTGGCGCTGGCTGTGGGCAATTTCAAGGTGTATAAAGAGAAGTGCGGCGATCTTCAGCTTGAGTACTATCTGCCTAGCTATGTGGGAGAAGAGTGGAAGTTCTCTTTCTATAACACGTGTAGCATTATGCAGTTTTTGTCGCAGTACTTGGGCGTGCCCTATCCCTATGAGCGTTACGCCCAGGTGGTAGTGCCTGAGTTCATATATGGCGGCATGGAGAATACGACGTTTACAATTTTGACAGATTGGACTATCCACGATAAACACGCCCATTGCCCCTACTCCGGCTTTCCGTGTCTAGAGCTGGAGGACTTCTCGTCGGACCCGCTAGTTGCGCATGAGATGGCGCATATGTGGTTTGGCGACTTGGTCACGGCCAAGGACTGGGCGCATATAACTATCAATGAGTCTTTTGCCACTTTTCTAGAGGCTCTGTGGACTGAGCGCTCCAAGGGAAGAGATGAGTACCTCTACGAGATTTATACAAACTTCAAAATATATCTGGGGGAATACTCTAGGCGCTACTCGCGGCCAATTGTAACAAATATATACAAGATACCTGACGAGGTGTTCGACCGCCACGCCTATGAGAAGGGGTCTGTGGTTTTGCACATGTTGAGGAGTCTCCTGGGCGACGAGGTGTTTAGGAGGGGGCTCAAGACGTTTCTAGAGAGGTATAGGTACAAGGCCGTCGACGTCGAAGACTTGAGGAAGGTTTTTGAAGAAGTGTCGGAGCGCGACTTGGAGTGGTTCTGGAACCAGTTCTTCTACTCGGCCGGCCACCCAGTGCTGAAGGTGTCTTGGAACTACTCCATGGAGGACAAGGCCGCGAGAGTGCAGATTAGGCAGACGCAGGGGGAGGACAGCTTCCCCGTCTACACACTTCCGCTGGAGCTGAAGATTGTATACGAGGACGGCAGAAGGGAGGTCAAGTCCTTGGTGCTTAACGACAAGGAGTTGAGCTTTACTTTACATGGGAAGCCCAGGTACATATGCGTAGATCCTGGCTTTAAGATTTTGAAGTCGCTGGATCCTCAGTACCCCCTGGAGTCCGCAGTGGCGATGTTGGAGGACGAGGACCTCTACTGTAGGTTGCAGGCAGTAGAGGCGTTGAAGAAGAACGGTAGTCCAAAGGCCGTGGACGCTCTTGCGAAGGCTCTGCGCGACAATTTCTGGGGCGTGGCCTCTGAGGCGGCAAAGGCGTTGGGAGAGGTTGGAACTGCCGAGGCCGTGGCCAAGCTAATTGAGGCATACCCTGTCGTGGCTCATCCAAGGGCTAGGAGGGCCATCATAGAGGCGCTTGGCAATACAAGGCGGAAAGAGGCCGCCGAGTTTTTAGACAGAGTGCTCCACGACGTGGGGGAGAGCTACTATGTGAGAGCCGAGGCGGCGAGGGCGTTGGGCAAGACTAGGTGGGAGTTCGCCGAGCACAGCCTAAGAAAGGCCCTTGAGTATTCCAGCCACTTGGAGGTTATTAAGAGGGGGGCACTGGAGGGGTTGGCGGAGCTGGGTAGCGAGGAGGCTCTAAGGCTTGTGCTGAAATACGCAGAGGAGGGCGTGCCGACCGTTCTCAGGATGACCGCTGTGCAGGCCCTTGCAAAGTTTGGCCCACGTAGGGAGGTTCTTGAGGTTATAAGGAGGGCGCTGAGGGATGAGAATTTCCGGGTCAGATACGCCGCAGTCGCCGCGGCGTTGGAGCTCCTAGAGCCTAGGCTCTTGCCCGACCTCGAGGAGAGGATTGAGCGCGACTTAGACGGCCGTATTAGGCGCATGGCGAGGGAGGTTGTGGAAAAGATTAGGAAGGCCATGGAGCGCGGCGCTGAATACCAGCGGCTTAGAGAGGAGGTGGAAAAGTTGCGTGAGGAGTATCGCAAGCTCCTCGACCGCGTGGCTCGGCTGGAGCGCGTCTGAGATGCCTGTACGTATTATAGACCACGTATATGCCCAACACCTGTTGACAAAGCTAAGGGACAAGTCGACGAAGGGTATAGAGTTTCGTAAAGGCCTTGTTAGACTTGGCAGAATAGTGGGGTACGAGCTGGTTAAGACTTTTCCAACGCGGCAGGTGGAAGTAGAGACGCCGCTCGGCAAAGCGACCGGCGTTGAAATAGTGGGCCTGGACAAGGTCGTCATTGTCCAAATTCTGAGGGCGGCGATGCCCTTCGTAGAGGGGCTTCTAAAGGCTTTTCCACAGGCGCGTCTCGGCGTAGTTGCCGCAAGGCGGAGAGAGGAAGGCGGCGCAATATCTGTGGAGGTGTTCTACTCCAAGGTACCCCAGATAGAGGGGGACGTGGTCATAGTGGCGGACCCAATGTTGGCGACGGGGGGCACTATGATAAAGGCAATAGAGGAGGTGTACAAGGCTGGGAATCCGCAACGGCTAATAGTGGCGTCGGTCATAGCCACTCCCATAGGCGTAGACAACGTGCTTTCGAAATATCCGCATGCTGAAATTTACACCGTTGCAATAGACCCAGCGCTTAACGACAGGGCGTTCATAGTCCCTGGCCTCGGCGACGCAGGCGATAGAGCTTTTTCCTCCTAGCGGAGAAGTACAAAATTCCACAAAAGGTATGCCCAATACCCAGCGGCTAGATAGACGAGGTAGGGGATTCCGTACTTGGCCTTTATCCACTCCTCCCGTGGGGGCTCCGGCGGCTTGTAGCGCTCCATGTCTTTCTCTTCACCTACGATGTATTTAAAGGCGGTGCCTCTCGCCAAGGCCTCTTCATATTCCGCCCTTGAGATACACACGTGCGTTAGCCTCTCGACGAGCGACATCTTGCAGGGCTTGCCCCTATTCTTGTAGTAGAGCCACAGGGCCGTTGCGGGGAGGAGCACCGCGCTGGCTATTACGACCACAAAGGCTGTTGGGAGAAAGGGCAACGGCGGCGGCGCTGTGGAGATGGCGGCTAGGGCGAGGGAGTCCGCGTAGCCGGTGCCCAGCGCCCTCATAAACAAGGCCAGGAGTATCCCAGCCGCCAGTGAGATGTAGTAAAAGGGATTGCCCCAGTTCGCCCATGCCAACAAGGCCGCGGGGAGGGCCATGGTCGCGAAAAGCCAGACGTCTACTTCCCTAGTCTTCAAGTCTTGCCACGCCGCTATAGACAGGAGCGCGGCGAGAGACGCGGCCGCTAACTCTTGCATCATTGGAGGCGCCGTTTTAACGCCTCTATTCTTGGGGTAGCGAGCGGGTTCACTCCTCTGCTCTCTGCCAGCTTGATGGAGGCTACCCCGACTTCTCTGAGGAATGTGAGCACTCCTCTTGTAGTCATTTCAACTACATAGAGGGTGCCTCCAAGTATTTCTAAGGTCGCCTTTACTCGCTCTTGGTGTTCTCTCGGTATGTGGGGGCTTGTCAGCGCTACTATGGGCCGCTCTGAGCCCTCTATCCAGTTGTGGTGGGCCTCTGGGAGAATTTCTACAGATGGCTCAATTTTCGCATTTTCATTAAACTCATTCTTCACTCTGTAGGCCACGCCTCGCATAGTCTCTGGGGCAACTATAGTGGGTCTCTTCTGAAAGTCCTCCATCAGCTTGTGTATCAGCGGGTCGTTCGGCGGCTCTAACGTCTCTGGTATTTCAATGGGAATGCCATACACCTTTCTTACGACGTGTAGCGCCGCTGTTAACATCTGTGGCAACGCGGCGCGGGGGGCGCTGACCCTTGGTATAATTATAGTTGGGACGCCCATCTGCGCCAGCTTTCCGCCGGTGGTGATGGCAACGGTTGGGATTCTCCTCTTCTTTGCGTACTCAACGGTGTAGAGGGTTTCCACGGTGTTTCCCGAGTATGAGACAGCTATTAGGAGGCCGTCCCTGGCTCTGAGGAAGTAGTCCTTGACCACTGTCACTTCGACGTCCCAGTTCCATACTATTGAAAAATCGCGTATCAAGTCTCCCACTACGCCGGAGCCGCCCATTCCGCTGACATAAAGGCGGCTACTCGGCGTTATTTCTACTTCGTCTCCGTCTACCCGATATCTCGTTGGGAATTCTACGCCGCGGAGTATAAACTTCTCCCACTGCAGATAATCGTTTAACACTCTCGCATGGTTGCCCTACTATATAAACCTAGCTTATAAATGCGGTTCTCAGTTATTTTGTGCCGCGTTTCTGCGTTGTCATAAACGGCGTTGCAGTGTATAGAGAGTGGCAGTGGGACAAAATAGTTAAAGTAAAAGAGGAGCTGAAGCGGCTTGGCTTTAAGTGGGATGGCTCTTGTTGGTCTACTAAGACTCGGAACCTCGCTGTGTTGAGTGAGGTGAGGCGGTTGCTGAATTTAACCGGTGAAGAGTACCTCTCTCTTCTCTCCGCATTCTCATTTGACGTGTCTGGCGGCGCTGTGGCTATTTCTGGCCCTCTTCCGGAGGATCTAAGGCGGCACGTCGTAGCGTCAGACGGCGACGTCCATGTAGTTTCGCTTTCGGGGTTTTTGAGGAGTTTTGTAATGGAAAGCAGGGAGATTTCCCAGGTGGAGAGTTTTGAGGAGTTTGTGGACTTGGGCGTCAAGAGGCTTCTGGAGTTGCTCAAGGGGGCACAAGTGTGGGGGAACTTGGACGAGGCTGTTAAAAACGCGAGGGAAATTGTTCTTGCGTCTGATAGGCTTAGAGAGGCGTTTAACAGGCGGAGGAGTTGGCGAGTTGCCGTGGTGGGGCCTAACTACGCTAAGTTGAATTTCTTGGCCTCTGGCCTCTTGAAGAGGCTGGCAGAGCTTAAGCTGAAATACAACGTGGTTAAGAAAGACGGCGAGTTAGAAGAAAGAGACTTGAAGCTCGTCAAAGTGGAGAAGGGCGACACATATTTACTTAAGTTCCCTGTCTTCGTGAGAGATAGGGTTGTAAAAATCCTAAGGGAGTTGGGCTACGTAGCCCAACTGGCTGAGGTGGAATACCCAAAGGTGAACTACAAGAGGGAGTTTTCACTATTCCCGTTTCAGGCCGAAGCTGTGGAAAACTGGGTCGCCCACGGCATGAGGGGCACCGTGATTATACCAACTGGAGGGGGCAAGACATTTGTGGCATTGGAGGCCATGTACAGGGCTGGAGTGTCGGCCCTAGTTCTAGTTGTCACTAGAGAGCTGGCGTTGCAGTGGGTTGAGCGCATTAGAAAGTTCCTCGGCGTACAGCCGGGCATGTTGGGCGGCGGAGAGAGGAACGTAAGAGATGTCACTGTGGCGATCTACAACTCGGCTGTAAAGTACGTGGACGAGTTAGTGGGCCGCTTTGGCCTAGTCGTATTCGATGAGGCGCATCACGTGCCCGCAGAGACGTTTAAAGAGGTTGCGCTTAACATAGATTCTCCGTTTAGACTCGCCCTCTCCGCGACACCAGAGAGGGAGGATGAAAACGAGCACTTGATATTTGAGGCGGTTGGGCCGCCTGTTTATAGGGCGTCGTATCGATCTATGATTGAGTCTGGGCTAGTGGTTCCAGTAGAACACTACCGCGTTTATGTGAAAATGGACGAAGAAGAGGCGCGCGCCTACGCCTCGTTACCTCCTGACAATGCAATTTTGTTGCGCAACGTCGCCGCCAAAAGCAAGGCGAAGATTCCAGTCGTCCTACAGATTGTGTCTAGGGAAGTTGCACTTGGCTCAAAGGTCTTAGTCTTTACGCAGTTCATTGACCAAGCCGAGGAGTTGTACAAGAGGCTCAGAGAGACGGGTATACAGGCCGAGTTAATTACCTCGGAAGAGGGGGGGCGCGAAGTTGCCTTAAGAAGGTTTAGCGCTGGGAAGAGTCGGGTGGTTGTAACAACCACAGTCCTAGACGAGGGGGTGGATGTGCCAGACGCAGATGTGGCAGTCGTGGTCAGCGGCACTGGATCTAGGCGTCAGATGATCCAGCGGGTGGGCAGAGTGGTTAGGGCGTCGCCGGGGAAGAAGGTGGCGAGGGTCTACGAAATAGTCACGCGGGGAACGATAGAGGAGGCGTTGTCTGAGGCTAGACACTTCGACGACTTTATAGAGGAGGCAGTGTGTAGGAGAGTTCTTGAGAAGGAGTTGGCCGCGCTGTTAAAGAAGCCGACGCTGTCTAACTGGTTTTAACCTCCTTTGAGTAGCTCTCAAACTTTTTCACGAGCTCGGGCGAGTCTTGGTCCTCGGGCACCAGTATTACGAACTCCACGTCTCCCTCGGCGTATCTGTACGATCTCCAGTATCTGAACCTCAGCTCCTTGGGTAGGTATATCATTGCCAGTTTCCTCTCGCCGAATGCGTGTCTAAGCTTGCAGCTGCACCCATCTATTGGCTGGTCAGAAATTATGTAGTACCCAGTGGAGCAGTCACACATCCAGTACTCCTTATCTCTTACCCTTGTGAATATGAATGTGTCAATTCTGTCATCTACTCTTCTATATATGGGCTCTACTACTCCTTCTATGTATAACACAGGCTCTATGGAGAAGTGCAACGGCGCAACTGCCACATAGCCTGAGGCAAGGCGCCAGTAGTACTTCCTATTTTTCTTGACAGGCTCTACTGCCCCCTCGAAGTACAGCTTGTTCAATATCTTTAGAACGCGGTGTCTCGGCTGGCCGAGGATTGCTACAATGTCAGATGTGGTCAATTCACCCTTCTCGCGCAACAGTTGCAGAATAGCCTCTTTTAACTCCATACATGCTGTATCACGTATTATATTTAAATTTTTAACGCTTTGACAACTGGCGTTGTATTACATCGGTGGTATTGGCAGTGATGCGCCCTCTTTTTTAATGAGGCAGATCCTCTATCGTGGCTACTGTACAGAGATCGATAACTTTTCCGCCCATTAGACTCAAGAAGATAGATGAGTACATCGCGTATGTGGCTAAGTACAGGCCGTCGCCTCATCAGCTGAAGAGCGCCGGGCTGGATATTGGGAGAGGGCGGGGAGATATCACAAGATTTCTTGAGAGAGTTGGCGTAGTTGCTTCTGGCGATGTAGTCGAGTTGACTGAGGTGGGAAAGCTCCTTGTCTCCATTAGGGAATCTATAGGCGTAGCGGTGTACCACGCCTTGTTCTACCAAAGAGTGCCGCAGTATAGACTACTTATAGACGTGGTAAAAGATGGCGTTGGCGAATTTTCTCACATATACGCGGAAGTGAATAGGAGAATCGCTGTTATTTCGCCTACTGCTTGGCTGAACAAAGTGGCGTTTAGAACTCTTCTCCAAATTGCCCAAGACCTTGAAGCGGTTAGAAAGATGAGCAGCGTCTACACCTATGTGGGAGACCCAGTGGAGCGTGCAGTTCTACAATACTTTACAAGCTCTGCCGTCAAAGTAGGCGCAGACTACTACACCTCGCTGGACAGAGTCTTGTTCAAGGAATGTGGAAAACTTGGGCCGAGCGGCTTGTACAAAGTCGATGTGAAATGTGTAATTGAGAAGATATATACCTCCTTTGTGCCTTAGCTTAGATGAAGAAAAGAAAAGAGGAGAGGAGAGGGCTCACGTTGTTTGACTTCGTTGAAGATAAGAAGAGGGAGAGGGCCGAGGCTAGAGACTTCTCCGAGGAGTTTTTACTCTTCGTAAAGTCAAGGGGTAGCGTCACTAAAACTGAGGCGCTCCAATGGGCCAAGTCTAGGGGGGTCACCACTGCGGAGTTTATAAGGGCTGTGGAAAAGCTTGTGTCTGAGAAGAAGATTAGGAAGCGGCTCAACGACGAAGGCGAATTAATCTACGAGACGTATGGATAGGCTCTAGTGATGTTATACACCGCTACCATAAATGTGCCGTTGTAAATCACCCGTATACAGGAGGCGACAACGATGTTTCCCTCCGTGGAATTCGTAAAGCAGTTGGCGTGTCTCGTTGCCTCAAATACATACTTTTCAGAAAGCAGTGAAACTGTTATTTGACCTATATATAAAAGTAAGATAATAGCTATTGAAAATAAAGTTATACACACTATGATTTCTGCTATATTCATTTAAACGCTTTAAAAAGCAAGTCGATGTAGTAAAACGAGGTTGTTAATAAGTAGAGTAGGGCCAACGCAAAGACTAACATGACCAAGTGGTATAAGAATCTCATAGGGTTCTTGTAAAATACGTCATATATTCTATGTCGTCATATATATATTTTACTAGTTTTTCAAACTCATTCACCGGTAGTAAATATAGCACTATAGCTATTAATAATGCAACTATCAAGGAGACAATCGTTGTATATAATGCCTCCTCTACCACCACGTGTTAAGAGTGTTTAAAAAGTACCTGAACGCTAAAATACTTTAAATCTCCGCCACATCAATGCGCCATGGGGATTTCAAGCTTGGACACACTTACAGCCCCCACAGCGTTGAAAAAGAGGTAGCTGAGTTTTGGAACAACAACGGCATCTTCCATAAGTGGAGACAGTGGCGTGGAGGGCCTAGGTTCACGTTTCTAGAGGGGCCCCCTACGACGAATGGCATGCCTCATGTAGGCCACATACGCGGTAGGACGTACAAGGACGTCGTACTGAGGTTTCACAGACTTCTGGGCTACGATGTGTGGGTACAGGGCGGCTGGGATATGCAAGGCATGCCGGTGGAGTGGGAGGTGGAAAAGAGGCTCAAGTTGCGGAGTAAGAAAGACATTGAGAAGTATGGTCTCGAAAAATTTGCCCTCGCATGTAACGCGCTAGTCGACGAGTATCTAGAGCAGTGGAAAGAGTGGGGCACTAGGAGGCTAGGCCTCTGGCTCGACTTAGATAACGCGTATGAGACGAGAAAGCCCAACTATCTTGAATACGCTTGGCGCATTGTTAAAAGGGCGCATGGGATGGGCCTTCTGACAGAGGACTACAGAGTCCTCTGGTTTTGCCCCAGGTGTGAAACCTCGCTGAGCGACCACGAAGTAGCACTCGGCTACGAGGAGCGAGAAGACCCTTCGATCTATGTAAAATTCAGAGTCGAGGGAAGCGAGAACGAGTACTTAGTTATCTGGACTACTACTCCCTGGACTTTAATAGATAATGAGGCAGTAGCTGTACACCCAGATTATACATATGCCAAGGTAGAGGTAGGCGGCGAGAGGTGGTGGGTCGCTGAACAGCTTGTGCCTAAGCTGATGGAGCTCTGGGGCGTAAAGGAGTGGAAAATCTTAGAAGTAAGGAGGGGCAAAGAGCTCCAAGGCCTACGCTATGTGCATCCCTTCCACGAGGAAGTGCCAGAGAGGGGCACAAGGCCTCACTACGTAGTAGTTGCCGACTTCGTCACCTTAGACCAAGGCACAGGCCTTGTCCACATAGCGCCTGGACACGGCCCCGAGGACTTTGAAGTGGCCAAAAAGTATGGACTGAAGGTAACCAACAGCGTTGAAGTAAACGGCGTATATAACGAGCTAGCCGGCAAATTCGCCGGGAAGTACGTCCACGACGTAGATAAAGAGGTGATTGACGAGCTGAAGAAGAAGGGGCTTCTGGTCTATGCTGAGAAAATTAGGCACGAGTATCCTCACTGTTGGCGTTGTGGCACAAAGCTAATACTGAGGGCCGACCGCCAGTGGTTTATCGCAGTTTCAAAAATACGTGAAAAAATGTACGCAGAGCTTCAGAGAGTAAACGTAGTACCTCAGAAGCTGAGGGATAGATTCGACGTATTTGTACAAAACGCCAGAGACTGGAACATAAGCAGGAGCAGGGTGTGGGGCACTCCTCTCCCAGTGTGGCGATGCAAGAAAGATGGCAGAATTCTAGTGGTTGGATCAATAGAGGAGTTAAAGCGGCTTGCAAAAGAGCTTCCGCCAGTGGACGATTTTAAGCTAGTCCACAGGCCCTGGATAGACTCTGTAGTATTAAAGACCGAGGACTGCGACGAGTGGGTCCGCGAGCCGTATGTCATGGACGTGTGGCTCGACAGCGGCGTGGCGTGGATCGCCGCAGTAGACGGCGAAAGAAACAGGGAGCTGTGGACCCAGCTCTTCCCATACGACTTTGTAACAGAGGGGATAGACCAGACGAGAGGCTGGTTTTACTCCCTCCTGGCCACCTCAGTCTTATACACAGGCAAAGCCCCATATAAGACAATTCTAATACAAGGACTAATACTAGATAAGCATGGACAAAAAATGTCAAAGAGCAAGGGAAACGTTGTCTGGGCTAAAGACCTCTTTGAAAAATACGGCGCAGATCCAGTGAGACTTTACATACTCTCCAAGGCTGCTCCCTGGGAAGACTTGGCATTTGACCCCGACGAGGTTAAACACGTGATAAGTGACTTAAACATACTGTGGAACGTGGTGAAATTCGCAGACACGTACATGTCCCTAGACGGGTTTTCCAAAGACAAGTACCCATTAGAGGAGTGGCTCAACAAGGCCCTAGAAGAGGACAAGTGGCTTTTATCAGAGTTAAACCTTCTCACGATAAAGGTAAAGGAGTATTTGAGGAACTTCGAATTCCACAAGGCTGCTAACCTGTGGAGAGAGTTCGTGGTAGAGACCTTGAGCCACAGATATATAAGACTGCTCAGGAGACGGGTATGGCTTGAGGAGTCTACTCCAGACAAATACGCCGCATACTCCGTCCTCTTCCACGTGCTTAAGAACGTGCTGATAATAGGCTCAGTCTTTGTGCCATTCGCCACAGAATATCTATGGCAAGCCTTTGTGAGAAAGTACGACAAAGAAGCAGAGGAGTCCGTCCACTTGGCCAAGTACCCAGAGGAGGGGGCAGTGAAAGAGGAGCTGATAAAAGTATACGGCGAATTGTTTAAGGTCTTCTCAGTGCTTGCCGAGGCTAGGAACAAGGCAGGTATAAAGCTCAGGTGGCCCATCAGAGAGGCGTATGTGGTCGGCGCCAGCTACGTAGATAGGTATAAAGAGGCGTTGAAGTACCTGGGCAATGTAAAAGAGGTAAAAGTGGGCAAGTGTCCCGAGGATTACGTCAAAGCAGCAGAAGAGGGAGTTGAAGTGTGTATACCTGGGAAGCTGGAGCCTGAGCTGTTCTACGAGGCGCTGAGTAGAGAGATCGTGAGAAGAATCCAAGTAATGCGCAAGGAGGCTGGGCTTCAAATAAATGACACGATACGCGTCGTAGTAGACACGACCTCGGACGAGGTAAAGAAGGCCGTTGAGCTTTTCCGCGACTACATAATGCGTGAGACTAGGGCCGTCGAGCTGAGCATAGGGCATGCAGACGGGGGCAAGGAATGGGACATATTAGGGGAGAAAGTTAAGATATCTGTGAAATCAGCTGGGTAGGGGCGTCTTCACATTTTCATTGTAGAACCACATCGTCATCGTTTATATTCCGCTGAGATTTTTTAAATGTGATGACAATGACCGCTGGCGACCTCGTGACCGGGGTATGCAGCGCTGATAAACACGCCACAGCTTGTGACATATGAAATACGCCGTGGCTCTCCTAGTCGTACTGGCCGTATACGCATATCTCGCATACTCCGTGGCCTCCCTAGGCGGCGTAGACGGCTTGCCCGATGGCCCCGGATACATAAGCGACGAGGTGTGGTATGTCACATCGGCGCGCAACATTTTGCACGACTTCTTCAAGACCCCCGCCTCATCGCCGTATTACACAACCACCTGGCCCTGCGTCAGCAACGCCACTGTGGTAAAGACGTACAGGGAAATAGACGCGGTGACAGTTGTGGGAAATGTCACATGTTACGTCAGGCGGGGGTTCCCCTATCCAGATAAAGAGGGCATCTTGACTTACTACAACTTAGAACATCCACCGCTCGCCAAGTACGTGATAGCGCTAATGGAAGTTGTCAGAGACGAGCCCATCTTTTGGAGAGCCCCGTCAGTTGCTCTAGGCGCTGGCACTCTGCTCCTCGTCTATTTAACTGCGCGCAGGCTAACCGGCAGACTGTGGGCCTTGGTGGCCACGGCATTGATGCTGTTCGATAACACTTTCAGAGCCATGGCCGGCATCGCCATGCTTGATATATATCTCGCGTTTTTTACAGCACTTTTGACATACTTCTACGTGGCTGGGAGAGATTTGGCGACAGGCGCCGCCTTAGGTCTCGCAGTTTCTGTCAAGTACTCCGGGGCTTTTCCAATATTCGGCCTGGCCTATTTGTACGCTAAAAAGAGCTTGTGGAAATTCGTCGCGGTGGTGCTTATGGCCACCTCTGTTTTCTTACTCGTCAACATGCCAATGGCCGCCCAGTTGGGCCTACAGAGGTGGCTCCATGAAGTCCTCGCCGCGTTTGCATGGCATACGACCTCGCGGCCAGAGGGGCCAATAGCCTCAACTCCCTTGGACTGGCTAATTATGCGCAACAGCTTCGCGCTCTATCTAAACCCCAACATCTATGCAGGCGGAACGCCCGCGTACTTGCTCGCACTAATATACGCTATTTACAAACGCGACGACGTCTCAGTGCTCTACATCTCGACGTATGGGGGCTACTGGATCGTATACGCGCTTGGAAATCACACGCTCTACTCTTTCTACACTGTCCACTTCTCCCCCATCGCCCACATACTCTTGGCACAGCTTCTAGCCTCTGTTGCTAAACCTTGGAGGACTGTATCTTAGACAACTTTTCGTAAATGTCGAGAAGAATAGACATAGACCTTAGGTGGTCCACCATCTCCGATGCGCTTAGCTTCTCCAACTCGCGGCCTAGTTGCAGAATTTTGTCAAACACGATTCTCCTAACTTCACGTAGTTGCACCACTTCAACCGCTTGCTGAGCCTCCTCGTCGCTTTTTACTAACACCACCGTGCGTTCACAGTTTGCGCAATATAGCTCTCCGGTCTTCAGTTTTACTAAAACTGTGCCACAAACTGGACATGTATACGAGGTAAGAGTGGCGCCTGCCCTAACTAGCTGAGCGATTCTTTTTACTACATCTCTCTCCTTTTCCACAAAAGCCTATAAGCAGTAGGTATAAAAGCCTGTGGACACGGTGTATATACTTGCGTCTACGCTAGGAGGCGGGCTGACACACGCCGTTGAAGTACATAGACAACTAAGGGAGCTAGAGCTAGAGCTCTTGCCCGGCGGCGCCCTGCTGCACAACGGTGTCTACGTCGTCGGCAAGGGGACGAACAGCGTAGTATTTCGGTGCAAGCCTAGGGTAGGGAATCTACAACTCGCGTGTAAAATTAGGAGGGGAGACTCCACTAGGCCGTCGTTGGCATTGGAGGGACAGTACCTACACCTAGCCAATGCGGTGGGGGTGGGCCCCAGGTTGTATACGTACAGCAAAGACGTCTTGGCCTACCGCTTTATCAACGGCGTGGACATAGCCACGTGGTGGAAGTCGGCGACGCCAGAAAAACGGCGTAGCCTTGTGCAAGACCTTCTTACACAAGCGTTTCTACTCGACGAGATAGGCCTGTCCCACAACGAGTTGGCCAGGCTTAGAGACCACGTACTAGTGGAAGAGGACAAGCCCATAATCATGGACTTCGAGTCCGCGTCTCTGGGCAAGAGTCACAACGTGACTCAAGTGGCCAACGGCTTGTCACACCTCGGCTTAAAGCCTCCGCTTGAAGCGCTGAGGCGATATAAGGCAGCCCCCTGTAAAGACAGTTTTACAGAGGTGCTATTAGGATTTCTTAGCCAACTCTAGCGAAATTTGCCACAGCTTATCACCGAGGTGGTGTATGTTCAACAAAACCTTCCCCTTTTGCATTTGGACTATTTCTGACTTTGAAAACAAGGCCACTGCGACTGCGATTACCCGCCCCTTTTCATCTGATACAAGCACCACATCCCCTCTGTTAAACTCGCCTACAAGCTCCCTTATTCCCGGCCTCATAATATCTGCGCCATTTACTATAGGCTTGACCGCCCCCGCGTCTACAATAGCCCTTGGGTACTGAGGAAGCAGCTTGGCCTTACTCGATTTGTGAACAAAGAAGAGCGTCGGCGCGACAACTTCTCCCACGTCTTTAACCGACGTTTTCAAAAATAGAGGCTCGCCGTCGATGAGATATAGCGAGCTGTCGCCAGAGAGGGGGACTACCTCGACGACCTCGGCCTCATCTAGCACGGGCCCCATATGCGGGTAAATTTCCCTCAGCTCTCTCACCTCTCTGTTGCTTAACCTCATACGTTTCACAGATGCTACAACGCTACCATATATAAGTCAGGTCGGCGATTGAACAGCGGCAGATACGCCCGCCTGTATATATGGAGAGAAAGGCGGCTGGTGCCACAAGGCGCTTGGTCAGCCCATGAATGTCTCGTCACTGTTAAGACTTGCCAGGTCTCTTCATCCAATCTCCGCGGGCGTTGAACTTTTAAAACTTGGTCTCTTGTATAGACGTTGAAGTTGCTAGAGGCTACGTTAAATATTGTGAAAGCCCGTGGAGAGCCGCTATTCCTAGACGTATCTAGGCCATATGCTTATACTTTGGTCGCCGAAATAAACCGGGAGAGGATGCTAATAAGAATTGCGCAAAATGCGGAAGACGTCTCAGGGAGTTCTATAAAAGACCTCAAACTTCTCTCCTCTTACACCAATGTCACAAGTCTATGTATTACGTCAACTGTAAGGGGGGAGGTTCTGAGGCGCGGCGTAGTATACACAAGAGATAACATAGCATTTATCTCACTATCAACATTCACAGACCTTGTAGACGGCAAGCCACCGATATTTAAGCTCAACCACGGGTCTATAACTGCGGCGGTGGACGGAAAGAAGTTGCGCCAAAGACGTGAAGAGGCAGGCATAAGCCTTGGCGCACTTGCCAAAGAACTTGGCGTATCTAGAGAGACCGTTTATAGGTACGAAAGAGAGGAAATAGAGGCCCCCGCTAAAATAGCGCAGAAGTTGATTGACATGTTTGGGGAAGACGTGATAAAGAAGATAAGTATTGAGAAAGTACATGTGAGCGCTGAGGAGCTTGCGAGCAGAAGCTTGGGCAAAGACACGTACAAACTCGTGGACTCGCACCCAGATGCGCTTAGGGTTCAAGACAGGGTCCTCTTCATATCGACTTCGGCGGATAAGTTCCAGAAGACCGTAGAATTAGCCAACGCCCTAGGCGTAGAAGTTGAGAAAAGTGGATGACTACGTAATAAAGCGGGAGGGCAAGGCGGTATTCTACGCCCCAAACCCAAAGAAGTACGACATATACTCAGCGCCGGTGTTTTACAACCCGGCCATGGAGAAGAATAGGACACTGTCTGTTCTCTTGCTGAAGGTCGCTGGCGCTCAGATGGGGGGCGGCTTGACTGTATGTGAGCCTCTCAGCGGCACTGGCATTCGTGGAATAAGATATGTAGTAGAAAGCGGAGTTGTTGGAAAACTAATTTTAAATGATTTATCAAAAGAGGCTGTACATGTAATTAAAAAGAACTTGTCTATAAACGGCGTAGAAGCAGATGTATATAACGAAGATGCAAGTGTCCTGTTGCACAAACTCAGGGGGCAATGCGACGTAGTAGACGTAGACCCCTTCGGTTCGCCGGCACCCTTCCTAAGCGCTGCATTTAGAGCTCTCAAAAATGAGGGCATTGTATGTGCCACTGCGACAGATACCGCAGTTCTCGTGGGCAGATATCCTAGGAAGTGTCTACGGAGGTACGGCTCGGTCATAAGAAAAAGCCCCTTCTACCTAGAGATGGGGCTTCGCAACCTAGTGGGATACGTGGCACGGGTCGCTGCTTCTGAAGATTTTGCAATACGCCCACTCTTGTCGTACTGGGAAGGCCACTATTTTAGAACCTGTGTCTACGCCGTAAAAAGCGCAAAGGACGCAGATGACATGTTGCAGAGAGATGTGGGCTATGTGGAATACAGAAGGTATCGGAAAGTCACAAGGCGGCAGAGCGAATATGCATCAGGCCCAGTGTGGATCGGCGAGTTAGGAGATCCGTCGATTGCCTTCTTTATGGCGATGGAAGGCCAGTACAGCGACTTTTTAAAACTCTTGGAAGAGGAATACTCTGTGTCTCTTCCATGGTTTTACAAGTTGCCCGAGTTCGCCGTGGACGGGAAGAGCCCGACGCTAGAAGAGGCCATGGCGGCATTAAGGAGGGCCGGAGTATACGCGGCACGTACACATATGGCCAGCGACGGCTTTAAGGCAGAGGCCACGTACGGAGAAGTGGAAAGAGTTTTGAGACGCGTGACTTAGCCATGCAATTTGTAGCTGTGGCTGGCCTACCTGGGTCTGGGAAAACCACCGTGGCCAAAATCGTGGAAAAGAGGGGATACGTGTATATGAGTATGGGGGATGTGGTTAGGGCAGTGGCGCAAAAGACTGGAATGACGCCAGATAAAGTCGCCGTGTTTATGAGACTTGAGAAAGGGAGGAGGGCCGTTGTCAAGCACATACTAGAGACGGCAAAAGGCGAGAGATTTGTCATAGATGGCTTAAGAAGTCCAGAGGAGCTAGACGCCTTAGAGGAGGTGGGCAAGACATTCCTGATCTACGTAGTCGCGAGCAAGAGGACTAGATACGCTAGGCTGTATAGCAGAGGTAGAAGCGACGACCCACTTACATATTCGCAGTTTCTAATGCGGGACCTTAGAGAGTTGAAATTCGGCCTCGCCGATCTGTTGGCCCGCGCCGATTACATAGTTGTAAACGAAAACAAGACCATAGAACAGCTGGAAGAAGAGCTCTCCTTATTAGTGATATGAGAGTGGAGGCGGTGGTGGAAGTCAGGCTGACCGAGGACAAAAAGAAGGTCCTAAAGGCGTTGGAAAACGTGTTCACACCTGTGAATATTAGAGAAGAGCCCAGCGACGTAGGCGTAGTATTGATCTCCACGTGCGATGGCCATAAGTGTTTGGAGAAGCTACGGGGGGCAATATGGCGCCAAGGCATTCAAGACGCTGCGCGTAGCGTAATATCTAAAGGCGTCGTCGGCGAGGACACGGTTATCTTTTCCATAAATAAACAAGCGGCGTACGTAGGCGTAGTCAGCTTTGTGACAGAGCCAGGAGAATCCCCGCTGGGACCAATTACGTTCACAGTAAAGACGAGCAACGTGCGCCAGTTTATAGACTGGCTTGCCCCACGTACATATAGAGGTAAAGTGTACTACGAGGCTCCTCCCCCCGACTAGAGTTTTACAAAATACACAACTCTATAGAGGCCGCCGTGTAAATACATCACACAGCTCCTCAGATATGGCAAATCTACGTAGATGGGCGACGCCAATACGACGTACCCGCCCCTTTTAACATGAGAAAAGGCCACTTCTATAAACGCGTTAAGCAGAGCTCTGACTTCCATCGTAGACTTTGTAAGACGGCCATACGGCGGATCTCCCACAACAGCGTCAAATACCTTTGAAAATGGGGGTCTTAAAGCGTCTGAGAGCAGTAAGTCGCCCCGCACATTTAGCCTGGCGATGCGCAAAGCCCCCAGATCCACATCTGTGCCCACCACATGTCCCCCCACTCTCTCTACTTCGTACGCTATCGCGCCTGTGCCCACAAAAGGTTCCCATACGACGCTACCCGGCATAACTCTCGCCAAGTTTACCAATAGACGCGCCGTTATGTGGTCAAGCGTTTTTGGAGATCTCACAAGCGTGGGTAAATGCCTCTTAATCCTCTCTCCATTAACCGACTTAATGAGAGCAGACCTGTGAAATACTTGACAGGAGGGGCAGACAAACTCTAACGACTCCCCTCTCTCTTTAAGGGCACAGCCACCTATTTCGGCCAACGCAAGTGCCTCTTCTACGGCTAGACAATGGAAGCGTTTACTTACCTCAACTCTGCACGTCTCCACTTGCCTCTGAGTAGATATACTAAGATTATTATAATGAAGATAGTAGATATAAATTGAGCAATAGAAAACATGAGATCGAAAATATCAATTACCGGCTTAGTAATTTTCGGGAAGATAAAGGAGAAGAAGGACGATGCAATACTTCCGGCAACTATGCCTCCATATCTAACGCTTTTGGTTCTTATGTACGACTCTGTCACATATGATACGAAGGGGAGAGTTGCCACAATGACTGCCAGGTAGTCAGGCAGTATAGAACTTCCAATTATTGTGAAAACTATATGGTACACTATGGCAAAGAGCGAAAATAGCGTAATTACAAACGTGATTTCAAATCTCTTCAGTACGTTTCTTAGAAAATCATATATACCAAAACCATAGACTACCAAGAAAAACGAAATAAATAAAAATGTAATATTAATAATGATTCTTACGATTTCCAGATTAGCCATAGAGCTCAGCAGTATTACAAAGGCAAGAAGCGCGGGAACTCCTACAGTATATCTTCTGTACTGAGGCTCTCTTACAGCTTTATCAAAGTAATACTTAAACAAAGTAACAGTTTCCTCAACTCCTCTTGCCTGTTTTACCACAACCCTATACACAGCAATCACGGGCCGCTTTATTTGAATAGCGTGCACAGACATCTCGTCAGTCGGGCCATCTGAGATGAAGTATATAGCATCTGCGTCAAAAAGAGCCAAAACTTCTTCGAGCTCCTTAACCACGGTCAAATCTGCCAACGCCGGGTCGGGAGAGCCGCTGACAATAGCCACGTTTACGTTCCCCTCTCCGTACTCGGAAACCAACTTGTCGTACGTCTTAACAGCCGCAAAGATCGCGTTAGCGTCGGAATCGTCTGGATTCATTAAAATATACTTGATGCCTGCTCTCAGCACTTCATCTCTGCCCACAATGGGAGTGTCTATTCCATGTGCCTTTAAGTCGCCGTCTCTATCTACATATAAGACGAGGAGGCGCACTACTCTTCTGGCAAGTAGCCTGCCTCAATTAAAATCTTAATTTCCTCGTGCGTGAGCCGCTCCCCGTTCATCAGCTTGTTGAATATCGCCTCGGCCCTCTCTTTCAAGCTTTGAGTTACACGCGCCTGCACTTGGGCCTTTGCTTTACTTCTCTCGGCTAACTCCAACGCTTTGAGCAAGACGTTGTACTTTTCCAACTCCTCCTGTACGCTTCTCCTCTTTTCTCTAAGCTCCTTACGGCGCAGGGCAAGTTGGAGAATCTCCTGCTTAATTTCCTCTCTCCGTTTTTTCAACTCCTCGCGCTTCTCCTTAAGAGACGCTAGTTCTTTGTAAATTTCCTGCCTAGAAGCCTTAAGCTGGGCAATTTCCTGCTTAATCGTAGAAAGATCTTGGACAAGTTTGGCAATTTCGTTACGTATTGCCTCTCTCCTATTTTTAAGCGCATCGGCTTGGCTCTTTAGCTCAGCTATATGTGCCCTTACTTTTTCCATAGAGTCTACAACGTTCAACTCTCTCTCGATTTGACTTATGTACTTGATAAACTGGCGTTCCCACTCTGGGTTCGTCGGCGAAGTTTCAAAAAGGTACTCCAACTGCTCAATAAGCCTCTTTAACTTCTCCTTCTCCGGTACTTTACCCCCAACATATTCATTAAGAGTAGATAATAAGTTTCGATATACTACCAGTTTTTCTCTATACTTTTGAAGATTTATATTTGTCTGAAGAAGCTCAGCCCGCAAAGACCTAATCTGGTTTATTATTTGACTTTTGCGCTCCACTAAAGAACCGATAAGCTCCCTTGTCTTTTGCAACTGCTCCCTCTTCCCCTCTATAAGAGACCTGACCTCGGCCAACTGTTTTCGTATCTCATCCAAGAGAGCTCTTTTAGAATTAATCTCGTTTGTTACAGCATCTATATTCTTTTGAATTTCATCAAGCTGAGAATTAATCTCGCGAATCTTAGCGAGAAGCTCCTCTCTGCTAAGCACGCCAGTAAAAAGACCAAAGGTTTAAATCTTATTGTCCCCCTCTTTCATTCGTTTCTAGACGAAAAAATAAAAAAGGGCTTGTATACTACCATGTGGATAACGAACACAGGCACATAGCAATCTATATAGCCGGCGACATAATTACATCGGACAACCCAGGTGAGGTGATAAAGAAGTGGAGACTAGTCTTTGGACTTACTCAGACTGCCTTAGCCACTCGACTGAACACCTCGCCGAGCGTCATCAGCGACTATGAATCGGGCAGGAGAAAGTTCCCCGGTTCACGATTCATTAGGAAATTTGTACAAGCACTAATAGAAGCGGATCTTGAGCGAGGTGGCCACGTCCTAAACCTACTCCAGCGCCAACTGTTAAGAGAGAGATTTTGGACAGCTGTAATAGACATGAGAGAATTCACAGAGCCTGTGCCCATTTCTACATTTTTACAAAGCATAGAGGCGGAGGTTTTAGTGCCGCCTCCGCAGACCTTGGACATATATGGCTACACCATCGTGGATAGTGTAAAACTAGTCTTAGAAGTTCCTTCAGTAGAATACGTGAGATTGTACGGAGGCACGTCGCAACGTGCCGCAATTTTTACAAAGGTATCCACAGGCCGCTCCCCCATAATAGCCATAAAATCTATGTCTGCCGTATTAAGCGTAAAACCCTCCATAGTAGTGCTCCACGGGATAAAGCAGGAAACTGTTGACCCCTTGGCTGTGGAAATTGCAAAGAGGAGCTACATACCTCTGGCCATTACAAACATAACACTTGAGAAAATGATTGAAAATTTGCGGCGGTTTAAGTAAAATTATACTATTCTTTGGACTCGTTTATTATCCTCGAAATTCTCAACACGTTTCCAAGTCCTTTAGTGGCCTCGTGTCTCTTCTTCAGCCTCCTCTCCTTAGCCTTCTTCTTAAACTTGTAGTTGTGGGTCTCTCTGAATCTGGTCGAAATTAAGCCGCGCGACCTCCGCCCAGCGCTCGTCAGACCTCTAAACGCCCTGCCTCTCTTCCTCTTCACTTTAACGACTTTTGGAAGCGTAGGTTCAGGCGGCGTCGCTTTGCCCTCCAACACCTCTATAAGCCACTTCCTAAGGGCTTCCACGTTTTGAGGCCACACAGAGTCGCGTCGCGTATCTACTGGCAGGCCTAAAAGCCTTGCTTGTTCTGCGTTAAGACCAACCTCTTTCAACTCGCCAAGTGAAAAGCCCCTCCCCTCTTTCCACTTGGTTACTCCACCGCTCTTGATGCTTCTTGGGACTTGTACCACAGGCTTGGGTATCATAAACGGGGGGAGGTACCATACCTGTTTATAAATCTTAGCTAGGTCACTATTTAATACCCCCACCAGTTTCGCGTAGTGCACAGGGCCCTGCTGGTCATAGCGCTCTTCAAGTTCCTAGTAGCCCTAGTTGCTTTCACCATCACGTCACGCATAGACCCTGTGCTACTAGTGAGTTGCGTACTTATGGCAATTTCATCTATAGTTGTTCGCGTCGTAGAAGAGGGCGAAGTAGCCATAGTGTTAGTCGGCCTAATACTACTAATAGATAGCATAGGAGTTCTTTTATCATTTACACAAGTCTCTATTCTCTACGTGCTTACATATATTTTCTTCATTGCGTGGGACATACAAATTTTAATGCTTTTTAGACAATTAATACAGTAAATTACGTTATGACTTTTATACTTCTTACAATTCTGTAAAAATCGAGGAAGCCCCACGCTTCAAAAACTATTGTAATACTTCCTGTGCCTGAGATAACGTTAATAATGTCATTCTTTACTTCTATAACAAGATTTCCATTAGTTTCAATTTTATAATTAAAATTTTGGACAAAGATTTTAAGCTTACTTAAATCAACTATTCCACCTGGCCTTACTACACTGGGCAGTGTATATTGTCTAAAAATATTCACTAATTTATAATCATGTTGCACTCGTTGAGTCACATATATTCCAAACGCTATAATTATTAGCGAGGAAAGAATTTCAATTGTTAAATTCATCTCCTAACAATTTCACTACGTCCTCATTTGATAAAGGCACTACTTTTATTCCTCCAAAAAAAGCCACGTTAACATCACCACACCAGCGGGGGATGATGTGTACTTCATTACCATTGATGTATATATTGAACCCCTCTGGTCTCAGCTTCTCTCTTTCTGCCGCTAGTATTCTATCAATTTTCTGCTTAAGCATAACCAGCTCAGAAAAGGTTAAGTCAAAAACGGGCTTGTCGGTTTTCAGAACCAGATGCCCGCCGTTGAATGGCTCAGGCGGTACATCAACCGAGAGCACGGAGAAAAAGCTATTTGATTGGCACTTTAATATTGAGCGCCTTGGCCAACTCCTTGTAACGGTTTCTCACGGTGACCTCGGTCACGCCTGCAGCCACCGCGAAGTCTTTCTGCGTCTTGTTATCGCCAAGCATTAGTGAGGCTATGTAGACCGCGGCAGCCGCAAGGCCCGCCGGGTCTTTCCCAGCCGTGATACCCGCCTTCTTCGCCTTTTGTAAAATGTCTATGGCAAGTTTTATCGCTTCTCCGCTGAGCTTTAATTGCTCTGCAATTCTAGATATGTACAACACGGGGTCGCTTATGGGAACTTTTACATTAAGTTCTCTAAGTAGGAGGCGGTAGCACCTAGCTACTTCTCTCCTCGAGGCCTTAGTATATCTAACCAATTCATCGAGCGGTCGCGGCACTTTTAACATACGACAAGCCATGTACAACGCCGCTGCGGCCATGGCCTCTACAGATCTGCCCCGTACCAGCTCTTTTTCAAGTGCTTGCCTGTAAATCTCCAAGGCCTGCTCTACGCAGGGCCTCGGCACGCCCATTGAGCTCTTTAATCTCTCAAGCTCCTGAGCCGCTTGGATAAAGTTACGCTCATACGAAGTTTGAACTCTCGCCCTCGTCTGCCATTTTCTAAGCCTAATAACCTCCAGCTTTCGCTTTATGTCGAGCTCTTTTCCAGACACATCTCTATCTCTCCAATCTATCACCGTGGTTAAAGCCTCTGAGATGAGCCTTGTCAACGGCGCGCCGGTACGGGCCCTCTGGCCCTTCTCCTCGGAGGTGAAGGCCCTCCACTCGGGCCCTAAGTCAAGCAACTGCTCTTGAACCACGGTGCCACATACGATGCACACCACCTCCCCCCTCTCGTAGTTGTAGACAAACTTATCGTTTCCACACACGGGGCAACTATATACCTCGCCTGTCTCAGAGACAAGGCTTAAATACCCCTCACTATCTCGATGAATACGGAATTTTAAAGGCTTGCCGGGCGGGGTAGCTGTAGACATCGCATTTAAAAACTTTTTGAGAGTATAAATACTTTTCGTTTACTTCACAGACGGTTGGTGAAACACAACTATTTTCCTAATTTTCGCAAGCGCGCCATAAATTTGGGCAAGCCCACGCGCCCCCCTCAAAATAGCATAATGGGCCCTGCCCACTATATACACAAGCTCAGGCTTTACATACTCCGGGACGTCGAGTCTTAACACCTCCCTGTGTAACTGCCTAATTATTTCAAGCTCTCCCACTCCGCCATCGACCACAAAGCCGTATATCTGAGTCAACGCCTTGCTGAAGCTCCCCTTCGTAGCCTCTTGAAGAACCTCCCTGAGTAGCCGGGGACTAACCATTCCAAGCGCCTTCGCGACCTCTTCCTCTGTCACCTCTCTGCTCACAGAGGCCGCCACTTGCAACGCATTAATGGCCTTCCTCATGTCGCCCTGGGTAAACTCGTAAATAGCCTCTAGCGCGTCGTCGCTCACCTTTACTCCCTCATTCTCGGCGATAAATCTGAGCCGGGATATCACGGCCTCCTTGGGCAAGGGGTTAAACCTAATCATAACCACGCGCGACTGAATGGGCTCGATAATGTTACTTACGTAGTTTGCTAGTAGTATGAATCTGGTGTTTTGTGCGTATATTTCCATTATTCTGCGTAGTGCTTGTTGGGCGTCTGAGGTCATGTTGTCTGCTTCGTCGAGTATTACGAGCTTGAAGGGGGCCTTTCCCACGGGCGCCGTTCTGGCGAACTCTTTTACCCTCTCTCTTATCACCCCGATGCCCCTCTCGTCTGAGGCGTTTAGCTCGAGGGTGTTCTCACGCCAGTACTCCCCGTACAGCTCTCTCGCCAAGACTAGGGCCATCGTCGTCTTCCCAGTGCCAGGAGGCCCGTAGAAGAGGAGATGCGGCAAATTCCCCGCCTTGACAAACTCCCTAAGCCTAGCCTTAACCTCCTCAAGATCCACCACCTCCTCAAAACTACGCGGCCTATACTTCTCAAACCAAAAAAGCTCACTCATACGTAGAACTCCTCTGCAAGCTCCGTTTTAATGTATTGCCCACCTTTCTGCAACACGTAGCCCAGCCTATTGAGCAATTGTAGAAGCTCGTAGTCCCTCTCGTCTAACTTCTCCACATCCTTTGCCGGCATGGGCAATTTGTCCAACAGCTTCCGAGCCGCTTCCTTGAGTACCACCACTTCTCGGTTTGCGCCTTCGTCGCGGAGAACTACGACAAGCCCCCTCTCTAAGGCCTGCCGCAACGCCTGTCTCGACTTGACCTCTGAAAGCGGCAGAAGCTTCTTCTCCCTCAGCACCTCTATGAACGCACGTGGCCTCTCCTCCCTTGCTGATGTTCCACGTTTTAACTCCCTAACCTCCTCCAGCAAGGTGTTGAGCAAAATTTCTATCTCGTCGAGTCTCTCGAGGATCTTTTTAACCTCGTCGCAGCTCATGCGTGAATTTCGACAACGTCCCCATCTTGTAGGACGTAGTCTAGCCCAACTCTCTTAGGCCAGTTGGGGAAAGTCTCCCTCCTCCACACCACGGCGTATTTAAAGGTCTTCACAAGCGATGAGTGGATTTGATTAGCCACATCGCCCACAGTTGAGCCGGCCTTTACGACCAGGGGCTTTTCCATGTAGGTCTTCATGTGTATAGGCTTGGTAAAAACCCTAATCCTACCCGTAAGCCTTAAGAGATTCTCCAGGAGGCTCCTCCTAGAAATGTCGCAACTAGCCAGATTTGCCTCGTAGTATGGGATCCCCAGCTTGTTTAAGTACTCCAATACCTCCCCCCTGGGCTTGTATAAATCCCTCTTGGAAAGAATCACGATGGTCGGCTTATACTGGCGTTCAATGTACAAGGCTTCCTCAACGTCGTCCAGCGTAACCTCGCCGTTTATGTAAACGACCGCGTGATATATCCCGTATTCATTTAGAAGCTTTTTTACATCATTAAGTGTTTTACCTACTACTCGTCCAGAGCCTAATATCTGTATTCCACCAAGCCCCCTCCGCTCTATTTTCACATAATTCCTCGGCTGGTATAGGTATATGCCTTCATCCTCAAAGTATGATATAAGCCTCTCAACTGTTTCAAGCTCTACGCCAGAATCTACCACAAGTATAACCGCGTCCGCATTTCTGACAGAGGCTAGAGTAATCACGTTCACATCGCTTTGCTGTTGCACAAGTATGCTCGGCGTCTTTACCAACTGGACATAGACTCCGTCTTCTATAAACATCGATGGAACAGGCTCCACGGTGGAAAAGGGAATGTCGTCCGGCTGAAGCGGCGTATTTGTAAGACATCGGATAAGAGCGGTCTTTCCAGAGCTGGGAGGACCCACAACGGCCACTTGCAGATCCCCCTCCTTGGACACATACAGACGCGAGCCGCCGCCAGATCTAAGACTCCTCTCCTTTTCCCTTCTCTCCTGAATTTCTCTCCTCAACTCAGCGATCCTCCTCCTAACCTGCTTTATTAACTTCTCAGTGCCCTTGTGCTTTGGGACAGTGGACAAAAACTCCTCAAGCGCCTTGAGCTTATCCTCGGGCGTCTTAGCCTCCATAACCTTAAGCCAGGCAGCCTTAGCCTCAGCTGGCAGATTCGCAGGCATCCGTCAAATACTCAATTCCGGGAATTTAGCTTTTCTTAAAAAACTCCCTAAGCCGCTTTACAGTCTCCTCCCGGGTCGCCACCTCGGCCAACTTGTAAAAAACGGGAATGGCCTCATCTACGAAGGAGACCAGCCACCTCCTATGGCTTACCACCTCGGCGACGTATGCAGGAGGAGAAAACAGCTTCTTGAGCTCCAAGTCTCCTACTTGAGAGACTATCCCAAAGTGAAAAGCCTCCTCTGCGGTGAACTCTCTGTTCAACATAACTCGCAGATGCGCCGGGGCAAACAGCCTTCTACCAACAGCGGCGGTATACGGCGGAAATACGCCGAGATTTACCCCCTGTAGCGAAAACTTGTAATCACGCTTAGCGGCTACGACGTAGTCCATAAAGTAGAGAAACTCAACCCCAAAGCCGTACACGTCGCCATTGACTACGGCAATCAAGCGCCCCTCGCAACTGAGCAACTTTTTTACAAGCCTGTGAATTCTAAAAAGGTACTCTAACACCGCGTCTCGCCCCTGTAAAAACACCGAGAGATCTAGCCCAGATGAAAATACGTTGCCGGAGTTTGTTATAACGGTAATGTCTTTACACTCTATACCCAGAAGCTTTTCAATAAGCCTGTATGTAAATGCATTCCTCTTCTCTCCCTCCAGTGTTACAACAACAGGCCGACCAGAGCCCTCAGCCATGTAACTGCCCGACGTTAGTATAATAGCCAATTAACTAATACTGAGTGATACTTAGCCTAAGTAAAACATTTTAATAGTGGGCCCTGCCTCCCTCGATGTCGATAAATCTAGATAAGCTTAGAGAGTCTATACCAAACCTCGTACCGTACAACGGTAAATACGTAGAGCCGCCAGAGGGGGAATACGTCCAATACACAGGCCCCGGCCAGTTAAAAGTCCCCGACAAGGTGGTAATAGGCTACATAGAGGGCGACGGAATAGGCCCCGAAGTCGCCTACGCGGCAATAAGAGTAGCCAACGCCGCGGTGGAAAAGGCATATGGAAAAGCCAGGAAGATAATATGGTACGAAGTGGTGGTCGGCGAAAAAGCTGAAAAGCTCTTTGGGAACAGGCTCCCTGACCAGAGCATTGAGGTTTTGAAAAAAGTCAAGGTCTTTCTCAAGGCCCCATTAGAGACCCCGGTTGGCGGCGGGTTTAGGAGCATAAATGTGACACTTAGACAGCTATTCGACCTATATGCCAACATAAGGCCTGTCAAATACTTCCCAGGTCTCCCGTCGCCACTAAAAAAACCGCAAGTAGATTTGGTTATATTTAGAGAGAATACTGAGGACGTATATGCAGGAATTGAGTGGCCTTATAATAGCCCAGAGGCCGCCAAGCTAAGGGAATTTCTCAAGAGAGAATTCGGCATATCAATAAGAGACGACGCGGGCATAGGGATTAAGCCCATAAGCAAATTTGGCACCCAGAGAATTGCGAGACTCGCCCTTAAATTCGCCGTGGAAAACAAGAGGAGAGTGGTCACCGTCATGCACAAGGGAAACATCCAGAAGTACACCGAGGGGGCGTTTAGAGAGTGGGCCTTTGAAGTCGCTAGGAACGAGTTTAGAGACTACGTGGTGTTTGAAGACGAGCTAGCCCAATACGGAGGAAAGGTGCCACCTGGAAAAATCCTTGTTAACGACAGAATAGCCGACAACATGCTTCAGCAACTTCTCACACGTACTAACGAATATGATGTAATACTTGCGCCTAACCTGAATGGAGACTATGTAAGCGATGAGGCGGCAGGCCTAGTGGGAGGGCTAGGAGTAGCCCCCGGTCTCGATGTCGGCGACTGGGGCATGATGGCAGAGCCAGTACACGGAACGGCGCCCAAGTACAGAGGGAAGAACTATGTAAATCCCACTGCCACGATCTTGGCCCTAGAGCTATTGCTCAGATTCATGGGCTGGAGAGAGGCCGCAGACTTGATAATGAAGGGGATAGAAAAGGCGTACACAGAAGGCTACTTCACCGGCGATTTAGCAAGACAAATGGACGAAGAGGAGAGAAAACAACGGGTAAAAGAAGTCTTGGGCACACAGGAATTTGCCGACAAAGTAGTAGAATTAATAAAGGAATTATAAAAACTATATTTCTTTTGCAAAGAGATACTCTATAGGCCTAAAGTTCATCTTTTTATAGAAGTTCACCGCTATTTCATTGAGGGCGGGAAACGATGCCATGATTAACTCGGCGCCTTTCTTCCTGAGAAGTTCTATCCCCTCCATCATAAGTCTTTTACCAATGCCTTTTCTCCTATACTCTGGAAGTACGTAGAATTCTCTAATGACACCGGCATAACGCGGCTTGTAAAAAATCCTATCTTCAACATCACCTTTGAAAACACCCACTATTCTATCCCCCTCTACTGCAACTAACACCACCGAAGAGGGGCTTTCGAGTGCGTTTTCTACATACTTGCGAGATGCTTCTACGATCTCCGGCACCACCTCCAGAAGAGGGTCAAATTCTGCATTTAGACGTTTAAGACGAACTATAAGTTGCGTTATTGCATCTAAGTCTTCCCTTCTTGCCGGCCGTATAACCACCGTGGGATACATGGGTAGGAAGTTGTAGCGGCCTTTTTAACAATTAACTTCCTTTGTATAGAACAGTTTTATGGACAAAATCCGAAATAGGTATTTGTTCATACCCCCCACTTTGGACATCACGAACACCTATATACTTGTTGTTTAACTCTGTAACCACCTTCTCACTTCCTCCTACTATTATCAAATCTCCCACCCTGTATGTAAATAGACGCACAAGATATGTCATGTGGTACACTTTTTTCCCATCTCTAATGCCTACAACTTTGGCGGTCTCCATGGCGTAACTCGGCCATGTCTCATGAATTACGCGAGCTAAGTGTCTGGCCAAATTTGCCGAAGTAGTATATATGTCAATGCCGCTTGCCGCTTCTTTAATACTAGAAACAAATCCTATTTTTTTACTTTTTAACTTTAATAATTCTTGCTCTACTATATGCAAAATTTTCTTTTTAAATTCTGCATCAAGTGGCCTTGGACTAGCCCTAATTTGAAGAACAGCCACCTCCCTCTTACTCAACTTCTCCATACAAACATTACATATGTCAAGCTTAAAAGGTATTCTTATATTGTACTTAAGTGTACGCGGCGGTATTTCTGGATGCGGAGATCCATGCAATGTGAGAAATAATTCGGCATAGTCTGTGAAGTCTCTAGCATCTATTTGTTCTACTTTTCCAACGACCTTGCCCTTTTCACTCAGTATCTTTAAGAAGACCTGATCCCCCCTCCCCCTCATCCATTTACCTTTTAAGAACACTGCGCCACAGTACTTGCATCGAAGAATTTCTCCTTCCCTGTACTCAACGAGAGGGTGTCGCTCGATGTAGCAGTCTTCGCACAGCCCCTCTATTAGTTTATCCACGAGGCGGCCACAGGAGGGGCAGGGCACCTTAGCCACGCCTCTACTCCCGCCTCTCTAAATATTTTTTCACCTCCACGGCGATTGCATACGCGAGAGGCGGTGGGACGCTCTCCCCCACTTGGTTGAACTGCGAGTCCTTAGAGCCGAAGAAGACGTAGTAGTCAGGGTACCCCATCAATCTGGCTTGTTCACGCACCGTGAGCACGCGGTGTTCTTCGGGATGTACAAATCTCCTAGATCCCATCACCGTGGGAGCCACGTCGTCCCACACTAGGCGTATGTAGTTCTCATAAAAGCCGCCAGCTCCCCTGTACTTCATTAAAGCCTCGCCCGGCCTTAGGCGCATAATTCTCTCCTGCTTCCTTGGGCTAATGGCGACAGACTCGTGGTTGGGCAGAAGGCCGCTGTCGGGCGGCGGCATTGAGTAAATTGCCTTGCGCACAGTGACTACGCCGGTTTTGGAGGGCCTTATTTCCACGTTGGATACGAACACGCGCCTTCTCCTACTAGGCACTCCGTAGTCCTCCGCATGGAGCACGTTGAAGTAGACCTCGTATCCCCACCTCTTGAACTCCTTCTCCAAGTACGTCCTCAGGGGCTCCTCTGCCAAAGCTGCGACGTTCTCCATAACAAAGATCTTTGGCCCAAGCTCTCCCACGAGCCTTATGAACTCAAGCGTGAGCTGGCCCGCGGGGTCTACATACAGCCGATCCGCGGGGTCGTCCATCCTGTTGGGATTTGCGGCGGTGAAGGGCTCACACGGCGGGCTCCCAATGACTACGTCCACTTTCCCCCAAGCTTCTAAGTCTTTGTAATCCACATCTCTAACGTCCTCCTGTAGCACTACCACGTCTGGGTGATTAAAGCTGTAGGTACGCGCGGCGTCTCTGTCTATTTCAACCGCCGTTAAAATCCTAAAACCAGCTTGTCTAAATCCGAGGGCAAAGCCGCCTCCCCCGGCGAATAAGTCAACGACGTTCATATTATGTTTCACTAGTGAGTAAAGTATTTAAATACGAGGGCGAGGGAAGGCATGGGCTTTGCCAAGAGGCTAAAGATGCGCCTTAGCGATTTGATAAGGCTAGAGAAGCCCGATTTACTCAGCTCTAGGTACGGCAAGGCCTTTGAAAAAGCCGTCTTAATTCTCATAAAGGCAAAGGACTCCGTCGCGGCGATACGCACCTTCATAGAACACTACGGGGAGCCACACACGGGCGCTTTTAACAAGTTGCTGAAGTTGACCCCTTGGGCTAAGAAGGTGGTGGAGATAGAGCCTGCGCCGCCTGTGTCACTGTCGCTTGACGGAGTTACAATAAGCGCCCAGGCCGACTTCATTGTAAAATATGCCGATGGAAAAAAGGAACTAGTAGAGCTGAAGTCCCATATACTTAAGAAGGGCGAGTGGAAGACGAAGGCCGAGTGGTCGCTGGCGACTAAAATAATGCGCATGTTGTACAGACGGTCCGGATACGACTACCCCCTCCGCCTCATATACTTCGTGGAGAGGGGAGACGGCGTAGTGGTGCCCGAGGAGGAGGTGTTCATATACCCCAACGACGACAAAGACGACGAGGTGTTGATAAACGTGCTCAGAGAAAGAATTAGGAAGGCCTTAGGCAAGAAAACTTCTCAGTAGCCAGGCGGTGGGCCAACTTAAGCGTTGCCACGGCTTGATCTAGCTTGTCTAAGTGTCTCGCCTGTATTACGGCGTTTTCATCGCCTATCATGTACTCAATGACGCAGTCGTTGTCAGACCACGAGAAGATAATAAATAGGTAGAAATCGTCGCCAAGCTGTATCTGTGCAAGAGCCTCGTACTGTCTCCACTCCACGGTAAAGGCCTCGGCGTCTATCTTCCCCTGCAACTCCCTGAAATACTGCTCTACCTGTTGCCGCATGCTTCTTCACCAGTTTTCTCTTTTTATACTTACATTTTCCCACATTCTGTGCCCGTAATTGATGTAGCGAAATTCGACTTAGAGCGGCTGGTAGGCCTTCGTTTTGAAGAAATTGTAAAACTACTCGAATATGTAAAATGTGAAATAGAGGAAGATGTGGGGGAGAGAGTAAGACTGGAGGTTACACACGATAGGCCAGACCACTTCTCCGCCGAGGGTCTCGCAAGGACTTTGAAAGGCGTGGCAGGCGTCGAGACAGGTCTCCCCGTCGTAAGCCTCACTACCTCCTCTGTTAAACTCGTTGCCGACTACATAGAGGAGAGGCCGTACATATCTATGGCTGTGGTCAGAGACGTCGCCTTAGACGACGAGGCCATTAGACAGTTAATACAGCTACAGGAGAAGCTACACGAGACATATGGGAGAGGGAGGCGGAAAATAGCGATAGGGTTCTACGACGTTTCTAAGATAAAACCGCCTATACGCTATACGCGCGTATCACAATACGACGAGTATACACCTCTCGGCTTCACATCCCCCATACCCATTAGAGAGATGTATGAGAAGACGGAACAGGGGAGGAAGTACTCCCAGCTCATAAACCGGGAAAACCCCCCGGCACTGATAGACGCCGCGGGGCAAATAATGGTGGTTGTGCCAGTGCTAGGCTCCGAGTGTTGTAAAATAACTGAGAAGACCAGGGCTGTCCTAATAGATGTCACAGGAACAGATCTACAGGCTGTCTCAAACGCCATGTCCGTCTTAATCTATGCACTCATAGAGAGGAGCAGAAGCAAGGAAGTGGAAATAGTCGAGGGGGGCAATACATATGTACACAGATACACGAGGATAAAGGTAAGCAAGGAGGACGTGGAAAACCTCTTAGGTATGCGCATGAGACAAGAGGAGTTTGAGAGATACCTAGGAAAGGCCAGGCTAGGCTACGAGGCAGGCGAGGCCGTGGCGCCGCCCTATAGAATCAACATGTTGTCGTGGGTAGACGTCGCAGAAGAGGTGGCGATAATGCTTGGGTATAACAATTTACCACTAGAAACGCCGCCTATTTTCACGGCCGGCAGACGCCACAAGACAGAGATCTTCACCGAGGAGCTTAGGAAGACGCTCCTGGCTATGGGATTCGCTGAGGTGAACAACTACGTCTTGACCAGCGGAGTTGTTACAGCATTCTGCAAACCCGCAACGGTGCTGAACCCAATATCGGAGCTCTATGACACAGTTAGATGCTCTATTATCCCACAGCTTATCGCCACAGCCGCCCTAACGAGGCGGAAAGAGGTAAAACTCTTCGAAGTAGGGGACGTAGTTAGAGAGGGCAGGACTAGGAGGACGCTGACGCTTCTAATAAGCAGAGAGGGGGCCACTCTCACAGACGGGCTCTCTGTAGTAAAAACCCTCTGCAGACTCCACGGCCTTACATGCGAAATAGGCCCCACAGCGGCGGAGTGGGCACTACCAAACAGGTCCGCAGCCGTGAGGGGGGACGTGGAGGGCTACGTAGCCGAGGTGAATCCCCAAATATTGTTATCCCTGGGATACACCGTGCCCACAGTGGTGGCGGAGCTCTTCGTAGATTAAGATTTAATACCGAGCCAGTTAACAGCCGTGGACGAGCTTGACAACATCCTCAGGAAAAAGGCGCTGGAATTGGCAAAGACCCAGCTCAGGGAAGTCGCGCAGCCACAGCGGAAGACATTAACGGACGAGGAGGTCATAAGAATAGTAAGACAGATCACAAAGGGAGATAGAGCAGAGGAAATTATAAACAACGCGCTTGAGCTGTACAAGCCGTATGTGCTTCCGCTATTCAGGAAAATAGCAGAACTCCACCTACAGGGAGTTATAAAGGAGCTGGCCGACTACGAGCTTTACCAAATGCTACTAAGAGCCGGCCTCAGAGTGCCAGTTAAAACAGAGGTGAGAATAGTTCGACACGGCAGAGAGTACAAACTGGGGGGAGATTAGCCAACAGGCGACATGAAGATTCGATAGAGCTCCTCCATCATCTGACTCCACATAAACCTCCTACGTCTATAATCCACAAACTTTTTCGCCAATTCCCCCTTCTCCCTTCTCACATATATCTTACACCTCCAACACCCAAACCAGAGGTACCTACCATCTTCCATAAGTTCCAACGCCCCCCCACACAGGGGGCAACGGTATGTAGTAGCCACCGCCGCCTCCACATGACTCCTATCCGCCAGATTAAAATTACCAACACACAAATTAAACCTGGTCATTTAATACTCATACGGCGGGTTGATTCATGAAGCTGTTGTGGAAGATCTTTGGGGCCAAGAAAAGGCCACTGGAACACCTCAAAGAAGAGATAGAGGTAATCTAGAGGTCCACTGGCGTCGCCAAACCCCTTTCGACAAGCTCGGCGGGCCTAAACCGCAGGAGGCTGTACTCGTCGCCTCCCCCTCCGTAGACGTAATCATCGGCCAAGAGCTCTCTATCTATGTACACTGGAATTCTTAGAACCGGCGGCACCCCGCCCACGTTATATCCGGTTACCTCGGCCACCTCCCCTGGGGTAGCCATGCGGCACCCCAATTTGTCTAAGTCCAAGCGCTTAGTCCCCCTTAATATGTATGCCCGATACTCTTCTCCACATTTAACTACGAGCGTTTTTACAATTTTGTCCTCGGAGACCCCCACCGCTTGCGCAGCTTGTTTTACAGTGCGCACCGGAGTCGGGAGAACTATGCGCTCACCCACCTCGTCGAGTCTCATATATCAACGACGTATTGAAGAACCCAGTAGTCGTCCACCTTCTTAATCTCCATCATGTGAAAAGTCATGGCCTTTACGATAAGGCCAGTAAATCCGTGTTTGTTGATGTCGTACGTCTCGCCGTGCAACGTGGCAGAAATCCTGTAGCCCGCCCCCTGTCTTAGCCCAACTTCAATATTCCTACCCCAGGCGAACTTCTCCGCGTCAAAGAGGAAGAGCAGCTCGTCTATCCACTTAAACAGTAGGCCCTCTAGGTCGTCGTACTCGACCTCGACCTTTTTAGCCATACGCGGCTCTACCCTCTCGCTGTAGTACGTGAGATCGGCCAAGGCCACCGCCGCGTTCTTAAACGCCTCCTCAAGCGTACACCCAAACGCCTGAACCAACACATCCGCCGTGTGTTCTCCATATCTGTAGTTGGCTGGTTTTCTACAGGACACAAACAGCGTAGGAGACTACTTTTAAAGTGTTTGGTTTATAGCCGCGTGAAACTACAAGTTGCGCTAGACCTCGTAGATTTGAGGAAGGCAGTTGCCCTAACCCGAGACTTGTGCGAAGTAGGGCTTGAGATAGTGGAGGCAGGCACCCCGCTAATAAAAATGTACGGCCTCGCCACAGTCGGCGCATTAAAAGCCGCTTGCCCACGCGCCGAGGTTGTAGCCGATTTAAAGACCGCCGACGTAGGCGCGCTTGAAGCTAGTCTAGCCAGGGAGTTCGGCGCAGACTGGGCCACGGTCCTTGGGGCAACAAACATGGAGACAATAGAGGAGTTTGTAAGAGAGGGCAAGAGAATTGGGCTCAAAACGGCCGTGGACTTAATAGGCGTGGCAAACCCCGTGGAGAGGGCAAATGAGATACTCAGAGTGGCGACACCCGACCTTTTCATTTTCCACCTAGGCATAGACGTGCAAAAGAGAGCTGGGCTAAGATTTGAGGAACTCCTAGACCTCGCGTACAAGGTGAAGGAGAGCGGCGTGGGGGTAGGCATCGCGGGAGGGTTGACTGAAAAAGAGATAGAGTATGTGGTAAAGAGCGGGAAGTCCATAGACATAATTATAGTAGGAAGAGCAGTAACACAAGCAGATTCACCTAAGACAAAATTTATGACAATTAATAATATTTTAAAATCTAAGAGTTAAGTAATGTCATGGAATGAGTCCTCATAGCCGTGCCAGAAAGTGAAAAAATTACTAACATAAATTTATGAAATTAGTAAAAAATTAAGTGATATCACAGTGACAAATTATTGAAATGTAATGTTGGAAATTACCAAGGAGAAATTTTGAGCACAACACAGAGACTAGAAAAGGATCTCCATGGATAAACATAGAAGTTCCTGAGAGCCAGGGGACAGAAGTCTTAAATAATTATCTATTAAGGGGCCTGTGCCCAAGGCACTGCTCTACGTAATAGACACGGCAAAAAGAGACGAGTACCCCACATTGAAAAACTTCTTAGTTAAGGGGGGCTATGAGGTAGATGTTGCAGTAGGTTCCAGAGACGTCAATGTAAATTACACAGTTGACTTAATGACTCTGCCAAGCGATAAACTACCTACGCTGTTTGAGGAATACGATGCGTTTGCTCTTGCTGGCGGATTTAAGATATATTACCACGTCCTTCAGAAAAAGCCGCCGCTAAAAATATGGGACCTCAACATAGACAAGGAGAGACTTGCCCAACTAGTGGTTGAGTTCAACAGACGTGGAAAGCTCTTAATAGCGCCAATGGCAGTCCCAGCGTATGTGGCACAGCTAGGCCTCTTAAGCGGCCGCCACGCCACTGTTTATCCAGTTACAGAACTTATAAAAATTCTAAGAGATAATAAGGTGAACTTTGTAAATAAACAAGTTGTAAGAAGTGAAAATATAATTACAGTCAAAGACATTACTACAACCAGTGAAAAAGAGTTTTTAGCCGCGCTCCGTGAAACAAGTTGAGCGATTTGAAGTACCTAGGACCATAATATTTGGACCCGGCGCCTTAGAGAAGACGCCAGAGGTAATACCCCCCTCCGGCAGAGTACTCATTATCACTGGGAAATCCTCCACGCGTAAATACGCCGAGCGAGTGGCAGAGCTGTTAAAGCAAAACTGTGAAATAATCAGCTACGACCAAGTCGAGCTGGAGAAGCCCGGCTTCGACCTAGTAATAGGAATAGGAGGAGGGAGGCCGTTGGACATGGCAAAGGTGTACTCCTACATACATAAGAAGCCGTTTGTAGCAATTCCCACGTCCGCCAGCCACGACGGAATTGCTTCTCCATACGTCTCCTTCTCTCTTACACAGCGCTTCTCGAAATACGGCAAAATATCCTCCTCCCCCGTGGCGATAATAGCAGACACCTCCATCATACTAAGTGCGCCATCGCGGCTTCTAAAGGCGGGCATAGGCGACCTCTTGGGAAAAATTATTGCAGTTAGAGATTGGCAACTTGCCCATAGGCTAAAGGGCGAGGAGTACAGTGAATATGCGGCACATCTGTCTCTCACAAGCTACAAGATAGCGGTAGGAAACGCCCAGAAGATAAAAAACTTCATCCGCGAAGAAGACGTCAGAGTCCTTGTAAAGGCCCTCATCGGCTGCGGAGTCGCAATGGGGATAGCCGGCTCGTCAAGGCCTTGTAGCGGCTCTGAACACCTCTTTGCCCACGCAATAGAGGTGAGAGTTGAGAAAGAAGACGAGGTTGTACACGGAGAATTAGTGGCCCTTGGCACAATTATCATGGCCTATCTACACGGCATAAACTGGAGACGCATCAAGAGGATAGCGGACATAATAGGCCTCCCTACGTCACTACGTCAGGCGAATATAGACGTGGATCTAGCCCTAGAGGCCTTGACCACCGCCCACACCCTCAGACCAGATAGATATACTATACTCGGGGACGGCCTCAGTAGAGAAGCCGCCAAGAGGGCGCTGGAGGACGTGGAACTTATATAATCAGCATCGTCGGCCCGCTCACCTATCGCTCCGGAAACCTCTCAATCACACACACCGCGGACAAACCCATTTATAAGCTTAGTAGAAGTCGTCAACGACCACGTCTAAGAGGTGGATAATCGGCAGATCTAGCGGCACAAAAAGCGCCGAAGTAGAAGGGAGTCTAGGCGCCGATACTATGCCAAATTTTCCAAAGAGTACAACCCCCGCGGCGTATCTATGCCGTGGAAATACTAACCACCCAGATTTGTACACTTCTTTATCAATTTCTATCCTTCTGCCATATATATTCACGATTTTTACTCTTATGACTTTTTTTGTATTTTTCAATTTTGATAAATATACATTTTTTCTCTGACTAGGTATATTTTTAATAATGCTACTCTTCTTACTTTTTAACATTATCATATCACTATTAAGAGTAGAGCTATATATAGTTATATGTATACGCAATTTGTTGTTCTTAGTGTTCATATGGGTCGAAATACTTAATTATATTAATTTCTTTCTCTAGACATGGCAGATAAGTGGTATCGACTTTCAATCGAAGTACACAAGAAGTACGGAGGCAAAATCGCCGTGATGCCCAAGGTCCCCATAAGATCTATGGACGATTTTGCAATTTACTACACACCTGGCATCGCAGAGGTGTCAAGACGGATACACGAAGAGCCCGACCTCTCATTTGAGCTAACCTCCCGGTGGAACGTCATCGGCGTTATAACCGACGGCACCAGGGTACTGGGGCTGGGCAACATAGGGCCAGAGGCCGCGTACCCCGTTATGGAGGGAAAGGCACTTATATTTAAATACCTCGGAGGCGTTGACGCAATACCCCTACCTATCAGAGTTAAGACCCCAGAAGAGTTCCTCTTTGTTGCACAAGCGCTAGAGCCCGCGTTGGGGGGCATAAACCTTGAGGATATAGAATCCCCCAAGTGTTTCTACCTCCTAGAAGAGCTTAGGAAGAGGGTAAAGATCCCAGTGTGGCACGACGATCAGCAAGGCACGGCGACGGCGACTTTGGCCGCGTTAATAAATGCGCTTAAGATCGTGGGAAAGAAGATAAGCGACGTCACCATAGCCCTCATTGGGGCCGGCGCCTCGAATATATACACCGCGAACATTTTGATAAAATATGGCGCAAAGCCGGGCAACCTCATCATGGTAGACAGCAGGGGCATACTACACCCAGAGAGAGAAGACATAGACAAGATGATGATTGAAAACCCGTGGAAGTACAAGTACGCAATTGAGACAAACGCCGAGAGGAGGAAGGGCGGCATACCAGAGGCCATTAAAGGCGTCGACGTAGTAATAGCCGCCTCGCGGCCAGGCCCTGGAATAATTAAAAAGGAGTGGGTCGCCTCAATGAACAAAGACGCGATAGTCTTCGCCTTGGCAAACCCAGTCCCAGAGATATGGCCATGGGAAGCAAAGGAGGCTGGAGCAAGGATTGTGGCCACTGGCAGAAGCGATTTTCCAAACCAAGTCAACAACTCCCTCATATTCCCAGCCGTCTTTAGAGGAGCCCTAGACGTAAGAGCCACCACAATCACAGACGAGATGTTAATAGCGGCGGCCGAGGAAGTGGCAAAATTTACAGAGGAGAGGGGGATAAATGAGGAGTACATAATACCCAAGATGACCGAGTGGGAGGTCTACGTGCGAGAGGCTGCCGCCGTCGCTGCCACGGCCTCTGCCCAAAGAGTAGCCAGAATCCCAAAGTCCTACAAAGAAGAGCTTGAACACGCCAGAGAGATAATAGGGAAAAACATACGCCTTGTAGAACTGTTGATGAAAGAGGGGATTATAGCCTAGCTTCTCTGGTCTATTGGCACATAGGGCACGTCGTGGGGGCCCATGTAGCAAGCCCTCGGCCTAAATATTCTGTTGTTCTCCCAGTACTCCAATATGTGGGCAACCCAACCCACGACCCTCGAGGCCGCGAATATGGGCGTGAAATACTCGTAGGGCACCCCCATGTAGTAGAACGCTATCCCCGACCAGAAGTCCACATTGGGATAAAGCCGCCTCTGCTGGAAGTACGGCGACGAAAGCACCTCGCGCTCTATAGCCTCAGCGATGGCGTAGAGCTTCTGGGGGTCGCCGAACTTTTTCACATACTCCTGGCTAAACTCCCTGAATATTTTGGCGCGGGGGTCATACGCCTTATACACCCGGTGTCCAACGCCCATTAGCTTAGGCCCCCCAGGCTTTGTGGCCGCCTCAACCACCTCCTTTGCCTTAGAGGGGTCGCCTATCTGTAGATAACTCTTCACCGCCGCCTCGTTGGCGCCCCCATGCAAAGGCCCCTTCAGGGCCCCCACAGCCGCGGCAACTGCCGAGTACATGTCCGACAACGTGGAGGCAACAACCAGCGCGGTGAAGGTGCTTGCTGGAACCTCGTGGTCCGAGTGCAGTATCAGGTATAGATCTATGCCGCGGACAGCCAGCGGGTCAGGCTCTCTCCCAAACATCATGTAGAGGAAGTTTGCGGCATGAGAAAGGTCATGCCTAGGCCTCACAAGCTCAAGCCCGCGCGAAAACCTGTAGTGATACGCTATCATCGTGGGAATCTTAGCCACAAGCTTCTCAGCCACTTTTACAGCAAGCGCCTTCTCCTCCTCTTTATAACGCCCAGCCCTCAACGCCTCGGCCAGCTTCAGATTATCTTCATCAAAGGCCCCCTCGGCGGCCACCGCCGCCTCTAGGGCAAACATGGGATGCGCCTTGGCCAAAGACCTCAACACCTCCACAGCGGCTGGGCTCAGCTCCCGGCTCGCCTTCAGCCGCTCAGAGAACTCCTGCAACTCCCTCCTATTAGGCAGTCTGCCGCGCAGAATCAGATATGCCACCTCCTCGTAGCTACCATGCGCGGCCAGCTCCTCCACCCTGTAACCCCTAATCCACAGGATACCCCTGTCCCCATCGATGTCCGTAATAGACGTCGTCTTTACTAAAACATCCTCTAAGCCGTGGATAATCGGCCCACATGGAGACTGGAGAATTTTACCAGACGTTTCTATACACACCTTCTGCTCACTCATACCCATTTTACAAACTCAAAGCTTTAAAGAACTAAAACGATAAAAGCCAACTAAAAACTCGACTAATAACGTACTAAACGCAAGAAGAAAACACCAACAGCTAGAAGAGCCCCCCATAGGCCGCCAGGGGCTAGGCGCTACGGAGGATTTTTTAAATTGGATGTACGGCGTACTCATGGCGTCGGTGTTGGAGTTGTTGGGGCCTCACGCCTACGGGCTTTGGAAATACGGCGTAGGCCCCACCGACGACGTTGAAACAGCCATCACAAAGCTAAAAGCCACCGCCCCACACCTAGCCAAATTCTTAAGCGAGATAGTGCAAAGGCGGTTTTGAGACCGCGAGCCCGCCAATCGCACGCCCTCGCCAGACTCTGTCTACAGAAATTTACAATCCCCACGGCGGCGGTTCCGCCGATATTCCCAGCCGAAGGCAATATCTCAAATCTGTCGTTTTGTCACAAGCCTCTACCCCTGTCGCAATCAAAGACGAAAGTGAGGTGCGTGGTGGGCCCGCCGGGATTCGAATTCCCGGGTCGGCTCGTGGCGCCGCCCTCCCGGGATCACCCGCGCTCTTAGGCAAAGCCGCGTGAGGCGGGCATCCTACCGCTAGACTACGGGCCCCAGGTGGTGGTTTAGGCATAGTTTATAAGCTTTAACACGGCGCGTAGACGGCGGCAGTGGAAATACGGCGGTAATTAGAGCTGGAACTGTGCACAAAATAGCCTCGCCTAGTGCAACGTGATAGAACATTATACATCATAACATTTTAATCTCAAAAACGAGGCAGACGTGTGGATTTGACGATTCGGATAAGTGGGGCACAAGGAGAGGGCGTTGAAACAGTCGGAAGACTCTTGGCCAAAAGCTTTGCCCAGTTGGGGTACCACGTATTCGCCTACAGGCAGTACGGATCCATCATAAAGGGCAACCCCACCATGTTTTACCAAGTGAGAGTGTCCGACGAGAAGATATATAGCCACGGCACGTGGCGCAGCTACGACGTACTAGTCGCCCTAAACGACAAGGCGCTGCAGGCGCACAGAGGTGGGGCCAAGCACGTGATCTCGGAATCTGAGATACCCTTCACGGAAATCGCGGTTAAGCACGGCGACAGAATCATGAGAAACACGGCGGCGCTTGGGGCGCTGGCGGCCCTCATAGGCATGGAGCTGACGCCCATCGAGGGCGTCATAAGAAGGGAGTTCGGCGAGAGGGGGGAGAAGATAGCGGAGGCAAACATAGCCGTATTGAGGGCCGCCTACGACGCCGCACTAAAGAGGCTGGGATCCGTCTATGAGGTGAAAAGAGTAGGCGAGCCCAGGGTGTTGATGTCCGGGGCCGAGGCGCTTGCCGTCGGCGCCGTTATGTCCGGCATGAAGTTCTACGCCGCGTATCCCATGACCCCGGCCAGCCCCATCTTGCACTGGCTGGCGGAGTGGGGGCCCAAATTCGGCGTAGCGGTAGTACAGCCCGAGGACGAAATTGCGGCAATAAACATGGCCATAGGGGCCGCTTATGCGGGAGTCAGAGCCGCGGTGGGCACCTCCGGCGGCGGCTTCGACCTAATGCACGAGGCCTTTGGACTCGCCGCCATGATTGAGACGCCCCTCGTCGTCTTCCTCGCACAGAGGGGCGGGCCCAGCACCGGACTGCCCACTGAGACTGAGCAGTCCGACTTACTCATGGCGCTCTCCCCCTCACACGGGGAGTACCCCCACGCGGTCATAGCGCCGAGGTGGATAGAGGAGGGGCTCTACGCCACCGCCAAAGCCTTTAACATAGCCGAGAAGTACCAAGTGCCTGTGATCGTGCTCGTGGACTTGTACTTCACAGAGTCGCTGGCAACCGTGGAGTTCGACCCCCACAGGTTCAAAATTGAGAGGGGAGAGCTACTGCAGGGACCCCTGGTGTGGGAGGAATACAAGAGGTACAAGATAACGGAGAGCGGAGTCTCCCCGAGGGCCCTCCCGGGCACCCCCGGGGGCATGCACATAGCCACAAGCGACGAGCACGACGAGCGCGGCGACGTGATTACAGACACCCACCAGCCTGCCATAAGAAAGGCCATGCACCAAAAGCGCATGGTTAAGCTGACCAAGATCGTGGAAGAGATGGAGCCGCCGATGATACAAGAGGGGGACGTAGTGGCGCTGGCTTGGGGATCCACAGCCATGCCCCTCCTAGACTACGCAAAGGGAAGAAAGGTGGGCTTGGCGCTGTTCAGAGACCTCTACCCGCTGAGCGTCGACGGGTGGGCGCAACGGCTAAACGAGGCAAAGGAGGTGGTGGCCGTCGAACTAAACTACAGGGGGCAGTTCGCCGAGTATCTGGCAAGCAAAGGCGTCAAAGTGACTAGGCGCGTGTTAAAGTGGTGGGGAGAGCCCTTTAGCATAGACGAGCTGGGCGAGTGGCTATGAAGATACAGCTAAAGCCCCAGGACTACGCCGTCAATAGGCCGCCCATCTGGTGCCCCGGCTGCGGAGACTACGGCATATTGGAGGCGCTTAGGAGGGCCCTAGCAGAGCTCTCTGTGCCAAACCACGAAGTAGTCGTGGTCTCAGGCATAGGCTGCAGCTCGCAACTACCCCACTTCATGAAGACGTACGGCATACACGGCATACACGGGAGAGCAGTGGCCATAGCCACAGGCGTTAAACTTGCAAATCCGAAACTCAAGGTAGTCGTGGTGGGCGGAGACGGCGACGGCTATGGAATTGGGCTAAACCACATGATACACGCCGCGAGGCGCAACGTGGGGCTGACGTACATAGTGTCCAACAACCAGGTATACGGACTCACCACTGGCCAAATGTCGCCAACCACTCTAAGAGGCGTAAAGACTAAGACAACGCCCTTCGGCGCAATAGACGAGCCGGTAAACCCACTCGCACTGGCCCTAGCCGCCGGCGCCACCTTCGTGGCAAGAGGATTCAGCGGAGACGTCGCCCACTTGACCACAGTGATTAAAAAGGCCCTAACCCACAGAGGCTTCGCGCTAGTAGACGTCCTAAGCCCCTGCGTCACCTTCAACAAAATAAACACATACGACTGGTTCAGAGCCCGCGTGTACAAGCTAGAGGAGTCCGGCCACGACCCCTCCAGCTACTACGAGGCCTACAAACGGGCACTTGAGTGGCCAACCCTGGACCCCTACGGAAAAATCCCAATAGGCATCTTCTACGCCACAGAAGACAAGCCCACCTACGAGGAAGAGTGGGTAAAACTGCTGGGCGGCGCCCCAATAGACCAAAAACTTCAGCTAGACCCCGCGGAGGTACTGAAGGCGTTTCAATAGCCCCGTGAAGGGGCCAGACCTCAAAGAGGTCTGGACCTCAAAGCGCAAGACCCCCGACGGCTACTACGTCGTGGCACTAGGCCTATACGCAAAAGAGGCCCTAGGACTAGAGGCAGAACGCGTGGGAAAATTCTACATATACAAAACCAAGTCCTGGGAAGAAGTCAAGAAGATAATAAACAGAGCAAAGGCGCTTGGGCTAGAGGTCAGAGAATAAAAACAGACACCCCCTCACCCCTAACCAAGTTTAGAAAGCCGCCAAAATATAATAAAATCTTTAATGAGTACACACACAGTATTAGCAATTAATCTCCTCAATACACAATTGGAAACTTCCATGGTCGTGCTTATATGTGACTCTTGTATTTCGCAAGTTTTTGGATATCTGGTTAGCCAATTTGTCCCTGGGCGTGTGGTCTTATTGCGCCGGTTTTTAAATCGTCGTGTTAGCTTGTGCGAGCTAGCACGCGTTACAGAACTCGCCGCGGTCCCCATTTTAACACTGTTAATACAGCCGCTTTACAGTGCAACATTTATTAAGCCAGTTCATAAAAGCGGTTATGTTGCTACAGTTCGGAATTGATTGGAACCAGTTGTTACAAAACATTCTACAGTACGGATTGCAGGCCCTTGTTGCGATAATTATAGTTCTAATTGCTTGGGCTGTAGGGAGTGTATTGGGGAAGGCGGTTAATCGGCTTGTGGAAAGGACGGGGCTTGAGAAGGCTTTTGATAGAACTGATGTGGGTAAGGCGTTTAGGGCTGCTGGCATAGATTTGTCGAATTTAGTGGGCATGTTGGTGACCGCCTTTGTCGTGGTGATTGGTATTGTGATTGCGATAGGTTATCTTAGGATTGGGGGCGAGGCTGGGGCGCTTATTGCAGATGTGGCTAGGTATTTGCCTAGGCTGATTGGCGGCATTATTCTGCTTACTGTCGGCATAATTCTCGTCGCTATCCTTACCGACTATATTGGGAAGTTGCTCACCGGCTTGTTCCCCAAGCAGTTTGTGGAAATTGGGGAGATGTTGAGGAACTTGTTGCTGATCGGCCTCGTGGCGTTGATCGTCTCTATCGCGCTGGACTTGATGCTGTTTACTGGTCCGCTTGTCTACCCGCTTATTCTCGGCACCGTTATTATTGGCGCTGGGATATTCATTGGGCACACTATTGTGCGTAACATCGTGGAGGATCACCCAGAGTTCGCGGGGGTAGCTCCGTATGCCAAGTTCTTGGTGTACTTAGTGTTTCTGATGGTGGGTCTTGGGGCTATATTTGCCGAGTTTCCACAGACCGCACACGTTGTTCAGAACGTTGCCTGGGGCGTGGCTATTGCGGTGGGCATATTGCTGGCGCCGGTGATATACACGTTGGCTAAGCGGATGGCTAAGGAGGCTAAGGAGTAAACTCCCTTTTTTCACGGTAACCTTTATATAGTTTTATATACTTTCCCCCTATGCACATTGAAATCCGGGACCCATCCCTGGTGGAGCGTCTCAGGCGTCTTCTCCCGCGGCCAGATGCGCCTTTTGACGACGTGATTGTTAAGCTCCTGGAGCAACCCTGTAAGCTCAAGATTAGGGAGATTGTGGAAGAGGTCTTTGCCTCTGCTAACCTTGAGGAGAGGGTTGCTAAGGCGGTGGAGCAGGCGGTGGCGCGTAGCGTGGGGGATTTGGAGAGGAGGGTTGTCCACGCGGTGGAGAGGGCCGTCAGAGATGTTCTCCGTAGCTTGTCTGCGGGCGAGCTGGCGGGTGGGGGGTGGGACGCGGTGATTAGGGAGGCGAAGAGGCGCCCGGATGGCTGCCTCACGTTTTCAGAGATTCGCAGACTCTACGGGAAGAATCTCAACAGTGTGATGTTGAGGAAGAGGGGGTTTGTGCAGAGGGAGAGGGGGCTTTGGTGTCTGCCTAAGGACTAGCGTTTTACTAGGTTTAGCTTGTAGCGCTTTGGCACAACCTCCTTGGGGAGCTCTGCGGCTATTATCTCCACGTTTACTGTCTCCTCGTCGAACCGCGTTGCTCTGCCGAAGGCGCGCGGCATGATGTTGGGGATTTTTATCCCCTTGTGGGCGGCGGCGTGGATAATGACTAGGCGCTCTACGTCGAGGCCTTTGAACTTGGCGTTGTTTTCTAGGTTTTCGAGGAGTTGGAGGTATCTCTTGGCCACTTTTACTGGCCACTTGGCCACTGGCCACCCCTCCCAGGGCGTTGCGTGGTGGGCCTGCTTCTTTTTGAATGTCTTTATGGGAACCGGCCTCTTTAGCTTTACTACGTCCTCTAGCCACGCCTTTGCCTGTTTAAGAGTCATGCCTTTGATAAATCTGGCCACTTCTATACTCTTTTTCCATGACATTCTCTGCTCGGGGGCGTAGGCCTTGGCTATCTGCTCTGGGGTTATTCTTACTCCGTACTTCTTAAACACAAGCTCCACAGCCCGTTCGTCTGTCATAGAGTAGTGGAAGTGGGGCACGGAGCCCATGGGAGTGTTGGTTATAAATATTTCTCTGCTCAGCCCCGTGGCGTCTCTACTGGGATTGTGGAGGCTGATTAGGGGGGAGCACGGGGTTTTAGCCGCCTTAGCCTCCACAGCCTCTTACATGGTCGCGGGGGGCAGGAGCCTTGAGGCAGTTGCGCTGTTGGCAGTCTCCACGTTTTTAGCTGAGGCGGGGCTGTTCGCGCACAACGACTTGGTCAACTTGGAGGAGGACAGGGTCAATAGGCCGGGGGCTCCTCTGGTGACAGGTGAGGTGGGCTTGGGCGCGGCCAGGGCTGTGGCGTACGGCTCGCTTTCTGCAGGCGCGCTGGCCGCGGCTCTGCTGGGCCTTCTGCCGCTTGTCATCTACTTAACTGCGGCAATCCTCGGCACGGCCTACAACGCCAGGCTCAAGCGCGTGCCCTTTTTGGGCAACTTCATCGTGGCGTTTTTGACCTCTATGACGTATATCTATGGGATGGCGGCGGCTGGGGGCTTTTCGCCGGTGTTGGCGCTCCTCTTTGCCTCTTCGCTTGTGGCAAATTTGGGCAGGGAGTTTGTGAAAACGGCCATCGACGTTGAGGGCGACTTGAGGGCCGGGGTTAGGACCGCCGCCTCTCTGCTGGGGCCGGAGAGGGCCGCCAAGCTGGGGGCGTCTGTGACCGCGCTGTCGGCGGCGATTGGGCTGTGGCTGGTGGCTACGGCTCTTGACTCGCGGTTGTACATCTTGGCAACTGGCGCCGCGGCGACTTCGGTCTTGCTCCTCTACTTCTCCGCCTCTGCGTGGAGGGGGGCTTGGGAGAGGTACAGGAGGGGCACCCTCGCGGCGTTTGGCGTCACACTAGTGGCGCTGGTCGTGGAGGCTCTATGGCTACTGTCCTAGTGGACTTGGATGGGACGCTCATCCCGCTCGACGCGTGGGAGCCCGTGTTTTTAGAAGTATGCGAGAGGATTGCCCGCCAGGTGGGGGCCACGGCTGAGGAGGTGTGGAAGAGGGCGCGGCGCAGGAATCTAGAACTTATGAGGGCCTTCGCCGTGGAGGCCTTTGACTGGCAGAGCTTGTTTCGCTCTGTGGCAGAGGAGCTGGGGGCGCGGGAGGTGCCAGACTTGGTGGAGGTCTTGTACAAACACATCCGCACGTTTAGGGTGAACAGGGGGGCGTTTGAGGCGTTGCGCAGGCTTAGGGAGGCTGGCCACAGGGTCGAAATTGCTACCAACGGCCTTGCTGTTTATCAAATGGTTGTTATTAAACACCTCGGCTTAGACGGGCTGATAGATGGCGTCAGGACGTCGGACCGCTTTGGCTGCCCTAAGACGTGCCCTCAATACTTCCAAGGCGCTGATGTAATGGTGGGCGACAACGCCGTCTTTGACGTATATTTCCCGCAACGCTTCGGCCTCTTGACTATCTTCTACGGAGATTGGGACAGGGCGGCGCGGGTATACGGCGAGAGACTTGGCGTTGACCTCGCCTCTACGAGGCCCGACGCTGAGATAGACTCGCTGGAGGAGTTGCCTGAGGCTGTGGAGACGGTGCTTAAGAGGAGGCTCAGCAAGGGGTGAATCGGTCACCCGTCGCCTTAAAGGAATCTACATCACCAGGGTGTATGTCTTAGAAAGTTTTAAAAATAGTGCCTATGTCTGTGGCGATGTCTACTGTGCAGAGGAGGTTGCCCGTCTACAAGAAGATCTTGGAGGAGAATAAGAAGAAGTGGATGATTAAGGAGTTCCTGGAGTACAGGCTTGCTAAATACGGCTACATAGACTCCGAGATTTTGAAGACTCCTCTTGGCACGCGTATTGTCATATATGCCGAGAGGCCTTCCAGGATTATAGGGAGGAAAGGCGCCATAGTGAAAGAGGTTAGTAGCATTTTGGCTAATAAGCTAGGCGTGGAGAATCCGCAGATCGACGTAATAGACGTCTCCAAGATAGAGGCCCCAGAGCTGTTTCCCAAGGTCGTTGCGTATAGAATTGCCAACGCCATGGCTAGGGGGGTTAGATTTAGGCGCGTCATGTTTGTGGCAGTTAGACAGCTCATGGAGGCCGGGGCCAAGGGCTTTGAAATTGTGGTCAGCGGAAAGCTCTCCACCGAGAGGGCCAAGTTTGAAAAAATTACGTACGGCAAGTTGTATAAGATAGGGTATGATGCGAAGAACCGGGTGAGGAGGGCTGTTGTACACGTCCTCCTGAAGCCTGGCATATACGGCATAGAGGTCAGAATTACGCCAGCGACGCTTCGGTACTCCGACGAGTATAAGATAAAGCCGCCTACGAGGCCGGAGGCCGCCGCCCAGTAATTTTAATAAAGGCCTACTTACACTGGCCCTATGTCTGAGAGAAAGCTCAAGCCCAAGGCCTTGAGAGAGATGTCACCAGAGGAGCGGAGGGAGCTCTTGAATCAGCTTAGGGCAGAGCTTGTAAAACTACAGACACAAAGGTCAAGAGGGTTCGTCGAAAAGCCCGGACGCATTAGGCAAGTTAGGAGGATGATCGCCAGGATTTTGACTATTGAGAGAGAACTGGCGAAGGCGGGCGCGCGAGCGGAGAAGGGCGGCGCTAAGGCTTGAGCCCCCGTTGTCTAGACCTATTGGGGAGAGAAGTTTCCACATACAAGTGCTCCTACAAAGTCAGGGGCGTGGTGGTTGGGGAGACTTACAACACCTTCCTAGTGCTTAGCGGCGGCAGAGTTGTGACAGTGCCAAAGGCCCCGTGCCACTTCTATATACACGACATTGGAAAACTTGTGAACGGGCTCTACCTAGTGGGGTACAGAGATAGGCGGCTTTTTACCTGTGGCTTGCTTTAATCTGCCTGAGCACTTCTACAAGGGCTTCAAAGTCCCCTGGGGCAGAGATTACAACTGCGTCGACTAACCCGTCGATTTCCTCTGCCAGCTCCACTGCCCTTTGAGGCGGCACCGCCGTTTGGCGAAGCCGTTGGATTAGGGGCGCGTTTTTAGGCGTCTCAACTATTATGTAGGGGTATACATTCCGCGGCAGGCCCCTTAGCTGGTCTTTATGGCTGAAGTGTAGCGCGAGGTAGAAGTCTGCCCCCGCCTCCAGCCTTTTCGCATACTCTCTTCGTAGGCTGAGGAGCGCCCCAGCTTTGAGGCCCATCTTCTTGGCCTCGGCAATTGCCTCCTCTGTGGTCACGTCTCTCACGGGGGAGCCCTCTGCTGGAGGGTCGCCCTGAAGCAAGACGACGTATTCTAGGCCGAGTAGGCGCGCGGCGCCTAGTAGCGACTTGAGGCCTGTCTTGTTGACGTCTAGTAGGCGTATGTGGACAATTGGCTCGAGACCTTGTTGCATTGCTAACACGCCGACGGCTAAGGAGTGGGCCGTGGCCTTCCCCCCCGGCGCCTCAGGTATGTCGACCTTGTCCACAAGCGTCTTGAGCTTTGCAAATTTCTTTAAGATCAGGTCTCTGTTTAGCGAGGGCGTTATCTCGGCTACTACCTCCATTACGGCAGTACCAACGGCTGGAAAAGCCTGCCCTTCCCCTCGTAGAACTTAGAGAGCACCTCGTAGAAGACGAGGCGGAGCGATTGGACAAACGAGAAGAGGCCCTCAGCTGCTGCAATTAGGGCGTGTCCAAACACGGCGAATAGGATTCCGGGGGCTCCTAGGCCGAGGGCCACGCCGTTGACGAGCTTTGTGAGAACTCCGTGTATCATTATGAGGATTACCAGACGGGAGAAGCTGGGTATGTTGGCCAATGCGCCAAGTGCCCCCTCGACGATTCCCACTATAAATTCGTCTACCACCGGCGGGGCCTCCTCGTGGTGTCTATACCTCGCTCTTATTACGACGACGCCGATGGCACTCCAAACTATGAAGAGTAGGGCTAAATACCCCCATGGAAGCCCCATCAACGGCTCCAAGTAGTACATGCCCATGGGCTGCCAGATGAGAGAGAAAAACACCATGCCAAGCGAGAAGAAGAACAACAGCTGGGGGAGCGCGATGGCGAGCGCCACGTCTCCCTCGCCCTTAAGCACCGTGTTTATGAGCTTGGAGAGGAATGCGAGCAGTAGAAGTAGGAACCCCAGCAGAAACGCCGCCGCCAACGACGCCTTTACGCCGTCGACTTCCACAAACGCCTTGTGCCCAAACAAGGGGAATATGGGGGCTGTGGGCAGGTGTATTCCAAACTCCTCTAGGGGGAAGCCAAAGGCCTCTTGGTAGACGAAGGCGCCAAAGAACATCGACACAAGGCCTGTTATGGTCCATATGACCCCCCAGTCCCTATGCCTCCCCCCATAGAGCTTTGTCAGCAGTAAGATCCCAAGTAGGAATAGTAGAGATCCGTGGCCGAGGTCTCCATACATCCAGCCAAAGAAGACTGGGAATATCAAAGCCACGAGGGGCACTGGGCTTATCTCAATGGGCTTCGGCACACCGTACATGTATACAATTTTTGTAAACTGCCTTATCGGAGCTGGGTACTTCTCCAGGGTGGGCCTCCGCTCCGCTGGAACTCTGTCAATGTACTTATACCTCACCCTTTTAACGATGTCGAGCTTGGCAGAGTTTTTCCTGACAAATTCCACAAGGGCGTCGTCCACCTTGTTCACGTCGCGCTCTAAGACATAGAATATTAGCGAGGCCACGTCCTTGTGCTCGTCCCACCTCTTATCCCCGTACACGGAGTATTCGCTGTAAAGCCTCTCCAAGGCCTCACGCTCTCTTTTAACGCGTTGTAGAGCCGCCTCCGTTGACTTTATCGCCTCTTCTACCACTCTCTTGCCATTTTCTACGTCCAAGAGATACTCGGAGGGCACCTCCACGCCCTTTGCCTCCCCCTTGACTAAGGCCACTTTAACCCCGTCTATCTCCTGTATTATGTGAGGCGCGTTTATAGGCATTTGTGGGTCTATGAAGAGTTTAAAGCCTTCAGGTATTTTCACGCCCCCGCTTAACGCGTCTAAGACCTTCCTAATCTTGTGAAGGTTCGACAGCTGTGCTTCCAACCTCTTTATTTCAGCTTCATAAGAGGCAAAGAGGCGGCCCATCTCTGTGCCCTCGTCTATTGCAGACCTATTAAATACGTCAATAACTAAGGCAAGCGCCTCCCTGAGAGTGTGTGCGTAGTCCAAGACCTCTCTGTGTCTCTCCAACGCCTCTCTAAGCCCCCTCTCAGCCTGTCTCAGCTTCTCCTCCAGCGCCTCCTGAGGCTCTATCTCCTCCAGCTCTCTGAATGTGAACAGTTGTACTCCCAGCCTCTCCAGCGCCGACTTGAGCTGTTGCGCAAACTTGCGCTCCACTGTTATCATGAAAACATTGCCCTGTTGTACAACTGCCGCGTTAAACGACTTACAGAGCTCGGCAACTTCCTTGGCGCTTCTCCCAGCCAAGACTATAAACACATCCACGGCCTCTGTGGCAGGCGGGCGGAGCGCCTTGAAGCTGGACAACTCCCGCGATATTGCGAGCTTCGTCTTGAGCTCGTCCATGAGCCTTGTATAATACGATACTTCCTTGGCCACGCCCTCCAATTTTTCGAGCACTTGGCCGATTTGCTCCTCTAGCGAGCTGAGAGGCAAGGGCACGGTCTTCGGCTGGAGGTAGGCAGATAGTTGGCCCAACACCTCGCCAAGCCTCTTCGCCTGTTGCAGAATGGCGGGATCTCTGGGCTTTGGGAGCTTCTCAGGTCTGTCCTCGAACATCGCCACGCCGGCCTTCCCTATGAAGTATATCAGCTCGGGGAGGAGCTCGACGTTTCCAGCAATTCTAAACTCGACAACTCTTTCTAAAGGCACTGGGGCAGTAGTGTAGGGTTTTTAAAGTGTTGGGTATACGTATAGAATACGTAGACGTCGAAAATAAACTTTAATAAGAGGGCATTGGAGGGGCCCTATGTTTATACCTATATTTGGGCTCATAGTTGGCGCCATAGGAGTTGTATATGCTATATACCTAGCTAGATGGGTTCTTAGTCAAGACCCTGGAGATGAGAAAATGCGCTTTATTTCACAGGCTATTGCCACAGGCGCTAGGGCATACCTCTTTAGGCAATATAGAACCTTGGCGATACTCCTGGCGGTACTGGCCGTGTTGATACTAGTGGCAATAGACCTTCCTCGCGGCACATACGGCTTGACAGCTCTCGGCTTCGTTGTTGGCGCTCTTGGCTCCATGTTGGCGGGGTACCTAGGCATGTATGTCACAACTCGGTCGGCTTCGCGTGTCGCACAAGCAGCGGCCGTAGGCGGGATGGGGAAGGCTCTACTTGTCTCGTGGCGCGCTGGCGCTGTTATGGGCCTATCGCTGGCGGGCATCGCGCTTCTCCTAATCTCAGGATTTTACCTAGCCTTCAGGGCTGTGACATCTGACTGGGCAGTGCCGCTGGTGGCCCTTGGGTTTGGGGCAAGCTTGGTGACGCTGTTCATGCGTGTCGGCGGCGGGATTTACACAAAGGCGGCCGACCTCGGCGCAGACCTCGTGGGCAAGATAGAGGCCGGCATTCCTGAAGACGACCCAAGGAACCCCGGCGTCATTGCAGACAACGTCGGAGACAACGTCGGCGACGTAGCCGGCATGGCCGCCGACGTCTATGAGTCTTACATTGTCACAGTGACAGCCGCCATATTTCTCGCCGCCATTCTCGGGCTAGCGTCGGCATATATAGACGCCATAATTCTCTTTGCGGCTCTGGCCCTTATTGCCACATTTGTCGGAGTCAACCTGTTAAAAACCACCGGGGTCAAGCACCCGCTCTCCTCTATAAACAGGGCGGTGTACTTCACCATAGGCATAGCAATAGTACTGTTTTTTGCAAGCACGTCTGTCCTAGGCCTAGACTTTGCGAAAGCCGCCGCGCTCGCGGCCGCGGCCTCTTTGGGCGCCGCGCTGGCCCCCATAATTCTTAAAATAACGGACTACTACACCTCGTATAACTACGGCCCTGTCAGGAGAATAGCGGAGCAGGCCAAGATAAGCCCTGCCACAGTCATAATAACGGGATACGGCGAGGGCCTAATGAGCGCGATACCAGTAATTGCAACAATCGTGACCGTGCTCGGCGTGTCGTATGCAATAGGCTACTACACAGTCCCCGTACAGGGCTTTGGAGAATGGTCTAAATACCTAGCTGGGATTTTCGGCACAGCGATAGCCAGCGTGGGTCTCTTGGTGGTCGCCGGCATAATAATAACTGCGGACTCCTACGGCCCAGTCTCAGATAACGCCAACGGCGTCGTGGAAATGGCAGGCCTGCCTGAGAGCGTGCGCGAGGTGACGGATGTGCTCGACAGCGTCGGCAACACTACAAAGGCGACGACAAAGGGCTATGCTATAGCAAGCGCGGCGCTGGCGGCGTTGGTCTTATTCATAGCGTTGATATTCGAAATAGTTCAAGCATACTCGAAGATTGTGGGCACCACAAACCTTGTAGCAGTGCTCTCGGACAGCTTAAGAGGTCTTTTAGTTATAAACGTAAATGTACTGATTGGCGCATTTATCGGAGTCTCTCTCGTTTACTTCTTCACGAGTCGTACTCTGGGAGCAGTGGGGCGCACCGCGATGGAAATAGTGGAAGAGATTAGGCGTCAGTTTAGGGAGAAGCCGGGCATCCTCGAGTGGAAGGAGCAGCCTGACTACGCCAGGGTTGTGGACATTGCGACAAGGCGCGCGCTGGGCGAATTCCTAGTGCCAGGCCTAGCCGCCATAGTGGTTCCTCTGTTGACCGGGCTGGTTCTGGGCTGGAACGCGTTGGCGGGGTTAATCATGGGCGCAATAGTGGCCGGAGTCCCCCGTGCCCTCCTTATGGCTAACGCTGGCGGCGCTTGGGATAACGCAAAGAAGTACATAGAACTACAGGGGCTTAAGAAGACCGAGATGCACAAGGCCGCGGTCATCGGCGACACAGTGGGCGACCCGTTTAAAGACACGTCGGGCCCCTCGCTGAACCCGCTCATAAAGGTGTTAAACACGTTGTCTGTGGTCTTCGCCTACGCCATCGTGCTGGTAAACGTGGCGTTGGGCATATACCCAATGGGCTTACTGCCATTTTAAACCCCCCACTTTTTTAATTGTGGATTTTTACCCCCCGGAGTCCGAGGATGGCAACGTCGAGTACAAGCTTGTCCTAGGCGAGGGGGATTTGGACAAGCTCGGGGGCCAGCTGAAGAGACGCCTCTTGGAGGGCGGCGGCGAGGCCATCTACGTCATAGGCGTTTCAAACGACGGGAGGCCTCTCGGGCTTCCCGACGACGAGTTGTTTAAGTCGCTGGGGGTGTTGAGAGAAGTTGCCAAGAGGGTTGGCGCATCTTTGCATCTCTTGAGAATTTCGGAGGGCGTCAGAGGCAAAGTCGCCGAGGTGTTGATAAGGGCGGTTGGAAGAGAGGAGCCCCCGCCCACTGTGACAATAATCGTGTTGGGCAACGTGGACGCGGGCAAGTCTACCCTCGTGGGCGTCTTGACCACTGGGAAGCTAGACGACGGGAGAGGGCTGGCCAGGGCCTACGCCTCGCGGTATAAACACGAGGTGTTGACAGGCCGCACCTCCGCAGTCTCTATGAGGCTTTTGGGATTTGTAGGAGACTCCGTGGTTAATCACAAGCTGGTGGATCCGCTGGACGAGGCGGAGGTCTACCGGCGGTCCGACAAGCTCGCCCTGTTGGTGGACGTGGGGGGCCACGAGAGGTATGTGAGAACAGCCCTCAGAGGCCTCTTTAGCTCTGAGCCAGACTACGCCGCTTTGGTGGTGGCCGCGAACTCCGGCGTCCAGAAAATGACTAAGGAGCACTTGGGAGTGGCAGTGGCGCTCGGCATCCCCGTATTCGTGGTTGTGACAAGGGTAGACATAGCTCCGCCCGAGGTGTTTCAGAGGACTGTGGAGGAACTGGTCAGATTGTTGAAGATGCCGGGGGTGAGCAAAATACCCTACGTGGTTAAAGACATGGGCGACGTAGTGCTGGCCGCGAGGGCCATGGCCTCGGGACGCGTGGCGCCCATATTCTACGTGTCTAATGTAACGGGGCAGGGCGTAGACATGCTTGCAAAGTTCATCGCCCTGCTTCCCAGGAGGAGGCGCTGGGACTCGGGGGGAGAGCCCCTCCTCTACATATCCGACATATACATGGTCAAGGGCGTGGGAGTGGTGGTGGGGGGGCTCGTGGAGAGGGGCGCGGTAGAGGTCGGGGAAAGGCTGTGGCTGGGGCCCTACGAGGACGGGAGGTGGGCGCCTGCGGTAGTTAAATCTATACACTTGAACAGAACCCCCGTCGAGCGAGTAGGCGCGGGGAACTTCGCCACCATAGCCCTCGACAGAGTAGAAGACGTGGAGAAGGGCATGGTGCTAGCCGCCAGGCCGTTGCCCAGCGTGAGAGAGGTGGTGGCCGAAGTCCTCGTATTAAGGCATCCCACCGCGATTAGGGCAGGCTTCTCGGGCGTCTTCCACTACAAGGCCATCAGGGCCAGCGCATACATAAAAGAGCTCGACAGGGGGGTCCTCATGGCAGGCGACAATGGGGTGGCCCGCATAGCGTTCACGCGGCCTTGGTACATCGAGGGTGGGGTCTTCATTTTTAGAAATGGACCGACGCGTATATTTGGTAGAGTAGTGCGCCTAGAAAATGGAACTGCTAACTCCTAAGCCGCTCTGTAGCGTCGTAAACTGTGAAGACTTGGAGAAGCTCGACCACGTCAGCGCCTTGAACGAGCTGAGGAGAGAACAGGAGATATTCAAGTTGCTTCCGGGGATCTACGCACATAGGTACGACTTCAGACGTGTCTCTCCCTCGATTATAAACGACTTTGAGTATTGCCCCCGCCTACTGTGGGTTCAGCACAAGCTCGGGCTCAAGTTGCTCAGCGAGAAGTCGGTGGTGTCCATAATAAGGGGTAGAATTCTGCACGAGAGATACGAACGGCTCCTCTCTCAGTACGAGAACGTGGTTGCTGAGTACAAGGTTGAGATAGGCGACCTTGTAGGCGTAGTGGACTTGGTGATTAAACGCGGCGGCGAGTATATACCTGTGGAAATAAAGACTGGCTTCAGCAAGGAGGCTCACAAGACTCAGCTACAGATATACATATCTATGTTGAAGGCCCGTTTCGGCTACCTGGTATACAGAAACCACGTGGAGGTAGTACACAGGAACGACGCCGCGCTTGACGTGCTTAAGAAAATACGTGAAATTCTCAGCGCCAGAGAAGCGCCGCCGGCAAAATGCAATAGCTGTATATTTAAACCCATATGTAAAAATCTTCTATAGAAGCTGAAACCATATTTATAAATCGCGCATATTCTGCGCCTTATGATAAACGAAGTACTACTATCGCTGTTTTTATTAACATTTATAATATTTGCAGTTTTATTATGGAAACGAATAAAGCTCTACAATAAGAAAATAGACTTTGTAAAACTAATAATCCATGAATTTAAAGAGGCGACACGCGGCGGAGTTGGATACATGCACTTCTCAATTGCGTCAGGCGTAGTTCTCTCCGTCGTGCTAGCCCTCCTAGACTTTGCCCCCGCTGCTAAACTCGCCCTGTGGCTAATAAGCCTGCCAATAATCGCCGGGCTTATCGCGGCCGCATTATACCGAGTGGGAGTCTTTATACGTAGCGGAGTCATTCACAGAAGGCTAGGAGAAGACAAGAAATTCGTATCAGAGTCCAACAAAATGCAACTAGTGCTACTCTTCATAATAATACTGACAACCCTCGACTTGTCGTTGTCAATATTCAACTCGGCAATATCAAACACAATTGGGATACTGAGGAACATACTGCTCGCGGCGTTCTACGTAAAACCGGCTGCCAATCTAATGGTCAACTACGACAGAGAGTTGTCCCACTTCAGAATTCCCTTTAGGCTGGAGGACGTAATAGAGGGCAAGATAAAGCCCGAGGAGGTGAAATTCGGCTATGAAAAAATAGCAGACGTAGACAAAGACGTCGTCTTGTCGTGCCAGTCCTGCGGAGAGATAGGCGCATGCGACGCGGGGTGTCCAGCTGTGGCCGCTGGCCGCCTGCTCTCGCCGAGAGTCGTGGTCAGAACCGTTGCGCTGAACTCCAACAACCCCGAGTTCGAGCTTGCGGTAAAGCTGGAACAACAAGCCTGGGCGTGTACGACATGCGGCTACTGCGTCTACGCATGCCCCGTAAGAGTAAACCACCTAGACGTAATATTCGGCGTAAGACGCGCCCTTGTTGCACAGAGCAAGGTAGACAAGAAGATCGCCGATGTGTTAATGTCGGCTTCGCAATACGGCAATACCATGTCAACTCCCAACACGGGCAGACACGACTGGCTCTACAGCCTAGGAGTCAAGCACATATCGGAGAACCCAAACGCCGAGTACCTCCTGTGGGTCGGGTGTATGGGGAGCTTCGACGGCAGGGCGAGACAAATAGTGCAAGCCCTTGTCGAGGTGTTAAAGAAGGCGGGCATGTTGGAGAAAATCGCCGTGCTAGGAGACGAGGAGACTTGTTGCGGCGACCCAATAAGGAGACTTGGCGAAGAAAGCAGGTTCCAAGAAATAGTGCTAAACAATAAAGAGATATTTAACAAATATGGAATAAAGAAAATTATAACAATATGTCCACACGGCTACAACACGTTTAAAAACGACTACAAACGCCTTGGGGTAGAGCTAGAGGTATACCACCACGTAGAAATACTGCAAAAGTTGGCGGATGAGGGGAAGATATCCGTGAAAAGCCTAGGCGCCAGTCTAACAATACACGACCCCTGCTACCTGGCCAGGTACAACAAGGTGGTGGAACCCCAGAGGAAGATAGTGGTCAAGCTAGGAGAGCTCAAAGAGCCTCCGAGAAGAGGCGAGAAGACGTTCTGCTGTGGCGCCGGCGGCGGAAACTACTGGTACGACGTTCCAGAGGAGAAGAGGATAAGCCACATACGCTTCGAGGAGCTGGAGAAGACCGGCGCGTCGACCATTGTGACGCTGTGCCCCTTCTGCAACGCAATGCTCCTCGACGCCAAGAGGACTAAGGAGAGCAAAGTGGAGGTAAAAGACCTCGTGGAGCTCGTCGCCGAGTCTCTCGGCGGCGCTTAACCAAATTGTTTATTAACAAGTCTGTTTAGATAGACGTGTCCATCAGAGTCGGAATAGTGGGCGTCGGCAACTGCGCCTCGGCCCTGGTACAGGGGATCGAGATGTACAAGAGAAACCCAGAGGCGGAGCCGGCCGTCGCGTTTAAAGAGATAGGGGGCTACACGCCGAGAGACATAGTTTTCACCTCGGCGTTTGAAATCGACGCGAGAAAGGTGGGCCTAGACCTGGCGGAGGCCATATTTCAGCCGCCCAACAACGCCTCCGTGGTGTACAAGCCCCCGAGACTGGGCGTAGTGGTGAAGCCGGGCCCAGCCCTGGACGGAGTCCCCGAGGGAGGACTCGTGCCTAAGATCGTGGAGGGGTCCGTGGACGATGTGGTAAAGGAGCTCAATTCAACAAACACCGAGGTGTTAGTCAACTACCTCCCCACTGGGGCGAAGAAGGCCGCCGAGGCCTACGCAGAGGCTGCGCTGAGGGCTGGGACGGCGTTTGTGAACGCGATGCCGGCCCCCATAGCCACGAGCGAGTACTGGCAGAGGAAGTTCAGCGAGAGGGGCGTCCCCCTGCTGGGCGACGACACCCAGAATCAGATAGGGGCAACGGTGCTCCACAAGACGTTGATAAGGCTCTTGGCGCTGAGAGGCGTCAGGATAAAGCACACATACCAGATAAACGTCGGGGGGACGCCCGACTTCGTAAACCTCATGTACAGGCGCGGCGACAAGGAGAAGACAAAGACGGCGGCTGTGAAAATGATGGCTCAGGGGCAGGAATTCGACGCCTACATCTCGCCAGTGGCCTACATAAGCTTCTTGGGGGATAGAAAAATAGCGCATACGCTAATTGAGGCTGAGATATTCGGCGGATTGCCCATACGTATCGAGGCAACACTCGACGTACACGACGCCTGGAACAGCGCCGCCGTGGTCACAGACGCAGTGAGGCTCGCGAAGCTGGCGCTTGACAGAGGGATAGGCGGCCCCCTGATAGCCGCCTCCGCCTGGGGCTTCAAAAACCCGCCAGTGCACATGAGCCCCGACGAGGCCTACAGAGCGGTGCTAGAGTTCATAGAAGGCAAGAGAGAGAGGTGAAGGCCTACCAGCGGTTCAAACGTTGCATAGGTAAGGGAAACCTCTGGCTGTACGTAGTAAGTCTCTTAAACAAAAAGGGCCCACTGCACGGCTATGCGATAATACAGGAGTTGCGCAAACTCGGCTTCAACATAAGCACAGTATACGGCTACGTGTTGCTAAAGAGAATGGTCACCGACGGCGTTTTGGTAGAAGTAGAGGAGGGCAGCAAAAAGCTCTACGCCGCGTCTCCACAGGCACAAGAAAACTTCAAAAAAGCCATAGAAGAACTACAAGACCTAATAAAAGCTCTAACATGACGTGCGTAATCCAGATAACTGGAGGCAAAGACGTGGGAAAGACGGTTGTCGCCGAGAGGCTAATAAGGAGGTTAAAGGCCAACGGAAAGACCGTCGTAGCAGTGAAAATAAGCCACCACGACCCCGAGCCCCCCACCAAGGACACCCACAGGATGCGGAAGGCCGGCGCCGACAAGGTGCTCTTCTACAACGGCCAGATCTACGTCCTATACACGGCCACAGTCAAGTGTGAAGACCTTCAGGCAGACTACATAATAGTAGAGGGGCTACGAGACGCGAAGCTCGGATACAAGATACACATAGGCCCCGACCCCCCACCCGACGCCGACCTCGTACTAAACAGCGTCGAGGCAGAGCCAGAAGAGGTCGCATGCGTACGCCAAGACCCCTGCACATTACTCGAAGCACTATCAAAATACAAGCCCCATCCCACTAAGCTTTAACTGGCCTTTGTCAGCTACAGACACCGCCGCTCTCTATGTGCCTCAAAGAGTCTGGAATCCGACCCCTAAATTCCATTGTTTCGCATTTTGCCTTATTCTACTCCTTTCTCCTGCCTACATGTGGCTTCTGCCGTACGTCTATGTCTGTAGTAATCCCCTGCGGGGGAGGTCTCAGAGATAGGAAACGGGCTCGTATCAGAATTAAAAGAACACGCCGGGGGTGGGATTTGAACCCACGCCCCCTGAACGGGGACGGGATCTCCCGTGGACATCTCAAGTCCCGCGCCTTGGGCCGCTCGGCCACCCCGGCGTCACTTATTGTTCTCTCTCTATTTAATGTTTTTGCCCTGTATGTTGCACACGTCTCGGTATGTTGCTTCTACTTCTAACAGGGCGTAGTACTGCTGGTCTGTTAGAGAGATGTGTGGGTTTACCCGCTCAACGTGTCTTATGGCGTCGTCGGCTTTTAGGCATCTCGTAGCTATTAGATATGCCGCGAGTAGGGTGGGGGTGCGCCCCATTCCGCCCACGCAGTGTACCAACACTGCGCCGCTTCTCGCCTTGGCCTTGACTAACTCCACTAGCTCAATGAGTCCTCTGGGCGGGTAGCCGTCTGGCGTTGGCCAGTGTATCCACTCTATGCCCCTCTCCTCGAGGGCTTTTCTAAACTCGAGAAGCCCCCACCGCCCGTAGTACTCCACTTCCCACGCCTCTGCCAGCGTTATGACTGTGCGTATGCCGGCCTTTGCCCACTTGTCTACGTCGTCTCTCTTCGGCATGCAGGAGCCGGCTACTCGCTCGTCGACCCAGTAGGGGCACTCCATCATACGAGCAGTGTTATAGTCCTGAGCCCAAACGCCTCGCCTATTAGCAATATTCCGAGCACGATTGAGGCTATTCCCACGGCGTATTCTATCCTCCTGCCCAGCCTGCTCCACTTAAGCGTGGCTGTTCTACGGGCGCTCTTCTGAACCGCGTAGACCACTGCGTAGATCACGGCGGCAAGACCCGCGGCGTAGGCCAATGTGTTGAAGAACACGGCGAGGTAGTCCCTGCTCAATGCCGCCGCGACTAGGCTTCCCATTGCGACTACGCCGAGGAAGGGGGCGACGCAAGGCATCCAGACGGCGCCCAGCGAGGCGCCTAGCGCCAAGTCGCCGACCGCGCCTGCGCCCCTCTTTGTGAGCTTGTAGGCCCTGGTCTGGAGGCTGGACACCCACATTAGGAAGGCCTTGTTGAAGCGCTCTATCACGAAGATGAGCCCAATGGCCACTAGCACCGCCCCGCCTATCAGGTAGAGGGCTGTGGTCGCGGCGGCGCGGGCCCAGGCGGCGGCCGTCGTGGCTAGGGCGGCCAACGCTGCGAAGGATATGACCATGCCCAACAAGACCAGGGCCAGGTTCCTCCTGGCGAGGTATGTCGTAGCCGCTATAGTGACGACGGGCAAGACGCATGGGGAAAACACGCTGGCGGCGCCGGCCGCGAAGGAGAGGGCTATCTGTGCAACGGTTCCCAGGGGACTCGTCGTTTGTATCGCCGTCGTTGGCTCGGCCGTCTGTGTTGTGGCTGGGCGGGGGGTCGCCTCAGTGGGTTGGGCGTAGGCTAGTTTTACTAGCTCTATCAACTGGGGAGCCTCAACTGCTCCTACTATCACCATTGTTAAGTGTATTGTGCCGTTTTTTACGTAGCCCAGCACCAGGGTTGGAGTAGCGTAGATTGGCACTTCCACTTGGCCAGACGCCTTGGACACCCTCAGGGAGCCTTGGTACACGTACACAGAGCCGTCAGCGACGACCTTTATGCTTGTCACGGGGTAGGCGGCCAAGTCTATGGAGACTAGGTTTACTCCTCTGAGGGCTTGGGCGACTTGGGGCTGGGGGAATACTTCCCCCTTTAATTTGGCGCAGCCGGGGCAGTTGGGCTGGTGTATAAATATTAGGATGGGCCCGTCGACGAGCGCTCTGTTGAAGTCGTCGCCGGAGTTTACGTCTGTGAAGTGTAATTGGCCTATTGTCAGCGAGTAGGCGAGAAACGCCGCCGCCAATACTGCCAAGAGCGTCCGCATCGCCCACCCCCCATGTAGAAGTTAAATATTTTCCCTCCACTGCCTGTGTGGAAGTGCGGTGGGTGGAGGCGGGCCCGCTTCTCACGAATACCTACGTGGTCTGCGACATGGACGAGTGCGTCGTGGTGGACCCTGCCGGCGGCGTGCGGGAGGTCTTGAGGCTCGTGGGGAAGAGGGCCGTGGTGGCTGTTGTGGCGACGCACCTCCACTTTGACCACGTCTTGTCTGCCGCCGAGGTCGTAGAGGCTGTTAATGCGCCTTTTTATGCCCACTACGATGACTGGCGCATATACCGCGAGTTAAACAGTGTGGCTGTGGAGTGGGGGTTTGAGGTGCCTGTGTTGCCCGCTCCGAGGCCGCTTGGCGAACGGCTTTGGAAGCTTGAGGTAATCCATACGCCGGGCCACACCCCGGGCTCTGTCTCGTTGCTGGGGGACGGCTTTGTGCTAACCGGGGATACCCTATTCAAAGGCACGGTAGGCCGCACAGACCTCCCTTTTGGGGATTGGCGGCTTTTAGTGAAGTCCGTGTGTAAACTCTACCAACTGCCCGGCGGCTACAGAGTGTACCCCGGCCACGGCCCAGCCACATACTTGGGAGAGGAGGCGTTGTACAACGTGGTCAATCGCTCAGTTTGTGAAAGCGGGGTGTACCGCATCACATAAATTGTTGTCCCCAGAGACGCATGTGGAGTCGCCTAGGAGAGTAGTACTGTTGCAGTACCCCCCGCCGCCGGTCGTGACGCCGCACTTGATCACAGCCGCCTCTCTCATATCGACTAAGCTCTACGGACTCTTCGACTTGGGGTCCTACATCGCGCGGCTCGTGGAGGCCGGCGTCCAGAAGTACGGCGAGCCCCTCGACCCCTGCTGGCTATACGCCGTTCTGCCGAGTGGGTATAAACACTTCGCATATTTCTCAGACCAGGCGCCGGGAGCGGAGGGGGAGTACGCCTCCCTCTACCCCGACCCCTACTTGGGCACACTCTTCGTAGCCGCCTCTGGCAGACGCGCCGTGTTTAGACCTCTCAGCGGCGACTACCTCGACGGGCTTTTCCAGTCCCTGGCCGGGGCTGAGGGCTGGAACATCCGCGTGGCCAACTACGTCGAGTACGAACTTTACGAAAATCGGCATGTGGTTAATAGGGAGTGCGTAGTTGAGAGACTGAGGCAGATTTTGCCGAGGGAGTTCACCTACGAGAAAGACGCACTGCTCTCAGTTCTAGTTCCCACAATGCCGCAGGCCTTTTTAACAGATCCACAGATGACAAAGCTCGTGGCCTTGGGGTTCATGGAGTACAGAGAGACGACCATAGTCCCAACGCCGCTCCTCGTATCTCTGCTCAGCATGATCCTATAACTTATATAGCTGGCAGCATCTGCGCCTTGTGAAAGCGGTGGTGTTGGGCGGGGGGATTGCGGGGGTATTCACGGCGTACTTCCTAAGGGAGCTCGGCTTCGACGTCGTGGGTGTGGGCGGCGATGTGGCCTATCCGCTTACTTCGCTTGTCCTCACGCTGTCTATGCCATATGGCGAAGACGTCGAGCTGGCTAAAGAGAGCTTGGAGATCTACAGAAAGTTTGTACAGCCCAGGGAGGTGACCTCAGTGGACATATTCCCCCGCTGGGTCACATTGCCCAAGTTAGAGGTTCCCCACGAGGTTACAGACAGCGTGGAGGGGCTACGGCTGGGACCGGATGAGGTGGCGGTATTGACCAGGGACTACCTAATACCCGTGAGGAAGGTGGTGAATCGCCTTAGGAGGGAGCTGGGCTTCGCCTCCTCGTACGGCTTTTTGAAAGTTGAAGACGGCAAGGCCTACGTAGTGGCTGAGGGGAGGAGGATTGCGGGCGACGTTGTTGTACTCGCCGCTGGCTACAACAATAGGGCTTTAGCGGAGAAGGCCGGCCTAAGGCTTCCGCTCCAGTCGTATGAGTGCTACGCAGTAGCCTACGCGGCGTGGGGGAAGGGGTGGCGATACAGCGTCGGCGACCACGTGTTGGGGTGGTACGGGAGGCCCATTGCGCCGTTTATTTACGTGGCGGGCGACGGGTGCGGCAGATACGGCCAAGGCCCCCCAGCTAATTACGTGGAAAAAATGACAAACCTACTCCGCCAGAGAATAGGCGCGGCGCTCCCCCTCGGCCTTAGAGTTGGCTACTGCGAGGTTGGGCCCCACGGCGGGCCTGTATATGGGAAACACCCAGATGTGGACAACTTGTACGTAATAGGCGGCTTAGACGGCTATGGGAGCATGGTAGGCCCCTCGCTGGCCAAGAGGCTTGCTGATCTGATAGCGGGGCGCGAGGAGTTTGACGAGTTTAAAATTGAGAGATACATGGCCCACATGGACTTCGACCCCTGCGCGGTGAGTGAGCGACACGACTGGGGCTCTGTAATACTACGTAAGGCATAAAAATACGGAAATTGTGTGCCACGTGGGCGAGAAGCGAGAAAAGATGGTGCTGATATCGTTTCACGTGCCGCAGTCCTACGTGGAAATGTTAGATGAATTAGTGAAGAGCGGGGTGTTTCCAAACAGGAGCGAGGCGGTGAGAGCCGCGTTGAGGGAGCTGTTGAATAGGTATATGTCAAATGGACGTTAGCATAGGCGTCCTCTCGGCGGTTCTAGCCACAGCGGCGTTTTCCATAAACGCCCCACTGGCTAACGCGGCGACGAAGCTCGGCGTTTCTCCCACGTCGCTTGTGGCGGTGCGCAACTTGGTGGCGCTCCTCACACTCCTCCCCTTCGCCGACTTTAAGATCTCGGCTTTAGGCCTCTTGGTGGTTGTGGCATCTGCGCTACTGGGCCCCGGCCTGGGCGATGCGGCGTACTTCAACGCCATTTCTAAAAGCGGCGTTGCCGCCGCAGTGACAATTGGATATACGTACATATTCACGGCGCAGTTCTTCTCAGCCCTCTTAGGCGTAGAGCCTTTGACGAGCCGCGTGATTGTAGGCGCGGCGCTGGCCTTTTCCGGCGTGGCAGTCGCCCTGGGCGGAGTGCCGCGGGGCTCGGGGGCCTTCTACGGCCTTGTGGCCTCTCTGGCTTGGGGCCTTGCCTCAGCACTGCTCGGCGTAGCCACAAAGGGCGCGTCAGTTTACACAATCGCGGTGCTTAGGTCAGCCGTATTGGCTCCACTCTTCTTTGCCCTATCGGGCTTTAAGAGGCCGCCTCTGAGGGGCTTGATTTACGCCGTATCTTCGGGAGTGGTGGGCCTTGCCTTAGGCTCTGCGGCCTTTATATACGCAATATCGGCAATTGGGGTGTCAAAGACGGTGATAGCCACCTCGCTTACTCCCATTCTTTCACAGATATTTGACAAGGCGTTGAACAAGACTCCCATAAGGCAGAGATATATACTTGGGGCAACACTTGTCTCAGTGGGAATTGTGATCAGTGTGATGAATAACTAGACGTCGGATATTTGAAGAACTGACGACGGGCTGACTCTACTGAGTCTTTTTAAGCTCGGCGATTTTCTTGTTGATCTCGTCTAGAATCTGTTCCTTGGTCTTGCCCTCGATGGATATGCCCAAGGCCCTCGCAGTCTCCAAAAGCTTCTGGTCTATCTCCTCTCTCTTCTCTACTTTCCTAGGCTCTTCCTCTATGCCGCTCGTCGCTTTTCTAAACTCCCTAATGGCCTCGCCCAGCCCCCTGGCTAGCGAGGGCAATTTCGAGGGGCCCCAGATAAGTAATATAACCACGGCGATGAGTATTACAATCCACTCCTGTCCGCCTAGGAGTAGGTACATGGAGTACCATCATTTGCATCTTTATAAGCTTTAACGGCTGGAAGAGTTTTAAACGCCCTCGTCGTCATTGGCGTGGAAGATAAGCCGCCTCGTGACAGAGAAATGCCTCTTTGGGAGCACCTGAGGGAGCTCGGCCAGCGGCTTAAGAGGGTGTTGATCGCCTTCGTCGTCGTGTTTATAGTCATGTGGATGCCCGCGCCGGATCTGCATGGCGGCAGTATAATGTCAATCTTGGCCTCCTTCTTCGTCACTGGCGAGTACAGGCCGCTGGCTTACTGGGCCTTCTTTGAAACAATAAGGCCGATGCTCGACGACTTGAACAAGACCGCCAACATAAAGATAGCGCTAATTGCCGGAGAGGTGTGGAATCCCCTTGGCGCAGTTATGTACGCCTCATTGTACCTAGCCGCGTTGGTAGTGTTCCCGCTGTTAGTGTACGAGATGTGGCTGTATGTACAGCCAGCGCTTTACCCCCACGAGGAGAGGGCCGTGAAGAAGTACCTATGGGTAGCGCTCCTCCTATTCTACGCCGGCAACCTCTTCGGCATATTCGTAATATTCCCATCTCTCTTTAGATTCGTCGCAGGCTTTGCGGCAATATTACGCATAGAGCAAATCTTCAGCGTGTCCTCTGTGGTCAGCACTTGGATGCAGTTGGCCTTTTGGACAGGCGTAATCTTTGAAACCCCCATCGTCATAGCCATACTTTCAGAGATCTGTCTCCTCAATCCGTGGACCCTCGCCGCGTATAGGCCCGTGGTCTACGCAGTGGCGCTTATACTAATAGCAATCGTCACGCCGGACACAACCCTCGTCTCCACATTCCTCACCTTTATACCATTCGCCATACTCTTCGAGGTTGGCCTCGTGTGGAGCAGGCGGATAGTCAAAAAGTGCCCCGATATTCAGCCCTTGAGCAAGCCGTATAGGTAAATCAACTTCGCGGAGGCGCCCCAGCCCCCCGCCACGCGCTCCACAAGACCCCACTTCACAAGATACGCGAGCTGACTTGGCTGAGCCAAGTCGAGGAGGAAGCCGTGGCTCACGACCCCCTGCTCGACTAAATCTGCAAAAACCTCCTCTCCCAAGTCCAACACCTCGGCCACTCTGGCAAGAGCCTCTTTAAACGCGGGGCTCTGCTCTTCATCCACGCGGCTCATTGGCGCCACGGCCTTCAGTGCCACTGCCCTGCCCGTTGCAGAGAGGTCTCCGGGTGCTCTCACGTACCTCTCTCTGGCGTAAGGCGGTACAGAGCTGTGGAAAACCACATCGCCTGGCAAATCCAGCGGCTTAGTTAAAATTAACTGTGTCTTAGCCCCCTTCGCCGCGGCGTACCTTAGAAGGGGGCGCGGATCGCCTTGCCAAAGCCTGAGGTCAACGGCGATTGAGGATACGCCGTTGGAGACCACCGCCACGGCGGCAGTGGCGGGGTCTGGCCACGCCGACGTGCACTGCGCTGTGTCGCGGCCGTATGGCATAAGTCTTGCCGTATGCATGACGCCTAGGGGCAACTGGGCGAAGAGGAGCACGGGATCCACTCTTTCTAGGCCAAGCGCGGCTTGGTCGGCCAAGTGCTCCGACACGCCCACTCCGTACAAATCTCTAAAGAGCTCGCCCAGCGCCGCCCATGCTTCAATGCGCGGAGTCGGCGGAGGCGCGCGGCACAGGGGGCTCACCACCACGTCTACCTCATACGCCACGTGCACCTCCGCCGTGTAGTCGACTATCTGCGTAATCACAATTTTTTATATGCGCAATATTAAAGAGGTCATGAGTCTGGCTGGGATACGTTTCGACTATATACACGCCGAGCGCCTTGGCGCCCCGCCGCCGGGCGCCCAGCTACAGATGAATATGCAGGTCATGATTGAGGGAGAGCGGGCGGTTAAGAGAGGCGGCTTTGTGGAAATACCGTTCACCATAGGCATATCGTCGGTCCCAAGCGTAGTCACGGTCACAATCAGGGGCACTGCCACAGTGCAAGGCGACGTCGACTTGAAGAACTTGCCCCCCCACATAGCCACCCCCATCATGCAGGCGGCGTTGTTTGAGGCGGCGCTTATAATGAGAGAGTTGGGCTTCCCACCGCCGCTCCCTGTACAGCCTCAACAGCCCCAGGCGCCCCACTACGCGTGATGAGCCGACCCCGGCGTAGATTTGTGACGAAGATTTACACCGGCTGATGCGCCTAATTCTCGCCGCCAGGGCCTTATACGCCCTTATGTGGTTCTACGTGGCCCCAGTTCTGCCTCAGATGCTTAAAGAATTCGGCGTAGATGCCTCAAGCGCGGGGCTACTCCCGGCGATGTTCATCGTCGGGACAGGGGTTATGCAAATCCCGGCCAGCTACTTGGGGGGCAAGCTGGGGTTTAACAAGGTGGCAGGCGCGGGGATGGCCATCTTCGGCGCCTCTTCTCTCTTGCTCTCGCTGTCTAATTCGTGGTGGGAGGCCTTGTTGTTCAGGGCGTTGGGGGGCGTGGGGGCTGGCCTCTTTTTCTCAACTGCGGGGGCCCTAATTGTGGCGTATATGCCAGATGCCGTTGCGACGGCGCTGGGGTGGTACAGCGCGTCGTTCAACATAGGCGCCTTCGTTGGATTTTACTGGGGGTACGTGGCCTCGTTGACGGGTTGGCGCCTGGCGTTGGCTATCCCCGGCGCGTTGGCAATAGTCCTCGGCGTACTAATCTTCAGAGGGCCTCCTCTTAAGGGCGCGTCGAAGTTCAGCTGGAGGGCCTACTCCTTCGGTCTCGCCTCATTTCCCTTCTGGGGGTCGGTGTATGCCGCAAACAGTTTGGCCGCTACGTGGGCCCACCTCCACAGAGGGGTTGCAGAGAGCGTTGCAGGCGCCTTGTCTTCCGCGGCAATGGCCTCGGGGTTCTTAGGCGGATTCTTCGGCAGATTATACGACAAGACTCAGAAAAAACTGCGCTTTCTGACCGCGGCCCCCCTCCTTGCGGCAGGGGCTTACGCCCTAACCCCCTTTGCCCCAGTTTACGCGCTGTTTCTGCTCGCCTTTACATACGGCGCGGCCTTCTCCGCCTATATTACAGCCATATACGCAACTGCGTCAAAAGTTTCACAAGACCCCTCATCGGCTCTCGCGGTGGTAAATGTGACAAATATGGCGCTGGGCCTACATGTGAGCTATATCTTCTCCTGGCTAATGGCCTACTCCCCAGCGCTCCCCTGGGAATTTCTAGCCGCGTTGGCCGCCTCCTCCTCTCTGGCCACTTACGCTGTGGCGCAACGGACAAAGTTTATTTAGACGCGTAGATATGCGCGCAAGTGCTGGTTGTAGTAGCCTTAGGAGGCAACGCGTTTAATAGACCCGGCGACCCAATTACGCAGGAGACACATCTAAAAAACGCAGACATCGCGGCTCGCATAGTTGCCAAGATCCTCCGAGAGGGGAACCAAGTCTTGCTTACTCACGGCAATGGGCCACAAGTGGGCTATTTAGCGGAGCTACAGAAGGGGCAAGAGGGCTTTAGACTAGACGCCCTTGTCGCGGCGACGCAAGGCCTCCTTGGCTACTTTCTCGTATCCTCTTTAGACAAATATGTGGGCATGGGGAAAACCGTGGCTCTGGTGACTAGGGTGAAGGTCGACTGTAACGACCCCGCCTTTGAAAATCCCACAAAGTTCATAGGCCCCACATACCCAGAGGAGGTGGCCAAGAGCCTTGCCGAGAGGTACGGGTGGCAGTTTAGGCAAGACCCGAGGGGAGGCTGGCGACGAGTTGTGCCATCTCCCAAGCCGCTTAAAGTGGTGGAGAGCGACGTGGTAAAGGTGCTTATTGAGAGGGGCTACATAGTCGTTGCCGCGGGGGGCGGCGGCGTGCCGGTCTGCGATGGGGCCGGAGTTGAGGCGGTGATAGATAAAGACCTCGCCTCTGCCGTGTTGGCCGCAGAGGTCGGCGCAGACCTCTTCATGATTCTCACAGACGTAGACGGCGTGTATATCAATTTCAAGAAGCCCGGCCAGCGAAAGCTCACGTCTGTGTCAGTTGGAGAACTTGAGAAGTACTACCTAGAGGGGCACTTCCCGCCTGGGTCTATGGGACCTAAGGTGGAGGCAGCGCTCTACTTCGTAAAGCGGACTGGGAAGAGGGCGGCTATTGGGGCCCTAGAAGAAGGATACGAGGTGTACAAAGGCCTAAGCGGCACCCAAGTCTACGCGTAGCTTGGCGCGCCCATCCAAGTAGCTATGCGCCGCGTATAAACTCGTCGATGGGTTTTTCCACTTCTTCTCGTTTTTGTAAGTCTCTAACTTTCACAACGCCCTTCTCTAGCTCCTTCTTCCCCAGAATGACTAAGAACCTTGTGCCAATTTTCAACACGTATTCAAAGGCGTCTTTCAGCCCCTTATCGCCGAGTTCTACCACGGCGCTGTATCCCTTCCTGCGTAGTTCTCTGGCGATGTAAATAGCTGTCTGGTAGGCGCTGTCGTCGAATATGTAGATGTAGTAATCCAGCGGCTTTTCCACTGCCTGCAACCCCACGGCCTCCATTAGCCTTTCGACGCCTATGGCGAAGCCTAAGGCGGGGGTTTTTACCCCGCTGTAGAGCTGGAGAAGGTCGTCGTATCTGCCGCCGCCTCCCACGGCCAGCTTATATTCGCCGGCAAACGCCTCGAAGACAACCCCCGTGTAGTAGTCCAGCCCTCTGACAATCGACAGGTCAAATATAAGCCTCTCTAGGCCGACGGCGGCTTCTAAGTATTTTACAAAGGCGGCGTAGAAGCCGCCAAGCTCCTTGTCAATACGTGTTACAAAATCCACAGCCTCTTGGAGAGGCATCTCTGTCGCCTTTTCGTACAACTCCTCGGCCTTGCTCGGCGGAACTCCGCCCCTCGTCATAATTCCCACCACCTCCTCCCGTGGCGCTTTGTACCTCTTGTCCAACGCCTTGTAAACGACGTCTTTATACGCCGCGAGGCCCATGCCTTCCAGAAGCTTGTCTACGACGCGTCTATCGTTTAGCTTAATGACGTAGTTGGAGGCACCTGCCGCGGCTAGTGACTCAGCCAGCAGGTGTACCACCTCTGCGTCTGCTCTTGGGCTTGCCGAGCCTATGAGCTCTACTCCGAATTGGTAAAACTCTCTATATCTGCCGTGCTGAGGCTCGTCGTATCTAAAGACTTTTGTAAAATAGTACCAACGGATGGGCCGCGGCAGGTCTAAGTTGTAGGAGACGACGCGGGCTATTGGCACAGTCATGTCGAAGCGCAGGCCCAGTTCGCGCCCCGCCTTGTCTCTAAAGTAGTATATCTCGTTGATGATCTCCTGCCCCGCCTTCCTGGCCAATACCTCGAAGTGCTCCACGACGGGCGTCTCCACGCGCCTATAGCCAAAGGACTCCGCCACCCGCGACAGTAGAGCCTCGAGTTGTTGAAGCGCGTAGTATTGATGCGGTAGCCAGTCGCGCATTCCTCTGACAGGCCTCCTCAAGTGGTCTGGCAACCCGCTCATAGCTCAGTCCTGGTTACGACCTCTTGGGCTATCCTCACGCCTTGATGCTTAATCGCAGAAATTACGCGTGGAAACAGCTTCGTAGACATGCCTATATACTCAGGCGGGGTCACGCCTGGGTCGAGGTCCTTAATGACGTACTGCATTGCCACAGCCACGCTCCCAGTGGCTATCTGCATGGCCGTCCACCCGCCCCTAGGCTTGACCAACGTCTCATATTGCACCCTCTTCTCGCCTTTGGCGGCCACCACTTTCAAATAGACGAGATCTGGCACATCGAATTTAAGCCTAGAGAGCAACTTAGCCGTGATGAACCTAGGCGGCGGATCGCCTTGATCAGACAGAAACCCTAACTCCCTCAGAAGACGCATCTTTTCTACGTGCGAAGGCCACCTAAGCGTCTTCTCATACATAGTCTTGGCCCTCCCCGCAAGAGTTTTCAGTAGCGTTCTTAAGCCGTCGCTGTAAAACGCCTCCAAAGTCCCCACGGGGGACGGCACTGTCTCAACTTCGCTGAGGGGGTCCACCGCAGTCACAGCGCCGTCTTTTAACACGCGCGCAGGTCTGGTGTACTCCTCTATGAGATCCACCGGGCTCCACGTCACACTATAGCCGAGGGGGCCCACGGGCCTTTCCGGTATTCCGCCAACGTAGATTCCAAGCTCGTCTACGTCACCTAGCTCGGCCACAGCTCTCCCAGCAAGCATGTTGCTTAGGCCAGGCGCCACGCCGGCGTCGGGGATGTATCTAGCCCCAGCCTTTGCCGCAACTTCATGTAGCGCAAAGGGGTCCTCTGGGTAGAAAGAGACGTCTATTACGTCGAGCCCCGCCTCTAAGGCCCTTTTCGAGGCCTTAAAAGAGATGGCGCCGGGAAGCGCGTTTATCACCAAGTCGTAGCCTCCCAAGGGCACTTCCAAAGCGTCTTGTGACAAGGCGCCTGGACAACCCCCAGCCTTGTCCACAGCCACAACCTCATGCTTTGACAACATGGCGTATATGTACCTCCCAATGTTGCCACAGCCAAGTAATAACACTCTCACAAGTGGACAATACCAAGAGAATAAAACCTTATCCAAAGGTAGGACGGGTTTCCGAGTTGGCAGGCCCGCGTGCCACCGCTTATACGTTAATCTAAGATGTGCCGAGTGCCCTCGCCGTGTCTGTGGGGGGTAGCCCTCCCGCTGTCCCCAGAGGTAGCTAATGAGCGGGGGGTTTGCTGAAGACCACGAGTTCTGACAATGCGTAGTTTACAAAGTAGCCAGCCGCCACGCCTACTAAGTAGGCCAGGTAAATCCACACGCCAGCAAAGTGTAGGGCGAGGGTTGTCGCGTAGTTAGTCAAATTGCCGGCGGCGGTCGCCAAGTGGTATTTGGCCCAACCTGCCAACAGCGGTGTAT
>ERZ1684501.6-NODE-6-length-169741-cov-196.860814_pt1 | contig 169741 bp, 195 predicted proteins | sample MGYA00580191_ERZ1684501 | MGnify/ENA primary metagenome ERZ1684501 (study PRJEB41475, sample SAMN08455322) | hot springs metagenome | biome: temperate mixed forest biome [ENVO:01000212]; feature: neutral hot spring [ENVO:00002181]; material: water | place: New... | reverse complement strand
ACTTTGAGCTTGTAGCGCCACCCCTTTGTGACTCCTAGGAACATGTTTTTCAATACGCCCTTGTAAGTCCCAAGCAGGGCGTACTCTCTCTTCTTCGCGTTTAGTACTTCGAGCACCACTTTGCCGTCGCTCAGCGACATTATGACTGGGGTGTTTTTAAACTCCTTGACGAGCTCTCCAAGAGGGCCCTTGACTTTGACAACGTAGTCGAAGGGCCCGGTCTTCTCTATGGCGACCTTGACGCCGTCGGGTATTGGCACCTCCTCAACTGCGTACACGACGTGCATACGCAACGCCTCTACTACGTCTTTAAAAAATTTCCTCGGCGGGTCACAAAAATATATTACGTACGGATCTCAACTAGTGATTCCGATAAGCGTCATGGTGGCCGGCGTGGGTACCACTTCGTTTAAAGTTAAGGGTAGGTTCGGTGTGGAAAAGCCAAGCGACTTCTCGGCGCCGCTAAGGCCGATTGTGAGTTGGAATATCACAAAGAGGTGCAACTTGCGTTGTCTCCACTGCTACATCGATGCAGGCGAGGCCGAGGCTAACGAGCTAACTACAAAGGAGGCCTTAGATGTCGTTGACCAAATGGCAGAAGTGGGCGTGCCGCTCATATTGTTCACAGGCGGCGAGCCGCTTGTTAGACGCGACTTTTTTGAGATTGCCCAATACGCCAGAGATAGGGGTATTAAGCTGGTGTTATCCACAAACGGCACTTTGATAACGCCGGAGGTTGCGAAGAGACTGAAAGAAGTGGGCGTCGTCTATGTCGGCGTCAGTCTCGACTCAATAAGCGCAGAGTTCCACGACAGATTTAGGGGCGTGCAGGGGAGCTTTGCCGCAGCGTTAGCTGGGATCAAGAACGCAATTGAGGCAGGTCTCGACGTGGGCCTCCGCTTTGTCGTCACTGCGAAGAATATACACGAGGTAGGGGAATACGTCGACTTTGCCGCGTCTCTTGGCGTGAGGAGGATCACCTTTTACCACCTCTCCGCGGCTGGCAGGGCGCAGAAGCTCTCTGAGGACTGGTGGTACACGCCGGAGCAGTATAAACGGTTTATTGAGACGTTGATAGCCAAGGCCAGGCAGTACGCGGGCAAGCTGGAGATAGAAACTACTCTGGCGCCCTACGACGGCATCTATATAGCTTTGACAGTTGGCCACGGCGATACAAAGTATCTAGAATTTGTGGAGTCGACGGGGGGTTGCGGCAGGAAAATCGTGTCTATATACCCAAACGGCGATGTATACCCTTGCCAGTTCATAGACTTCTACAAGTTGGGCAACGTCAGAGAGAAGAGGCTGAGGGACATACTGCGCCCCGAGGTGTTGGAGCCCTTTGTAAACACTGACCGCTATCTGCGGGGGCCCAAGTGCTCGCCCTGCCGCTTTAAGAGATATTGCAAGGGCGGGGACAGGGCTAGGGCTTACTACTTAACTGGCGACATCTTCGGCGACGACCCTCAGTGCCCCATTCCACGCCTCTTTGGCAATGAAGATTAGGGTTGCGACGAGGGGGTCGAAGCTAAGTCTATTACAGACACAGGAACTCCTAGACCAAGTAAAGGCAGTTGAGCCAAAGGTAGAGTTTGAGCTAGTAGTTGTAAAAACCACAGGCGACGTCGTTCAAGACAGGCCGCTTTACCAAATTGGCGTGAAGGGGATCTTTGAAAAGGAGGTGAACTTGGCAGTGTTGAGGGGGGAGGCGGATGTGGCTGTGCACAGCTTGAAGGATTTGCCGTCGGAGCTTACGCCCGGCCTCGTGATCGCTGGCTTTTCGCGGAGGGCCCCGCCCTACGACGTTGTAGCAAGCCGCGAAGGGTACAGCCTTTACACGTTGCCGAAAGGCGCCGTGGTCGGCACATCTAGCGTGAGGAGGGCAGAGTTCCTAAGAGCCGTGAGGCCGGACGTTGAGGTGCGCCCCCTCAGAGGCAACGTAGATACACGCGTGGGCAAAATCTTGTCTGGCCAATACGACGCGGCCATTATGGCCATGGCAGGCCTCGTGAGGCTCTACGGCTGGGAGACGCCGGTGAAGCTGACACCGATTAGGCCCGAGGAGATTCCGCCGCCGCCTGGGCAGGGGATTGTGGTGGCAGTTGTAAAAGAGGGAGAGGCATGGCTTATCGACATCCTTAGAAGAGCCAGCGATAGGAGGGCCGCGGTTGAGGCTACGGCTGAGCGGGAGTTTCTCGTACACGTGGGCGCCGGTTGTCACGTGGCTGTGGGGGGACTTGCCAGATATGTGGATGGCGGTGTGAGCTTCGTGGCGGGGTATGCCTCAGGGGGTAGGAGGTATGTGGTGAAGCTATGGGGTGAGGACCCGCGGGAGGTTGGAAGACGTGCAGCAGAGGAGATTAGGAAAATTAGAGAGGGAGATTAGATTTCCGCGACTCTTTCAACCCTCTTTCCCATCTCTCTGCCGCCGAGGAAGTCGCGGACGCTGTACAATACTGCATACTTTTCCACGCCTAGCTTGCGCAATGACTCTTGTACATATGACTCAATCACGTCTCGCCTTGTCCCATGTACCATGAAGTAGCAGGGGTATTCCCACTTCCCTGGCACTGTGTTTCTCAAAACCACATGGGTAGAGATGGGCAACATCGCCACCTCTTCGCACTTGGCCTCCCTCATTACCACCATGGCGTTTTCTCTAAAGCCGACAGCCTCTCCGTCTAACGTGGCGTGTAAATCGCGGAGTACGCCCAGCTTTATCAACTCCTTTATTTTCTCAAGGGTCTGTGCAACCGACAAACCCAGCACCGCGGCTGCCTCCTTGAACGGCTCTGGGACAAGCGGTAGCGATTTGATTTTTCCAAAGAACTCCATCGGAATTCCCAGCGATTTCACAGAGGGCGGATCCTCCGGCATTATGTACCCCCTGGTCCAAGAGATGCCGCGGCGGAGGTCGAATCTGACATCCACCTTGTAGGACCTGAGCGAGTAAAGTACCACGTAGTCTACGCCGAACTTGTCCGCCACAGCTTTCACCTTGGCCTCTAGCTCCTCCTTCGAGCGCGCCTTAGTTACAAACCAGAGGTTGTACGGCCTGTAGTCGCGCTGGAAGTTGTGGCTGACCATAGGATCCCTATTAACCTCGGCCGCCACCTCCTCGATCCTATCCTCAGGCACCGCCATGCCCACAAGCGCGGCCACCATGCCGCGGGACTTGTAATTGAGGATTGCGCCTATGCGCTTCAACACCCCGCTCAAGACGGCCTCCCTAAGCCTCTCCAATACCCACGACTCAGAGGTCCCCAGGGTATCCGCAATTGCTTGAAAAGGTCTCTCCACTAGGGGGAAGTCGTATTGCACAGCCATTAGCAAGTCCACCGTCTTGGCGTCCATACCCACGTGATCCGTTTGAACTAATTAATCTTAGCTGAAACGATAAACGGCGTTGGCAACTAGCCCGCTTGCATATGAGGCGCAAATAGGCGCAAGGAGTAGCGCTGTTCGCAATGCGCTAGAAGGGCAGTCCCTCTTTTATCCACTTGGCCGCTTCAAGCGCGTGATATGTTAATATTAGATCGGCGCCTGCCCTCTTTATCGCCGTCAATATCTCTAGCGTTATCGTCCTTTCGTCGACATAGCCGGCTGTCGCGGCCGCCTTTACGAGGGAGTACTCGCCAGAGACGTTATATGCGGCTAGGGGGACCCATGGAAAGTGCTGTTTCACAAGCCTAATGACGTCTAGGTAGGCCAAGGCTGGTTTTACCATCACTATGTCGGCCCCCTCCTCAAGGTCCATGGCCACCTCCTTCAACGCCTCGTAGGCGTTGCGGGGGTCCATTTGGTAAGTCCTCCTATCGCCGAACTTTGGGGCCGATGCCGCGGCCACTCGGAATGGGCCATAAAACGCTGAGGCGTATTTGGCGCTGTAGGCCATTATTCCGACCTCCTCAAAGCCGTGGGCGTCTAGCGCCCGCCTAATTTCTCTCACTTGGCCGTCCATCATGCCGCTTGGCGCCACGAAGTCTGCCCCAGCCTCCGCATATACGACGGCCTCTTTCGCATAAAGCTTTATCGTCTCGTCGTTGTCGACGTACCACCTGTCCCTCTTCTCCTTCACCACGCCGCAGTGGCCGTGGTCTGTGTATTCGCAGAGGCACACGTCTGCAAAAACTAGGACCCTATCGCCGAAGATCTCCTTTATGAGCCGTATGGCCCTTGGCACTACGCCCTCGGGGTCGTAGCCGCCGGTGCCTTCAGGGTTCTTAAGCTCGTCAGGCAATACGCCGAAGAGAATGAACTTATTTATGCCCAACGACAGGGCCTCTTCCACGTGGTTTATCAACTCGCGGCCGACGGGCCACCTGTATATCCCGGGCATGGGGCCTATGGGCTCCCTCTCGCCGCCCGGTTTTACAAACAGTGGATATATGAAGTCGCCAACGTCAATCTGCGTCTCAGCGACTGCGTCGCGGATTATCTTTGAGGCACGTAGGCGCCTAGGCCTAGTCGTTGGAAACTGTACGCGCATGTCCCTCCCTTGCCCTCTGTTTATATATACTGCCTCATAATCTCGCGCCCTCTTTCTACTGCGCCGTCTACGTCGCCGTTGAAGACGCTTGTTCTAAACGCCTCGTCGCGCCACAACGCGTCGTAGAAGTCCAATCTGCGCCTCACGTCGGATATACGCTCCTTTGCCTCAGCCTTCAACGCCTTGTAGGCCTTGAAGAATGTCGGTATCCAGCTCCTCTTGATGCATTCCTCAATCACGTCCAGAGAGAGGCGCGCGGGGGCTCCCGCGGCGCCTTCGCTTGTGACAGCCACTCTAAGGCCCTCGACGACTCTCTCATAGGGGACAACCACATGGGTGCGGGAGGCGTCTGTGGCATCGTTTACAAGCTTCCCCCTTTCGCTGGCCAGGCGGAACAAGCGGTCGGCTAACTCTCTGTCGCTAACTGCCACTACGACGATGTCAGCCCACTCAACATCTTCGGCTGGGTCGTACTCGTTTAAGTCCACAATTTTTATCTCCACGGGCAACTTCTTCAGCTCGTCGCTGACCTCTCTAGCAATTACGCGCACCTTGGCGCCGCTGGAGGCGAAGAACTTTGCCCTCCTTGTCCCCACGGCGCCGCCGCCGAGGACTAACACCTTAAGGCGAGAGGCCTCTACCCAAAGAGGAATGCGCATGTAAAAAACGGGACCTTTATAAATTAGCCGAGGATGAGCTGTTTGACTCCCTCGACTAGGGAGTTCAAAATCGAGTTGGTAGCATTGCGGAAGCCCAGTATCTTGTCCACCGCGCCCTGAACCATGCCGCTTATGGTTAGCGCGAATGCTGATACAAGCGCCACGGCTATAAGTATTAGCAAGACCTCCTCGACGAGCACCGATCCCCTCTTCTTCATGTAACAACTGCGCTTTTTAAGCCACTGCTGCGGTTTTGACCGCTGCCTCTATCGTGGCCTCCGGCGCCACCACATGGGGTATACCCAGCTCGGCTAGTTTAGCCGACGTGACAGGCCCTATCGCCACAACTCTCTTACCCCTCAAGTCTACTCGCGAGGCGACAACCTCAGCCACTGTGGCGCTCGTTAAAACTACCGCCCTCGCCGCGACTATGGCCGCCGTGGCGCTCTCAAGCTTGTCCGGCTCAATAACTATGTCGTATACTGGCACTTCCACGACGTTTGGAACTAAGCTTTTCAATACGTCGTTGCCCATCCCCGACCTTAACACCACCACCCGCCCCGGCGCGAGTTCCTTAAGCAATTTGGCCACGCCGTAGCTACTGTACTCCCTCGGCGTGATGCAATTCCCTACGGTCTCAGCAGTGGCGGGTCCGACGCATATTACACACTTGAACCTCGCTCTTATTTTCTCGAGGTCTACAAACTGCGCCACGGCGGGGCTCATCACCACTAGGTAGTCCCCCTCGGGGATGTACACATTGGGGCGAGGCACCACGCGGCCTATGGATATGCACGTTGCCCCCTCGGGACACTTCCCCTCTTTAACTCTCACCACGACTATGGACATGGCTAAGAGGGCGGCGGTAAAATCTTCCTTACACGTTCCATCAACGCGACGCCCTTTGCCACCACGTGACCTACCACAATAATCGCCGGGCTAGCCACGCTCTTAAGCTCCCCCAAAGTCGTCGTGATAAACTCCTCGTCGCTGAAGTAGGCAGACCTTATCACCGCCACTGAAGTCTCGGGGCTCAGCCCCCCCTCCAACAGCTCTCTGGCTATCTCCCCCGCCGTAGACGCACCCATGTATATAATCAAGGTGTCCACTGCGCCGGACAGCTTCCTGAAATTTACAAACATCCTCCCCTTGCTTGGGTCCTCTCTGCCGGTAACAAGCGCCACAGAACTCGCAATGCCCCTCGCCACTGGAGGTATGTAGTACTTAGCGGGGGCGGCAAGGCCGCTGGTGACCCCGGGGACAAACTCACAGTAGATCCCCCTCTCTGCCAAGTATAGACACTCCTCGAAGCCTCGGCCAAAGACAAGGGGGTCGCCCCCATGCAACCTCACCACAATCTCCACAGCCTTGGCGTACTTGTACAGCAGTTCGTTAATTTCCTCCTGCGAGGGACCCACGCCGCCGGGGCTCTTCCCAACATCCACGAGGAGGGCCCCCCGCTTTGTGTAACTCAGAAGCTCCTTGGCCACAAGCCTGTCGTACACCACGACATCTGCCGCTTGGAGCAGGCGAAGGCCCTTGACAGTAATAAGCTCGGGGTCCCCAGGCCCGGCGCCTACAATATATACACGGCCCACGCGTAAACGGCAGAGACGTAATTTAAGTTACGCTCTTGCTAGGCCCCCACTTTTCCAACACTATGGGCAACAAAGATTTGAAGTAGTGAAGAAATTGTGGTTGTTCAGCCAGCGGCGGCAACAGCCTCGCGCCGCATCTTGCGTACAAGCTCTCAATCTTCTTATAGATGTAGCCCCTTGTCAACACCACAGGAGCCGCCACGTTGACGCAAGGCGCATCCCTAATGTTTGGCTCGCCTTCCAAAAAGGCTACTGGCAAGCCCAGCGCGCCTACGTCGCCTCTGTCAGGCCCATGGAATATGTACAACTGGGCGCCAAGCGAAAGGAGAAACTCCCTAAACCCAGGCCACTTCACCAACGGCGGCGCCTTCACAGCCGCAATACTCAACGCCTTTCTGTAGTCGGCGCCATCTGCGACGAATACAGGCATCCCAAGCCCCCCCGTGAACATTGGCTCCGCCTCGAGAAAGGCGTAGCCAGCCCCCACCGCCTTAGCCAGCATTGCGGCTTGTCTGTTATGCTCAGCGTCAGGAGAGCCGTGGAATATCAACACCAACACGTTGGCCACGCGACATTGATTTAAAAACCCTTGGCTGCCCCACTCGTGTACGTCTTTGACATCGACGGGACGCTAGTGGAGTCTGTAGACGCACACATCGGGGCGTGGATAGAGGCGTTAGAGCTCATCGGCATCAAAAAGCGGAGAGAGGAGCTGGCCCCTCTAATGGGGTTGCCCGCTCTCGAAATAGCGCGGCGTATAGCGCCTCAACGCGCCGAAGAGTTGGCAAGAATTAAGAACAAGCTATTCCTAGAAAAGTACCTAGGCGCCGTGCGCGCATACGACGACGCGGCCGTGCTGACGCGCCTGCCAAGGCCCATAGCCGTGGTCACTTCGTCAAGCGGCTACGTGGCCAGGGAGATCCTAAAGGCCACGGGACTCGCCGAGTATGTGGACTTAGTGGTGGGAGGCGACGAGGTCCCTCGGGGAAAGCCGGCGCCAGACCCCCTCTACCTAGTGGCAAGACGCTTCGGGGTCCCCCCAAGCGAGATGGTGGTGGTAGGCGACAGCGAATACGACATTGAGATGGCTAAAAACGCCGGCGCCTTAGGCGTCTGTATAGCTAGACGCGGCGCCCCCTGCAGAGGAGCTCACCGCGTCATCTCCACGCTCTTCCAACTACTGGGGATATAAACGCAGGCTGGGTCCTCCGCCAGCGGGTTTTTAAACACGGCGAATGCCCGGGCCCTCGAGCCGCCGCATATGTCCTTATACTCGCACACGCCACATCTGCCCTCAAACTCGCCACGCCGCATTTTCACCAGGAGGGGGTGGTTGCGGTAGATGTCCACTAGGCGCCTTTTCCGCACATTGCCCAGGGGGTAGGGGAGGAAGCCGCTTGGGGTCACAGTGCCGTCGTGCCCCACGAAGATTATGCCAAAGCCATCCCGCGTGGGCACAATAGTGGGGTCAACGCCCCGCTGAGGCGGGCCCAGAAGCTCCCTCAGCCTTGCCACAAGCTTGTCGTAAAGGAGATCGCTGTAGGCCTTTCCGCGCAACCTCTCAAGCTTGGCCCTCCTGTAGAACGGGGCCTCGACAGTTCTGACTTGGAACCCGTAGGTGGACACGTCGACAAGGAACTGGATAGCGGACTCGTACTCCGCAGGCGAGATGTCCAACTCCTCCTTGGCTCTGCCAGTTACAATGAGGAAGAAGACCTCCCACACCTTTACCCCGAGCCTGCGGAGGAGGTACGCCACGTCGGGGAGTTCGCTAAGCGACTTCTTCCACACCACAGTGTTGACTTGGACAGATATGCCCAACTCCAGCGCCCTCTTTATCGCAGACACTGTCTCAGCAAAGCTACCCGGGACCCCCCTCAACTCGTCATGAGTCTCAGCCGTGGCCCCGTCTAGGCTTATCGAGATAGACTTGACGCCAGAAGACTTGATACGCCTAAGGGCCTCGTCGTCTAAGCTCTTTGAAACGGCGGGGGCAAGCGAGACGGGCACCCCCAGGGAGTTGGCGTAGTCCACAAGCTCGAAGAGGTCCGCCCTCATCAACGGGTCGCCGCCGGTTATAATGAGGAGGGGCTTGGGGTCTCCAAACTCCGCCACTTGCTCAATAAGCCTCTTCCCCTCCTCAGTTGACAACTCGCCCGGGAGAGGCTTTAAAATTGCGTCAGCCCTACAGTGCTTACAAGCAAGGGGACAGGCCTTTGTAGACTCCCAGAAGACCAACAAAGGGGCCTCGTGGAATCGCCTAATGAGCTCCTCCACGCTCCGCATTTCCCATCAAGCGCTATCCACATTTAACTATTGCCGCCCACCTCGCGCCTCAGCTCCCTAAACACCTTCTCCAAAGCGCCTAGCGCCTCTTCGACCACCTCGGCCGTATGCGCCGCGCTTGTGAAATTGACCTCAAACTGTGACGGGGCTAAGTAGACGCCGTGCCCAATGGCCAACTCGTGCAACTTCAGATAAAGCTTCTCGTTGCTCTCTCTCACGTCCCGCGGAGTCTTGACATCGCCCTTCTTGAAGTAGAACTGGAACATCGACGCTATGTGCTTAACTACCACGTCGAAGCCAACCCTCTCAGCCAAGTCCCTTATGCCCTCCGCCATCCTCCTCGCCGCATCGTTGGCGACGGAGTAGACTTGGCCACCCTCCAGCTCCTCGAGGACGGCGAGGCCCGCCGCTATTGAGACGGGGTGCGCGTTAAAAGTGCCAGCGTTATAGACGGGGCCCTGTGGGGCCACCAAGTCCATGATGAAGGACTTGCCGCCGAAGACGCCTATTGGGAAGCCGCCGCCGATAACCTTGCCCAAGGTAGTCAAATCGGGCACTACGCCGTAGAGACCCTGCGCGCCGCCTAGGCCTACTCTAAAGCCCGTGATAACTTCGTCAAATATCAAAAGCGCGCCGACCCTTTCCGTCTCCTCCCTAAGCGCCTTCAAGAACTCCACCTCTGGGAGTATCAAGCCATAGTTGCCGGCGATGGGCTCCACAATCACCGCCGCCAGCTTGTCCCCCACCTCTCTCACCGCTTTAACAAAGGCATCTACGTCGTTGTAAGGCACCACGACCGTCATCTTAACCACGTCGCTAGGGATGCCGGCGCTTGTAGGAATGCCCCAAGTGGCGGCCCCAGACCCAGCCTTGACAAGCACATAGTCGTGAGAGCCATGGAAATTACCATCGAACTTAATTATGTAGTCCCTCCCAGTAAAGCCCCGAGCCAGCCTAACCGCGTTCATGGTGGCCTCAGTCCCCGAGTTTACAAACCGCATCTTCTCGACAGAGGGGACATGGGCCCTTATCTTCTCAGCAAACAACACCTCCTCCTCAGTCAACAAGGCATATATCCAGCCCCTGGCCAACTGCTCCTCCACAGCCCTACGAACCTTGGGATGGGCGTGGCCGAGGATAATGGCGCCAAACGCGAGGCAGAAATCCACGAGCCTCCCCCTATCCGTGTAGAGATACGGCCCCGAAGCCGCCTTGGCCACCAGGGGAGTGGGGAGGTGCTTAAGCGCACGGGCAGGCGAGTTGACGCCCCCCGGAAAAACAGCCTTTGCCCTCTCAAACAGCATGAGGACACCATCAAACACTTTTAAAAACTGTACATCAAAGGGCATGGGGGCCGTAGTCTAGCCTGGTAGGATAGGGCACAGCCCCCCAAGGCGTGGCTTGGGAGGCGCAGCCCAAGCCCCCACGTGATCCCGGGAGGGAGACCCCCGGGAATTCAAATCCCGGCGGCCCCACCACACTCTCCTCCACGCGAAACCCCACAGAAGTTTATACATAGAGGCAAGGCGAAAAAGTTTAAAAACGCGGCGGTATAAAGAGGCGAGCCCGGTCGTCTAGCGGCCAACGGGGAACCCGGCTAGGGATGCGGGGCTTTGGATCCAAGGGAGGAGAAACCCCGTGGCCCGGGAGGAGCAAGCCCGGGAATTCGAATCCCGGCCGGGCTACCACGCTCTTACTCTCCCCCGATTGAGCGCTGTACATAGACCGCCGTTTAAACTACCTAACAGTCTCAAGACTCCCCCTATTCACGCTACATATTCTAGACGCCGACCCACTACTATGAGGGCGTTTATCACTGAGGAAGGTCACAAGTTGAAAATGGCGCGGCGGTAGCCGGCCCCGCCTTCATTCATCCCCGTGACTCGGGGACGTCGGCGGGCGGGGAGCCGGGGGGTGTATTAATATGGGGGTTGGTTTTTGTATGTTTCTCGGCCGTAGATTCGCAATAGCGTCGGAGAGCTACTTAGCCTCTAGGGCGGGGTTTGAGGCCTACAAGCTCGGGGGCAACGCCGTAGACGCGGCGGTGTGCGCCTCCATTGTGCTCACGTATACTCTCCCCCACCTCGGCGGAGTGGGGGGCGACTTCTTGGCGTTAGTGCACCGCGGAGGCTCCGTCGATGCGGTGTTGGGACTTGGGTGGGCCCCCAGGCGGGTTCCCGAGAGGCCTCCTGCTAGAGGCCTTCAGTCGGCCGTGGTGCCTGGCTACGTGGCCGGGCTTTACGAACTCCACAAGAGGTACGGCGCGTTGGAGTGGGGACGCGTAGTCGACGTGGCCCTAGACGCCATGGCGCAAGCCACGATGCACCCCTCCCTAGTGTCCGCCATTGAGAAAAACGAGGCGCTCCTCAGAGGAGACCCCGGGGGCAGAGTGTACCTAGAACTGCCAAGGCGCCCAGGCGCGCCGTACCGCATAGAGCCTCTGCTGAGGCTCTGGGAGCGGCTGAGGGACGACCCCCTGTCCTTCTACGACGAAGTCGCCGAAGACATAGTTGCGCTTGGCCACTTTGAGCCCGAGGACTTCAAGCTGTATAGACCCGAGGTTAGGCGCCCAATCTCGGTGAAGCTCGGCGACGCCGTTGTGTACGAGGCGCCGCCCCCCTCGCTGGGCTTCGCCGTGCTTCTCGCCGCCAAACTCGCCAAGCCCGCCGCCTCCCCCTTCAGCTACGAGAGGATAAAGAACACAGTGGCAGCACTTAAAAAGGCGCATTGGGCCAGGGACAGATATCTACACGACGGCGACGTCCCAGTGGACGACTTGCTCTCGGGCAAGATAGAGCTGGGAGAGGCCTTGCGGCCGGCGCCCACCCCCGGCACCACCTACCTAGCGGCTGCAGACGGCGGACAAGTGGTTTCTGTAATACAGTCTCTGTACTACCCCTTCGGCGCTGGCGTCACCACGGCCAAATACGCCATCACTTTGAACAACAGGGCAAGCGACTTCACCGACGGCCTCAACAAGGCGGCCCCCCACAAGAGACCAGCCCACACCCTCTCCGCAACAGTGGTCGAGAGAGGCGAAGAGGTCTACGCCTTGGGCGCCAGCGCGGGCCACTACAGGCCGGCCATCTACGCCCAGCTAATACACAACCTAGTAGTGTACAAAATGGCCCCAAGAGACGCAGTGTGGGCCCCCAGGTTTATATGGCTGGGAGGCGACGAGGTACAAGCAGAGGAAGGCTACGAGCAGGGGCCAGGAGTCCACCTCGTAAAATACCCAAGCAGGCTGGGAGTTGCCGCCCTGGCCTACAAAGGCCTAGACCACGTAGGCGCCGTAGCCGACATACGTGGCGACGGAATCGCCATAGGCATTTAGGAGAAAAGTTTAAAGACAAGACACCACAGACATACATGCAGTTTAGATGCGCCATATGCGGCCGAGAGGACACTCCACTACTCGAGGCAAATGTAAAAGGCATGGGAGCGGTGCTCGTATGCCCCGAGTGTTGGTCAAAGCTAATGGCAGAGAACAAGATCATAATTGGCACCTCTGGAGGTTGCGCCTGTGGATAAAAACTTTATAAACGCCCCAGAGATATGGCCAGGGGGGCCGTAGTCTAGCCTGGCTAGGATGCCGGCCTGGGGAAGATCCCCGCGGCAGGGGTCTAGAGAACGCCGGTGATCCCGGGAGGGAGACCCCCGGGAATTCAAATCCCGGCGGCCCCACCACACTCTCCTTAATGCACCGAGTGATAGACGGCTTGGTATATAATTCACCCACAGCTTGTCTCTATGCGCATTGCCGTGGGTCAGACGCCGCGTTTTAGGGACATAGAGGAGGGCGTGGAGTGGCTTCTCTCTAGGCTTCCCAGGGCCGATGTTTTGATCCTCCCCGAATATTGGATCGGCGCGCGTCCGCTGAGCGGCGAGGAGTTTCAGAAGTACGTGACAGCCATAGCGCATGTGGCAGAGGCGCTAGGCGGCGTAGTTGTGGCTGGGGCCGCTGCGGTAGAGTTTGGGCCTCATGTGAAAAACGTATGTCCCGTGGTGGACGGCGGGGGGCTTGTTTCACTGGGGGAGAAGATCTTCCCCGCTGCGGCAACTGGGGAGCGGGAGAGGGTCGTGGGCGGCTCTAGGCTGGCCTTGTTCAAGGTAAGGGACTGGGCCGTAGGCTGCCTCGTGTGCGTGGATATTCTCTACCCCGAGCTGGCTAGGAGGCTTGTGTTGGCCGGGGCTGAGTTGTTGGTAAACCCTGCCAGCGTTTCCTCAGACAGAAGATCCCTTTGGGAGGCTGTGGGGCTGACGAGGGCCTTTGAGAACTCTGTCTACGTGGCCGCGGCGCTGGGCACCGGGTATCTGTACGCCGACGGCAGGCCCGTGGAGGGCGGCTCCTTCGTCGCCTCCCCCAACGGCTCGCTTTTGAGGTTCGGCTCCGAGCCGGGGGTCTACACAGCGGAGCTCGATAAGGCCGAGGTTCACTACGCCAGGTCTAGGCGGCGGTTTCTCGACGACTTGGAGAGAGTGGGCCGTGTGAATGTTTAAAAAGGGTAGAGAGGCTGTGGTTATGTCTCTGCGGTTTATAACAGCGGCGTCTACCATCGGCACGTTGATTGAGTGGTACGACTTTTTTGCATACGCATCAGTGTCGCCCTACATATCCGCTAAGTTTTTCCCAAAGGGGGATCCAATAGTCGCTTCGCTTCTCACGTGGCTCATATTCGCCACGGCCTATGTCGTCAGGCCGCTTGGCGCCGTCTTGTTCGGCCACCTGGGCGACAGAGTGGGGAGGAAGGCCACCTTCCTCGCCACATTGACGCTTATGGGGCTCTCCACGTTTGCCATAGGCCTTTTGCCCACCTACGAACAGGTCGGGGTACTGGCGCCCTTCCTCCTGGCGCTTTTCAGGATACTCCAAGGCATTTCGCTGGGCGGCGAGTACGGCGGCGCGTTGACGTACGTGTTAGAACACGCCCCTCCCAACCGCAGGGCCTTCTACGCGGGATTTCTCTCCGCCACGCCTCCAGCCGGCCTCGCGCTGTCGTCGCTTACTCTTGTCTCCACCTCGCTCCTTCTGTCGCGGGCTGACATAGAGGCATGGGGGTGGCGCGTCCCCTTCCTGCTCTCAATTGTGCTTACTATACTCGGCGTGTATCTAAGGCTTAGGCTAACCGAGACTCCGCTGTTTGAGGCGGTAAAGAGGGAAGGAAAGGTGGCCAAAGTGCCAGTGGTAGAGGCCTTTACCAAATACTTGAAGTGGATTGTAGTAGGCGTCGTGATAAGCGCCGGGCACGCGGTGCTGGCTTACACCTCCACTGGCTACATATTCACATACTTGACCCAGGTGGCGAAGTTAGATCCCTTAACCGTTAACCTTGTCGTCGGCGTGGCGGCGCTCCTCCAGTACCCATTCTACATAATAAACGCGTGGCTGGCCGATAAGTATGGGAGGAAGAGGATTTACATGGCGGGGCTGGCACTGGGGCTTCTCACGTATTACCCAATCTACCAGTGGCTGGGAACGGCGAGGGGATTAGCAGAGACTATATTCGCCGTGTTCATCTTGATATACGCAACCGCGTTTACCTTCAGCGTCTTGGGCACGGCCATAGCGAAGCTGTTCCCCACTAGGGTGAGGTACACAGGAATGTCTCTGACATTTAATATAGGAGTGGGAGTCTTCGGGGGCTTTACTCCCACCATTGTGCAACTCATAGGCTTGCGGCTACAGAATCCGCTGGCCGGACTGATACTATACACCTACGTCGTGGCGGCGCTGGCGCTGGTCGTGGCCTACTTCTACCTCCCCGAGACTGCAACCAAGAAACTGGAGTAGGCATAAGGCAAATATAGCCGACTCAGTCTGGGGACATGGCGGAGATCTGTCTAAGGCCCATAGGCGTAGTGGAGGTTGGCCTGCCCCGCAGCGGTGGGGTAGACAGATTTAGCTATGTCTCCACCGTAAGGGTATTCGACGAGTTTGCAGAGGGGCTGGCGGGCCTTGAGGAGTACAGCCACGCCATAATCGTGTGGTACCTCCACGAGGCGCCCCCCTACAGGCTGAAGGTTAGGCCGTGGGGCAGAGAGGACATGCCGGAGGTGGGGATCTTCGCCACTAGGTTTACGCCGAGGCCGAACCGCATTGCAACAACCATCGTAAAACTCGTCGACGTGGATCCCCCGCGCCTACGCGTCATGGGGCTAGACGCTTGGACAGGTAGCCCCGTGCTCGACATAAAGCCGTACGACCACCTCGACGTGGTAAACGAATTTCGCACGCCGGATTGGGTGGAGCGGTTTTTCGAGGAGCAGGGCGGCGCCTTGCCCAAGTGGCTAGGGCCTAGGAGGGCTTAGCAAGGCTCTATCGTCGACGGAGGCTTGGATGTCACCGCATATGTGACCATGACGACTTGGGGCACCTCGGCGGTGATTCGCGAGGAGATCCTCTCAAGCACTTCGTGGGGTATCTTCGCCCAGTCGGCGGTCATGGCATCTTCGCTCTCGACGACTCTCACGGTTACTATGTAGCCGACGGCCCGCCTATCTCCCTTCACGCCGACCCACCTGTCGTCGCCCACTACGGCGAACGCCTGCCACACGTTGCGCAAAATCCCCGCCTTCTCTAGCTCCTCTTCCACTATCTTACTGGCCCTCCTTACCACTTCCAACTTCTCCCTGGTAAAGGGCCCTATTATTCTAACCGCAAGCCCCGGCCCGGGGAAGGGCTGTCTATAGACAACCTCGTCTGGCAGCCCCAGGGCCTTTGCCAACCTCCTAACTTCGTCTTTGTAAAACTCTCTGAGGGGCTCTATTAGCTCGAGCTTGAACCACGGGGGTAGACCTCCCACGTTGTGGTGGCTCTTTATTCTGTCGGCACCCTTTACCGCCCCGCTTTCTACTACGTCTGGGTAAAGAGTGCCCTGGGCTAGGTATTTGGCGTTGGGAAACTTCGCGAGAGCCTCTGTGAACACCTCCGCGAAGGTCTCGCCAACTATCCTCCTCTTTTCTTCACAGTCAGAGACTCCCTCCAGCTTTGACAGAAAGCGCTCTCTCGCGTCGACGTAGTAAACCTCTAGGCCAATGGACTTGAGCAACTCGACCACCCGCTCCGGCTCGCCCTCTCTGAAGAGGCCGTGGTCTATGAACACTGCCTTTGCCCTCTCTCCGACTGCCTTATACACTAACACTGCCGTTACTGTGCTGTCGACGCCGCCGCTTACTCCGATAATTATATCGCCAGCGGTGGCCCTTTCCCTTATCTCCTTGACCAGCCTCTCCACTTGGTCCTCTGGGCGCCACACGTCCCTTATCCCCGCCACCTTTCTGAGAAAGTTTTCCAAGAGCACCTTCCCCTTCGCCGTGTGGGAAACCTCTGGGTGGAACTGAACCCCGTATATGTTGCCCCTGCGCATGGCAGCTATGTACCCCCGCTCCGATACTGCCAACACAGTGAAGCCCGGCGGGGCTTCCGACACGTAGTCGCCGTGGCTCATCCACGTGACCTCCTCGCCGCCCCACCCCTCGAACAACACGTCGGAAACCAGCACCTTTACCAACGTCTTGCCGTATTCTCCCTCGCCTCTGCTCACTGTGCCGCCCATCTTTTTTGCGATTAGCTGGTGACCGTAGCATATGCCCAAGATGGGCTTTCCCAGTGAGAGGACGTCGTTGGGCAAGTCAGGCGCCCCCTCCTCGTAGACAGAGCGGGGGCCCCCTGAGAGTATGATTGCCCTTACCTCTTCTCTCATTGCCGCCTCTACAGCGTCCTCGGGGGCCACCACCTCTGCATATACCCCAAGCTCTCTGACTCTTCTGGCAATTAGGTGGGCGTACTGGCCTCCGAAGTTTACAACTACGGCCTTTTCCACGGGGCCTTTAAGCGGTTAATATAAAAACTACTCTACTGCCAAGACGTCTAGCTCCAATACGTCTAATTGCGCATTTAAAATCTCAGCAACGCTGGGGGTCGTCCTTCCCCCATCGCCGTGTATAAACTCTTTTACATATAGCCCCCCTTGACATCTCACGTACAGCTCAAATACATGCGGCGAGACAAGGCGGGCATGTATGTCGTATACCATTCTGACCCTCTTCTTCTTAGGGCTAAGCCTCTTTATTCTCCTCGGCGTAAGTTGAACCACCGTCCTCCTAGACAGCTCAGACACTTTGGACAACTCCTCCGCAGTAAGCGGCCTCTCAGAGAGCACTAATGCACGGTAAAGCTTTATGTCCGTCTTAGCCTTCTCCTTTATCCTCCTCACCTCTTCTCTGTTGACATAGCCTATCGGCTTGAACACGACGTCGCTGTCCACCAGCTGAGGCACGTCGGCTCTGTATCTTGCTGGCTGCTTTACCTCCACCACGACCGGCCTGCCCGTGCCGAGCATTCTAGCATCTGCGTCTTCCCGCCCACCCGCGTGAATCACGTGCTCCACGCCGCCGAATATGTCGCGTACATACTGCAGTTTCTCAAGTAGAGTTGCCTTTACGCCTCCAAATTTCTTTGCCTGGGAAGTCCTACGGCTGAGCTTGAGGTAGACGCCCTCCAATAGGACGGGGTTTTTCAGCACCGAAACGTCGCCGGTTGTAAAGTCTATTTTTACAACTACGTTGGGTCTCAGCTTCTCCACCTTCTTGCCAGGCAGGCGCCTTAGAAGCTCTCGCCCAATGCGCCTATTGATCTCATGCTTTATCGACTCCCCCGTTGTGATTAAAAACCTCTTTACCACCTCGCCCTCTCTCTCCAAAATGTCGCGGGGGAGGGAGGACCCGACCTCGAAGGTTTCGAACTCAACCCCTCTAAGTGCCTCGGCCGCCTTCTCAGCGTACTTTTCCACATCAGCGAGTAAACCGCCGCAGATGTAGCACTTCTCTTCTTCCGCCTTTACTCCTACCGTGGAGAGAAATCTGCGGGTGGGCTGGTGAGACTTTGCCAATTTTACCAAGTCGTTTAAAACGTCGGCACCACTTCTATACTCGCTGACCAGCTTCATGTGAATCAACGTCTTTATCGCCCTGCCCCTTTCCCAGTTTTCCAAGGCGAAGCCCAGTTGGGCAAATTGGCGGCCGAGGCACGAGTCGCAGAGGGGGTATGCCCTAAGTATTTCAAGCGCCTTGTCTAATACCTCCATCGGCGGCTTGTGGCGGCCAGTTATAAAATGTTCACGGCCACGGCCTTCTGCCGTATAGAAGCCTGTCCGCGGCTATGTTTACCACAGCCACTTGGTGATGCGGCGGCAAATTGCCAAAACCCAGCCCGCAGTGGGGGGATATGCCATATTCTTGAAGCTTTACGAGGTAAGTAAACGGCGGCTTTGGTAGACACTGCTGCGGCCCCTCTGGGCCCAGCAGGGCTCCGAGGACCAGCTCCCTCACGCCACTCTTTACCACAACGCCGGGTAAAGGCTTGCCAAGGATTGCCTTTTTCAAGAAGCCCGCGGCGGACTCCTCATCTGGGTAAAGCCTCTTTACTCTTGCCCCGACAACTTTTACCACTCTGTCTAGGTCGACGAGGTAGAAGACGGCCTCCGCGTCTTGTCTTACACCGTTTGATATAAGCAGAGCGGCTGTGAGGATCTTCGCATGTATGTGTGGCTGCCTCTTGAAGGCCTCTGTCGACGTGACGACTAAGAAGCGCCTCACCTCATTTTCATGCGCATCTGGCGCTTCAACATCTTGCTCATCTTCTTCATATTTTCAAACACGGTTAGCATCTCCTTTACGTCCTTCGGCGTGACGCCTGCCCCCATGGCTATCCTACGTATGCGGCTTGCGTTTAACACCTCTGGGTGCTTCAGCTCCTCCATGGTCATTGAGCTCAAGATGGCCTTCCACTTGCGCAAGTTCTTCTGCGACAGCTCTATCTGCTCCTCTGACACCTTAATGGCGAAGTTTGACGGCAGGAGTTGGAAGACCTTGCTCAGTGGGCCCAGCTTGAGCAAGCTGTCTATCTGCTTCTTAAAAGTGAGGAGATCTAGGCGGCCGGACTCCAGCTCTTCGAGGACTTTGTCTTCCTCAAAGACGGCCTTTATCTTCTCCACCAAGGCGTCTAAGTCGCCCATGCCGAGTACTCTTGCCACAAACTTCCTAGGGTTAAACGGCTCAAACTCGTCCACGTCTTCGCCGACGCCTATGAACTTCACCCTGGCCCCGGTCTTGGCCACCGCCGCCAGTGCGCCTCCGCCTCTGGCTGTGCTGTCCATCTTAGTAATTATCACCGAGTGTATGGGCAGGTACTTCATGAAGGCCTCAGCCTGCGCCGCGGCGAGCTTGCCCACGGTTGCGTCTATCACTAGGAACACCTCGTCGGGCTTCACCGCGTCATATATGGCCTTGACCTCTTTCAAGAGCTCCTCCTCGTTTCTGTGGCGGCCTGCGGTATCTATGATCACGACGTCCATGTTCTTAAAGTTCTGGACACCGCGCACGGCTATCTCCACCGCGTTTTTCCCATCTCTCTCGCCGTAGAAAGGCACGCCGATTTTCTCCGCCAACTGCTTTAACTGGTCAAAGGCGGCTGGCCTAATCGTGTCAGTCTCCACCAAACCCACCTTATACCCCCTCTTTGCCAAGTACTTGGCCAACTTCGCCGCGGTCGTCGTCTTACCGCTCCCCTCTACCCCCAGGAGCAGTACCACATACGGCTTCTTCGTAGGCTTAAACTCAGCCGGTTGCTCGCCCCCCAACAACTTTACCAACTCCTCGTAGAGCACATAGACCAAATACTCCCTCGGCGGTATTCCCGCAGGGGGCTTCTCCTCCCTTATCCTCTTTACCGCACTGTCGGTAAAGGCCTTTACCAACTCCAGCGGAACATCAGCCTTCAACAAGCTCCTCTGGATTTCCCTCGACAACTCCTGTAAAACCGCCTCGTCTATGTAGTCTACCCCGCGTATCTTCTCAATTAGCTTGCTAAATACCTCGCTCAGCTTCACAGACAGACGCGAGTGAGACAGTAATAAACTTTAGGCCGGCGGTGCTTGTTGCTGAGTAAGCGAGGCGTACCACATGTCCACCTGCTTCATAAAGTTCTCAAGCCTATCTAGAACGTAAATTCCGTAGTGTGGGTAAATCTCGAAGACCAACTTCTGCGGCCTTACCGGCGTCCACCGCATTTTTCTAATGAACATCACTCTAAAGACAAACCCCCTGTACTCCATTAGCTCCAGCTTAATCACGCCGCTGGCCAAGTACTCCTCAACTCCAAACCTGCTTATCTTGTTCTCCCCCGTCGGTATCTCCGAGGTCATCAACGTGGTCACGTCCTTAAGTTTCCTTAGCTGAAACACTAGCTCCCTCATGTACTCCCTTACCCACAGCACGTCTGTGTGAGACGTTATAATCAGCGGGGCTATTGGGTCGATGACGAGCCTCTTTATCCCGAACTTTTTCACATACTCCAGGATTATTTTCGCAATGTCTCTGGGGTCGGCGGACACCTTCTCCTCCTTGGCGTATGTCCTAAAGTGCGTGCGGAGGTCAACGAAGACAAGCTTGTTTTGGCTTTCTAACGCGTCAAGGTCCCACCCCAGCGACTCTCTGACGCCCCTCTTGACGTCTTCCGAGGGCTCGTCAATGGTAATGTAGAGGCCAGGCTCGTCGTATAGCTCGGCGCCGGTCTTGAGGAACTGCAGACTGAATATAGTCTTGCCTTGGCCAGCCTCGCCAGCTATTAGGTAGATCTCGCCCCTGCGGAAGCCCCCCTGGAGGAGCTGATCGACGTACCAAATGCCCGTGGGAGCTCTATTGTCGTACTGGTAATACTCCTGGTACTCATAATCTTGCGCATAAGACATACGCCCCCTACTGGCGGCGCAAATATATTTGTTTTGTTCACATATGCATACCCTTCAAGGGCATCTATTTAATTACGTTGCGTTGAATATGTACCACTCCCCCCTAAACTCAAAAAACGTCCTCTTCGCAATGCGTCGCCACAGCTGGTGGGCCTCCGAAAACCGCTGCGGCTCAAGCGAAGAGATAAACAACGCCGCGTCAAACGCCCCATCTCTGAAGGGGGGAAGCCAATAGTCCCCAAGCACCAACTCGCCCAGCTCTCCCCTCCTATCCCTCGCCCTCCTCAGCATGTCCTCGGAGAGGTCTAGACAGACCACGTACTTGTCCGCCAACACCTCCAGCGCAATGCCGACGCCGCACCCGGCGTCCACGACTCTCTCACCTGCTTGCCCCGATATGAGCCAGTACTTCCGCCTCTGCTCTCCGCCGTAAACCTCTTCGTACACCTCGGCCAACTTCTCGTAGAGCTCGAGCACCCCCTTCTTGTCGCCGTACACGTGGGATACGGGACAAACTTTATTAAGTGTGCGGATTGTCCACGGCATGGTCAAGCGGACTCACGGCTACCGTTACAAGAGCCGGAAGTTGCTCTCTAAGGCACCACGGGAGCGCGGGATGTCGGGACTCTCTAGGCTTCTCTATGAGTATAAGCCGGGCGACAAGGTGGTGATAGACATAGATCCGACGTTTATCTCAACGGCGCCCCACCGGCGGTACCAAGGCAAAGTTGGCGTCGTAATAGGCACACGGGGGAGGGCATATGTAATAGAGACGTACATTGGGGACAAGAAGAAGATTATAATAACGACGCCGGAGCATTTGAGGCCGCACTTGGGAGGCTGAGCGAGCGGTTCTAGGGGGGTAGTTGCGCGTCTTCTCCGCCTGTGTAGTGTAGCTGTATTTGGTAGTAGAGCTTGTCGAGCCCCTCGCCGGTTTTTGCGGACACGAATATGGGCTCAATGAATCCGCCTAGGTTGGCCACTGATCGGAGTATCTCTTTCTCATACCTGGGGAGCTCTATGGACTCGAGGAGGATGTCGGGGTCCTCGGCCCATTGGGCTATGTTGGCAACTGCCTCTTCGCTCAAGAGATCCGCCTTATTAACCACGAGGACTTGGGGCTTCTTGAAGCGTATTCTGCTCGAGAGCGCGAGGAGCATCGTGGTTGCAAAGCCGTCGACGCTTTGGACGTAGACTGCGTCTGCCACGTATACTACTAGGCTGTGGACGTCTGAGAGCTTCTGCACGAGGTAGGCGCCGCTCTGTCTAAATGCGAATAACTCCATTTGGCCGGGCGTATCGATTAGGTATATTGGGGCTCCCACCACTTCCATTTCTTCCTTGATTCTCTCCGCCTCCGTGACCACCATGTCCACGGCGGCTATTATAGACGCGTTGGGGCCCAGCTTGAACTGCTTCATTATCTTCCTCGCGCTGATCCTATCCCGTATGTCTATGTCGGGAGTGTAGGGGAGATACTCCGCCGCTGGGTCTAAGTTGACGACACCGACGTCGTAGCCCTGGTCGTCGAGCCAGTTATACAACGCGGACACTAGCGTTGACTTGCCTGAGCCAGCCGTGCCGATGAAAAATACTGTATACATTGCGGACTACTGCCCTCTTATTCTTCTTATTTCCTCAGCCACCTTGGCCGCTATGGAGGCCGGCTTCTCGTCGCTTTTCACTAGGAAATAGCCGCGCGCCCGTTCTTCAAACCAAAGCGGGGGGTACTTCTTCTCGGGATAGGACTCGTAGCTGTAGCCCAGTCTTCTCAAGGCCTCCTCTACCTCTTGTATCGTGGGCTTGGGAACTGCGGCGCTTTTTGCGATTATTCTGCCTCTGGATTTGGGTATTGTGGAGTCTAGGTATACAAGCCAGAGGATTCGGCCTCCCCTTTTCTTCATTCTATGAGGACGGCGTTTATCACGCCGTCTTGGCCGGGGCGCGAGGTGACCACGGCCTTTCCCACCTCCGTCTGGATAATGGCCCCCTTAACTATGTAGTTCCGCCTCGCGTAGTCGGGGTTTGAGGGAGAGGAAACTATTGAGAGAATCTTCGCTTTTACATGGCGCCTCTCCTTAGGTATGTAGACATTTGCATATCTGGCCTGCCTCAGCCTCACCTTGTGGTTGCCTCCTCTTACCCTCTCCACGTATCTGACATCCTCTTCCCCTAGCTTTGGAATCTGTGGAGGACCTCCGCCAAGCGCCTTCTTTTTCGTCTTTCTTACTCTCCCCTTCTTGCCTCCGCTTGGCTTTACTAAGTCTCCACCTTTGTAAAACGCCCCCAGCTTCACGCCCCCACTACTTGGTGGGGTTTATAAGTCATCAGCCTTTATCTGCCTTGCGGTAATACGGGGATATTGGGGGGAACTCTTATTAAACTAGGCTTCTTGAAAGGCAATGAAACGTATTGGAGTTGCTCTTCACTACTCACGTATGGGGAACCTCGTGGTGCGTCTCTCCGAGGTTCCCCCGCTTTATGTAAATGTGTATACCTTCACGATGAAAAAGGTGGGGGTGTTGTACGACGTAATTGGCAACGTTAAAAGCCCCTACGGGCTTGTAAAGCCCCTAGCCAAAGATGAGAGCATAATTGGACAGTCGCTGTATGTAAGACTTCAGGACCTGGAGAGGAGGAGGGGGAGATGACCCGGAGACTTATCTTCGAGGTGGAGGAGTATCGCTGCCCTGTGTGCGGCAGCGACAAAAACATAGTTATCGACTACGAGGGGGGGCAGATAATTTGTAAAAACTGTGGAACTGTCCTAAAGGAGGGAGTCGCCGACTTGGGCCCAGAATGGAGGAAGCCTGAGGCGTCTAGGGCTTATGCAGGGCCCATAGGATCCTCCATTGGCGATATTGAGCGTGGAAATGTGAAAATCACGGATAAGCTCAGGGCCATAATGCTTGGCAAATTCTCAAAGCCTATGTCGACGCCGTTGGAGCGCCTTGAATTAGATGCCAGAGAGTTTTTTGAAAGCGCCAGAGTTAGAATTGGCCTCCCTAAGGTGGTTGCAGACGAGGCTGTGGCTCTTTATAGGGAGGTGTATAAGGCGGGCTTTAGGGCTCCTAGGATCGAGGGGTACGCCGCCGTGTTGTACTTTGTTGCCAAGAGGCATGGGCTAGCTTCGGTGACTCTAAAGGCTTTGACGGAGAAATTGGGCATTGATAGGTCGGCCCTTATCTCTGCTTATATGGAACTTATGAAGGTGGCGCTAAGCCTCGGCATTAGGCCGCCTAAGGCAGATCCAAAGATCTACATACCGAGAATAGTCGCGTCGCTCGGCATAGGAGATGAGAAGTCTGCAGAGGTGCAACGCGTGGCTGTAGACATTCTGCGGTACATAATATCCTCGCCGCGTATTAGAAATGGTAGAAAGCCCCAAGTTTTAGCAGCGGCGGCCGTCTACTATGCATGCTTCATCGCCGGCGTTGAAGTGACTCAGAAAGAGCTTGCGAGAGCTGCAGACTCCACGGAGGGGCCTATTAGGGAGCTCTTGAGAGAGCTAGCCGACAAGCTCTACATAGAGCTCACCGTGTAGAAGGCTTAAAAAGGTCGGCGTAGTGCTCTTTGTGTCTTCCCAGGAATATACAGAGGAGAGTGACGTATTGACCGAAGTGGAGGTGCAGATTTTACAGGGGCTTGAGAGACTTGGCGGAAGCTACCAGCAGAGGAACTTGTGGAAGTACATTGGGATAGATAGTAAAACTGGTCTGCCCATCTTGGCGAGGCTTGAGAAGCGGGGGTTAATAGTCAGAGAGCGCGTCGGTGGGAATAAACGCGGCGTATATACGATAAGGCTGACGGAGAAGGCCTACAAACTGCTCAGCAAGCTGAGGGAGGAGGCCGTTGAGACTTTTAGAGTTGATGAAAGCTCGCTACCGGAGGAGCTTAGGCTTCTTCTATCTATACCGTGCACCTACTGTCCATACTCGGACAAATGCGGCGTAAGCTTTATCTCTCCCCAGAACTGCGAACTGTTCGCCCGGTGGTCTTACAGGCTTAGGGTATGAGCGTGAGGAGTTTTGTGGCTATTGACATAGAAAATCCCGACGTTGTGAAGAAGATTGAGGAGTTTCAGAGGGAGGTCGCCAAGCTTGGCTTAGACATCAAGTTTGTGGAAAAGGAGAACCTCCACATTACTCTGCGGTTTCTCGGCGAAATACCTCAAAGCCGCGTAAACGACGTTATTAGGGCCTTGTCTTCGTTGAGATTTACGCGTTTTTCTATGAGGTTGAGCGGAGTCGGGGTCTTCCCCGACTTGTCAAGGCCGCGGGTCTTGTGGATAGGCGTGTCGCAGGGCGCAGAGGAGCTTTCGAGGGTTGCCGCCGCCGTTAGAGCGGCCGTGGATAAGTACGCGGAGCATGTCGAGGAGAGAGATTTTACGCCGCATCTCACTGTGGGCAGGTTGAAGTCTAGTCGAAACGTGGAAAGGCTTAGGGACCTTGTCGCACGCTACAGCGGCGTAGAGTTTGGCGTTGTGGAAGTGACTAGCATTAAGCTGAAGAAGTCCGTTCTTACTCCACGTGGACCTATTTATAGCGACTTATTTACGCTAAATCTTACGTGAGCTTGGAAGAGGTACTGGAGGAGGCGTATAAGCTCGTAACGCCGACGCCCGAGGAGGAGAAAAAGGTGGCCGAAGTGGCCAGCAACGTTAAAGGTCTCGTGGCCAGGTGGGTAGAGGAGAGGGGGGTTAGGGCAGAGGTGCAAGTGCTTGGTTCCAGCGCCCGCGGCACGTGGCTACCGGGCCAGAGGGACATAGACATATTTATAGTTCTAGAGGATAGGTCTATTAAGCCGGAGGAGGTTGTGGAATCTCTTTCCAAGTTCCTAGACGTGGTCGGCGTCAGCTGGGGGCTGAGGTTTGCGCAACATCCCTACTTGACAGTGTTTATAGACGGCTACGAGGTAGATGTGGTCCCTTGCTACAAAATTAGCCCAGGCGAGAGGCCTATAACTGCTGCAGATCGGTCGCCGCTTCACCACCAGTTTCTTATGCAGAGAATGACTCAGCAACAGAGACAAGACGTTAGGCTCCTCAAGCTTTTTCTAAAGGCCATAGGGGTCTACGGGGCTGAGATAAAGGTGGAGGGCTTCTCGGGCTACTTGGCGGAGTTGTTGGTTGTGTACTATGGGAGTTTTCTTGACGTGTTAAAGGCGGCGTCTAAATGGCGCCCATACCGCACCTTTATATCTTTCCAAGAGGTTAAGACTAAGTTCAGGGCTCCCCTAGTCGTGGTCGACCCAGTGGACTCTAGTAGAAATGCCGCGGCTGCCGTGTCTTTAACCTCAATGTCTACCTTTATACTTGCGGCTAGGCGCTTCCTAAAGAGGCCGTCTACGTCGTATTTCCGTCCGACTGTTGGCAAACTTGTACAGCCTCTACACGTAGTAGAGGTGGTGTTTCCCTACCCAGCTGAGCCTCCCGACATAGTTTGGGGGAAGTACAAACGCCTAGGCCGCGCGCTGTTTAACTGGATTAGGGAATGCGGCTTCAGAGTCTACCGCTGGGGCGTTGAAAGCGACGAGAAAAGCTACGTATCTCTCGTGTATGTCCTAGAGACCGCTGTTCTACCGCCGTACGTCCTCCACAAGGGGCCTCCGGTATACGACGACGCAGTAGATAAATTTGTAGAGAAATACGTGGGCGAGGACGTGGTAGGCCCATTTGTGCAAGGTAGCAGAGTTTATGTGATCAAAAGGCGGAAATATACCCAGATAGCCGACTGTATCAGGGCCAAGTTGGGCGGTGGGGAGTACGTCGTAAAACTCGGCGAATATTCAGGCGAGCTGGTGCGTAAAAACCCGTGGATTACTTAAGCGATGTGCTTATAAAACAACAAGTAGTGAAAGACAATGGACGTATATACCGTCAAGGTCTACGACAATGCCAACAAATTCCTAGAGGATTTAGAGAGGCAGATAAGGGAGCTGGAGGAGTTGACGAAAGCCGCTGGAAGCGAGCTTGAGGGAATTAAGCCGCAACTTGAGCGGTACAAGAAGTTGCAGGAGCTTCTAAAGAAGTTTGGGGGCGGCGGCGCCGAGAGGGGGGCCCCCATAGAGGTCACAGGCCTTCAGATATACATAGACCCTAGCCCAATTGTAAAAAGCGAAATTCTTGAAGAGGCGTACAAGCAGATGGTTGACCTGCTCGGCGTCCTTAAGAAGGTGTACGAGGTCGCCCGCACAGTCATTGAGGAGGGGGAGCTGGGCTCCCTCAAAGTGGTTGTACAATTTAAGAACGGCGTCCCCGTTAAACTTGCTGTGAGCGGATAATAGCGCTGGCCTTTAGCCCACTTATAATAATAGGCGCATTCCGGGGGACGGAAAAGACTCTGGCAAGCACGTCGCACTTGGCCCTAAACAGGTGTAACGTCTGTGCGGCGTTCCACTCCACATAAGCTTCAAGGTTTGCAATGCCCTTTGCAATTGCAAATCCACGTAGCCACCTCACTGGGGATATATTCCCCGGTGTCTTCACCACGTTGTAGATGCCCAAATCTTTTTCTAGTACGTCTATCTCATATGGCTCAGACCTTACTACAAATGTGGGCTTTATGCCGTTTTTCTCCAGAGCTTCGGCAACCACGAGGTCTATCTGAGCCTCTCCCGCGTTGTCTAATACGTAGTATACAGAATCTGGAAGGGAGACATACTCCTCAATGGCAGGGAGGTCCCACACGGCTTCTTCAAGTTTCTTAGGCCTGTACCCCAACACGCTTGTGTCCACGATATTGGCTGCTGCGGCTATCCTCAAGGCCATTCTCAAATCCCACGAGGCTTGGGCGAGTCTATGTCTCACGGACTCGGCAACTCGTTTGCCTATGGCGACGAGTTTCTCCTTGTAGTCCCTATACGGATCCTCTTTTCCGACTAAATTTGCCACGACTTGGAAACTTGTTGAAAACGCAACGCTTCTACTGGGCTCTTTTAACAGAGCCGCCAACTCGTTTAGCAAGTCGGGAAGTTTCTCGGCTTTGCCGAGCCTAGTTAAGTCGCCTGTTCTTGAGTATATGAGGCAGAGTCTACAGTTGGCGTTGTCAAGCCAAGTCATTTATTACTTCTGCAACCCTCTTTAAATCATCTAGGGTTATGTCGCCCATTACCCCTATTCTAATAGACTTGTCTCTGTATTTATACATACCACCAGCGACGACGTAGCCCGCCGACCTGAGCTTTGCAATGGCCTCCTTTGGCTTGTCGCAGTAAAACGCGGTAACGGTCAAGCTACGCAGATTTGGGGGCGGTATTGCCTTCAGCTTAACGCTTGAGTACAGGTAGTCGACTCTTTCCCTATGCATTTCCGTGTATTTAACGCCCTGTTCCAGTATGTAGCTTAGCGAGACGTCTAGTGCGTATAGGACAGGAATTGGAGGTGTGTAGGGCGTCTCAAAGTGCTCTAAAGACTTTAGAAACTTCCTCAGGTCCATAGATGGGGGCACGCTAGAGGTGGCGCGGGGCTCCTTGGCGAGGTATAGGATCGAGGCCCCTGGGGGAGCGAGGAGGGCCTTGTGGGAGGCAGTTGCCACCACATCAACGCCAGCCGCCAGGGGTTCTGCCGGGAATCCTGACACGGCGTCGACGAGCAACAACGCCTCATGCGACTTGACCACGTCGGCGAGCTTTTTCATGTCCTTATACGCAATGGCTGTGCTTGTCTCGTTGTGAACTAATATAACCGCTTTTATGCTCCTGTTTTTTCTCAAAACGTCGTCGACCTCGTCGGGGGCCGGCGGGGTGTCTCTCTCCAGCTCCAGTACCGTAGCGCCTCTAGACTTGGCGCTTTCTGCGGCTCTTTTTCCAAACTCGCCGTAGATAATGGCGAGAACCTCGTCGCCGGGGTTTACATAGTTGTAAATCATCGTGTCCACCGCCAGCGTGCCGGTGCCAGGCATTACCACAGGCGTTGCTGGGTAGAGCGCGCCCAGCTTTTCTAAAACCGACTTGAAAAGCGCTTTAAATTCCTCGCCTCGGTGGAACGGCGGTTGCTTGGCCATCGCTTCAATCACAAACCTCGGCAGTTGTACCGGGCCTGGGGTTAAGTACTTCATAACACCCTTTTGACAACTTCCTCTATGTTGTCCGCAAGCTCCTCTGCCAGACGCCTCATCGCCTCAAAGGTCTCCGACCCCACATGCGGCGTAACCACCACCTTCTCGTGACTTATGAGCTGACGCAACGTCTCACTCCTCGGAGGCTCCTCTGGCAATACGTCTAGTCCAACTCCCCAAAGCCTGTCTAAGTGCTTTAGGAGGGCCTCGTGATCTATTACCTCGCCTCTGCTAGTGTTTATTATTATTGCCCCATCTTTTACCAGTGCCAATCTTTCGTCGTTTAACAGTCTGTACGTGGCCGGGGTGAGCGGGACGTGGAGCGATATTACGTCGCTTCTCCTTAAAAGCTCCTCTAAGCTCACTTGTCTGCCGCCTATTTTCTCCACCTCGTCTTTGACGTCTATAACGTCGTAGGCCAGTATATCCATGCCAAGCCCCCTCGCCGCTTGCGCCACAGCTTTCCCAATACGACCAAATCCAACCACGCCGAGCGTTTTTCCAAATAGCTCTATGCCCACATATTTGCCCTTGGGCCACTCCCCTGCCTTTACCTTTGAGCTGAGGAGGGGTATCCGCCTCGCTACTGCGAACATTAGCCCTATTGTGAGCTCCGCCACGCTTCTAGCTGGCGCGTTTGGTGCATTCACCACCGAGATTCCTCTCTTCACTGCGTATTCTACGTCAACGTTGTCTAACCCAACGCCGTACCTGGCCAGAATCTTTAGTTTCCTACCGGCGTCTATTACCTCTTTGTCTATCTTGAGCCTGCCCCTGAAGATTAAAATGTTGTAGTCTCCCACCACTTTTAACAACTCCTCTCTCGAAATGCCGGGTCTCACATCGGCCCTTATGCCCATCTTCTTTAGCCGCTCTACTATTAACGGGTCTACGGCATCAGCTATTAGAGCCGACATTGGAGGCGGAATTAGATTCCTTTAAAAACATTCCATAAAAAACGTGTGATGAAAAAACGGTCTGGCGACCCATGACCGGGAGACCGATCGCTGAATCTTTTTATATCTATCTTGTGTATACCCCATGGCTGGTTTATCAGATTCTGTGTACAACGTATTGAAGGCCCTTGCAGAACTGTACAATAAAACTGGGACGCCTGTCAAATCTAGAGACATTGCCAATGTGCTCGGCATACATGAGGGCTATGTGCGCAACATGTTGTCTATATTGAAGTCGATGGGCCTCGTTATTAGTAAGGCGGGACCCCACGGGGGTTATATACCTACGCCTAAGGCGGCTGACGTGTTGTCCCGCCAGACTTTTTCGATACCTATAGTCGCAGGGGCCAACGTCATAGGCTATGCCTTAGACGTAACCCTAATCGGCCTACTCTCCGAGAGGCCCTACGCCTCGGTCCGCGTTGTTGGGGACTTGTCGGAGTTTGTAAATAGGGAGGTTAAAATAGGCCCTCTGCCCAGCGGCGTCGTAGTAATAGGGAAACTGGCAAGGGCCGACTTGGAATCTCTCATTGAGATAACTTCAATAGTCTCGATACCTAGAACTAGCGCAAAGAACATAATGACGCCAAACCCGATAGTCGCCAAGCCCAGCGACCCCCTAGGCAACTACATTAGACTTTTTATTGAGAGGCGGTACAGAGGCATACCTGTCATAGACGAGTCCAGGAGGCCCATAGGCCTACTGACCGCGTCAAAGGTCATGGAGGCAGTGGCCTCCTGCCGCCTTGACGCCAAGGTCGGCGACTATATGATGCCTAATCCACCGACGGTACATGAGGAGGAGGATATCCACGAGGTTATTAGGCTCATGGTCACCAGCGGCATTGGAAGAGTCCTCGTAGTAGACTCCGAGGATAGGCTGGTGGGCATTATTACGCGGACTGACGTGCTTCTCAGAATTGCGTCATTGGAACAACTCGTTTAACACAATTAAACTCATGTCTTACGATTTGTCTAGTTAATAAGAACCCAGCCACATACATGCTAGCTTCACATGTCGCAGATAAGATGTCCAGCCCCTTGACTAAGTGGAAATATGTCAACACCGCTAGAAACACGTCGCCGCTACCCGTCGTGTCGTCTGTTGACACCTCTGCGCTATTTATGTGGTAGATAGAGCCGTCAAAGAGGACGTAGGCACCCTCTTCGCCAAGCGTGTACACAACACGCGGCCACCTCTCTGCAAAGTGCACAAGTTCCCTGAGGGTCAACTGGATATCGTCTATTGAGAAATGCACCAGATCTGCGCGTGGGAGGGGGCTCTGCGAGCGTAGATACCCTTGTAAATCGGCCACAACTATGCGCGCATCGACTTCGGCGCTTTTCAGCTCATCGTAGACTGGGGATAGAATTACAATGTCGCCCGCCACTCTTCCGATGCCTCTAGAGGGCTTTTTCAACAGTTTCACAGACCTAGGCCTCGTTCTGTAGTCTAGCTCAAAGGTCGTCGTAAAGTCGGATTCAAATAGGCGCGGCCTTACCCCCATCTCTGCGAATATTCTCCCTAGCTTTTCAACGTCGTCAGGCGAGGCGACGCCCATCACCTCCACCTCTGCTCCTAGGGCTCTGAGCGCAAGCGCCGCGTAGTATATGGGGCCGCCGTAGCGTTTGTAGACACCCGTGGCAGTGTATATTATGTCCAGCGTTGGATTTCCCACCACTACCAATTTCACGCTTGGCGGCAACAGATATATATTATAAAGATGTCCACCACCCGTGCCGCCTCTGTTAGAGCTAAGAAATGTCAAAATGTACTACGGGGTGACAAATGGCGTTGTAAAAGCCGTTGACGGGGTGTCGTTTGTTTTAAACAAGGGGGAGGCCATGGCGTTGGTTGGAGAGAGCGGCAGTGGAAAAAGCTCCTTGGCGTTTACAATAATCCGGCTGTTGCCTCGCAACGTCGCAGAATTCAGCGGAGAAATCTTGTTACACGACGAGGAGTTGGGCACAGTGGACTTGGCAAAAATGAGCGAGGAAGAGCTCAGGAGGAAGATTAGGTGGAAGAAGATCTCCATGGTTTTTCAAGCCTCTATGAACGCCCTAAATCCCATACTAAAGGTGCAGGATCAAATGGTGGAGCCGTTGGTTCTCCACCTGGGTCTTTCTAAGCAGGAGGCCATCAAAATTGCCGAAGAGGCGTTGCTTTCCGTAGGTTTAGCCAAAGACGTGCTCACGAGATACCCCTTTGAGCTGTCGGGGGGCATGAAGCAGAGAGTTGTTATTGCCATGGCTATTATGATGAAGCCGAAGTTAGTTATACTAGACGAGCCAACCTCGGCGCTCGACGTGATAACCCAGGCCAATATTATGAACCTCTTAAAGGAGTTGAAGGCGAAGTTCGACTTGTCGTATATACTTATTACACACGACATAGCTCTAGCCTCTGAAATAGCTGACAAAATTGGGGTCATGTACGCTGGTAAAATCGTCGAAATAGCTCCTTCCGACATATTTTTCAGAAAGCCTAAACACCCATATTCGCAGAAGTTGTTGGCTGCCGTGCCCAGTCTAAGAGAAGAGAAGGCGATAGAATACATCCCAGGCGATGTGCCCAGCTTAATCAACCCGCCGCCTGGATGTAGATTCCACCCACGTTGCCCATACGCGATAAAGGGCAAGTGCGAAAGAGAAGAGCCGCCAAGGAGGCAAGTGGAGGGTAGCGAAGTGGCTTGTTGGCTGTATTGATATGCCGTTGCTAGAGGTCCACGACCTTAGGACGTGGTTCCCCGTTGGAAGAGGGCTCTTTAAGCCTGTGAAATACGTAAAGGCTGTAGACGGCGTTAGTTTTACGCTGGACGCTGGAGAGGTTCTCGCAGTTATTGGCGAGTCTGGCTCTGGAAAAACGACGCTGGGAAGAACTGTGCTTAGGCTGATAAGGCCGACTGCCGGGAAGATAGTTTTCGATGGAAAAGACATCACCTACGCGCCCGACGCCTCTCTCAAGTGGTACCGATTCTCTACCGCCATGATATTCCAAGACCCCTTCAGCTCGCTTAACCCATATCACACTGTACAATACATACTGGAGGAGCCTCTAATTCTGCGGAAGGTGCCGCCCCAGAAGAGGCGGGAGCTCGTGGTAAAGGCGCTTGAAGAGGTTAAGTTGGTGCCGCCTGAAGATTTTCTAAAGAAGTATCCGCATATGTTAAGTGGAGGTCAAAGGCAACGGGTGGGAATTGCAAGGGCGTTGATTACTAGGCCGAGGTTCATTGTGGCAGACGAGCCCGTGTCTATGCTAGACGTCTCTATCAGAGCTGAGATACTTTCCCTAATACGGTCTCTTCAGTCGAAGTACAACATAGCCATGATGTACATCACCCACGACATAGCCACGGCCAAGTACTTGGCGGATAAACTACTAGTAATGTACGCAGGTAAGGCGGTGGAATACGGGCCGTTTAGAGATGTGATAAAGGAGCCTCTTCACCCCTACACTCAGGCCCTCATAGAGGCGTTGCCAGATCCAGATCCCACGAACAGGCTTAAAATACGTAAAGTCCCGCCGGGAGAGCCGCCAAGTCTAGTCAATCCGCCGACTGGGTGTAGATTCCACCCACGTTGCCCATATATGATAAAGGGCGAGTGCGACAAAGAAGAGCCGCCCCTAGTGGAAGTAAAGAGGGGCCACTACGTGGCCTGCTGGCTTCATATAAAGCGTTAACATTTAATACGTGGCTTAGCAAATCCATCTATGAAAATTGAGCGAAGCGGCCAGCCGGTAACCGCCTTGCTAAGGCTTTTAGAAGAGGACTTAAAACGCGACGACGTAATTTACGTCGAGCGCGTCCCAGCTCCAAGAGCGGGGGAGCGCTACAGGGAGGTAGTCTCCAAGTTCTTCACGGAGTTTGGAGTTGCCACAGTGTACATAAGGGTAAGAACGGCAACGTTTGAGCGTAGATATGTGATATCTGCGAAATTTGACTGGGTGTCTGGCGGAATCGTGGAAGGGTGGGTCGTGGAAGGCAACGTGGTCAAGATTTACGAGCCTATAGCCGTGAGCGCCCCAGATATTGAGAAGGCACTTGACTACTACGGCGACATTTTCTGGAAGACAGAGGAGAAGCTCCTCTCGAAAAAGATGGCGCAGACCTACGTCGAAGAACAACAGCCGCCAGCGGATTAGCTTATTTTTACTACTGGCGCTTCTGTCCCAATCACCATTATGTAGTCTAAGATCGTTCTTCTTACCTCCTCGCCTTTTCTAAGAGCCACAACGGATTGACGTCTTTTAAGCGTCCACACCACTTCAAAAAACTGGCCCACAAATCCTATGTTGCCACCGTGCGTTACTACGGCGAGCTGGCCCAGCCTCAGCGGCAAATGAGTCTTAATCGCCTTGTTTTCCAAATCGTACACCACAGTGTCAAAGGTCTTTATCTGGCGGCCTACGTCAGGCGGTAGTATCAAGTTGCGGCCGTCGTGAAAGTGTAGCTGAATTCTGCCGCCGCTTACGGCGGTTTTACCTTCTACACGTAGCGGTTTTAGAGCCGCCTCGCTAGACGGTATGGGTTTCAAGTCGTAGTACTTGGCCTCGTCTGGCACCACTCTATAAATCTCGCCAGTTGGCACTATTTCAACTACGTCCATGAGCCCTATGGGGAATTTATAGTCTTTTCTTACGACCCCGTCTACCTTTATGTACCCCCTCGAAATTATGTACCTCGCCTCGCGTAGCGTTTTTGCATATCGCAGTACATCCCTTACTACAACTGCCAACGGAAGAGAGTATTCCAAACTATGTGGCCCCGTTGATGGCCTTACGGCCCAGACTCCACCGGCTTTTCTGGGTATTGGCCACCAATATGGCGCCAGCGACTTTCTAAGATGAACCATGCTGGCCCCTCTTCCTCCTCTCTATAAGTTTTTGCCTTGCTTTGTCCGACAGATCTACGTCTACGATCATTACCTTGGATGGGTGTATTGGATAGTAGACCGTCTGCCCCCTGCTATTGGTCCTAGTGGCGCCTTCCACGAAGATTCTCACCCTCTTCAAATCCACTTTGACAACTTTGCCTGTCACGCCCTTGAAATCTCCCCGCATTATTAACACGGTATCTCCCCGTCTTACTGGCAACCTTTTCACGCCCAGCTTCTTCTGAAGCTCAGGCGATAGTTTTGCGTTTAACAGTTTTCGCCTAAGGTGGAGCGGCGCGGCGTATAGACTCAGCCTTTGTTTGCGCGGTTGTGCCGACGCAGTAAACGGCATAGCCGACACGGTGCGTACTATATATAAAGTTTATCACGTCGTTTTCTTAGCCGACTTACGCAACGCTTGGTTTAACTCATCCAAGTGTCTTATTATCCTCTCATGGATCTCTATTATCCTCTTTATCGCCTTGTCGATCTCTTCCACAGGCGCCCCTACTAGTTCTAAAAAATATTTTACCCCTTGCCTCCACCACGTCGTGATTTTGCGACTCCTTGGCGGCGCTGGCGAAGTGGGCAGGCTTGCTGTACTCATAAGGACGGCCTACAATGGCATACTGTTAGACTACGGCGTAAATTTTGACGCAGAAGGAAGGCCTGTTTTCCCACTTCACGTACGTCCCCGCGATTTAACGGCGGTTTTTTTAAGCCACGCACACCTAGACCACAGTGGGGGTGTGCCAACGCTTTACGTGACGACAAAGACGCCGCTTTATGCCACGCCTTTGACTATGGAACTTTCAGACCTCATGTATGCAGACGCGATAAAGCTCTCCGGCTACTACCTCCCATACACCCAAGAAGAGGTGAGAGAGGTCATGTCTAGCGCCTTTCCTCTCACATATGGCGAGCCGGTGGAAATCGGCAGAGACGCCGTGTTGACGACGTATAACGCAGGCCACGTGCCGGGAAGCGCGATAGGCGTTATAGAGGTCGAGGGGGCGACGGTGGTATTCACCGGCGATTTTAACTTGTCTGATACAAATCTGCTGAGGGGGGCCGACCTGTACAATATACCAAAGAACCCAGACGTGGTAGTTATGGAGGCCACATACGCCTCCTCGACGCATCCGCCTAGAGACAAGATGGAGACGGAGTTCGTAAATGCGGTGAGGGAGGTTGTGGAGGGCGGCGGCACAGTGCTGATACCCTCCTTCGCCCTTGGAAGAGCCCAAGAAATACTGTTGACATTAGTAAAAAATAAGCTTGATAGTTACCCAATATACATAGATGGGCTCGCGCGCCAGATTAACCAGATAATTGGCAGATATCTGCACTTGGTCAGAGATCCGACACTTTACAAGAAGGCGCTTGAGGTAGCTATAGAGGTGCCAAACGCCTATGTGAGAAAAGGCGCGGCAGAGGAGCCCTCGATAATCATAGCGCCAGCTGGCATGCTAAAGGGGGGAGCCGCCTTGTTTTACTTCAAGCGGCTTGCCGCCAACAAGAAAAACGGAATCTTTCTGCCATCGTTTCAAGCCCCGAATACGCCTGGGTTCGAAATCTTGAGCAAAGGGTATGCCGTGGTAGAAGGCGCCACCATAAAGGTCGAGGCGAGAATTGAGTGGTTTGACTTCAGCGCTCACGCCGGTAGAGACGAGCTAAGAGCCTTCATAAAACACTTCCACGAAGATACAAACATCCTGCTTGTTCACACAGACCCTGCGGCATCGTCACCATTCGTTAAACAGCTAATCGAAGAGGGCCGCAGAGTATACCTCCCCACAACCGTCGGCGAGGAGCTATACCTGGATTTAAAGAAGTAGAAATACATGAAAGTCCTAGTGAAGAAGGTGGACGAGACAGGAGTCGTAGAGTTCGTAGAAGTGCCGCTCAAGTACCTGGCAAAAAAGAGGAAGTTAGACGATATAATAATACTATTGGACGGCGACGTTGAGTGGCTAAGCTAAGGCATGTGCGACCTCTATTGGCAACTCTATGACAGAGGAATTCCCGTGCTGAGTGGGCCTTCTACATACGCCAAATTGTTGGGATGCCCCACCACTTGTGACTGCGATGTGGTGATACACGTAAATGACTTAGAGAGAGTTGGCGCCGGAGACTGTGTGTGGGTTATTGACGATCCTAGCTTTGTACATCGATATGTGTGGATAAGAGGACTTCCGCATATAGACATACGTGAAATCGGCAAAATTAGAGGGGGGAATTTGGATGTGGTAAATTGTATAATGGATAAGCTTAGAAGTGCAATTCGTGTACGATGAGCCGTCTCCCGTCGCTTGCCGGTAGAATTACCGTTATTTTATAGGCGTCGCCGAAATATATGCCTGCTAAGTCTTCGCCTATGTGGAATTCCCCGTCTAATGAGTGTAAGACACATTTTTCACAGTTTAGTTTTACGAACTCTATTATGTCTTTAAGCGATTTTACTAAGTACTTTGGTTCACCCTTTATCGAGAGCGTTATAGTGCCGTGGTTGCTATGTAAATGTGGATGCACATGCGCGTTATAGGTATGTGCCAAGTGGTCTATGAGACCAGACACCTCCTTGGTAAACTCGTTTTCTACAAAATGGTGGTGATGGTAATGTCCCTCTTCCTCCTCCTCTTCCTCCTCTCCCTCGTCAGCTGAAGATACTAGGGTTAGGCTTATCACAATCTCTAGCTGTTCTCCGCCAGCTATTCTCTGTAGCTCTGTTTCAAGTTTTTTCCACTCCTCTACCCCAAGTTTTATTTTCCCCAGCACATGCGGGCAGCCGCGGCAATTTAAAAAGTTAAACTAAACGCCTCGTGTGAAAAAGTGTATTGTGGCCAGCGGGGTGCTAATTAGAGACGGGAAAGTTCTGTTAGTGAAACACCCAAAGCTTGGCGTATACATATACCCAGGCGGACATGTGGAAGAGGGCGAAACCCCCATAGAGGCCGTTGAAAGAGAATTTCGCGAGGAGACGGGGCTTGCTGTGGAAGTGATGGGAGTGCGGCGTGGGATACACGACGAAAATGTGATAGAGAGGCCGTTGCCCATAGTAATCCTTGAGGAGACCGTTAAATATCCCAACGAGGTACATATACACTTCGACCTTGTGTATCTGGTTAGGGAGGTAGGCGGCTCCTTAGTAAACGGGGTGTGGGTAGACTTAGCAGAGGTGGAGAAGATAAGTACCTACCCCAATGTTCGACAAGTTATAAAGCTTGCCGCGTCTGTAATAAACCTATATAGATCGGGAAACGTTTAAATATACAGACTTTTCACTTGGGCAATGTCGGGGGTATCGGGGCTCGCGAAAGGCCTGACAGAGTTGTAGACAAGATCGTAGACACACTAAGGGGGCTCGGCGTTAAACACGTGCTGGGCATCACAGGGGGTTCAATTATGGCACTATTTGACGCACTCTATTTCACAGACGACATCGAGGTCGTAATGTTTCGACATGAACAAGGCGCCGTGCACGCCGCCGAGGGCTACGCCCGCGTGGCTAAAAGGCCGGCCGTCGTTGCGGCAACTAGCGGGCCGGGGGCCACGAATCTAGTCACTGGTATAGCAGATGCATATATGGACTCGGTGCCAGTTGTTGCTATAACGGGCCAAGTGCCCACATGGGTCTTCGGGCGTGACGGATTTCAGGAAACAGACATCTTAGGCGTCGTTACACCAATAACAAAGTGGGTATACCAGGTGAAAAAGCCCGAAGAAGCCACGGCCGCGGTCAAACTGGCCTATGAGATCTCCACGGTAGGCAGGCCAGGGCCCACTCTCGTGGATATACCGCGCGACCTACAACTAGCAAAAGCCAGCGGCGAGGGCAGGATATTGGTCAATGTCGCGAAGTTCAAGCCTCCCAAGCCCTCTGAGTCTGAGATAGCGCTTGCCACAAAGATAATCTTAGAGGCTGAGCGGCCCGTTGTCTTGGTCGGCGGCGGCGTCCTCTGGTCGGGGGCAACAAAAGAGGCGTTGGAACTTGCAGAGAGGCTAAGCGCACCTATAGTGTCCACGCTGCCGGGCAAGGCGGCGATACCACACAACCACCCCCTCTACATGGGCCCCGCTGGGATGCACGGCAGAGCTGAGGCAGATGCCGCATTGGCAAACGCCGACGTAATCATCGCAGTAGGCACAAGGTTTAGCGATAGGACATGGGGGCGGTTTAAGGAGCTACAAGAAATGGTAAAGTCAGGCGACGTGAAGTTAATACACATAGACGTCGACAAAAGCGAGATAGGGAAGAACGTGAAGCCGACTCTGGGAATTGTGGCAGACGCCAGAGAGGCCTTAAAAGAGATACTACGGCTACTGCCTAAGGCGGCTATGAGAAACGGCAAGTTCCTAGAGTGGCTGTACACAATTAGGAGGAGGTATGAGGAGGCCATGGAGAAGTGGGCCTCCGAGTTCAAGTTCTTCGCCCCTTGGAAGGTGTTGAAAACTGTGAGGAGGGCGACGCCCCCCAACACGATAACTGTGACCGGCGTGGGGAGCCACCAGATGTGGGCTGAGATTTGGTGGGATGTCTACGAGCCCGGGACCTTTATCACGTCGGCTGGGCTAGGCACTATGGGCTTCGGAATTCCTGCGTCACTGGGGGCAAAACTGGCCGACAGAACTAGGCCCGTGGTGTGCATCGACGGAGACGGCTCTTTCCAGATGACGTTCAACAACCTAGCCCTAGTGAGAGAATACGATCTCCCATTTGTTGAAATAATATTTAATAACGCATCTCTGCAACTGGTAAAACAATGGCAAGTTTACCTATATGGCAATAGACAAGTTGCGACAAGGTTCGCTAGAAACCCCGACTTCATAAAAATAGCGGAAGCGTACAACATTGAGGGTATTAGGCCCTCCTCATATGAAGAGTTGGAAAAAGCCGTGTCATGGGCCGTTAGAAACAACGAACCGCTCGTTATAGACGTGACAATCGACGAAGACAAGGATATTGTACTGCCGTGGGTTAAGCCAGGCGACTGGCTCACTCAAGCAATTCTGCCAAAGGGCATGGAAGACGTTGTGCTAACATATGAACACAATTAAGCTAAAGATATCCCAATCAATGGACAGCGTCGGAAGAGTCATCAGCATAGTTAGAAGGGCCAAGGTCAGCGTAAAGAGACTAGAGCTAGTCTCCACAGACTCCCTATACGAAGTTGAGATGTATGTAGAAGGCGCCGCAGACGAGGTGCAGTGGCTGGTTGCAAAGTTGGACAAGTTGCCAGAGGTGCTAGAGATCAAAACGGCGCCCATAATTACGGCAACGGCGATAGTCAGTAGGTAACAATTTAAAAACTATAGTAAGAGAGCCACCATGGCGAAGATATATAGAGACGGCGATGCATCTCTAGACTGGCTAAAGGGGAAAACCATCGCAGTAATCGGCTACGGAATTCAAGGCAGGGCACAGGCGTTAAACCTGAGAGATAGCGGCCTTGACGTAATCATAGGTGCGAGAAGGGGAGGCAACTCCTGGGAGGCCGCAAGGAGGGACGGCTTTCAGGTATACGAAGTGGGAGAGGCCGTAGCCAAGGCCGACGTAGTAATGATGCTCATACCCGACATGGAGCAACCGCGCGTCTGGCGTGAACAAGTGGCACCCAATTTGCGCAAGGGCGCCGTAGTCGACTTCGCCCACGGCTTTAACATTCACTACAAGCTCATCACGCCGCCGCCGTATGTAGACGTCGTAATGGTGGCGCCAAAGGGCCCGGGAAAGGCCGTGAGAGAGGAGTTCCTAGCCGGAAGGGGGGTGCCGGCGCTAGTCGCCGTCTACCAAGACTACAGCGGCGCGGCGTTGAAGTATGCGCTGGCAATCGCCAAGGGCATAGGGGCCACGCGGGCCGGAGTAATTGAGACCACGTTTGCAGAGGAGACTGAGACAGACCTAATAGGCGAACAAGTGGTGCTAGTAGGCGGCCTAATGGAGTTGATAAAGAAGGGGTTTGAGGTACTAGTTGAGATGGGGTATCAGCCAGAGGTGGCCTATTTCGAAGTGTTGAACGAGGCTAAGCTAATCATGGATCTCATATGGCAGAGGGGCATCTACGGCATGTTAAACGGAGTCTCTGATACTGCAAAATATGGCGGTCTAACTGTGGGGCCCAGGGTCATCGACGACGAGGTAAAGGAGAAGATGAGGAGAGCCGCGGCGAGAGTTAAAAGCGGAGAGTTTGCCAAAGAGTGGGTCGAGGAGTACCAGCGAGGCGCCCCCCGCCTACGCGAGTTAATGGAAAAAGCGAAAAACCACCCCATTGAAGCCGTTGGTGCAGAAATGCGGAAGTTGCTGTTTGGGCCATGAAGATATACGCCCAATACGTCTGGCTAGACGGCCGCATTACGAAATGGGAAGAGGCAAAAGTCCACGTTTTAACCCACGCGCTACACTACGGCACGTCCATCTTCGAAGGCATTAGGGCGTATTGGAACGGCGAAAACCTCTACGTGTTTAGACTCGACGACCACGTGGCGAGGATGTTCTACTCGGCGAAAATCCTTGGGATAAAGATGCCATACAGCCAGGGCGAGGTACGAAACGCGGTGCTGGAGGTGTTGCGCGCAAATAGCTTTAAGGAGGACGTATACATTAGGCCGATAGCGTACGTCTCTACGCCGACCGTCACCCTGGATGTCAGAAGCCTAGATGTTTCAGTAGCCGTTGTGGCGTTCCCGTTTGGAAAATACCTACCTCCCGACGGAATTAGGGCCGCCATTGTCACATGGCGAAGAGTACATAATACCATGTTGCCAGTCATGGCAAAGATAGGCGGGATATACGTAAACTCTGTGCTAGCTCTAGTAGAGGCTAGAAGCCGCGGATACGACGAAGCGTTGCTTTTAGACGCCAATGGCTACGTGGTAGAGGGGTCTGGGGAAAACGTGTTCGTGGTGAGAAGGGGAAAGATGTATACGCCACCTGTTCACTCCTCAATACTCGAGGGCATAACCAGGGACACCATTATTACGCTTGCAGACGATCTAAAAATCCCCGTGGCGGAAAAGCCCGTGACTAGAGAGGAGGTGTACACTGCCGACGAGGTATTCTTGGTGGGGACTGCGGCAGAGGTTACGCCAGTAGTCGAGGTAGACGGCAGAGCCATAGGCGACGGAAGGCCAGGCCCTATAACCACTAGGCTTAGAGAGCTGTACGCAAGAGTGGTAAGAGGTGGGGTTGAAAAATACCTACACTGGCTTACTCCCACCTATTAGTCTATTATAACTGTCGAGCCGCCGTATTTTGCCTCCTTCAGAAGCTTCTTTCTACGTGCCAGTTTAACCGCCGCCTCTACAGCGCGTCTGGCATATTCCTCAACTCTCTCCAAAGCCTGCATCCTATTGGCTCCATGGCCTATAATGCCGAGGGTTATGGGCTTCCCGCTCTCCACAGCCAAGTCCAGTATCTTTCTAGCTGCTTGTTGGGCCACTATTTCGTCGTGTTTTGTAGCCCCCTGTATCACGGCGCCTAGCGTCACTACGGCGTCTACATCCTCCTTCAGCGCCAGCTCTTTGAGGACCATTGGAATGTCAAATACGCCGGGCACCTTAACTACATAGGTAACTTCGGCGCCTAAAAATTTGGCGTGCTCCAACGCCTTTTGCAACATGAGGTGTGTAATGTCGTAGTTGAACTCCGCTACCACTAACGCCAGCTTTACCATTGAGGCTGTGGGTAGTGGCAGGTATAAAAATTGATTTGCGAAGTTAAATATTTAAATACTGGACTTTATCTTAGTACATGCCGTCCGGGATTAAGACCAAGATATATGAGTATCTAGCCCAGAATAAAGGTAAAGAGTTTACAGCGGAAGAAATTGCAAAAGCCATAGGAGCAGACAAGGTAGCCATTGTAAAAGCGCAGTTAACTAGGCTAATAAGAGAGGGGAAAGTGGAAAAAACGGCCGAGGGCAAGTATAGGGCTAAGTGAGCATATAAACACACCTATTTTTTATCCCCGTGTACTCATTGCCGCCAGAGGTTTTAGCCGCATTGGAGCGTGTTAAAGCCAGGCTCAACAAAGTGGGCGAAGAGCTTGAGCCAATATCCCTCAGAAAAGCCGTGCGGCATTACATAGAGACGCCTGGCAAACTGCTGAGGCCTCTCCTCTTGTTGACTTTTACTTATAGCATTGATAGGCGCTCTATAATGGATCCAAGGATTTTAGAGGCCGCCGCCATAGTGGAACTTCTACACGTCGTCTCGCTTCTGCAAGACGACGTCATGGATCAACACGACCAGCGAAGAGGCATAAAGACGCCCCGCGCAATGTATGGCGACGGTAGGGCTATTGTCGCCAGTGATTGGCTAATCGCGGAATCCATTAAAATGGCGGTGAACCTGGGAGCCGATGTCGTGACATATCTAGCAGACGTGGCGCAGAGGCTCTCTGTGGGCCAAGCGCTAGACTTAGAGGGAGAACGTGACAAGGCTGCAGAATTCAAAACGGCGCCGCTTATTGAGGCGGCGCTAGTAATGCCGCTTGTGATCCTGGGACGCCGCGAGTTAATAGAAACTGCGAAAAAACTTGGAACTAAGCTAGGCATACTCTACCAATACTCAGATGATTATAGCGATGAAAATGTAGAAAGACTTGAGACAAAAAGTATAGCAAATGAAATAGGTAAGTATTTGCTAAAAATCAAAGAACATGTGGGAGACGCCATCGCTCCCTTTGAAAGACTTATTAAGTACCTAATAGGCAAAGCGCTGGAAGGCACACTAACTGTTTCACGTACAATCTAATGATGAGGCTAGACTAAGCCGAATAATGACGTGGCGTGAAAGGGCTGAGAAATTACTCATTGGGATTAGTGGAATGCCCGGCGTGGGAAAAACGACGCTAGTACTAAGAGTGTTAGAACTGGCGCGGAGTAAATATCGCTGTTGCGGCTTTGTGACGGTAGAAGTAAGAGAACGGGGCGTACGAATAGGATTTGACACAATCGACGTGGTAAGCGGCGCAAGAGCCCCCCTAGCTAGAGTGGGCACCGGAAGTCCCTCAGTGGGGAAGTACGTGGTAAACCTCGCCAGTTGTGAAGTTATAAGCCGCGCATTACGGCAAGAGGGCTGCGAAGTGGCCTTCATAGACGAGATAGGGGCCATGGAGTTCAAGTGCCCAACTTTTTACACGGACCTCCGCGTAGCAGTGGACAGAATTCCAAGGATAATAGCCACAGTACATAGGAACTATATACATACAGCGGAGAAGTTAGGCTTCGAGATTATTTGGCTTACACGGGAAAACTGGAACTCGACGCTAAGCACAGTGCTCAAAGCTCTTTCTCTATCTACCTAGTAGAATTTTTACAAGTACCTCTGGCGGGTCTCTAACTGCAGATATGTAGTATATCTCACCTACGCCTAAGGCCTTAGCAACGTCGTCAGCCTCTATAAAAACGCCTATTTCCTCGGCCAAATCCTTCTTGTTGCCGACTATGGCGACTTCTTTCGCAACGTGGGAGTTCAACTCTATAAAGATACTGTGGATCTCAGATATTGAATATAGTGTTTCTTGATTTGTTACATCGTATAAATATATAAGTCTATCTATAATGGACACTTTAAATGATGCAAACTTCATGGCCACCTCATAGGCACGTTGACCTGGAACATCCACGAGATCGAGCTCCAAGTCCCCTATATACAGCCTGTAGTAGCTAGGCCTAAGAGTCATCACAGGCCTCTCAGATAGGCCGATTACTCTGTAGGCAAGTGTAGTCTTACCAACGCCACCAACGCCGAGCAAAACAACTACTCTTCTACGCACGATGAATCTAAAGACGCAAGTTTTAAACATGATAGGGCACAACCGGTCCCTCCTTTCAGCTCTCACAGAGAGTATTCTAAAAAACTACAGAGCAATATAGAATATACAGAAATAGGAAAACTAGATGAATTATAAAAAGAATATAAAGCGAACATCTTACACAAATTTCATATGAATAGCCTAATAACAATATCCAGTAGTTAAATTAAACAAAAGCTTTATAAACCGGTGAGAACTGTTGTCACATGTCGAAGAAGCAAAAGCTGAAGTTCTACGATATTAAGGCTAAGCAGGCGTTTGAGACGGATCAGTATGAGGTGGTGGAGAAGCAGACTGCTCGTGGGCCAATGCTGTTCGCTGTGGCCAAGTCCCCATACACCGGCATCAAAGTATACCGCCTACTAGGCAAGAAAAAGTAAAAACCCCAAAACCCACCTTTTTTACCATCTCAATAACGCAACTATATTTCCCATCGCTCTTATCGCGGCGCCAACCTCAGTATCCTCCCTAACTATATACACCTTGCCGCCTGTGTTATAAACCTGCGACAGTATTTCCCACGCCTCATCCGGCTTCTCCTTCATATATGTGTCCAATATGAGGACCGTCTCAGCTCGGCCAATTGAAACAGCCTCTTTCACCTCCTCTACGCCAAGCGCAACTAAGTCTCTTTGGCTAGCCAAAATCCTCTGCAACCTGCTATAGGCTTCGAGACCCAGCTCTTCTTTGAGTTTGTCATATAAGCCGCTCCTAAGAAACTCGTAAACGCCTGCTAATCCGCCAGAACTTTGGACAACCCTCTCGCCCCGAATATATCTGCCCGCTTGATCCACCACCATGCCGGGGCCCGCCAGTACAACTCTGTCAATCTTCCGCAGACGTTTCACCTCTTCTACTAGTGTATTTACAGACTTAAAGAAGTCCTCAAGGAGGCTCTCCCCCCTTTTCCCCCTATTCACCTGGTTAGGCACTGTATACATAATCTCGGCGCCTAGCGCCGAGATGTACGCTAAAGCTGCTTCTTCGTCGTCTATAGACACTAGGAGAATTCTTGGAAGTGCCACGTTTGCCATATCTAGTATCCTTTTGACAACTTCAACGGAGCCCCGTCTCTTTTCTACTACGACCTCTCTACCGGGGACAATCTCAAAGGTGTGGCGTCTACCTTTAACGCCTTCTACCTCCTCTTGAACCTCCACCACGGTGCCCCTCACTCTCAAGCTACTCCGAAACTTGTGATACTCTATCTTTTCAACACTTATCCCTAGATACATTTTCACTCTCTCTCCCTCTTTTGCGCCCTCCGGCTTGTACTCTCTGACGGTCCACCCTCTGACTATATCGCCTCTGTCTATAAGCAGGTAGATGAAGTATAAGTCTTCTTCTCTCTCTGGCACAATTCGCACGACTCTACGCTTCTCGTCTAGCTCAAACTTCACGTATCCAAGGGGGGCGGCACCGGTATTTATAACTGGAAGCGGCTTACTACACAGTGATGAGCTCGACCAAAGAGGACGTGTGACTGCGCGGCAGCTGTCTGAGACAAAAAGTTTATAAACATCGTTGTTTCGCCTATCTATGAAACCAGATTCGTCACTAATCGAGGAATTGACGAGGTTGGTGGACAAGTTCTATGAACATGGGTACATAGAGGTGGCCCGGGCGTTAGAACAGGCAAGACTAATAGCGCTAATGAAAGAGAGAGAAAGACTTATACCGCCAGCTACAGACTAACACTTCTCAAGAAAGTCAAATAATTTTAGGAGATCTCGCCTATACCAATCCACTGGAATTGCTATAAGTGCGCCCATGTAGTGCCCGTAAGCCACTATTGACCTCGGGGGAGCCAACTTGATAAACGCCAAGGAAAGCATGTCCTCCTCCCCCCTTACCTTTACGACCACGCCGCCCTCCACAGCCTTCTCCACAGCTGACCACGCCTCGTCAGTGATGTACCCAGGCGGATTCACTACCTCCACCACGCTTCTAAAAGCCGAGAAACGCTCTACACGTATCCCTCTCCTCGTCTTCTCATCCACAGCGGCCGACGTGGGTATTAGGCCATATTCAAGGAAGTTTCTCGTGACGACGTCCCCCACCGTGTAGATGTACTTAAAACCGCCATCTGCAACTAGGTTGCGGACTATTTCGACGGACTTGGGAGGATCCCTCCATATGGCTATTGGGTAAGGGAACGCGAATAAATCACGCCTCTTGGCCAAACGGTAGCACGTCATAGGACAATTTTTCCACAGGGAGATGGCAACACTAGGGTGACACCGGGGGGTACTATGGGCTGCTCAATGTAGAAGTGTATGGGCATCAACATTTTTACGCCCGCCCTTAGAGCTATCTCAACAGCGTCGGCGGTGGTACTGTGGCCAACCCTCCGCGCCTCCTCCTGGCCGGGGTTGCCGGACACCTCGTGGGCCAATAAGTCGCACCCCTTTGACAACTCGACGACTGTGTCTACTGGCGCAGTGTCTGAGCTATACACAAGGCACTTGCCCCCATGCTCCACTCTCACAGCTAACGTGTGCACTGGATGCTCCGTGGGCGCAAAAGACATGACGGTGTCGCCTATTCTAACTTTGTCATGCGCCTCTATCAGCTCCGCGTGGGGTAACGCGTTTTCGATGCCCGTTATTACCGCCAAATTCTTCACAGCGTCTAGCACCTCGGCGCTTCCCACGATTTTAACCTTGCGCCCCAGCCTACGCGCCATAAGCAGAAATGTTGGTACTCCCAGTATGTGGTCCCCGTGTCGATGGCTTATGTATATGACGTCGGGGAAGGGCAAGCCGCATTGCGCAAGTCTTGCGTATGCCCCCTCTCCAGCGTCTAAAAGCAGATTGATATCCGTCTTGACGTAGAGCGAGGTGTACCCTATGTTGGGGTTAGATATCCAGCCGCCGTAGCCCAATATGTATATCTCCACAGCTCGACGGCCATCTACTTTTTAAAAGGTTGCCCCCACGCGGCTATGCTTTCAGACCTCTTGAAGAGGGGCGAGCTCGCGGTGTCTATATACGGGCTAGGCTACGTGGGCATGGCCTTGGCCGCGGCATGGTCGTACGCAGGGGCAAGAGTGATAGGCGTAGACGTAGACCCAGCTAAAGTGGAGCGAGTAAACGCGGGGGCGATAGAGTACCCGGAGCGAGATGTGGTAGACGTTCTTAAGCAGGCTTGGAGGGAGGGGAGGCTAACTGCCACAGACGACGGCGTAGTTGCGTCAATAAAAAGCCACGTAAAAATCGTGGCCGTGCCTGTGCACTTGCGGAAGTCCCCCTCTTCTGTCGACGTGGACTTCTCGTCGCTGCTCTCTGCGGTTAGAGCAATTGGCAATGGCCTAAAGAGGGGGGACTTGGTGATAGTGGAGTCAAGCGTGCCTCCGGGCACCACGGAGGAGGTAGTTAAGCCAACGCTGGAAAACGCCTCAGGCCTGGCGGCCGAGGAAGACTTCTACCTGGCCTACAGCCCTGAGCGCATAATGGTGGGGCACGCATTTAAGGACATTGTGGAGAATTACCCAAAGGTCGTGGCCGGCGTGGGGCCGAAGAGCACCGAGGAGGCGGCCGAGCTCTACCGCCTAATCGCCAAGAGGGGCGTGATAACTCTGCGATCGCCTAAGGAGGCCGAGTTTGAGAAATTGCTCGAGGGCGTGTACCGCGATGTCAACATAGCGCTCGCAAACGAAATGGCAAAGCTGGCCAACGCCCTCGGCATTTCATTCAAAGAGGCGCGCGAGGCGGCCAACAGCCAGCCGTACAGCCACGTGCACAAGCCGGGGGCTGGGGTAGGGGGCAACTGCATACCGGTCTACCCCTACTTCCTGCTATGGACAGCGGCAAAATTCGGAGTGGAACTCCCCTTGACGGCCACCGCTAGGCGCATCAACGAAAGCCAGCCCAGCGAGGTGGCCTACGCGGCGCTACGCGCAATGCTGAAACACGGCATAAACCCGACAACTGCGAAAATAGCTATTCTGGGCCTCGCCTTTAGGGGAGATGTAGACGACACGCGGGAAAGCCCCACATACGGTATAGTGTCCACATTGGTAAAAATGGGCATTAAGCCGTCGCAGATAGTGGTACACGACCCATATGTGAGAAGCGACGCGGCGCTGGCCAAGTGGGGCATAGCGCTTACACAGAGCCTAGACGATGCAGTAAGAGGCGCAGATGTGGTCATTGTAGCCACTGACCACACGGCATACCGCATGGAGGCGAGCAGACTAGGCAGGTCTATTATAATTGACGCAAGGGGCGTCTTAATTCCCGATATAGAGATCTACGCGATTGACGCAGGGCGCTGGCCCTGAGATTTCAACAGCTCTTCCACAGTCTTATAGGCCTCCTCCACGGCTTTTACATTAGGTTCTATGTACTTCTTAGGCACAAATACGGGCACTGCATCAATAATGCTCTTTAGTGAGACAAGCCTGCTAACTGCCGCAAAAGCCGAGGCCATGATGAGATTTACAACGGGCCACCCGGCGACCACTAGGCCGTATTTCAGCGCTATGGCTGTCGCGTCTATGCCTATGTACCACTCGGCTTTGGACTTTGTGTTCACTATGTAAACTGCGCCAGGTTTGCCATACCGCCTCACGTCTATCTGCTCTAGTATTCTCCCGTCTAGTACCACGACGTAGTCTGCCTCTTTTACTGAGGAGTGGAGAAGAGTTTCCCCAAACCTGAGATACGCCCTCACAATGGCTCCCCTGCGCTCGGCCCCAAACTCTGGCAACGCCTGTGCCTTCTTCCCCTCCAACGTAGCCGCGTAGGCTAGAAGTTGCGCAGCCGTAACCGCGCCTTGTCCGCCTCGCCCAAGGAACACCACCTCGTACACAACTTATTGAACTACCATGTTTAATTAGTTTTCGTCAAAGTTTACCTCTACCACGTCCCTTTTTGCCTTTGTAAATTTTGCCACTCTATTTGCCATATCTCGGTTCTATATGCCAATATAAAATATATAAATGGAAGATGTAGAAGAGATGTGTTGCCGATCTCAACTCCTTCAACAGCGTCGGCGGGTGTGACAGGCACTTGGCGTACCTATAAGCCCGTGGTGAATTTACAGAAGTGTATAGACTGTGGACTCTGCTGGCTGTACTGCCCCGAGTCTGTAATCGACTGGGAGAAGGGCCAGAAGGTGACTATTGATTACACGTTCTGCAAAGGGTGTGGCATATGTGCAGACGTATGTCCCGTAAAGGCCATAGACATGGTCCCAGAGGGTGAACTATGAAGACGCTGACTGTACAGAGAACCGCCCTCACTGGAAACTACGCGGTGGCGTATGCGGTTAAAATGGCAAAACCGCACGTAATAGCGGCCTACCCAATTACGCCTCAGACCACCATCGTGGAGAAACTGGCCGAGTTTGTGGAAAAGGGCGAGTTAAACGCGAGCTTTGTGAATGTGGAATCGGAGTTCTCGGCCATGTCAGTCGTATACGGCGCCGCCATGGCGGGCGCTAGGGCCTTCACCGCTACGTCTTCACACGGCCTTCTCTACATGTATGAGGCCGTCTGGTGGACTGCCCTAAGCAGGGCGCCCGTAGTAATGGCAGTTGTGACTAGGACAATAGGTCCCCCTTGGAACATACACGTAGAACACAACGACATATTGGCATTGAGAGACAGCGGGTGGATAATCGCTATGGCGGAGACTGTACAAGAGGCATTTGACTTAACTCTTCAAGCCTTCAAAATCGCGGAAACCGTGGTCCTCCCAATGGCCGTGGGAGTAGACGGGTTTATACTCTCGCATGCAACAGAGCCTGTGGAGATTCCACCGCAGGAGCTCGTGGACAAATTCCTGCCGCCTAGGAGGCCAGATGTGCCGCTGGCTTTGCGCCCGGGTAATGCAATAACTTTCGGAAATCTTCCCTCTGACAATCGGATACATGCTAGGCACAAGGCGGCGATATATCAGGCACATCAAGAGGCAAAGGCAGTGATAACACAAGTGGACAGGGAGTATGGAAAAATGTTTGGACGCGGCTACCAAGGCCTTGTGGAGTGGTACAAGGCAAGTGACGCCAAGTACATTGCCGTGTGTACCGGCGCCTGGTGTAGTGATGCAAAAGATGCAGTAGACGCCTTGAGAGAGAGGGGCGTCCCAATTGGGCTAATGCGTCTGAGGTTCATAAGGCCGTTCCCACGCGAAGAGGTGGAGAAGCTAGATCAATACGACTTAGTCGTTGTATACGATAGAGACATAACGCCGGCGGGGGGGATATTGGGGATTGAGGTAAAATCGGCGCTTAGGAGGGCAAAAGTGGTTAACATCATAGCCGGAATAGCGGGGGTGGACTTTGACAACCGCAACTTCTACGAAACTCTCCAAAGGGCGTTGGAGGGCAAGTATAGGGACGTGGAGGTGGTAATATGAGCTTTAGACTAGACCTTCTGCCAAAGAAAAAGTACGTAGTTCCTGGCAACGCCGCTTGTGCAGGCTGTGGAATGATGATAGGGCTCAAGATATTGGGCATGGCGCTGGGGGAGGAGTCTGTCCTAGTTATACCGGCCTCGTGCGCCTCTGTTGTACAAGGCCTTGCGCCTAAGTCGGGCGTGGCAATGCCGATTTTAAATGTCCCATTTGCCTCCTCTCCAGCCGTCGCGACGGGGATCTCAGAGGCGTTTAAAATGCTCGGCGTGAAGGGCCACGCCGTGGTGTGGGCCGGCGACGGCGGGACTGCTGATATCGGCTTTGCCGCACTAAGCGGCGCCGCTGAGAGGAATAGTAATATCATCTACATAATGTATGACAACGAGGCGTACATGAATACTGGGATACAACGGAGTGGCTCTACCCCCCGCACAGCGTGGACTACCACAACTCCCACTGGAAAACGTGAACGCAAGAAAGATGTGGCGCTTCTCATGGCCATGCACGGGGTGCCCTATGTTGCAACAGCCAATATAGCGTACCCCCAGGACTTCTATAGAAAGCTTAAGAGAGCCGCGGAAATCCAGGGCTTCAAATTTATACACTTGTACACGCCGTGTCCTCCGGGTTGGCGTTTTGACCCCGCTAAGACGGTGGAGGTGGCTAGACTCGCCGTGGAGACTGGCGCGTGGATTTTGTGGGAGTACGACAACGGCGTATTTAAGCTGAATCCTCCCAGCACAGTATACGCAGATAAGTCAAAGAGGAGGCCCCTTAAAGACTACCTGAAGCTACAGGGGCGCTTCGCCCATTTGACAGAGGAGGAGATAAAGGCCTTAGAGGAGGAGGTAGACGCCAAGTGGAACACGATATTAAAGCTCGCTAAGCTGTAGGATCGAAAAGTTTTTATATACACGATTTTTGTAAAGCCATGTCACAGCAGGCGCCAAGAACAGGAGTCCCCGTAATGATTTTGAAAGAGGGGAGCCAGAGGACCACTGGCGTAGATGCAAGGAGGTCTAATATACAGGCTGCAAAAGTTATAGCGGAGATCTTGGCTACATCGCTAGGGCCTAGGGGGATGGATAAGATGTTGATTGACGCCTTTGGAGACGTCACCATAACCGGCGACGGCGCCACGATTCTAAAGGAGATGGAGGTTCAGCACCCAGCCGCCAAATTGCTCATCGAGGTAGCTAAAGCACAAGATGCCGAGGTTGGCGACGGCACTACGACGGTGGTGGTGCTCGCAGGCAAGCTACTGGAGCTAGGCGAGGAGCTACTTGAAGAGGGTATCCACCCCACAATTGTAATTGACGGGTACAAGAAGGCGGCGGAGTACGCCTTGAAAGTTGCTGAGGAAATTGCGAAGCCCATAGAGCTCACAAAGGAGCAGTTGCTAAAGGTGACGTCCAGCGCGCTTTCCTCAAAAGTTGTCGCAGAGACGCGCGACTACTTGGCAGGCCTCGTCGTAGACGCCGCGCTGCAGGCTGTGGAGATGAGAGACGGCAAGCCGTACCTTGACTTGGACTGGATTAAGATTGAGAAGAAGAAGGGCAAGTCCATCTACGAGACGCAGCTCATCAGAGGCATAGTGTTAGACAAAGAGGTGGTGCACCCCGGCATGCCCAAGAGGGTAGTCAACGCCAAGATAGCCGTGTTGGACGCGCCGCTTGAGATAGAGAAGCCGGAGTGGACTACTAAGATAAGCGTCACCTCGCCTGACCAGATAAAGGCCTTCCTAGACCAAGAGGCCGAGATTCTCAAGAGCTACGTGGACCACCTCGCCTCTATTGGCGCAAACGTGGTAATTACACAGAAGGGCATCGACGAAGTTGCACAACACTTCCTTGCCAAGAAGGGCATCTTAGCGGTTAGGAGAGTCAAGAGGAGCGACATAGAGAAGCTCGCCAGAGCCACGGGCGCTAAGATTATCACAAGCATAAAGGACGCAAGGCCGGAGGACTTGGGCACCGCCGGGCTAGTTGAGGAGAGGAAAGTAGGCGAGGAGAAGATGGTCTTCGTAGAGGAGATACCCAACCCGAGAGCTGTCACAATACTGGTGAGAGGCGGTAGCGACAGAATACTAGACGAGGTAGAGCGGTCTCTACAAGACGCGTTGCACGTGGTAAGAGACCTATTCCGCGAGCCGAAGATTGTGCCAGGAGGTGGCGCGTTCGAGATAGAGGTGGCAAGGAGGGTTCGCGAGTTTGCGAGAAAGCTGTCTGGCAAGGAGCAGTTAGCCGCCCTGAAGTTCGCAGACGCTCTTGAACACATACCCACAATACTTGCGCTCACCGCCGGCCTAGACCCAGTAGACGCCATTGCAGAGCTTAGGAGAAGACACGACAACGGCGAGATCACCGCCGGCGTAGATGTCCACGGCGGAAAGATTGCAGACATGGCCGCGTTAAACGTATGGGACCCGCTACTCGTCAAGAAGCAGGTCATAAAGTCCGCTGTCGAGGCGGCCATAATGATACTGCGCATTGACGACATAATCGCCGCCGGCGCCGCCAAGAAGGAGGAAAAGAAGGGCGGCAAGAAGGAGGAGGGAGAGGAGAAGGAGGAGAAGGGGGAGTCTAAATTCGACTAGTTTTTCCCCACCCCAAAAAGTTAAATACAGTTTTTACCTTCCTCGCCGTGGCCGAAACCCTTTCTACAACAGAACTCCTGGAGAAGATAAACCGCCTTGTTGATTTACTAGAGCGCGCATTGGTAAAAAGGGAGCTTTATCCGCCTAGGCTGACTAAGTACGAGATAGCCCGCATAATAGGGGCTAGGGCCACGCAACTGGCGATGGGGGCGCAGCCACTTGTGGATGTAAGGCAACTGGGCACAATAGACCCAGTGCTCATAGCCATGGAGGAGCTGAGGCAGGGGCTTCTAGACTTTATAATTGTAAGAGAGCTACCTGACGGGAGGGCTATACGTGTTACGCTGAAGGAGCTTCTCGACCTTGAGAAATCTGTTTAATCGGCCTTATAACCACCGCGTTCCCATAGTAGAGAAACTCGTGGCCTCCCTTAACCATCCTTTTTTCAAATCCCCCTAGCTCTACCTCGTCCATGACGTAGTATATAGTGTATTTGTCGGTTTTATACACCTTGTACTTCACGCCTTTTGGGAGTTCCACCGACATTAGCCCCCTAGGAAGAGACTTGCCAGCTTCTCCTCGTCCAACTCCTTGGCGGCTCCGCTGTACTTTATCCTACCTGTCACAAGCACGTAGGCCCTGTCGCCTATTTCAAGGGCCTTTCTGGCGTTCTGCTCCACGAGGAGGATGGAGATGCCCAACTTGTCCCTAATCTCTTTAATGGCGTGGAAAAATTCGCCGACGAGCTTAGGCGCAAGCCCTGCGGTGGGCTCGTCCAGCATCAACAGCGTCGGCTTCTTCATGAGGCCGAGGCTTATTGCAAGCATCTGCCTCTCGCCGCCGGAGAGAAACTTGGCCTTCCTATCCCTCAGCTCTCTGAGTTTTGGGAACAGGGAGTAGACCTCTTCGATTCTCCTACTAACCTCGTCTCTGGGCAGGCCGATAGACGCCGCGAGTAGGTTCTCGTAAACTGTCAACTCGCCGAAGACGTTGGGCGTGCCGAAGTTGTTGGGCGACTGCATCACGTAGGCGACCCCCATCTTCATGACCTCGTGCGGCGGCTTCCCAGTTATGTCTCTACCAGCCAGCACCACTCTGCCCCCGAAGACGTCCGCCATGCCCACCACGGCGTTCAACAACGTGGATTTCCCCGCGCCGTTGGGGCCAAGCAGTACCACGATCTCCCCCTGCCGCACGACCAAATCTACGCCAAATAACACGTGAAATTTCCCATACCCAGCGTCAAGCTTCTCCACTCTCAAAACCTCCGCCGACACGAGGAGGGAAATCGGAGGAGTTAATAAGCGTTAATTGTTTTATACTTGAAAAAAGGTGGTTCTATGGCGTCCAAAACTCTCTACATAGCAATTGTCATTGTTGTAATATTGCTGGCCGCCGTGGCGGCGCTTCTGCTAATGGGAGGAGGCCAACAGCCGCCTACTCAAACAACAACAGTCCAACCCACCCAAACTACCAGTCAAAAGGTGTTTAAACTTGGGGCCCTACTGCCTCTTACAGGCGGCTTCAGTAGCTATGCAAAACTTGCACAATGCGCCGCGCAGCTCGCAATCGACGATCTAAATGCCGAGTATGGGGGCAAGGGCATAAAGTTTGAACTATACGTGGAAGACACGCAGCTTGATCCAAACATCGCACTACAGAAGTTACAGTCGCTGTACGCAAGAGGCGTGAGAGCGGTACATGCGGGGTTGACCAGCAGAGAGGCGTCAGGCGAGAAGCCCTTCGCAGATCAAAACAAGATCATACTATTCAGCGCGTGGTCTACCTCAAGCCTCCTAGCCATACCCAACGACTGGCTATATAGAATAGTTGGGACAGATGCGAAGCAAATAAAGGCCATCGGCGCTATTATAAAGCAACTGGGCGTAAAAAACGTCGCAATAATCTATAGAAAGGACACATACGGCGAGGGGCTATACCTAGAGTTACAGAAGGAGGCAAAAGCACGTGGATTTAACTTAGTAGCCGCCGCATCGTACGACCCAGACCCCAAAGTTTTTCCACAAGCAGCGCCAGAGGCCGTGAGGTCGATCTCCTCTAAGGTAAAAGACCTAGTGGGGCCGGACTTTGCACTAGTAATAGTGTCTTTTGAAGACGACGGCTCCGTCGTATTAAAAACCATAGGCCAAGACCCAGTTCTCTCAAAGGCCAGACTCATAGGAACAGAGGGCATGGCGTTCTCCCCCATCTTGCTCAAGGAGGCGGGAGACGTCATGGCCAACGGCAAAATCATAGGGACAACAAACTGGGCCTTACCCACGACCCCAGAGTACCAAGACTTCTACAAGAAATTCAAAGCCAAGTGCGGCGCCGAGCCCATAACCCCCGCGCCCCAGTCATACGACATAATCAAAATGCTAGGCGAAATAATGGCGACAATAGGCACAGACGACCCAGACAAGGTACGCGCCACGCTCGAGCAGTGGGGCAAAGAAGGCAGATATAAGGGAGCCACAGGCGTAGTGCTACTAGACGAAAACGGCGATAGGGCAAACCCCAATTTCCTACTATGGGGAGTCACGTCGAAAAACGGCACACTTACCTACATAGAAGTAGGCTACTACGACTATGACAAAGACACCATAACATTTACACAAGAGGGACAACAATACTTTAAATAATATAACAAATTTTATATAACACTTTTTCCCAAGGCCCAAACTCTAGTAAAATCAGGCAACGGTTTAACGAGTCCACTACCATAAACACGGGCGCACCTTACTGACTCAGAACCTCGCCTTTGGCCCTTCTTGCAGGAAACAAGAGGGGGTATGCGGGGGGTGGGATTTGAACCCACGCAGGCCTACGCCACAGGGTCTTAAGCCCTGCCCCTTTGACCTGGCTCGGGCACCCCCGCCGATAGTGAATACGCACGGGGTTTTAAACTTAACCCGCGGCACGGGGCAAAGATGGTGTCAAAGCTTATAAACAGTCTATGTAGTTAATCACAGCGGCGGTAGTCTAGCCTGGTTTAGGATGGCGAGGGCGCAACCCCACAGGCCTCCCAAGCCGTTGATCCCGGGTTCGAATCCCGGCCGCCGCATGTCTGAGTTTTATCACGCCGTGAGACGCCGGGCTGGTTTTTAAAATTCCGGGCTTCTTCTTTTCGTGTCTAAGGAGCTCATAGTGAGTAAAATTGAGAACGGCACAGTGATAGACCACATACCCGCTGGCAGGGCTTTGATGGTTTTGCGGGTCTTGGGGATAACTGGGAGGGAGGGGTTGCGCATCGCCCTTGTGATGAACGTGGATTCGCGCAAGCTTGGTAAGAAGGACATAGTCAAAATTGAGGGGCGGGAGTTGACGCCGGAGGAGGTGAATATAATCTCGGCGGTGGCCCCCACAGCTACTATAAACATTGTGAAGAATTTCGAGGTGATTAAGAAGTTCAAGGTGTCGCCCCCCGAGGTGATAAGGGGGAGGTTCAAGTGCCGCAACCCCATGTGTATAACAAATGCGCCTAGGGAGCCCGTGGTCCCCACGTTTTACCTCGTGAAGAGAGAGCCTCCCCTCTTTGTATGCGCATACTGTGGCCGATATCACGAGCTTAGCGACTTGATATGAAGGCGTTAATTGACGCTGGCGTCGTCAAATTTGGAAGATTTGTCCTCTCTAGTGGCATTGAGAGCCCTTTTTACGTAGATCTGCGGAGGGCATTGGGGCACCCGGACTTAGTCAAGTGGGTGGTCTCGGGATACCTCTCTGCGCTCTCTAGGCTAAAGTTTGACGTTTTGCTGGGAGTGGCCACTGGGGGGATACCCTACGCCTCCATTTTGGGCTACCTTCTACAAAAGCCGTTTGGATATGTGAGAGCAGGGGCCAAGGGCTATGGAACAATGCAGGCCGTCGAGGGGGCAGATGTGGCGGGGCTAGCCGCGGTTGTTGTAGACGACGTGTTGACCACTGGGAATAGCTTGATAAACGCCATAAAAGCCGTCAGAGAGGCCGGGGGCGAGGTGGTGGGCGCCTTGGTGTTCCTAGACAGAGAGCAGTGCGGGTCGCAAAACGTTAGGAGAGAGACGGGGGTGGAGGTCTTCAGCGTGTATAAGATGAGGGAGCTTTTGGAGACATTGAAGCCGTACGTCGGGGAGGGGCACTACCGCGCCGCGGTTGAATACTTGGCTAAATGGTCTTGTTAACCCTCGGCAGGTTGCTACACTTCGTACATCCCGAAATTAGCCACAGGCTGGGGGCCCTGTTGTTCTCAGCCCCGTTGCCCAGCTGTCGATGTAGAGAGAGGTGGCGTATAGGCGAAGTGGAGGTGTGCGGCCCAGTGGGGGTAGCCGCTGGCTTAGACAAGGGAGGGATGTACGCCAGGTTTCTCTCCTTCTTCTGTCCCGGCTTCGTGGTAGTGGGCTCCACGCTCCCGAGGCCTAGGCGGGGCAATAAGCCGCCTAGGATGGCCAGAGTGCGCCCCTACTCCCTGGTAAACGCCATGGGGCTCGGCTCCCCCGGCCTGCCCGTGGTGGTGTCGAGGGTGGCCAAGGTGAACTACCCGCTCTTCATAAGTCTAGCAGGCTTCACCGCCAAGGACTTCCTAGTACAACTGAGATTTCTAGAGCGGCACTTTAAGCCAGCGGCCGTTGAGATAAACATTTCAAGCCCCACGTACAAAGGCTTTTGGAAAACCGCGCCGCAACTGGCAGAGGTGGATATACCCATATTCCTGAAGGTGGGCCCCTCTGCCGACTTGCCCTCTGCCGTGGCACAGGCGAGGAGGGCAGGGTGGGGCCTCGTTGTGACCAACACCATCCCCGTCGAGGACCGCCGAATTAGCGTGGGGCGAGGCGGCCTCAGCGGCTTGCTGTTGTACAGATACGGCTTAGAGGCATTGAAAAAGGCTAGGCGCCTCGCAGGGAAAGATACTGCGATTATCTACGTCGGCGGCGTCTTTACCTGTAGACAGGTGAGAGAGGTTTTGGCCTACGCAGACGGCGTCGAGGTCTTAACCGCCGTGCTGTACTTCACCCCCGCTATATTGAGGTGGCTTAACCAGTGCGGACGCAGTTAACGTTAGCCCTACGCGCCGCCTCCACCAACGACCTTATGCCGCGCCAGTGGGAGCCCACCCAATAGACCCGGCCACAGGAGATACAACGCCAACATTTCTCGCTGTACACGACATGGCCGACGATTCGCCCAGCTTCTCCACAGTCTATTTCCACTAACTCGCCGCCGCATATGGGACAGGCGGTTTTTACAAACGGCGGAAGGCCCATGGAGAGAAACGCAGCAATCCACTTAACGTGGTCGTCGGTCCTAAGCAGAAGGGCCGGCCCCCTCCTAGCTCTGAAGACCTCCTCGTCGCGGGTTACCACTAGGCACTCCGTCCGCAGAAGCTCGGCATCGTCGAGGTCGGGCGCATATACGACTCTTAGCCCAAACACTATGCGCAACAATCTGGCAAGCCAACCGAGCATCGAATCCACGTATATACAATCGAGGCGCAGAGGCCCCTTGTACAAACAGTCTACCACGACTTAAATATCTCCCTTATCTCCTCCCAAGACAGCGGCGAGCCCTTGCCCACCTCAGACACCCTCGAGGGGCCGGGCAAGGCCGCCACTATCTCATCAACGTTGCAACCGCCCCACTTCTCCGCCAACTCCTTCGCCAGCCTACTCTTCTCAACGTTCCCAGGGGTCACCACGACGTATTTCTCCGCGAGTAAGGGAGCCGACTTAGGCGGCGCGGCGACCACTCTCGCCGCCTCGCCGTCGCGTCTACAGCCCACGGCGAGTTCCAGTCTCACGTTTCTCACATACTCCCTCTTTCCATACACCATGAACGACCCCCTCGCCAAGTACTGGCCGGCCGGCGGCTGCTTAGACACTTGCTCCCCCCTGGCGTAGTAGACGTCGATTGCGTGAATGCCTATCTTCCACGCCCTGCTATATGCCGCGGCGAACTGGGCCACTTGGTGCACCTCAAGGGGGTCCTCCATGGGCGGCGCTATTACCACAGAGGCGCCGGGGATATCCGCGTGGAAGAACAGGTAGTGGTCCTTTAAGTACTTCCGGACAATGGACTCGTTCTGAGAGGCGTCGCGGCCGCCCAACGCCGGCCTCTTCCCAGTGGTCACAGTCCAGTGGTACTTCTCAAACCACTCCCTCTCAACCACAGCCTTGACGGACAACTTCACCTTCTCCTCAGCCTTCCTCTGCTCCTCCACCAGCTTAGCCAACTCCCTCCTCATCTTGTCTAGAACTGCCTGCGCCTTGGCCGCCTTCTCCTCCAACTCCTTGGCCTTCTCAAACAGGGCAGAAATCTGGCGTCCCAACTGTACATCTCGCCTAATCTCCGCCTCGTCGCCCTCTGGCAGAATTATCTTTACTCTAGTTCCGTCTACGTATACTACACGTATACTTGACTCGGAGCCAGCCAAGGCTTGCTCTACCTCGTACTTATACACCAACAGCTTGTGGGCAAGAGCCTTGAGTCTCGCCGCCTCGCCTCTGTACTCAGGAATTTTCCTCTCCAACTCCTGTATGCTTGCCTCCAGCCGCCTCCGCCTCTGCTCTAGCTCCCGCGTAGCCGACGCCTTAGCCGCCTCCAGCTCCAGTGGGCCAAAGTAGAAGTCGAGGGCAGCCCAGAAGGAGTCAAACCGTCTCACCTCGTCGCACTTGGTTGCCACAGGCGCGATGGGGAGGACGGTCACAGCGGCGCCGCCCCTTATGCACACAGACGGCTCAAGCCTCCCCGCCGTCACGTCGTCCACGATTTTCTTCAACGCGGCGGCTAGCGCGTGGGGGTCAACGCCGGCTCTAGCAATGAGCTCATCGGCGAGCTCCGGCCCAGTCCCAACCCGCCTAATCAAGCTACGCCTAACATCTGACGGATCTATCGCCTTTGCCACCTCCTCCACCCCGGCCCTCAGGACGTCTACAAACACAGCGGGCGGATAGGTGTAGGGAACCCCCGCCTTGAGCTCCCTGTCCTTCCCCCTATAGCTGTGGAGAAGCCACACAACTCTGCCCTCCCTAACCGCGACAACGTTGAAAGGTTCCAATAGCTCAACTACGAGCGTCCCAGTCTCAAAGTGGAACTCCACAATGCGGTCAAACCGCGGGAGGCCAACCCACGTAAGCCGCTCGCCGCGGAAAAGCCCCCTCAAAGTCTCCGCCCCCTCATGCGTCTTCTCAGGAATTAGCCCAGTCAAAGAGACCCTATGCCTAGTGATAGTCACAAAACCCTGGCCAAACTTAAAGAGGAATCCCGCCGCCGTCCTGTAGACGTTTTCCACATGTGCTCCAACAAGCCTCGACATCTCCACAGACGAGGCCAATAAGTCAAGCGCGGTTAATACAGTCTTCACAACCAACGTCAACTCCCGGCTTTAAGACAGTTTAACGCCGTGGCGCTCCAACACCTCCTTCATAAACAACGCATCTTTGTCCAACAGGGGGGATTCGCAGATAAGCGTAATAGCCATGTCCCTTTCAGCCAACTGTTTTGCAAGCGGCTCAAAGGGCGGCCTCCCCACTTCAACAGGCTCGTGCTCGTCGACAAATTTCCCATTGCGATATCTGACAGACGTGAAATGTGTATGCATATGCCTCCCCGGGAACTCCCTATTCCACAAATCGAGGACAGCCCCATAGTCAATGTTGCCGTTGTTCCTCGCGTATAAGTGCCCCCAGTCTATCACGGGGGTGACAAACGGCAAGTCCTTCGCGAGAGAAAACGCCTCCTCCACGCTCCCAAACTGGTTATTCCTCGCCGTGATCTCCACGCCGATGTAAACGCCAGAGGGCTCGCCCGCCTCCCTATACGCCTTAGCCAACTCCTCCCTCACCTTTTCATAACACCCAGAGGGGCCGAGCTTGCCATAGTAGGCGGCGTGGACGACAACGACCCAGGCCCCCATATGATACGCCCTGTCTAACGAGTCTACAAGCCTCTGCCGAGACTTCTCCACCTTATCCGCCTCATCCGAGCACAAGTTAATAAAGTACGGCGCGTGGACAGACAACAGCACTCCGTGATCCTGAGCGGCCTTGCCAACCTGTTTAGCGAGCTCGCGCGACATGCGGACACCCTGCACGAACTCCACTTCCATGGCGTTCAAGCCAAGCTCTCTCACCACTCTGACCGCGTCCAGCGTAGACTTCGCCTTCACCACGTACTGTGGGATGCCGGCTGGACCTAACCACACCTTCGCCATACTCTACATATTATATTACCTAATTAAGTTTCAGCCGTGATGGAGGCCCCGCCATTTGACAAAAGCTTGGGGATGCAATACTACGCCACGGACACTTGCCCGGCCGGGGGCCGTATCAAGGAAAGGGTGGAGGATTTCGTCGTGGAGGAGATCCTCAAAGACGGCACTGTTGTCTCTGTCAACGGCGTTGCGCTCACGCCGAGGGTTGGGAATTGGACGTGGATTCACGTCGTGAAGAGGGGCGTGGACACTCTTAAGCTTGTGTTAAGGTTGGCCAAGGCTCTTGGGGTAAATCCACGCGACATATCTATCGGCGGCATAAAGGACACTAGGGCGGTCACTTCGCAGATAGTGTCTGTGAGGGGAACCGTCTCCAGCCTGCCCCAGATCCCCGGGGTAGAGTTCTTAGGCATATGGCCGATGGATAGGCCTATTACGCCGGCGGAGATATATGGGAATAGATTTACGATTGTTGTCAGAGGCGTGGATAGGGCGGACTGCGCCGCTGAGGCGCTTGCAGCTTTGGCCAAGACGCCGATTCCCAACTACTACGGCTATCAACGCTTCGGGACTGTGCGCCCCGTGGGCCACCTCCTCGGCCTAGCCCTCTTGAAGAAGGACGCCGAGGCGTTTTTTGACGTCATGTTTTGCAAGATATTTCCGCGGGAATCCGAGAGAGCCAAGAGGGCGAGAGAGCTGGCGTGTAGGGGGGAGTACGCCAAGGCGTTGGAGGCCTTCCCCAAGAGGTTTCTCGAGGAGAGGGCCTTTCTGAGGAAGTTGGTGGAGGGGGCGGACCTCTGGAATGCCGCAATGGCCATACCGTTGCAGATCCTCAAGATCTACATAGAGGCTGCCCAGTCCTACGTCTTCAACCTCTTTCTCTCGAGGCGGATGGAGTTGGCGCCGCTGGAGCCCGTGGAGGGGGACCTCGTGGATGTGGGGGGCCAAGTGGCGTACTACGTGGAGGGCCTCGCGGGGGACCTCGTCTTGCCCGTGCCCGGCGCGGGGGTTAAGATGCCGAGGGGTAGGGTGGGCGAGGCTCTTGTAAGAGTGGTGAAGGACCTAGGCCTCGATCCCGCCCTCTTCTTGAAGATGCCGAGGGGCTTGAGGGCGTATGGTAGCTATAGGCGCGCCCGGCTGGACGTAGGCCAGCTGGAGTACAAGGTCGCCGGCGGCGAGGTGGAGATACGCATGACTCTGCCGAGGGGGAGCTATGCCACTGTGGTATTGAGGGAGGTGGTGAAGCCGGTCGACCCCGCCGCGCATGGGTTCTAAAACATTTATTTTACCGTCTAACTTGGGGCGTGGTAGTGGCACTGCCGGCGGACGAGAGGCCTCCGGTGCCTAAGAAGGACGCGTTGATAGTTTTGGCGGTCCACAGCTACATCCCCTCTCAGGCAAACCCCCGGGCCGAGCTCCTTGAGACAATTTTACAGATCTTGGAGGGGCGCCACGTGTCGCTTACTTTCTCGATGCCTAAGTCCTACTTTGAAAAGGCCGTGAAAGTGATGGGGCTGGACAAACTGGCGGCTAAGTACGGCGCCAAGATAGTGATGCCGCATCAAAGTGCCACATATAGGCTGGAGCTTCAGTCGCCTCTGGGCAACAAGGTCCGCGTAAGAGCCCTCGAGGCAGCCTTCGACGAGTCGCTACTGAAGATAGTCGTTGCGATGCCCGTCAGCCACCCCCAGACCATTCTCTACTCCACGATGACCACCGCCGCGTTGCAGATACTGGAGCCGAAGGATTCGCAAAACCTCTACGAGGGATTCAGGGCATTGTACAAGTACATCGCAGACATATACAAGCTGGAGAAAAACACCCTCTGCATCGCCGACGGGAAGTATGTCATCGAGGGAGACGGCCCCATCAAGGGCTTCCAGCGCTACTGGGGGGTGCAAGTGGTGGGCGAGAACTGCGCAGAGGTGGACTACGTCGTCGCAAGGGGGCTGGGGGTAGACCCGGGGGACTTGGGCTATCTCTACTTCTACTACGATGGGGCAATACCCAAGATCGACGTTCCAGAGCTCGTCGAGAAGAACCGGCTAAATATTAAACTGACGAGCAACGTTGGCATACTGCTCAGCTGGAAGAAGGGCTGATGATGAAAGCGTTGGTGGAAGAACGGTGACTGACGACGGACGGACTGACGGCCTCCGTGGGAAAAGCTTATAAACTGCGGCTGTAGGGGGTGCTATGGCAAAGCGTGGCGGCAAGAGGACGGTAGGCGTCCCGTATAGGTTCCACGTGACTCCTGGCATATTTATGAACAGCCTAGTCCCCGTGGCTGACAACTCTGGCGCGAAGCTGGTTAGAGTGATAGGCGTCGTTGGCCACTACTCTAAGTCTGTGCATAGGAGAATTCCGGGCGCCGGCGTGGGTGACATGGTGGTAGTTGTGGTGAGGGAGGGGAAGCCCGAGTTGAGGAAGCAGATTTTCAGGGCGATAGTGGTTAGGCAGAGGAGGCCCTACAGGAGGCCGGACGGCACGTGGGTGGCGTTTGAGGACAATGCCGTTGTCATAGTTACGCCCGAGGGAGACCCGAAGGGCTCTGAGATACACGGCCCCGTGGCCATGGAGGCGACGCTTAGGTGGCCCACAATTGCGAACCTAGCCTCCATAGTGGTTTAGTTTCACTCCACTCTCCCTACACACTTTGTTAAACACAGCATATTTATCTACGCGGAGTCAAAACCACGTGGAAGCGGCTGTGGAGATTTTAATCCCGCGGCTTAGGAGGCTTAGCCCGGCGAAGAGGGTCGCCGCCCTGTACAAGCTGAGGGAGACACTAGACGAGGAGGACTTCAAGTACGTGGCCGCCTTGCTCGCCGTCGACTTGAGCGTCGGGGAAAACCCGAGGCGATGGGTTGCCGTAGACCCCGTCGACGTGGTAGAGGATGTGGAGGAGCTGGCCGAGGACCACCTAGAGGGCCGCGTGGAGACAATTGAAGTGGTAGAAGACGACGAGTATGTGGGAAAGAGAGTTGTGGAGAGGCTATGGAAGTCGACTATTTAATTGAACGCCTCGGCAAATACTTGGGAGGCATAGACGTGGAAAAGGTCAAGGCATCCCTAGTGCAGAGCTCTGACGCCGCGTTTCGGATCTTGGGCCTAGACTCAGAGCCCGTGGACGTCTCCGCCCTAGAGTGTAGGAGGGTAGCCACTTTTCTAGAGGTTTACAAGGAGGAGGAGAAAAGGCTGAGGGCCCTCTACCGCGAGTTAAAGGCCCTCGGCATTTCTCCAAGCGACTTAGAGACGCTTAGGCGCAGGATCAAGGCCGCTAAGAGAAATGTGAAAATATACCGCGAAATGGCCAAGAGATGTTCATCGCAGGTCAGTATCTTCACAAGTCAGACCCCAGAGTTGCAATCATCAAAATAGAGAGGGGGAGGGAATTTAAATCCCATCTAGCGGGTAGCTTTGAAACTTTTATCTTGATATGCGTATTGTGACTCATATATACCCCGCCGCCCTGTCTTCTGTACTTCTCCAACACGGGGCTTGTCCTCTGACAAGACCTCGGCCAGGCTACGGTCGGCGAATAGTTGGACCATGGAGTGAAATTCGTGCCCCCTTATGCCAGCGTGGCGCGAGGGGGTCACGTCACACGAGATAGCCGAAGATATGTGTAAAGAGGAGGCCGAATTTCGACTCGCGTACGGCGGCCTGCCTCACAGAGAGCATAGCTGGGCGGTTTTTTAAAAATGCGAGTACGGCGTTAAGTGCCGAGCGTCCAAGAGGATAGGTACTGCCTCTGTTCCTCTGTCATTTCCTCTATCTCTATGCCCATGGTCTTTAGCTTAAGTCTCGCCACTTCGCGGTCGAGCTCGTCGGGGAGCTTGTAGACGTCTGGCGCCAGCTTGTTTTTGACTAAATACTCAGCCGCCAGGGCTTGGTTCGCAAACGACATGTCCATGACCTCGGACGGGTGGCCTTCGGCTGCCGCTAGATTTACAAGCCGCCCCTCTGCGATAAGGTACACCCTCTTGCCCCCTGGGAGAGTGTACTCGTCTAGGTAGGGCCTAATCCTCCTCTTTGCCATTGCCACTCTCTCCAGCCCAGCAACGTCTATTTCTACGTTGAAGTGGCCCGTGTTGGCGAGCACAGCGCCGTCCCTCATCTTGAATATGTGGCCGAGGTTTATCACTCGTACGTTCCCTGTGGCGGTTATGAATATGTCGCCTACCTCAGCTGCCTTGTCCATGGGCATGACTTCAAAGCCGTCGAAGACGGCCTCAAGGGCCCTGATTGGGTCTGCCTCCACTACGATTACGCGGCGGGCGCCGAGGCCCCTTGCCCTCATTGCCACCCCCCGCCCCACCCAGCCGTAGCCAGCTACTACGACCACTTTGCCTGCGATTAACAGATTTGTGGCCCTGAGAACTCCGTCCCAGGTGGACTGCCCAGTGCCGTATCTGTTGTCGAATAGGTATTTTGTGTAGGAGTCGTTTACGGCGATTATTGGGTATACCAACTTCCCCGCCTTTTTCAAGGCGCGTAGCCTAATGACGCCTGTCGTAGTCTCCTCGGTGCCCCCTCTGAGCCCCGCCACGAGTTTCTCTACGTCGACTCCGCCGGCTGTCTCGGCGACGTAGTTCAAACTCTCGTCCTTGACCCCGTGCCAAAGCTTGTGTATTGTCGCAGTGAGGTCGGCGCCGTCGTCCAACGTAATTGTTGGATAGAAGGAGATTGCAAAGCCTATGGCGTTGTAGTACTCCCTCTCCGACATGCCCCGCCACGCGTACACGTGGATCCCCTCCTCTGCAAGAGCCGCCGCCACGTCGTCTTGCGTAGAGAGCGGGTTTGACGGCACTAGGACAACCCGCGCGCCGCCCGCCGCCAGAGTCCTAACCAACACGCCGGTCTCCTTTGTCACATGGAGACACGCGGCTACTGTTTGGCCCACCAGCGGCTTCTCTTTCTCAAACCTCCGCCTAATTTCCATGAGCACCGGCATATTCCGCTCAGCCCAGTAGAGCTGCTCCCTCCCTCTACTGGCCAGCGAGGGGTCTTTTACGCGCGACTCCATAGTCTCCCATTTTGCCAGGGTTAAAATATTGACACCACGGCGAATGATGACGGCGCCGACTACAAACACTTCGGCCTCGGCGTGGAAGTCGCCGTATCTAGCTCAGCGCATTTCGGCTGCATCTTCTGAACAAAAGTATATTAAGCTGTGTCTGGGGATTGGCATGGTTCCGCGGGTTAGGACGTATGTGCCTGGCCTAGATGAAATTCTATTTGGGGGCGTACCTGAGAGAAGCGTAGTGCTACTAAGTGGCGGCCCGGGCACTGGCAAGTCCATTCTGGGGAAGCAGTTCCTCTTTAATGGGCTTAAGAGGGATGAGCCCGGCATCTTCGTAGCCTTAGAGGAACACCCCGTGGCTGTGCGCCGGAGCTTCCGCCACTTTGGCTGGGACGTGTCTCAGTACGAGAAGGAGGGCAAGTTCGCCATTGTAGACGCGTTCACCGGCGGAGTCGGCGCCGCTGCTCAGAGGGAGAGGTACGTGGTTAAACAAGTGGACGACGTGCACGAACTCAGCGACGTGCTTCGACAGGCGATAAAGGAGATCGGGGCCAGGAGAGTCGTTGTAGACTCGGTGTCTACGCTTTATCTCACCAAGCCGGCGGTGGCCCGGTCCACCATAATGTTGCTAAAGCGGGTATTGGCCGGGCTCGGTTGCACCGCCTTTTTCGTGTCGCAGGTGTCCGTGGGCGAGAGGGGGTTTGGAGGACCTGGCGTAGAGCACGCGGTAGACGGCATCATAAGACTTGACTTAGACGAAGTCGACGGAAAGCTGTACCGCTCCATAATAGTCTGGAAGATGCGCGACACTAAGCACTCCATGTTGAGACACCCAATGGAGATAAAAGACACGGGAATAGAGATCTTGTGGGACAAATACATAAAGATCTCAGCCACTTCTGTAAAAGTGGAACAGTTGTCAAAGGAGGAGGTGGAGGCCATGCGTAGGGCCGTGGAGGAGGCCGAGCGTCAAGCAAGTCAAGCAAGGCAACGAAAAGTTGAAATAGAGATAGAAGAAGAGTAGCCATGGCAGAGGTACCCCTAAAGCCGGTGGGCCGCGAAGACATTCGAAAGCTTGAGTCAGCGCTGTTGGTCATGTCGCTGTTCGACAGAGAGGTCTTAGAAGCTATTAAAAACCCCGCAGAGAGAGTGACGTGGGTAGACTCCCTTTACACGGCGGCTGCAGCGCTCGCCAGAGAAAAGGCGGGGATTCCCACCTCTAAAATCGCCGAGGAGCTCGGCGTAACTGAGGCAACTGTGAGACGGCATCTAAAAGGCGAGACCAAGGCTGGGCAAGTGGTCTTAAAAGTCTACGAGAAGTTGGCCAAGGAGGGGTTTAAGGTGGAACTGCCGCCGGAGCTCGCCGGGGCCGATAAGTGCAGAGAACTTGTGGAAAAGATAAGGAAACACGTCGAGGAGCTTCAAAACCTGCTATCTTCGTGGTCGTAATAGTAAATGAGGTAAGAGAAACGGGGGCCTTTTTGGTATATGACATGGTTAAAGGAGTTGACAATAGGGAGTACCCGCCGTCTCTCGTAGAAGAGATTCAGAAAGCGGTGGACGAGGCAAGGTCGTCGCTTTCTTTAGACACGTTGAAGGACCACCCAGTGATTAGGGCCTACCGTGACTTCTACTGGAGAGTGGTGAAGATAGATCCTACAAAACAGAGACCAGCGCAAGAGGCGCTTCTGCGCCGCGTTCTACGCGGCGAGGCGCTTCCCAAGATTAGCCCAGTCGTGGACGCGGGCAACGCCGCGTCGATAAAGTTTCTAGTCCCCATAGGCCTTTACGACTTGGCCAAGGTCAAGGGCGATGTCTTGCGGCTACGGTGGTCGAAGAGGGGCGAGGTGTTTTACCCCATAGGCGGCTCCCCTGAGGAGCTTGATAACCAGATAGTGCTGGCGGCCGATGGGCAAATACTCCACTTATACCCATATAGAGACAGCGTAGAGACAAAAATCGAGCGCGATACCAGAGACGTGTTAGTAGTGGTGGCAGGGGTTCCCGGGGTGGAGCCGTCGAGGCTGATAGACGCCGCTTTATACCTGCGGAAACTCTTTTCGTTGCTAGGCGGAGTAGCAGAAGGCGAGGTGCAAATCGCCTAGGAAACGCCCGCTTTTTCCAGAAACGCGTCCACGAGCTCCTTCACTGAGGGTCCCTCAACCACCTTGAGGCGCCATCCAACCCTGGCAACTGGCCTGTCTATTTTTATCACTCTCTCTATCTTGGCCGGGGAGGCTATTACCACGAGGTCGACGTCTGCCCTCCTAATGGTCTCCTCCAAGTCTCTCCGCTGCTCCTCGGTGTAGCCTAGACTCGGCAAAACGGGCCCAGTGCCGTACTCTTCGTAGATCCGTCTAATTACGCCGACTGCGTACGGCCTTGGATCCACCACTACTGCGCCGTGTTTAACTGCGGCTATGTAGCCAGCGGCGTAGGGCAGACCCCCGTGGGTCACCGTGGGCGCGTCTTCTATCACGAGGACCCTCTTCCCAGCGATGTCTCTATCCACATACACCTCCAGATCCGCTTTGACCACCACGGCCCTTGGATTGACCTTTTTCACATTGGCCACGACCTTTGCCACATCCTCCGTGCGGGCGTCGCTCACTTTGGTTATCACAACGGCATCTGCAAGCCTTAGGTTCACCTCGCCTGGAAATGACCCAACCTCGTGGCCTGGCCTCCGGGCATCTGTCACAGTTATCATGTAGTTCGGTCGGAAAAATGGAAAATCGTTGTTGCCGCCATCCCACAGCACCACGTCGCCCAGCTTCTCCGCCTCCCTTAACACTCTGCCATAGTCAACGCCAGCGAGGACGGGCACGCCCATTTCCACATACTGCTCGTACTCCTCCCGCTCTTCAAAGGTGAGCTTATCCAAGTCCTCAGGCCTCTTGTACACCTCTACAACCGCCTCCTCTAGCTCTCTGTAAGGCATTGGGTGGCGGACAACGGCGACTTTCAAGCTTCTGGCAGACAGCTCTTTAACCACTTCGCGGGATATGGTGGACTTCCCCGCGCCAGTCCTCGTCGCCGTGACGGCTATGACCGGCCTTATTGAGTCGAGGTAGGTGTCGTTAGGCCCGTGGATCCTAAAGCTCGCCCCGCTGGCCAACACCGCGGATATTATGTGCCCCACTTCTTCGTACAACAAGTCGCTGTACGCCAACACGGCCTCGTCTACGCGCAACTCTCTCAAATACCGCGTCAGCTCTTCATAGCTCTTCCATGTGTATATCGGCACGCCGTCGGGCGTGGCGGAGAGCGACGGCGGATATCGTCGATTGGGTATCGGTATCTGGGTCATCAAGAATGCGACAACTTTATACTCTTTGCTCCCCCTGTAGACTGTGTTGTAGACGTGGAAGTCGCGCCCAGCGGCGCCTATGATTGCAACCCTTCTCATACCTCTAGAGATCTATATACTATATAAGTTTTAAATAGGGCTATGCGCAAAGGCCCGTGATAGTTTTCGGCGACGTCCACCTCGGCTCTCCTCACTCAAGAGTCGAGGCGTTGAAGAAGTGTCTCGCCTCCCTCGGCCCAGAGAGAGCTGCAATAACGGGAGACCTCTTTGAAGATCAGTACAGGCCGGTGGGGAGAGAGGAGGCCATTAGGCTTATAGCAAAGGCCATGGACGTGCTCGGCCTACGCCCAGCGCAGTTATACATAGCCTTTAGCTCCTCATCTCACGACCCACAGTTGCCCGGCCCCCTGTGGGAAAAGATAAACGGCGCAGAGGTATACGCCTTCAACGGCGACATCTTTATAGAGGATTCGGAGGTGGTTGTGACACACGGCGACAGCGTCGTGAAAAGCGGCGTCGTGGCCTACTTAGTCGAGAGAGTAGACAGGGGGAGAATAGGCCGAGTCCTTAGGCGCAGGCTGGGCCTGAGGGATGGAGTGTGGATAGCCTATGGACACAGCCACGTGCCTCACGTGGACCTTGGCCAGAGGATATTGAACCCTGGGCCGTGGAAAATCTACGGCTTTAGGAGAATTAGGGGCGGGGTGTACGAGCTCCCCTCGGCCAAGCGGCTCTGCTAGCTACCTCCTGCCAACGCGCTCTGCCAGCCAAATCTCGAGTCTCTCAAGGGCCTCGGGCAGATGCCCAAGTTCTACGACATCCCTCTGCTGGGGACCCGCCTGCAAGCACTTCTCCCACATCACCCTATACTTCAGGTTTTGGAGGGCCACTCTCCGCACGTTTTCAACGCTTACCTCCTCAGGGTTAACCACGGCGCCTGGCCCAGCGTATGCCAGCCTATGCGCATAGCCCACGTACACAAGCTCGCCTGCCGCGTTGGCCAAGAGTCTGCCTATAGTCTCTCTTCTACATGTGGACATGTTCAAAACCCTTGTCCTATACCCAAGCTTTGCCACCAAGGCCCCCACCACTGCGAACTGGTAAGAGGAGCCGGGAGGCGGCGGCACCACGGTGACGTCGGCAAGGGGGTTCTGCACGTCAAAGAGGAGATAGGTCCCAAGGTCTCGTAGGACGTACCTCCCAGCCGCTTCCCCCAGTATCATAGGGCAGATATGGCCTCCAGCACCTGGTCAGGCGTCATGTAGCCGAAGTGTATATACCCACGGCCCTTGGAGAAGTCGTAGAAGAGCAGGGTCGGCGTCCCGTAGACTCCAACAGCCTCGGCGAGCTCTTCGCAGACCTTTAAGTCGTCTGCTGGACACTCGTCTGCTTTTACCCTTTCGCCGCTGTATATCCTTTTAACGAAGTCCAGCCTCTTTTCTGCCTCGATGCAGCGGAGGGCCCTGTGTAGAGACTCGGCGTCTTTATGGACCACGTAGTCGCACATTGCGTATGTTATCAAGCCGTTCTTGGCCATTTCTAGCAAAACCTCTTCAGTCTCCTTGAAGAGCTTTGCGCAGAAGGGGCATTTCAAGTCGAAGAATACGACTACGGCCCTGTTCCCATTTCCCATCTTAATAGGCGCAACTTCCACAATTTTCTTAACCACGTCGGTCTTGACCACTGGGGTGAGGCTGGGCTTGCGTCTCCTGAATATCACGGCGTTAGAAACATATTTCCGTATAAAAATTCAGCCGTGATGAAGTTGGTCTTTTCAGAGGCGTGAAGAGGGGAACGAATGCTGATCCGACCCCCTCCTCCGCCTTGGGTTCCCCCGTGGGCGGGTCATTGGTTCCCCGCATCGATTCGTTGCCACATCTGTCATCTGCGGGGCAGTCGGGGAGGCTTGACTACCCCCATGTCGCAAGCCCGTGGGCGATCCTCCAGGCGACAACCCATGAGCGCACCTCCTTCACCCTATATTTATTAAACAACGGGGATCAAAGCGATTAGTGGGGAAAAAGCGGGGGGTGCCCAACCTCTCGCAAGCCTTTTTTCAATGTTTAACAGTGCCACTACGTCTCTCCCAGCCTCAAAGCCACATGTTGTGCACTTCATTCTTCTGTGTCCCACTTCTTCCATTTTCCTGCAACACTTGGTGCACGTTGTGGACGCGCCCCTTGGGTCCACCTCGACTACCATCACGCCGCGCTTCGCGGCTTGCCACTTGGAGAGGAGGAGAAGGGCTGAACAAAGAGAAGAGAGTTGAGACACGGATTCGTCTTCTTCCAATATTTACTCTCCTTCAATAGTTTAAGAGGAAATGGAGAATGTTGATAAATCCGGGCCTTCGCCCGCTTAATGATAAAGGTGGTCCTCCACCACACATGTAAGTCGTCATATAACCTCTACAAGGCGCTACGCGGCGTGGCAGGCGTGGAGTTTGAAATGGCCGAGGCGCCCTACTTCCACTACTTGGCCAACTACGTCTTAAGCGTGCCAGCCGTATTTCTCGACGGGAGGCTCGTGTTGCTAGACCCCGTCGAGCCAGAGGACGTGCTCGCGCTAAGAGACGGCAAGACAGAGAAGGAGCTAGCTGTAGACGAGGCTGTTGAAAATTTTGTAAATGGAGTTATGGCGAGTCAAGCCATCTTATCTGCCGTTGTTTTACACAAGTCGCTTAAGCCAATTCTGTTGCCGGAGCTAGTCGCAGTGCTCTCCCGGGCCAGATACCACGGACAGGAGCACAAGACTCCGCAGATAATGGAGGCGCTGAGGGAAAGGGAGAGAGGCATCTTGGAGGAGCACTGGGAGCGCTTAATTAAGCTGTTGACGTTCGGCATGGTTAGAGAAATGTTCTGGCTTGGCATAGACGTGGACAAGGTCGAGAAGTCCCACGTGAAAATGTGGCTACTCGCAAAAGCCACTGTGGGGAGACTGGGCCTCCCATACCCAAGGCCAGATGTCCCAAGCGACGTAGCTGACGCAGTGTACAACGTCTTGAGAGAATCCGGAAAGAGGTACATGGAGAAGGCGGCGGAAGAGCAGGGGCAGATTTTAAACGACGCAGAGTTCCTCTCATTATACAGGAAGAAATAGTTTCAGCGAACTCTCCCCCCGGAGAAGTTTTTAACTAAAGGGAATATTAATGAATGACGAGATATAATCAATGTACAGAGTCTTGAAGCTCAACGGCTCTGTGGAGCCCTTCCAGCCGGAGAAGCTGAGGCGCTCAATTGAGCGCGCGGCGCGGGACGTGGGGGTGGAGGTGGACGGGGCGGCCGACATCAGAGTGGAGAGAGACGTCGGCTCTTGGGAGCTCGCCGATTTGGTGCACGTGGAGCTTTTGAAGAAGGCGATTGAGAGGCCGGAGCTCGCCGAGGTGGCCAAGTCGCATCTCCTCGGCAGAATATACAAGGAGGTGTTTGGGAGAGACTTCCTGCGTGTTAAGTCTGACGAGGAGTACCAGAGGAGGGCCCTGGCGGCCTTTGAGAAACTGGCGGGGGTGATAAAGCCCGAGGCCTTGGAGCTCTTGAGGCAGCTGAAGCTGAGGCCCGAGTTCGACCGCTCGCTGAGCTACAACGCCCTTAGGCTCTTCACCAACGGCAACTACGCGTTGAGGAGGCTGGACTTCCAACTGGCCGAGACTCCCTCCATGGCCGCGGCCAGGGTGGCCACCGCAGTGGCTAGAGACGTGGAGAGGGCAAGGCTGTACTACGACTACATCACCTCGCTGAAGTTGATACCGGCGTCTCCCTACTGGTTCAACGCCTGGACTAGCAAGGAGATGTTTGCCTCGTGTTTCACGCTGGAGGTGGAGGACTGCCTCTCCTCAATTACCCACCCCGGGAGGCAGTGCATATACGACGCGCTAGCGTATTCGGGCATAATCCAGCAGCTGGGCGGCGGCGTGGGCTACGACTTCTCGCTCCTAAGGCCCGAGGGAGACGTGGTGAGGGGTTCTGCGGGCGTGGCCTCCGGCCCCATATCCTTTATGAAGCTCTTTGACGCAAATGTGGAAGTCATCAAGCAGGGGGGCAAGAGGCGCGGCGCGCAGATGGGCACGCTCCACGTCTGGCACCCGGACATACGCAAGTTCATAAAGGCCAAGACGGGGGAGCTGAAGGACGTACACCTACAGAACTTCAACATCTCCGTCTTCGTAGACGACGCCTTTATGGAAAAGGCGCTGAGCGCCGACGGCAACCGCAAATACCCCCTGATAAACCCAAGGGTCATGTACGACCGCGGAGTGAAGCTGACGGAGGTGCTTGAGCCCACTAGAGAGGTGCAGTTGCCCAAAGACGCCGTGTGGGGAGAGGTAGACGCGGCCCAGCTCTTCAGAGAGATTGCGGAGGGCGCGTGGGACTCGGGAGACCCCGGCCTAATCTTCAAGTCTAACTTAAATGCGTCGAACCCCCTCCTCTACAGAGAAATAGAGGTCGCTGGGATTAAATTTAGGTATGTCTGGAGGTCTGTAAACCCATGCGCCGAGACCGTGCAAAACCCGTTTGAGGTTTGCAACTTGACTCACATAAACCTTGTCCGGTTCGTGAGGGAGGGGTGTAGTGGCCGCACGTTGGAGGAAAAGCTGGAGTGTATAGACTGGGCGGGCTTGGCGGAGGCGGCCAGGGTGGGCACCCGCCTCTTGGACGACGCCATTGATAGAAGCCGCACGGGAATCGCTGTGATAGACGAGATGAACTTGGCCACTAGGAAGAACGGCCTCGGAGTCATGGGGCTCGCCGAGATGTTGATAAAGTTGGAGATCCCATACGCCTCTTGGGACGCCGTGACGCTGGTGAACAGAGTGCTGGCGTGGATCTACCTCAACGCCCTCGACGAGTCTGCAGAGCTGGCGAGGGAGAGGGGGCCCTTTAAGTACTTCCACCAGTCCGACTACGCGAGGGGGGTGATACCCGTGCTGAAGTACCAAGACTTCGTCTGGTCTCGGTGGGAGAGGATAAGGGCCGTGTATCCTCCGGAGTACAGAGAGCTTGGGGACAGGCTAAAGGCCATAACCTACGAGACGAGGAGATGGCTAGACGCCATGGCCAAGAGGTTCGGCAAGCCCACCCTGGCCGAGCTTTCTGAGAAGGTTAAGGGCGGGGTGAGGAACTCCGTGGTGATGTCTGTGGCTCCCACGGGCCGCACCTCCATACTGGCTGGCACCACCAGCGGCGTAGAGCCCGTCTTCGCCCTGGCCTTCCTCCGCAACGTCACCGTCGGCACCCTGGTGGAGTACTACTGGCCTGGCGTCGAGTATCTGAGGGCGAGGGGCCTCTGGACGCCTGAGGTGAGGAGAGCCGTGGAGGAGAGCGGCATGTTGAAAGACGCCCCAGTTCCGGACGATGTAAAGCATTTGTTGGCCACTGCCATGGAAATACATTGGACGTGGCACGTCTTGATACAGGCGTCGGCACAGCAGTGGGTTGACCAAGGTATTTCAAAGACAATTAATATGCCTGCCAATGCTACTAAAGAGGACGTATATTGGGCGTTTGCGTTAGCTTGGGCGCTCGGGGTCAAGGGGATAACGGTGTACCGCGACAAGTCTAAGTCTGTGCAAGTGATATACACGGGCATTAAGCAGGAGATCAAGAAGAAGCTCGCTGACACCAAGATAGTGGTAAAGCCGCTCTCCCTCGACGCCACAATCAGCGACGTAGCGGAGCAAGCAAAGCTCAAGGCGCTTGAAGAGGGCAAAGACCCCTACTGCAAGACCGGCGATTGCGGCTAGTTTTACACGTAGGGTTAATATAGCGTGGATCTCCTTGGTCTATGCTGTGGATTGTTTCAAAGTCTGTTAGAATAGGTCTCGTCTTTGTCCTCTTCAGCGTTTTGTACGTCCTCTTCAACATTTGGTGGGCTGGCCTGCTCGACGTCTATCCGCTTCTCGTGGGCGTATACCTCATGACTTTCGTCTCAGTTACTCCGTACATCTTCTTAAACATAATAACGGCGGTTAGAAATAGAAGCGACGGCAGGTGGATAATCACCGTGGGTCTCTCTCTCACCCTCTTCTCCTCGCTGATAGCGGCCATGGCCAAGCTGGGGGGCCTGCGGCACGTCATATCGCCGTTTGTAGTAAGCCAGCTCCGCTACGATGGGACCCTCGCCCTGTCCCTAGCCCTGCTCGCCCTATCCGCCCTAGTCTACATAAACAGCATACTGCCGGAGAGCCGCAAGTTGGCCAAAGCGCTGTATTTCACTGCCACAAAGGAAGAGGATAAGGAGGTTGAAGTTATCTAAGTTCCAGAAGCGGAACGTTTCGGCTAAAGAGGCAGGCAGGTAATTAAATCAGTTGTATATTTCATTGTGGAGAACGCCCTGCTGATTAGGGAGTTGGAGGAGGCGCCGTATTATGAGCTAGTGGAAATCTTCCGCTTTGAGGTTGGGCGCCGCTATGTGTATAGGCTGGTTGCCGAGAGGGAGTACTTTGTGCACGTAGTGGCCTTGAGGGAGGCCACGTACGTCGAGTTTTGGCACCCCAGCCACGCCGCTCCTCTGTTGGTTTTTAAGGTGTCGGATGGAGAGGAGCTCGCAAGAGTGCTCCTCTTGCTTAAGTCGCTGGTGAGTAGATAAAATTATATACAGAGGCTTTGCCTCTCACATGTCTTATAGTGTGCTTGAGGCTCTGAGGAAGAGCCCAGAGGAGGTGAGGAAGGTCTTGCTGGCTAGGAGAGTCGACGCATCTCTCGTGGACAAGTTCCTCGCTCTGGACGCCAAGTGGCGTCAGTTGAAAAAAGAGATAGACGAGCTCCGCCACCTCTACAACCAGCTGTCTAGAGAGGGGGCCAAGGCCCCTCCTGAGCGCAGGAGAGAAATATCTGAAAAGGCTAGGGAGCTTGCCGCCAAGTTGGAGAAAGTGGAGGAGGAGGTCAAGGAGTTGGAGAGGCAGAGGGAGGAGCTACTCTACAGTTTTCCGAATCTAATACACGAGTCTGTGCCAGTGTGTCCAGAGGGCGTGGACTCCGTGCCAGTTAGGCACTGGGGCATCGTCAAAGTGAGCAAGGCCGCGTTGCAGTCCCTTGACCCAGGCGTAGAGTACGTGGTGGTGGAGAAGGAGCCTGTGGGGCACGCAGATATGGCAGAGGTGGTGTTGCAGATGGTCGACACGCTCAAGGCGGGGGAGGTGGCGGGGAGCAGGTTCTACTACCTCTTCGACGACTTGGTGTGGCTGGACTTCGCCCTAGCCATGTACGCCATGGACCAGCTGGCCCAGAAGGGGTTTAGGCCCGTCATACCGCCCTACATGTTGAAGTTTGACATAATTCGCCGCGTTTTAGACTTTGACACATTTAAAGACGCCATATACAAAATAGAGGGGGAGGACCTCTACCTAATAGCCACGGCTGAGCATGGAATAGCCGCCTACCTCTACAAGAGGGAGCTTCTAGAGGAGGAGCTTCCCCAGCTCTACGTCGGGTGGTCTCCGTGCTTTAGGAAAGAGGCTGGCGCCGGGAATAGAGACCTAAAGGGCATATTCAGAGTACACATATTCCACAAGGTGGAGCAGTTCGTCTTCTCTCTCCCAGAGGAGTCGTGGAAGTGGCACGAGGAGATTACCAGAAACACTGAGGAGCTCATAAGAGGTCTCGGCCTGCCCTATAGAGTGGTAAATATATGCGCCCACGACTTGGGAGCCCCCGCTGCCAAGAAATACGACATAGAGGTATGGTACCCCGCGCAGGCTAAATACAGGGAGTTGGCCAGCTGTTCCAATGTCACAGACTGGCAGTCGTATAGGCTGGGCATCCGCGTGACAAGAAAAGGCATGAAAAAGGAGTACGTCCACACCCTCAACTGCACGGGGTTGGCAACCACGCGCACAATAACCGCCATATTGGAAAACTTCCAACGCGACGACGGCGCAGTTGAAATACCAAAGGCGCTTAGGCCGTATCTAGAGCCCATAAAGGCCGCCCCAAAGGAGTACATATACCCCAGAAGGGTCAAACAACAGCCGCCGAGTTAACCGCGTCGTCAGTGCTTAGGTCCTACATCATTAGTCAGCTAGCCTGATCTCTTCACGTGTGTTACATATTGCACAGTTTTAAACCTAGTGCAACTAGAGGCCGTGGGCGCCCAGGAGGTTGTAGTAGGCATAGTGGCAGAGGCCTTTGTCAAATTTGTAACTAGGCTGTGCGAGTGCGAGAAATTAAAGAAACAGCACGAGAGAGACTTCGAGTTAGCTAAAGTCGCCGAAGAAGTTACCAAGGCCCTCTCAGACGGCCGCGAAGGGACTTTTGGCCCTGTAACCATAAAGGTACAGAAGAAGTTCCTAGGCCGCAGAGAGGTTAAAGTGTGGCTTTACGGAAACGAGGTGGACCCCAACACCCTACTTGCCGAGCTTTCCAAGGCCAAGTCGAGAACGGCATGGCTCTTGTCAGACTGCTCAGACCACGCGCTAATCGAGGTGCTGTACCCGTACGAGGACAGATATCTCATAGAGGTGGTCCAGAAGAATATGGAGGAAATTAAGTCGTTGTGCACCGGCGCGGCCCCCAAGATAGAATTCGGCGAGGCCCCCGCGCACGTGGTAGAGGGGGTTATGAAGGGCGTAGAGGCGTACCTCTCGCGCCATGCTGGTGCTTAAGCTCACAGGCAGAATTTTCGACGAAGAAGACCTCGTGGCCAAATACGCCACAATAATAAAGCGCATAGGCGGAAAAGTGGCCGTGGTAACTGGAGGCGGCGAAGTGGCGAGGAGGTACATAGCCATGGCGCGAAAGGGCGGCGCCTCCAACACTTTCCAAGACCTGCTAGGGATATACGCCAGCAGGCTAAACGCCCTCTTGTTAATTTCGCTAATCGGCGACGACGCCTACCCAAAGGTCCCCTCCACAGTGGAGGAGTTCCTCGATGCGTGGAGGAGGCACCGCGTCGTGGTGGCAGGGGGCTTTCAGCCGGGGCAATCCACGGCGACTGTGGCAGCCCTTGTGGCAGAGGCGGCGGGCGCCTCCCTCCTCCTCAACGCGGCAAACATCGACGCGGTTTACGACGACGACCCCCGGAGAAACCCCAATGCTAGAAAAATGCCGGTGCTTACATATGACGAGCTTGAGAGGATTCTAAAGACAAGCGCAGTGCCGGGGGGCTATGAGCTCGTTGACCCTTGGAGTATATCAATACTGCGGAGGAACTGCGTGACTACATACATATTCGACGGCAGGAGGCCCGAATATGTCGAAGAGATACTTCGGGGCGGGAACCCTGGTAGTAAAATAACGTGTTGAGTATGCGGCGTTTATGGCGTCAGCGAGCTGGCGGACTAGGCAGGGCAGTTTCTGCGGTAGGCGGCTGGCAAGCAGGCCCCGTTTATACGGCTCCTCTTTGCACTGCAGTTACTCACTAAAGTTGACCTAGAGTTGCTAGGCCTAGGCGGCGCGCTCTTCAGCAAGCGAGATCTGTGGAGAAAACTACTCTACTGTAGTGTATTTGACCCCGCGGCAGGGGAGCTCGCTCACAGGGGCCACGTCGGGCCTCTTTGGGCCCCCCCACCCGCAGGACTTCTACAACTGTTTTAAAATAGTTTTTCCCTCGGGGCCAATGGACTGCGTATTTTGTAAAATCCTACGCGGGGAGGCGCCGGCGTGGAAAGTGTACGAGGATGACGAATTCGTAGTAATTCTAGACAAGTATCCAGCCTCCTTTGGCCACCTCTTGGTGGTGCCCAAGAGCCACTATGTGAATGTAATAGACGCGCCGCTTGAGGTGGCGACGCGCGGCTTTGAAATTGCTACAAGGCTTGCCAAGGCCTGGGCCGAGCTGGGGGCAAAGGGGGTCAATATCGTTACAAACGCAGGGCGTGAGGCTGGGCAGGTAGTCTTCCACTTCCATATACACGTGATCCCCAGGTGGGGCGGCTCGCTTCTCTGGCACGGACGCGACGAGATTAAGGAGAGCGAGGCGAGGGAGGTGGTGGAAAAGCTTTCCAAAGTATTACCCAAGTATTTTGGGCGTCCAATTTATTAAGGCGCGGCGCAATGTACGTGAAGCTTACTGACACGGAGAGGAGAGTTGTGGAGCTGTACTCCAAGGGGCTTAAGCCAAGGGAGATCGCGGAGGCGCTGGGGATCTCCATAAACACTGTCTACAAGGCATTGTCAAAGGCCCGCAGGGCTTACTCCGTAGCCGAGGAAGCGCCTGCCTCACTTCCGCTCTCTGCCTCCTTCTCTGTAAACGTGTACCTCTACCCACCAGCCTCTTTTCAGCCCGTGGCCGTGTCTTCCAGCGGCGCCGTGGCCATATACGACGCTTATGACGCCATAATGAAAAAGCTTGAGAAAATTCTGTCTCTCCTAGAAGGGCGGCAAGAGGCACCGCGCCGGTGGCCAGTGCGCGAGGAGCCTCGTCCACAGCGCGAAGAGGTCCGCCTCGGCGGAGACGGCCACATGCCGGAGACTCTTAGGCGAAATGTGTGGATTTCCATTATCAGAAACAAGGCTACTTAGCCAAGATTTTCAGTATAAGGCCGTGGCTCACTGGCTCGTCTGCGGCCAGCCTCCTCCCTGTCCTAACGTCGATGGCGGCTATAAACCTCTCGCCTAGCTCCGTGTGGATTGCGTAGGCCACGTCTCTGGCTGTGTAGCTGTGGGGAACTAGGAGGAGGTCCGGGAGCACGTTGCCCGCCTTGTCGCTCAGTCTCCTCTCGTCTTCCACGGGGTAGACGGCCACGTATTTGAGCGCGTTGAAAACTGCGGCGTTTATTGCCTGCACAACGCCGGTGCCGCCCCACTTCTTCATGACTTCTGCAATTTTCTCAAGGGCGGCCCTCTGCTGAGGCGTCAACGTCCCGACTACCTCGAAGTGGGGGTCGCCCGGCTTATATTTCACAAGGCCGCGCTCCGCGGCCTTTCGCAGGGCCAGCTCAGCCTCGGCGGAGGCCGGGACTATTATGCGGTTTGGATAAACCTCTCTCAGCCTCTTGTACCCCTCCTCCCCCTCTGGGAGGTCCACCTTGTTAGCCACAATTACTATGGGCTTGCTCAAGGAGCGGGCGAGGCGGCTGAAGTTGTAGAAGTCCTCGTCCGTCCACTTGCTAGGCGGCTTCTTGGCCAAACCGGCCTCCTCCAACGCCTTCTCCACTTCCGCGCGTCCAATGCCCAGGCCGCCCAACCTCTCCGACAAGACCTCCGCTATGTTCCTCTTGCTGAATTCCACAAGTCTCACAGTCTTGTCCCAATCCCTCTTGACGATAGAGGCGATCCACATGTCAACCTCCCTCTCTAGAAACTCCACGTCTCTGGCTGGGTCGTGGCTTCCAGGCTTAACTACTCTGCCCTCCTCATCGGTGGAGCCAGAGGCGTCTACTATGTGTAAGAGCACGGGGGCCCTCCTCAAGTGGTCTAAAAACTGGTTTCCAAGCCCCCTGCCCTGCCAAGCGCCCGGCACCAGGCCGGCGACGTCTATGAGCTCCACAGGTGCGTAGCACACGCCGTCAATGACCACGTAGCTCCTCGGGTTGCACTTGATTTTTGCACAGGGACAGTCGTCGATGCGCGCGTAGCCGATGCCCACGTTGGGGTCGATAGTGGTAAAGGGCACAGGCGAGATTTTGACGTCTTTTAGAGTCGCCGCGGCGAAGAACGTCGACTTGCCCGCGTTTGGCTTTCCCACGATGCCCACTTGAACGCGTGTCTGCGTGACCACGTATTAAATACTCGACTTGTTTTTAACCATGAGGCGCCTCGTAGCTCTGTTGTTGATAGCGGCTGTATTCGTGGCCAGTCCGCCGCTGGGCGCCGCCGCGGCGCTTCTCTATTTAGTGCGGAGGCACGTATCCGTCTACGCATCACTGTGGATCCGCTATGCCAAGTGCGACGTGTTGACCGCGTCGGCGTCGCTACTCGCCTTAGCTCTGTCCCTAACCGCGGCAGGATCTGCAAAGATTCCACTGGCGGCGCTGTCGCTGGCCTCCGCGTATTTAACTCCGCTTAAGCCGGGGATATCGCGTTTGTTGTCCACGGCGGCCATCGCTTTGTCGCTTATACGCCCTGGGCTCCTAGCGCTTGCCGTGGGCGTGCCTGTGGCTATATACTTCGCCTATAGAGTAGAGACCTGCGGCTTCATATGTCAAAAGGCTGACGTGAGGGGGCTCGACGAGGTGGGTTTCGTGCCCTCCCTTGGCGTTGCCTGTTTCTTCGTGAGAGGAGGCCGCGGCGTCGGCAATATGTACATACGGATGGGGAGCCTCTACGGGCACTGCCGGCACGTGTTCTGCACCGCGCTGAGCAGAGAGGAGTTCGACAAGCGCGTAGGCCCCTTCTACCGCTACCTCCCCCCGCCGCCTCGCGAGGCCTTTAACGGAGTCATCCGCGCCTTGGCCAGCCCGCGTACGCTGGTGAATGCGCTAAGGCGGTATTTCAGCGACATTGTGGTAGTCATGGAGTCCGAGTACGTGCCTAAGGCGCGGCTAATCTCGCTTTCAAGAGTGGACCCAGCCGCAGCGGCGGCAGTGTTAGAGACGGTGTTCGAGCTAGACGCCGGCAACGCCGCGTTGCTGAAGGAGCTTTTAACACGCGGCAGAGGTGAAGTGGTCAGCTGGACGCTCCGTTACCCGTGGCTTCTCGCCGTACTAGAGCTCTGGGAAGGCGGAGAAGAGCCGAGGGGAGTAGTGGCAAGCTCGCTCAAGGGGAGACTCGGCGTGGTCGACTCACTGATATATGCGTATGTGAGAAAAATTCCCATAGTCACTGACAGAGAGGAGGTGGCCGCCTATGCAAAACGTTTGGGCATTACCGCCTTCCTCATGACTGACAAGCTCTACGGAGACTTCCTCGTCGTGGGTCCCAGGATCGTGGAGACTAGTTTTGGGACATTTGACGTGGAGCATGGGATACTACTGGCGCATCTCGGGGGAGAGTTTTATGCAGATGAAATTTAATAAGGAGGGACGTTTTACCGCATGTGTTAACTAAGGAAGAGTTGGAAAAACTTGCCGAGAGGAAGGCTCCGCAGTTTGTTAGAGACATTGTGGAACACCCACCGTTTAGAGTTACTGTGAATACCACGCTTGAGACGCTTGCAGCGTATCTAAGGAAATTCCCCGTGGACGTAGTCCCAGTGTTCAAGTCCGTGTTCTCCGACAATGTCGCGGGGGTTGTATATCCCCACACAGCGCTTCTTCTTAAGAGCAAGAAGCTCGACGCCAAGGTGGGGGAGTTTTTGAATGTACCACTTGTGGTTAAGGAGAGCTGGAAAATCGAAAATGTGGCCGAGATATTGATGAATGAGTACAAATGGGGTGCCGTCGTGGTAGACGAAGAGGGGAAGTTCGTAGGCGTTGTATCGCTGAGGGGCTTGCTCTACGCCCTCCTCATGAGGGAGCCGAAAGCCAAGTCCGTCGCCGCGGTATACACGTCGATCGACGACAAGAAGTCAAGGGCGGGCTTTATTAAAGCGATAGAGAGGGTGTCTAAGGTCTTTTACAAGCTCGTGGGCGGGGAAGTGGACGGCTATGTGGTGTTAAACAGGGAGGGGGGAGCCGCCGGAATATTGACTGTGTGGAATCTTTTGAAGAGCCGGAGGTGGTTCAAGGGATCGGGGGAGCCGCGCCCCATCTTCGGCACGCGGGTTACGAGAGGCGAGAGCAAGCCCGTAGGCGTGGCCAGAGTCTGGAGGATTATGTCCAGGGGGGTCGCCGTGGCGAATCTCGATACTCCCATCAGCGATGTGGCCAGGTACATGGCCACCTCTGGGATATACGTAGTGCCTGTCGTAGATAAAGATGGCAAAGTCATAGGCGCAGTCACTGTGTGGGACGTCCTCCATGCATATCTATACGGCCCCAAGGAAGGGCGTGAAGACGTAGAGGTGAAAACAGCTGTGGAAGTTCCCGTGAGTAAGCCAAGCGTGGAGGCCGCCATTAGGCTGAAGCCTGTGAAACATGTGACTGGGCTCAGGGCGCGCGACGTCATGTTGAGCGACGTGCCAACGGTAAACGTGAGAGACCCCCTGTCAAGGATTAGAAAGGCGTTCCTAAGGTCGAAAAGTGCAATTCTCGCGGTAGTGGACGATAGTGGGAAAGTGGTGGGATTTATAACTAGGAGAGACTTCGTATCGTACATCGCAGAGAAGTCCCTGGGGTACTGGAAGAGGCAGAAGGGGAAGCTCTTGGTTCTCAAGGAAGAGGTTCTGCCAGGCGAGCAAGCCAAGTTGGCGGTTGAAGAGGGCACAGCCGGCGACTTGGCCAAGACTGAGTACCCCACGGTTTCTGAAAATACTACGCTGGAGGAGGTGGCGTATAAGATGTTGGCCGCTGGGACAGACTACGTAGTTGTTGTAGACAGCGCCGGACAGCCCATCGGCGTTGTTACGAAAGACGAGTTAGTAAAGGCTTATAAGGAGCGCGGGAGAAGCGTCAAGGTGGGGGAGCTCATGACCCCCGCCGACGTGGCGACGGTAAACCCATTCTCAAGTCTCATGTCTACAATTAGAAAAATAAACGCCTTTGGGCTTGATGGAGTCGCCGTCGTCGAGGGCAATGACATAATGGGGGTAGTCACGGTGGACGACTTGGCCTTGAGGCCCATAGAGGAGACTTTGAGAGGGGAAGTAATAGTGTATTTCACAAAGTCGGGGGTTCGGCGAAAAGTTACAACCGGCCTGTCTAGGCTTAGGTACTCTAAGGTGGGTACTTTGATGGCGATTGACGTATCTCGGCCTGCGGATTACGTAGCCAACGTCAACGCTGATGTAAAAGAGGTCATTGACAAACTCGTGGAGCAGGGCGTTGTCCCAGTGGTAGACGAGCAAGGTCGGCTGGTCGGCGTGTTGAATAAGATGGATGTGGTGAAGGACTTGGCCAGGGTTTATGTGACATATGCAATGCCAGAGAAGCTGGCCGAAGCTACGCAAGAAGTTAAGCAAGTAGAAAAGCGAGCATAAATTTTTATATCCATAGGTGGGCCGAGTCATGTCTAGCGAGGTTATTCTAAAGGTAGCTGAGGCTAGGTCGCGCGACGTTGGTCGAAGCATTGTGAGAATTCCCGTGAGAATAATGAGGAAGCTGGGAGTGGAGCCCGGGGACTACGTGGAGGTTATTGGAAGGAAGTCGGCCTATGCGCAAGTGTGGCCTGCCTACCCCGAGGACGAGGACAAGGACATTATACGCATGGACGGTATCATTAGGCAAAACGCAGGCGTTGGCATAGGCGACACGGTGAAGGTGCGTAAGGTGCAGTTAAAGCCAGCCCAGAGGGTCGTCCTCGCGCCAACTGAGCCTGTGAGAGTAGACCCCGAGTACCTAAAGAAGCAGGTGCTACTTGGGAAGCCAATAGCGCGTGGTCAAGCCATTGACGTGCCCTTCTACGGCGGCGCTATTAGATTTGTAGTTGTGCAAGTGCAGCCGGGGCCAGCTGCTTATGTCTCCATAGACACAGAGGTTACGGTGAGAGAGGAGCCTGTAAAAGAGGCTGAGCTCACAATACCCAAGGTCACTTGGGAGGATATTGGGGATTTGGAGGATGCTAAGCAGAAGATTAGGGAGCTTGTGGAGCTTCCTCTTCGGCATCCTGAGCTTTTTAAGCACTTGGGGATTGAGCCGCCTAAGGGTATTCTGCTTATTGGGCCTCCTGGCACTGGTAAGACGCTTTTGGCTAAGGCCGTTGCCAACGAGGCTAACGCCTACTTCGTGGCTATTAACGGGCCTGAGATTATGTCCAAATACTACGGCGAGTCTGAGGCCAGGCTGAGAGAGATATTCGAGGAGGCGAAGAAGAACGCCCCCGCAATCATCTTCATCGACGAGATAGACGCCATAGCGCCCAAGAGAGAGGAAGTGACCGGCGAAGTGGAGAAGAGAGTAGTGGCACAGCTCCTAACCCTAATGGACGGCCTACAAGAAAGAGGCCAAGTAATAGTCATAGGAGCCACAAACCGCCCAGACGCAGTAGACCCAGCCCTAAGAAGACCGGGAAGATTCGACAGAGAGATTCACATACCTATGCCGGACAAGAGGGCTAGGAGGGAGATATTGGCGGTGCACACTAGGAATATGCCGCTCTGTACCAAGGCCGATGTAGAAAGCGGCGTCTGCAAGCCCGGCGACGAGGTGGACTTAGACAAAATAGCCGAGATGACGCACGGCTACACCGGCGCCGACTTAGCCGCCTTGGCAAAGGAGGCGGCCATGAGCGCGTTGAGGAGGGCTATTCAGAGCGGGCTTATAAACGTGGACCAAGACGTAATTCCACAGGAGACGCTTAGCAAGTTGAGAGTCGGAATGTCGGACTTCTTAAACGCCATGAAGTATGTACACCCAACGGTGCTGAGAGAGGTGATAATCGAAGTGCCGGAAGTCCGCTGGGACGACATAGGGGGGTACGACTCAATTAAGCAGGAGCTCAGGGAGATAGTGGAGTGGCCAATGAAGTATAGGCACTACTTCGACGAGTTGGGCGTAGAGCCGCCTAAGGGCATATTGTTGTTTGGCCCGCCTGGCGTTGGAAAAACACTATTCGCTAAGGCGGTGGCCACCGAGTCTGGGGCTAACTTCATAGCGGTGAGAGGGCCGGAGCTGTTGTCCAAGTGGGTTGGCGAGTCGGAGAAGGCCGTCCGCGAGGTGTTTAAAAAGGCCAGGATGGCCGCGCCCTGTGTCGTCTTCTTTGATGAGATAGACTCAATAGCGCCTGCCAGAGGCATGCGTCTAGGTGACTCCGGTGTGACGGACAGAATTGTGAATCAGCTCCTTGCCGAGATGGATGGCATAGGCACTCTGAAAAACGTAGTAGTCATGGCGGCCACCAATAGGCCCGACATACTAGACCCCGCGTTGCTGAGGCCTGGCAGATTTGATAGAGTGATATACGTCCCGCCGCCCGACTTCAAGGCCAGGGTAGAGATCTTCAAGGTTCACACGAAGAAGATAAAGCTGGCCGACGACGTCAACATAGAAGAACTCGCCAAGCGGACCGAGGGCTACACTGGCGCAGACATAGCGGCGTTAGTGAGAGAAGCGGCCATGCTCGCCCTCCGGGAAATCATTAAAGAGGGCAAAGTGAAGCCCGTCTCAATGAGGCACTTCGAGGAGGCTCTAAAGCGGGTACCGCCGTCTCTCACGCCTGAGGACATAAGGCGGTACGAGGAAATGGCAAAGAGAATTAGGAGGGCAATCGCCGGCCTCTAGAGAAAGTAAGTTTAAATAGGGATACCAAACTCATTTCTATGTCTATATTCGACGAGTTCGAGAGATTTATGAAGAGATGGCAGAAGTTCTTCGAGGAAATAGAAAAAGAGATAGAGGAAGACTTCCGGAGACTTACAGCGGCGTCGGCCACGGGGGGCGTGGGAAGACCTAGGTACTACTACTACGGCTTTGAAATCACGATAGGTCCCGATGGGAGGCCCGTGATAAGAGAATTTGGAAATGTCAGGAGGGGCGCCGAGAAGATAGAGGTCGCAGAGGAGATAGAACCTCTCACCGACATAATTGAGGAAGACGACAAGATAAGGGTGGTGGTTGACATGCCAGGCGTGGAGAAGGAGGACATAAAGCTGTACATAAGTGAAGACGGGAAAACGTTAACCATAGACGCGAAAGGCAAAGACAGGAAGTACCACAAGGAGATTAGGTTGCCTGCCGCAGTTGATCCCAATAAGGCAAAGGCCACGTATAAAAACGGTGTGTTAACTGTGGAACTGGAAAAGGTTGAGAAGAAAAAGAAGGGGGTTGAGATTAAGGTAGAGTAGAAAGTTCCTTAAGCAAGTTTTCGATTTTTTGTTTAACTTCGGCGAATTTTTCTTCGCACTCCTTGACCCTCTTCTCAACCTCCGTGTGTGGCACAAACCACTCGATCTTTGGCTCGCCGAAGATTAGCTTACCTCCCTCGACGCTGGCCTCCACAGAGATGCGGACAATGTCGAGTTTGCCCACCCCCATGGAGACGAGGCGCTCGTAGATCTTCTTGTTGAGCTCGGAGGTTGCCCTTATAATCTCCTCTTTGGGCACAATGCCACCGAATACTGCGAAGGCGGTTCTCCTAAGCTTGTCGGCGAACCTTGCCGCGATGACTAAGCCTGTCCTAATCTCATATTTATTGGGGGCCTTTAAGAGGTGGCCGCCGTACAGTTCCACATTTTCCTGAGCCTTCTCAATGTCCCGCTGTATGTTTTCCTCGAGTTTCCATGCCATGTCAAATAGTACAAGTTATTTATAATGGTTACTTATGCCGTGGATCTAATAATTAAGACAAGGAGAGGGTTTGAGAAACTGGCGGCGTCATATATAAAAGAGCTGGTGGGCGAGGGGGCTGAGGTGTTGCCGGCGCCGAGCGGATACTTAGGCATAGTAATTGTAAAAGGCCTTGGCGAGGGGAAATGGAAAGTTGCTGAGTTAATCGCCGAAAAGGTGCCCGAGGCGGACAGAATTCTCGTGGTAGAGGGAGTCGTCAAGGCGGACATCGCCGAGATAGAGAAGGCGGCTGTGGAAGTGGCCAAGCGGTATATCTCGCCCGGCGACACCTTCGCCATTAGGACCACCAGGAGGGGTACACACCCCTTTACGTCAATTGACGTAAATGTAAGAGTGGGCGCCGCGGTCAAGGAGGCCACGGGGGCCGAGGTCGACCTAGAGGAGCCGGCTAAGCCCCTGTACGTGGAAATATTCCAAGACGTAGCCGCCGTGTGTGTGCCAGCAACGAAGGAGTACAGAAAACTGCGCAGGGATAAACCCTTGACGCTCAGCGCCCTGAGGAGAGTTGCCATTGGGCAGATGGTGTACGAGGGCGACGACGAGGCGGTGAAAAAGATGGGCGAGAGAATCGGCAGAGCAGCCCAGACCTTTGAAGTGGCAGAGCTGGCAATCCTCTTGCACAAGCAGATCCCCGGGAGGACGTTGCGCGCCTTCCTCGAGGCCGTGGAGGCCGGCGTCGAGAGCAGGTACCAAATACAGACGAGGAGCTACGGGAGGCCTGTCCACAAGGTCCCCATATCTGTCTACGAGCTCTACCAATACGTGAGAAGCAGGGCGGGCGAGCCGCTGATCGTCACAGACCCCAAGGGCGACTATGTAACAGCGGTGAAAGAGAGGCTAGCCCAGCTCTTCGCCCGCGGGAGAGTAAACGTCTTAATAGGCGCCAGAGAGGGCATACCCCCCGGCATATACCGATTCGCCGACGTGGTGGTAGACCTAATACCCGAGGTAACCATAGCCACAGACTTCGTAATCCCCTCCCTAATGATAGCCTTTACTACGGCCCTGGAGGAGGCAGGCGCTCTGCCGAGGTATGCGGGAAAGCGCCGACCATCAAAAGCCAAGTAAAAATGAAATTTTCGGCGGTGCCACTCAACCCTCGGTGCCCTCAGCCGTGGACGCACTGCTGGGGCGTTTAGCTGACCTGTGGCGTTGCGGCTCTGCGTTTAGGGCAGAGGGGTGGAAGGTGCCGGAGGAGCTTGAGGTAGAGGGCGGCGGCGAGCTGGCGACGCTAGGCGGGGCAGTGCCTGGCGGCTTGTGGCTGGGCGCCCCGCTTCTCACGACGGCGGCTTATGTGGCTTCTTCGTGTTGCAGGTATTATTGAGGGGCTGAGATTATACACGTACCGTTCCACGTAGCGCCCCTAGGGCTGGCAAACGGCTCTGCGGCTTAAACAAGGCATTGTTGGCGAGGTGGCCGCTCTCCACCGACGTTGAGACAGTGGGTTGAGTAAAAGTTTTAGTTGTCTTACACAACATTTCGTAACGAAATAGCTTATATCGTCAAAGCGCTGTCCGGCTATGCGCTTGCTGAGAGCTTTTCTAGACACAGCTCTCAAAGACCACGCCCCGGCGTCTTTCACCAAAATAACCACCGACGTAACAATACAAGCAGTAGCCCAGTCCACACCAGCCGCAGTGAACACGACGCAGGTCGCCAAGCCGGCCGCCGACAGCTTCTTCAACGTCGCTGCCATTAAAGAGGATAGGAGAGCCGCCCTTGGGGAGCTGAGGGAGGCCGTGGAAAGGGTGAGAGGGTTGGAGGCGCAGTCCGCCAGGCGCAGTCCGCTGTTCGGCGCCTGGCAACTGCCAGAGGGCGCGAGAGAGGCGGGAAAGGCCTTGGTCAACAAGGTGTGTCCTTCGCCAGACTCAAGGGCCTCGACAAGGGGGCAGAGGGCGAATTCGTGAAGCTTTCCACGGCCGTAGGAGTCGGCGCGTCTGCCTTCAACGCGTTGAACGACGTGAAAGTCGCCAAGGCCGCGGGGGAGGCGGCTTCGGCCATACGGCGTGTTGTGGAGGAGGCCGAGATTGCAGTTCGCCCGGCGGTAGCCGTTGCCTCTAGGGCTTTGGCGGAGGCGGGGAAGAGGCTCGCCGAGGGGCGCCTTATAGAGGGCGTGGGCTTGGCGGATGACGAGTTTAGAAGGGCTTTCAACATCGCTGGCGACAAGCGGCCGCTTTACTTCGTCTACTCGGTGGGGGACGTGGAGTACGGCGCCGTCAAGGCCAGGGGCGTGAGGGCCGTGGCGTTTGTAAGCGGCGAGAAGACGCTCCGCATCGAAATACTGGCCGAGGGGGTAGAGGGGCTGGCCACAGAGAGGGTGAGGGCGCTGGGCGGGGAGTGGGTTAGGCTGGCAACCTTTGAGATAGACGTGAAGTCTGGGCTAGTCCAGCTAACCCCGCGTGTGGAGGTCTCTGCGCGGGTGGTGGTAGAGCCCGTCTCGGCAAAGCGGCTGTCTGCCCTGGCGCTAACTGACGCTTGGATGGGAGGGACGTACTTGGAGAGTCCAGACCCCACCCTCCACCTCCTCTACGCCCTGGCTGTGGGGGAGGCAACAATAAAGGTGGCAGGCGTAACGTTCACCGAGGCTGGTCCGACGCTCCACCTAGAGAGCAGAGCTCACGCAGGGCGTGTTAATTGGCTGTACGAGGATGTGAAAAGAGAGCTGGGCAAAGTCGGCATGGTGGTGGGGGCAGGAGAGATTAGGCGAAAGGCTAAGTCTAAGGTTGTCGAAGTAGTTGGCGAATACGCTGGCGAGGTGATGAGGATTGCCAAAGAGGCCAGGGGCGTGGAGGAGCTCCGCGACGAGCTAGTCGAGCTCTTTGACAACATTGCGAAGAAAGCCGCCGAGGAGTACCGGCACACAAGGAGCGAAGAGGCGCTGTGGAGGGCGGTGGGCGCCGTCGTAGCCAAGAAGTTCTTCGCCGAAAACGTGGATGACCCAGTGTGGTGGGCGCTGTTGCTCTTGGGAGACGGCGTTGTATTTGTGCGCAACCACATCATCGGCTTCTCTGCCAAGCCAGCTGAGGCGGCTGAGGCGGTTATACACATCTTCGCGCGCGTTATGGGGGTGCCGCTGGAGGTGGGGAGATTGGGAGAGAGCGCCGCCTCGCTAAGCCGCGCCGCCTCTAGGGCGGCTGTGAAGAGGCTTTTCAAGCGCTTGGAGGAGGCTAGGGTGGGCAACGTGCCCGCCCTTCACCTCCTCACGGCTGTGGCAGAGTGGTGGCTGGGGGTAGGCACCAGCGGCTCAGACCCGCCCAAGCTGCTGTCGCTCCTCGCCCTCCGCGAGCTGGCGGCTGGCAAAGAGGGCAGGTGGCTTAGGGCCTGGCTGTCCTACGAGGCCGCTGTGACCCCTGCGCCAGAGGAGGTAGAGAAATGGCTCGACGGCGTCTACCGCGTCTCCGTCAAGCCCTCCCGCGACCCGTTGACTGGCGCAGTGTCCTTTGACGCAGAGTTTGAGCAGGGAGGGGAGAGGTTTAAGCTACACACCGACTTCACAAGCTTCCGCCTCTACTGCGACTCGTGTAGTGAGACCTCGGCAAGGGGAGTGCTTGAAGCCGTAGCAGAAGAGCTTCGCCCCGCAGTGGAGCGGCTAGGGCCGGCGGCCGGGGAGTGGCCGAAGTTGCATTGGAACGCCCTTGTCTTACCCGCCGAGGTGGGCTGGCCCATGTTTTTAAAGCTATGGGCGAGGCACAACATGTCTCTCCGCGTGCCGAAGGAAGGTGTCAAAGAACTTTTGTGTGTGGAGGTTTTGGAGGCTAGGGCGGATGGGACTGCCAAATTACGCTTGTGGTACTACAAATGGCGTGAGACGAGGCCAGACAGACCGTACGTGGACGTTGAGATAAGGCCGTATCCGCATAAAGACGGCGGAATACGCTTTAGAGGTCACGTCTATGCCAACGGAGCTAAGGGCATAGACAAGGAACACTTGGCCGAAATAGCGAAACTATTGGAGGAGAGGGGCGTGGAAGGCGTCGCCTACTACGAGTATGAAAAGAAGGCCTACCTACAGTTCACCGGCGCATTCCGCGAGTCCGTGTTGGTCAAAGTGGGCATTAGGCCGGAGCTTCCGCCTGGCGAGCCGCCGGCCGTGCAACACATGGGCGGCTTGAGGTTCAAGATCGGCGGACGGGAGGTGGAGTTTGGCGAGAGGGCCTTTGGCAAGACGAGGGAATTCTATGCAGAGCTGAAGTTTCCGTCTAGAGATGAGGCTGAGCGTTTTGCGTCGTCGCTTAAGGCCGTTGGCGTATACGCCGAGGTGGCAGGAAACACGGTTAGGCTTAACAGCGACTCCTTCTTCGGCTTGCTGGCGGCCGCAGACGCAACGCCGCCCGGCCTAACGCCGCTGTACCGCTCCAACAACCTACATGTGTACGCCAGCGTTGAGGAAGGCCGCACGCGCTTCTACTTCGCCGTGAAGAACGGGGGCGTGTGGAGAGTGGCAGAGGGGCTCTTTGTGGAGAAGTGGGTCCAGCTCTGGCGCGCCGAGCGAGACGTCCTTGAAGCCGTCAGGAACGCCGTGATAAAGGCCCTTAAGATGTTGGGCCGCTCGGCGGAGGTGGAGGAGCCGAAGGAGAAGAGGGACGAAAGAGGCAACGTTGAAACCTACTACCTCACCCTATACGGCCCCCACATTACGCCCTTCTTGGAGCACGCCGCCGAGACCATGAAGGCAGAGCCAGCAGAAGTGCGGCTGGAGGGAAGACACATCGTCGTAGAGGTCGGCGACGTTAAGACCGAAGTTGAGTTCAAGCTACTTAAGGGCAGTGAGGCCGACTTCCTCCTGGCCAAAGACGTGAGGCAGACTCTCGTGCTCTACAAGTCGCTTAAGGCGCTGGGGGTGCCCGTGGAGATTACGCCGGGGGGCGTCAGAGTGGGCAGGGAGGCGCTGTGGGCCCTCGTGGCAATTGCTGTCGAGAGAGACGCGCCCAGTGCGTTGCCCGCAGAGGTGATGCCTGGCGTAGAGCTGTTGAAAGTGTATAGCGCCGGCGGGATGCGTATATATGCATTCAAGGTATCCGAAGAAGGAGTACACTACTACTTCGCCGTAAAGACGGGGCAGGAGTGGAGGGCCGCTGGCGGAAAGCTAAGCGGCGGACGAGTGATGATCGCTGGTGAAGCGGCCCGCGCAGTCGCCGAAGCCATAAACGCCATATACCGCGAGAGAGGAGTGGAGAGGAGAGTAGAGGTGAGGCAGATGAAAGACGGTACGCCCTATATTAGGCTTACAAACGTCGACCTAGAGACCTAAAGCGCCCGTAGACGCGGTGCGTCAACGCGGTCTCCGTCGACGAACTCTCTTATCACAACGCGCCGTTGTCCAAACGTAACCCATGCGTATTCTCGAGCGGGGAGATGCCCCAGGCTAGATCAGAGCGAGAAAGAAATAAATAGATCACCAAACCCATCCACGATGTCCACGGCGGAGACACCGCAACAGCCACAGCAACAACAAAAGCTCAGGTGGGGCATAGCGTGGATATACTCGTCGTCGAACAACACCATTATCACAATTACAGACCTCACAGGCGCCGAGACAGTGGCGCGGGTAAGCGGAGGCATGGTGGTACGCGCAGACAAGGACAAGCCATCGCCCTGGGCCGCCATGCAGGCGGCGTACAAGGCGGCGCAGCTAGCCCTCGCCAGGGGGATCAACGCAGTGCACATAAAGGTAAGAGGCCCCGGGGGCTACGGCATGAAGGTGCCCGGCCCCGGCGCCTCCGCCGCAATACGCGCCTTAGCCCGCTCCGGCTTAGTAATAGGCAGAATAGAGGACGTCACACCCATACCACACGACACTATTAGGCCCCCCAGCGGCCGCAAAGGCAGAAGAGTGTAAATGGAAAAGAAGGACTGCCTAATCGCTGTCTTCGAAAACTGTAAGGAGGTAGACGGGGTCAAGCTCTTGAGAGAGGCGCGTATAAAGGCGCGGAAGCTCATAATACTCACCAAATGCCCCAAGCCCACAGACGCCTTCCCCATAGTCAAGGCCGTGGCAGACAACAACATGGACTTCCCCGTGAGACACTACCACAGCGCCGAGCCAGCAGACGCCGCAGCCCTAGAGAAGTGTGCAACATACGAGGTAATGGCCGTTGAATAACAACGCCACAAGCCTGCCCACCCCCGAGGGTAATACATACTTTATAAAGACGGGAGCAGTGATTTTCGGTGATGAGTAGGCATTTGTGGCTTCCAATGGCCGACGCCGGAAATGCTGACCTTGATGCGTTTAATGGACCATGCATATCCGTGCTAGTGTTAACGTGCTTGGTGCAAAAAGGGCCTTGTTTATCAGCGTAGCTCAGCTTCTTCACCTATCGTCCTACTACCCTCATCACTTCTCTTCTCATCAAGCTGTCCCGCTAAAAGTATTTTACTGGGAGACGATGCTCTTCTGTGGAAGCTGTGTTGAGTAGGACGTTGCCAGACGGCCGCATAGAGTGCACCGCCTGCGCTAGGCGTTGTAAGCTGAGGGAGGGCCAGACCGGCTTCTGCGGCGTGAGGAGCGTCAGAGGAGGCAAGCTGTGGCTCGACGTCTACGGCTTAATTTCGGCCATAGCGGTGGACCCAATTGAGAAGAAGCCACTCACCCACTTCTACCCAGGCGCCCTCGTCCTCTCTTTCTCCACATTCGGTTGCAACTGGGCTTGCCAGTACTGCCAAAACTTTGAGATTAGCCAGAGGAGGAGGGCTGAGGGGTTTGAGGTAACGCCGGAGCTCCTTGTAAAATTGGCCGAGAGCTACGGGGCGCACGGCATAACGTACACGTACAACGAGCCCACTATCTTCATGGAGTTTGCCCACGACGTGGGAGTATTAGCCAGGTCCAGGGGCCTTTTCAATACCTTTGTGACAAATGGGTACATGACTCCTGAGGCCGTGAAATACGCCAGCGAGTTTTTAGACGCGGCCACCGTGGACTTCAAGGGGAATGCAGACGAGAAGTTCCTAAGGCGCTACGTCTACGTCCCAGACGCCGAGCCGATATTCGAGACGCTGGCGGAGATGAAGCGGCACGGAATTTGGGTAGAGGTCACAGACCTCGTGGTGCCCCGCGTCGGCGACGACTTAGAAAAGGCGAGGAGGCTCGTGAGGAGAGTCATAGACATCCTAGGCCCCGACGTCCCCATACACTTCCTCCGCTTCCACCCAGACTACAAGATGATGGACCTCCCGCCCACGCCGGTGGAGACCTTGGAGAAACACGTGGAGACGGCCAAGGAGGAGGGTGCCCGCTTTGCCTACGTGGGGAACGTCCCCGGCCACAAGTACGAGCACACCTACTGCCCCGAGTGTGGAAACGTGGTGATCAAGAGGAGGGGGTTTGACATCCTTGAGATAAACCTCGTGGAGAGGGGCGGGGAGTATAGGTGCAAGTTCTGCGGAGCCAAGATACCCATAAGGGGGAAAATCATGCCCACATGGAAGGACGAGTTTAGGTTTGTCTACATCCCCATAAACGCCTTCGCGCGGTATGTGAAACGGGCTTAAGGGATAAATAAGGGGGCGCAAATTAGCTGTGTGCAACGCATCAAGAGGATATTCACCAGCGGAGTAGAGGACGTCAAGGCAAAAATAGCCTCGCACCTAGAGCTGTCCCGCCAGTCGCTTGACATCCTACTCCAGTTGCTCTCCGCGCGGGCCACGGCTAAGAGCGATGTGGACGAGGCCATGAGAAAAATCACGGCGCTGGAGAGAGAAGGCGACGAGATCATCAGAGGCTTGGTGGACGAGGTGACACAGGGGGCAGTCGTCCCCACAGTGACAAACCTCGTCCTAATCCTCCTCGACAACGTGGACAACGTCTTAGACTTAATCTACTTCGCCGTGAAAGAGATAAGGAGGGGCTTCCACCTGTGGCAAAAGGAGAGCGTATACGCCATAGTTGCAAACGAGGTCAGAGAGATATTCAACTTGATAAAGTCGATGTTGGAGTACTTCCAAAAGATGTTAAGCGCCGGGAAGGTCGAAGAGGTGAAGCACTACGCCAGAATAGTAAGTTCACTCGAGGAGGAAATCGACGAGATAAAAGAGGACGTATTAGACAAAATATACGGTCTCGAGCTAACTGCCGTCGAGTTCAACCACTTAGTCACATTGGTATTCACCGCGGATAGGATAGCAGACAATATACAAGACGCGGCGTACCACCTCGTCACAGTGGTGTCCTCGGCCTAATGATCTACTCGGCGGTACTCGCCTTCCTCCTAGCCTACAACAACTCGCTTGTGTTGCTCGGCCCCACCGCCTGGGGCTCGGGAGCCGGGCCCCGGAGGTCCTTCGCCATAGCCTTGGCAGGCCAGATGCTGGGAATGGCCACGAGCAACCTACACCCGCTGAAGATAGGCACCGCAGAGTTTCTCTACATATCGGCGCTGTACGTTGCACTGACAGCGGCGAAGATTAGCCTTCCAGTCGCAGTCGTCACCTACGCCATCTACAAGCCGAGCCTAGACGCGGCGCTGTTTTGGCTGTTCTCCCCCGCAGTCGCCCTCTCCGCCTACGCCTACGAGGCCGTGGGCGGCAGATATACGACGCTACTGACGCTGTTCGCAGTTATGTACGCCTTCGGCTACAACAACCTAGCCCTATTCGCAGAAAACTATGCAGTGACGGCAGTTGCGGCAGCTGCAGGGACTTACCTAGGCCTTGGCTATTCCCGCTGGGTCTTAGACCTAGCGGCGCTGAGGAGCAAGGTGGCAAACTCTGTGAACCTCGCCGCGGCGACAGCCGCGGCGCTGGGGGCGGCTCTGGGAATTCCCATCTCGTTCACCCTAGTGGCATACTCTGCTCTATTAGTCACATCACTGAGGCACAGGATAAGGGTAGTAAAAGTTGAGAAATTTGTAAAAGCCTACCTCTCCATCGCGGTGGCGGTGGTGGCCGCGGCTATATTTCCCGCTCTAAGACAACTACTTCAACTCCAGGCCCCACAAGCGACTTAAACTCCTCTGCGTCTCTCCTCGACCCAACAATTGTGCCGTAGTGCATGGGAATTGCCACCCTCGGCCTTATTGTATTTATAAACTCAGCGGCCTCTCTCGCCGTCATTACATAAACCCCAGAAACTGGCACTAACACAACGTCGGCCTTCACGTCTCTAAACTCTGGCACAAAGTCGCTATCCCCGGCGTGGAAAATCCTTACACCGCCCCACTCGATGAGATACGCCACTCTCCCATCTTCCCTCGGGTGAAACACGACGCCGCGCGCCGGGTCTCTAAACTTGTTTATATTGTAGGCAGGGTAGGCGGTCACCCTCAGCGGACCCAAGTCGATAGACGCCCCCGGCGAAATCTCTACCACGTTCTGAGCGGCCTTACTCACACAAGCCTTAGCCACCCGCGGCGCCACCACCCTCGTAGAAGGCTTCAAGACTCGCTGAATAGAAGGCGGGTCGCAGTGGTCAAAATGCTCATGCGTGACGAGGATAAAGTCCGCCTTGGGCTCCCCCACCTGTAGCTGAAACGGGTCAATATACACAACTACGCCGCCCCCCACAATCCTAAACCCATCATGACCAAGCCAAGATATCTCGAGATCCCCAAACTTAAAAGGCATGAAAAAGGGTGGGTTTTGGGGTTTTTACTTTTTCTTGCCTAGTAGGCGGTATACTTTGATGCCGGTGTATGGGGACTTGGCCACAGCGAACAGCATTGGCCCACGAGCAGTCTGCTTCTCCACCACCTCATACTGATCCGTCTCAAACGCCTGCTTCGCTTTTATGTCGTAGAACTTCAACTTCTGCTTCTTCGACATGGCCCTACGAAACGTGCTCCCATTTATAAAAAACGGTTAAAATAACGAGTCCCAAGGCCGATAATTTTTTAAAACAGACAAGTGTGAAGCTCCCAGCGGCGGTAGTCTAGCCTGGTTTAGGATGGCGAGGGCGCAACCCCCATATGCCTGCCAAGCCGTTGATCCCGGGTTCAAATCCCGGCCGCCGCATGCCCGATTTTCTCTACTTCAACATGCCACACCCCATTTTCCAAGGCGACGCATTGGGAATAGGCGATGTAGGAAGCGCACTAGCGGGGCGCTAAACTTTTAAACAACGGGTTTAGAGACGCACAGGGCCCGTAGCTCAGCCTGGTAGAGCGGCGGGCTCTTAACCCGTAGGTCGTGGGTTCAGGCAGAGCCGCCTACGAATCCCACCGGGCCCGCCACTTTGCTTTTCATCTACAATGCTTGTTGTGGCTTTTCTAATGGCTAGCAGCTCTACTACGCTGGTTGAGTTCACGTTGGCCTTGATATTTGCACAAGCATTTCAACTATTAGCTACTTCTTAAGCGCTATCAGTGTTTGTCATAGAGTCTGTATCATGTACGGCCACGGCATTCATCAGTGGTCAGTTTTGCCGGCTTAAATCACCGTCTCGCTTTGTGCAAAGGTTTATATACCCATCTTCCTTAGGGCCAATGGAACGAAGAGGTAGAGGTGGCGGCGCGCCGCGTAGGCGGCGCGGCCCGCCGGGTCCAAAACCGGTTAAGGAAGGCGACGTGTTGGAGGTGGACATTGTGGAGAAGTCGCGTAGGGGAGATGGCGTGGCTAAGGTGGAGGGCTTCATTGTCTTTGTCCCTGGGGCTGAGCCAGGGCAGCACGTAAGGGTTCAGATAGAGAGAGTGGGCGACACTTACGCGGTTGCAAAAATAGTCAGCTGAGCTTTGAGCTGAGGCGGTAGGCGTCTACTTTGTCTCTTGCCTTTTCTCTCGCCTCTTGGTGCTGTTTTACAAATTTGCGGATTTTCTCGTACAGCATCTGTTTACACTCTCCGCACAGGAGGGCTCCCGATTTGCAGGAGTGGTATATCTTCTCCACAGAGGCGTCGTCAGGGTCGAAGAGCATGTGGTAGTGGTATACGGGGCAGACGTCAGGGTTGCCTCCGAGCCTTCTCTGTTCCTCCGCTGTTGGTCTCCCCCCGGTGTAGGCGTTCGCTATCTTGCGGCGTATGGTCTTCTCGTCGTCTATCGTGTAAATGGCCGAGTTGGGGTTTGACGCCGACATCTTGCTCTCGCCTGTGAGCGCCATGATGAACTTGGAGTAGAGGGTGGCGGGCTTGGGATAGCCGAGGCTCTCTGCGATGTCGCGTGCCAGCCTAAAGTAGGGGTCTTGGTCTATGGCGCATGGGATCAGCACGGGGGTTGGCCTTCCGTGTAGCTCGGTGGGGAGGAAGGCTACTGCTATCTGGAGCGAGGGGTAGAAGATTAGGCCTATGTTTGTAGAGTCTGTGAAGCCGAAGGTGGCCTTGACAGTGTTCCACGTGAGCTTTTTCGCCACTTTGGCGGCTATGGGGTAGAGCGGCTTTATGTCCTTGGTGTCTATTATGAGGTGTAGCTTGTCTGGGGTAAAGCCGAGGGCAATTACGTCGAGGGCGTTTTCATAGGCCCACTTGGTGGCCTCCTCCAGCCGCATCTCGGGGTCGTCGTAGAACTTCTCGTCGTCTGTCATTTGGAAGTAGACCTCTACGCCAAATTTGTTGAAGAGCCACTTTAGGAGTATCCAAGGCACCATGTGGCCTATGTGGACGGGGCCGCTTGGGCCTCGCCCCGTGTAGAGGGCCCACGGCTTGCCCTCGCCGTGCCACTTGAGGATGGCGTCGAAGTCCCTATGCGCGTAGAAGAAGCCTCTCCTAATGAGCGGGTGCACCTCGCCGGCGTATTTCTCAAGGAGCGACACCTCGGCCTGGGTGAGCGGCCTTGCGCCAAACTGCTGCATTAGCTTCTGGTAGTCCACCCTCCCCCTGACCTCCCACGGAGTTACTACAAACTCCTCGTCCACCCCATTGGAGGCACCTAAGCCAGGGGTATAAAAAGATCAACGCCTCGGGGCGCCGCGTGTCGGGGCGGCCAGCCCCTTGTCGATTAAGTAGCTCATCGTCTGCACCCACCCTGCCAATCTGCCGAAGGCCGCGTAGGCTCTGTACCGTAGGCATCTGTCCGCCAGGGGGCATTTGCCGCATTCATAACGCCTGCAGTACTCGGCGCGCGGCGGCTCCCCCTTGAGGCCAAGCCTCGGCGCTATTCTCGTAAAGTGTTTGTCCACTGGGGCTGCTGTTGTGTCCCCCGTGTAGAGGAGGTAGAGGTCGGCGACTTTGGGGCCTACCCCCTTGATTTTTAGCAGAGTGGGCCTATCCCTGGGCTTTCCCAGGCGTATGTAGTCTGCCACCGCCTCTGGGAGCTTGGCCAACTGGTAGCTTCTCCCCACTTTGGGGGCATTTGCCGCCGCGGCGCGGATGTCCTCGCTCTTTGAAAACAGCGCGTTGGCCCACCTCAGCACGTTCACGTGGTAGTTGGTGTTCTGGGTTAGGAAGGCCACTACGAAGAGCAGGTCCTCGTCCCCGGGGGATGTGGATATGCCTACGCAGTCTCCGTACTCCTCCAAGAGGGGCTGTATGTAGTCGGCCGCAGCACTCTCTGCCTCGTTTACATAGCGCCAAGGCGAATACCAGCGGCCCGACATGTAGATGTCGCTGGCAGCCCAGACGCCTTTTTTCACGCCGAATTTTTTCACGTAGTTGCCGTCGAGTAGGGCGAGGACTAGGCTGGGGTAGAGGGTGAGGTCTAGGCAGTTCATATCATGAAAGCTGGCACGCCGTCCGGCGTCACGGCGCGGGTCGGCTTGAGGCTCCTGGCCTTCATAAGCTTCACCACGTGTGGGTAAAGTATTACGTACTCCACGTCGATGCAGCCGGGCAGGCGCGGGTCTATCTCGGCGAGGGCCTCCTCCAGCCTCTTCACAGCGGCGTCTGTGGAGAACCCCAGCATGGCCGCCGGGTAGACGTCGCGGCACGGCTCCATTCCGCTTTCCACCAACACGCGTATGGCCTCCAGCTGTTTGTAGAAGTAGGAGGGCGGCGCCAGCGTTATTTCCTCAAACTCCTCAGGCGTCGCGCCCTTTATAGAGACGCGCACAGCCAAGTGCGGCCTCGCGGCGAGCTCCCTAGCCAGCTCCCTGTCCACGAGTATGCCGTTGGTCTCCACTATGAAGATGTACTTGGACAGCAGGTCCGCCACCTCTAGGAGGTGCCTAGGCGCTATCAGGGGCTCCCCTCCCGAGATCCTCACCTGCCTAAACCCGCGGGCTTTTGCAATTTCGTCAAGCCGCGCCGCCACCTCCTCCGGCGCCATCCACACGCCACCGCTGAGCACAAAAGAGGTGTTGCGCCACGCCCAGCACATGCCGCAGCGCAGATTGCACCCAACGACATCGGCGGTGGCTATGCCGCCGTACCACCTGTCAGCCCTAAACCTCTTGTACAACCTATACACCTTGCCCCCCACACTCTTTACCGCGTATGTGAGCACAAGCTGTAGCAACCTCTCGGGATCAATATGCGGTCTGCCGCTCCCGCCCACGTTAGATACTGCCGTAGGCCTTAAATTATTTACTTTGCTTGAAAAATATACAAGGAAAAGCTAAAATATAGGTTAATGATATATACGTGTTTAAGGTAAGAAAAGAGGGAGGAGTAAAGGAGGTCGAGGGAAAGAAAAAGCCGGAGCTGCTGTGGGGCTAAATTTATAATCAGCCACTTTTTCCAGCCCGTGTCTGAGGAAAAGAAGGTAGTCTTGACGAGAGAGTATGTAATAAACCTGAGGAGGACTCGCGAGGTGTCGAGAACCAAGAGGGCTAAGTACGCCGTGGGTCTCATAAGGCGGTTTGTTGCACGCCATCTAAAAGTGGAGCCCAAGGCCGTCAAGCTGGGCCAAGCGCTCAACGAGGCTCTCTGGGCCCGTAGCATTGAGAAGCCCCCCAGGAGAGTACATGTTGTGGTAGAAAAACTAGACGACGGAACTGTCCGCGTGGAGTTGAAACAGTGAGGTTCGACATCTCCCCTGCCAGGCTGTTCGGCTCGTCGTCCGTCGGAGTATTCCTAGCCACTAACAATACCGTCACCTTTGTGCCGCCCGACACCCCCGAGAAAATAGACGATTTGGTGCGCAACACCCTCCGCACAACAGTGGCCAAGTTCACCATAGCCAAGTCGCCCCTCCTCGGCATATTCACCGTAGTAAACGACAACGGAGTCCTCCTCTCCCCGCTGGCCCTCGAGGAAGAGGTCAAGCTCTTTAAGTCCCTTGGGCTAAACGTGGGCATCGTGGCCACGAAGTACACAGCGGTGTCCAACCTCGTGCTTGCAAACAACAGGGCGGCTCTGGTGTCCCCCCTCCTGGAGCCTCAGGCGCGTAAGACCGTGTCCGACGTACTCGGAGTCGAGGTGGTGGTAGACACAATAGCAGGAAATCCGCTGGTGGGGTCACTCGCAGTCGTCAACTCCCGTGGCCTGTTAGTGGCCCCCGAGGCCACAGACGACGACCTGAAGAAGCTGGCCGACTACTTCAAGGTCAAGGTAGACGTAGGCACAGTGAACAAGGGCAAGAGCTTCCTGAGAGGGGGCCTCGTGGTCAACGACTACGGGGCCCTTGTGGGCGACGAGACGGCTGGCCCTGAACTGATGAGGATTACTCAAGTACTTGGCTAGGCCACGGTTGTCTCCTTTATCTAGTCCGTATATCTGGCCGCCGTAGTTTGCCTTCCACCTTCTGAACCCTTGCTAACATTATGCGGCAATACACTACTCTCATCACGCTGTGTGTAGCTATGACTACCTAGAGGAAGAAGGTTGGCATCTCTTCCGCCGGGCTGTTCGGCTCTTCATCCGTCGACGAAAATTTATAAGGCTCAGCATACTGGGCCAACATGCCGAAGGTTTACAGAGTGGTTGGGGACACTTCCACTGGGATGCGGTTCTCCTTAGAGGTCGTGGGTGAGAGGCCTTACGACGCGTTGGAGAAGGTCTACTCTGTTCTCGGCAGTAGGCACAAGCTTAGGAGGACGCAGATTAGGATTAGGGAGGTGTCTGTGGTGGAGCCGTCGTCTGCTAAGTCTAATGAGGCCAAGATGTTGATGGTGTTGGAGAAGGTGGTGAGGTACTAGCATGTCTCTCTCTAGGCAGGATATTCAGCGGCTCTTGGAGGAGTACCAGTTGTTGAATGAGCTGTTGGCGAGTCTGCAGGCTCAGCACGCCACCGTGTCTGAGCTGGTTGAGGAGCTGAGCACCGCGCTTGACGGCGTGAGGCTTTTGAAGAGCGAGGGCGGCGAGCGGCTCGTGCATATAGGGGCCGGAATCTTCGTGGGGGGCGTTTTCGAGAGGCGGGAGGTGCTTACGCCGCTGGGCGCCGGGTACTACGCCTTCCTCGACTTGGAGAACGCTGAGAGAATTGTCAAAGAGCGGCTTGAGGAGTACTCCAAGGTGAAGACCTCTCTTGAGGAAAGCATTGAGAAGCTCACTGAGAGGGCGCTTCAGATACGCCAGGTGCTGGAGAGGCTGGGGCTTAGGTAATGTTTGATAGGCTTAAGAGGACGTTTTCTAAATTTGTAAACGCGGTTGTATCTGCGGTTACGGAGGACACGTTGGGGGAGAAAGAGGTTGAGGAGTTTGTGTCAGATCTCTATCTTGAGCTTGTGGAGAGCGACGTGGCGGTGGAGGTGGCCGACGCCCTTGTGGAGGAGCTCAAGAGGAGGCTAGTCGGCCTGAAGGTGCCTCGGTTTGGGGATAAGGAGAGCGTAGTGAAGCGGGCGGTGGTGGATTCTGTTCTACAGATCCTCTCCGACGTCCCCGACGTCGACTTCTACGAGGAGGGGGGCAAGCTTCTGGAGAGGGCCAGGCCTGTGGTGGTAATGTTCCTAGGGCCGAATGGGTACGGCAAGACGACCACTCTCGCCAAGCTTGCATACCACCTAATGGAGAGGGGGTACACCGTCGTGGGGGCCGCGGCCGACACTTTCAGGGCGGGCGCTAGGGAGCAGTTAGAGGAGCATGGGAGGCGGGTTGGGTTCAAGGTCATCGGGGGGCCATATGGGGCTGATCCAGCCTCGGTGGCCTTCGACGCCGTGCAACACGCCAGGTCTAGGGGCCACCACTTCGTCCTCATCGACACGGCGGGGAGAATGCATACCGATGCCAACTTGATGGAGGAGCTTCGGAAGATCCAACGGGTGGCGGAGCCGCACTTCTCCGTCTTCGTCTTTGACGCGCAGCTGGGGAACGAGGCGCTGGAGATCGCGCGCTACTACTCGAAATACGTCAGAATAGACGGGATGATTGCGACGAAGGTCGACGCATACCCCAAGGGCGGCTCTATTCTCACCTTTATGTACACTCTGAAGCGGCCAGTGTATTTCCTCGGTGTTGGACAAAGCTACAAAGACCTTGTAAAATTCGTCAAGCTGGACTACGTGAAGCAGTTGGTTGAGTAGGCCCTCTTTGTCGTCTTAGTCCTCTGGAGAAGATCCCTACATCGGTCTTATGAAAGCTGTGGCACCATATATAACTAGGTTGAGTGAGAGTGGAATTTATCGAGATAATGGGGAGTGGACAGGTGGACCTCTGTGAGGGGAAGCTGGGTCTAAGTTTAAATAGTGGTGGCATTGCTCATGTGTGCCGTCTCTTGAGGAGAAGATTGCCAACTTGATTAGAGACATTAGGTGGGTTATTTCCACCGCGGCGCGTCCCGACGACGAGGAGTTTAAACTCACTGCGCGCTTCCTCTTGCTTTTGGTGTTCGTGGCGGGGGCCTTTCAGCTCGTGTTTCACGTGGCGAGTGTCTATATCCGCGGCGCCGTGTATGGGCAGTGGCTTGCCCCGCTTGACCCAGTGAGAGAGAGTATAGCCATATTGACGTCTCTGATTGTGGTCTTTGCCGCAATGCTTTACTTGTTGGCTAAGTTGAGGTAATGTCGTCGGAGAGGTGCCCGGTTTTCACAGTAAGCGTCGTCTCGAGGCAGGAGTACAATATCGTAATGCTGTTGAAGATGCGGGTGGAGTCTGGCAAATTGCCAATTTACGCCATTGTGGTACCCCCCGAGTCGTTCGGCGTGTTGTTCATTGAAGGAGAGTCTTTGCCGGTTGTCAGCCGCGCGGTGTATGGAGTGAAGCACGTGAAAGGGGTTATGCGCGGTATAACAAACGTGGAGGAGGTGATGAGGGTGCTCAAGCCTCCCAAGCCGACCGTCGAGATAGACGTCAACGACGAAGTTGAGATAACCGCCGACGTATTAAAGGGCAGTAGGGCCAGGGTGACCTTTGTCGACAGAGAAAAGGGCATTGTACGCGTCGAGCTCCTCGACAGCGCCTTCCCCATGCCGCTCGACTTGAAGATCACGGAGGTGAAGCTCGTAAAAAAGGCGGGGCAACAATAGGTAAATTTTAATACTCGCCTCTTCGCCTGGTCGATGTCTAAGCGCGTTATCGTCGTGCCGCTTCAGGGAGGGAAGGTGGCTGTTAATCCCCAGTTCCAAGACGCCCTTAAACAGGCAGGGCTAGACCCCAACAAGGTGGTGCAGGAGGTTCAGGAGAAGTTGAAGGCGTATGGGAAGTACCCATTGCAGAAGGTGGAGCTGGAGGTTTCGCCAGATGGCTACGAGGTGAAGGTGTATCTGCCGCCAATAGGAGACCTCTTCCTAAAGCTTTTGGGGAAAGACACAGGTGCGCATGACCCCGCCAAGGAGACGCTGGGCGATCTGCCGTTTGAGAAAATTGTCGAAATAGCGGTGCTCAAGAGGGACGAGTTGAAGTCTAAGTCTCTCAAGTCTGCTGTTAAGCAGCTGTTGAGTACGTGTAAGAGCATGGGCATTCTTGTAGATGGGAAGAGGGCCGACGAAGTCCTTAAGGCAGTCGACGAGGGCAAATACGACGAAGTACTTAAAAAGTTTGAACCTCTGTGGTCGCAATGAGCGCCGTAGTTCAAAGGGAGGCCTTGTTGAAAAAGATTGACGAGGCTCTCAAGTCTGGGAAAAAGAGGCGGTTTAGGCAGAGCGTCGAGCTAATAGTGGTGCTTCGAGGCATCGACTTGAGCAAGCCCGAGAATCGTATCAACCTCCTGGTGGAGTTGCCCCACCCGCCCAAGCTCAATAAGATTGCCGCGTTTGCCCACGGCGCCTTTGAGACTCAGGCAAAGAACGCGGGGGTTGACGCAGTCATTACGAGGCAGGAGGTGGAGAGCTTAGCTGGTAACAAGAGGGCCATTAGGAAGTTAGCTAAGCAGTACGATTTCTTTATAGCTCCCCCCGACTTAATGCCGCTGTTAGGCAGAGTGATAGGCCCAATCTTTGGCCCAAGGGGGAAGATGCCCGAGGTCGTGCCGCCGAACGTCGACGTTAAAACCGTGGTAGAGAGGCTGAGGAGAGTTGTGCGCGTGAGGCTGAGGAATGAGCCGGTGATAAAGGTGAGAGTTGGCGCAGAGGGGCAGAAGCCTGAGGAGATCTTGGCGAACATACTCGCTGTGCTTGAGGAGATAAATAGGAAATTCCCGCTACGCCAGTACCTCAAAGACATATACATCAAGAAGACCATGTCGCCGCCTGTGCGAATTAAGCCAGCTGAGGTTTTAGCGCGTTGAAATTATATAAATCCCCCATCCCCCATCCCTGATGCTCGCCATTGGCAAGAGGCAGTATGTCAGAGAGAAGAGCTACCCGCCGCGTAAGGTCAGAATTGTACAAGAGGCCACTGAGCTGTTGCAGAAGTACCAGTATGTATTTCTCTTTGACCTCCACGGCCTTTCCGCCAGAATACTCGGCGAGTATAGGTACAGGCTCAGGCCCTACGGCGTCATCAAAATAATCAAGCCGACTCTGTTCAAGATAGCATACGCCAAGGTCTACGGCGGGGTGCCCGTTGAAATAGCTGAAAAAGTCCGCGGCGAGGTGGGCTTCTTTTTCACAAATCACAACCCCGCAGAGGTTGTTAAACTGGTTGCCAAATACGCTGTTAGAAGAGCCGCCAGGCCGGGTGACAAGGCGCCCTTCGACATAGTCATACCCGCAGGCCCCACTAACGCATCGCCAGGCCCCATAATCTCCAAGTTCGGCAAGTTGAAGATACCCACTAGGGTACAAGAGGGCAAGATCTGGATTGCAAAAGACACAGTGGTGGCTAAGGCCGGGCAGGAGATTACGCCCGAGATGGCCGAAGTGTTGAGAGTAGTGGGGATAGAGCCCATATTCGAGTCGCTCCGCCTCATCGGAGTGCTGTGGAAGGGCAAACGCTTTGTCCCAATAGAGGAGCTCATAATCGACGTGAAGCAGTACAGAGAACTGATAGAGGCTGCAGCCGCCTACGCGAGAAACTTGGCTCTCAACGTGGTGTACCCAACGAGGGAAGTGCTCCAAGTGGTTATACCAGCAGCGCATGCGAGAGCCCTCGCCCTGGCGGTCAAGCTCGGCGTAGTGACCAAGGAGACTCTCCCAGCGCTGTTAAGCAGAGCCGTTGCCGAGGCCAACGCCCTGGCCGCCATCGTAGCGGCAAAGGCGCCGGAGCTCGGGCTATCTGTCGCAGTGGCGCCGCAGCCAGCCGCCCAGCCACAGCAAGTTGAACAACAGCCCGCCGCAGGAGGCGAGGCTGAGGAAAAGAAAGAGGGCCCAAGCGAGGAGGAAATCGCCGGCTCTCTGGGCTCTCTCTTTTAATGAAGGTATTTGCCCCCTGTGTCGTCAAGTTTTTTGGCGAGCACGCGGTGGTGTATGGCAAGCCGGCAATAGCCGCCGCCATAGATAAGGGGGTCTATGTTGAGTGTGAGGAGGGGGGCGAGTTGCGTGTGGAGACTGTGGCCCCCCTCTCAGAGGCCGTGTACTACCCGGAGAGGGGCAGGGTGGAGGGCGTCGGCGTAGGCCGCTTCTTTGCCTACGTCGACGCGGCTCTTGAGGTGGCGAGAGAGCGGTGGGGGGACTTGAGGGCGACTTTTAAGATCAAGAGCGACTTTCCCCCCAGCGTGGGGCTGGCCACGTCGGCTGCGGTGTCTGTGGCGTTGCTCAAGGCATATTCTCAGTGCGTCGGCGCAAGGCCTAGTCCCGAGGAGCTTGCGAGGCTGGGCCACAGCGTTGAGTTGAAGGTTCAAGGCATTGCGTCTCCCATGGACACCGCCGTGTCGGCTATGGGGGGCCTTTTAAAAATTTGGCCAAGCCCCTTCAGAGCCGAGCAAATAGGCGCCGAGTTGCCCCAGTTTTACGTCTTGTTGTTGCCGAGGAGGGGGACTACCGGCGAAATTGTGGCAGATGTAAGGGCGAGGTTGCAGCGCCGCCCCTCTCTTAAGGCCGTGGTTGAGGCAATCGGCGAAGTGGTTGAGGAGGCTCACAAATGCCTCGTGGCGGGAGACCTGGCTTGTGTGGGAGAGCTTATGGAAATAAACAACTGGCTCCTCGGCGCCTTGGGCGTGGTAGACAGCCGAGTGGTGCAGGCGTTGGAGATACTGAGGCCGTTTGTATATGGGGGTAAAATCAGCGGGGCTGGGAGAGGAGGCGCCGTGTTGATACTGCCCAGAGACGGAGGCGCCGTTGAGAAAATTCTCACGGCTATGAACTACGCGTATTACAAGGTCTCCATATACAGAGGCGGGGCATGATCCAGCTATTCGGCTTTCTGGGCCTTGTATTAATAGCGGCGGCGTGGGCCGTGAACATCTTGAGGAGAAGCCCCCCGCCGCCTCTAGATTTGACAATACTCTACTTCCTCGGAAGCGTCTCGCTCACGATCTACGCCGCACTGATTGGCGACGCGGTATTTACGGCATTGAACGCCCTGTCAAGTGTGCTTTCTTTCATAAACCTAGTAAGAGCGCTACGCTTAAAAACGGGGACTGCCGGGTAGCCATGGCACAAAGGCCGCAGATAGGGCACAAGGCGTACCACTTGTTGATAGGCCCCGGCGACGTCCCGCGCTACGTCCTCCTGCCAGGGGACCCCGGCCGCGTCCCACTTATTGCAAAACACTGGCAGGAGGCTAGAGAAGTGGCGCGCAACAGAGAGTTTACGACGTGGGTGGGCGTATACAAGGGGGTTAGGATAGCGGCCACCTCAACGGGCATAGGGTCAGGCTCCACCGCCATCGCGGTAGAGGAGCTCCTTTACGCAGGCGCTGATACGCTCATAAGAGTGGGGACCACCGGCGCGCTTAAGAGGGAGATAAAGCTGGGCGACTTGATAATCGGCACCGCCGCCGTCAGGTGGGAGGGGGCAAGCCGCTGGTATGCGCCTCCTGAGTACCCCGCAGTTGCCCACTGGCAAGTGGTAAAGGCCCTCGTCGACGCGGCGGAGGGACTCGGCGTGAGATACCACGTGGGCGTTGTGGCCTCCACCGACTCCTTCTACGTTGGACAAGAGAGGCCAGGGTTCCGGGGCTTCATGCCGCCTTGGGCGAGGGGGCTTATAGAGACTTTGAGAAGCCTCAGGGTGCTGTCCTTTGAAATGGAGTCTGCCACAATTTTTACCCTTGCCTCTATCTATGGGGCGCGGGCCGGCGGAGTCTACGCGGCCATAGCCAACAGAGAGACCGACGAATTTCAGCCAGAGGTGGGGGTTGAGGACGCAATAAAGGTGGCCAACGAGGCGGTTAAGATATTGGCGGAGCATGATAATAAAAGTGGTGCAGGTACGTGACGTAGCAATTATAAAAGTCGAGGAGCTACAGCCGTGCGCAGACGTCCTCACGTTCAAGGCAGGCAGAGAGCTAGAAATCTGCGGGATGCGCTATGAGCTAAGCGACGACCTGGGCGAGTTTAAGAGGGGATTGCTCATACTCGGCGGAGTCCCCTTCTTCGTCGAATGTAACGAGGAGAGGCTCTGCATAGCGGCTAGGGCCAAGTAGCCGGCGCGTATTATTTAAAAGAGCCCATCTTTTCCCCGCCGTGGAAGTCGTAGTAGGCGTCTACAACATAAACTCAGCCTCGAAGATGTTGGAATTTGCCAAAATCGCCTACGGCTTTGGAGTCAAGCGGCTGGTGTTAGCCAAGGTATTTGGAGCAGCGGCTCAGCAGATAGGCGACTTGTTTAAACTAGCCTTTAAAATGGGCGGGGAGGTCTTGGTCTTCAACGACATAGGCGACGTGGTGGAGATTGTGAAGCCCGACGTCGTTTTTGCCCTAACTAGGCCGGACAAAGACACGAGGCCTGTGGAAAAAGTGGAGGGGAGGGTTTTGTTGTTGGTCCACGGGGCAGATCTCTCGTTTTCGCCGAGGGAGTTGCCCCCCGGGGCTGTCCTAAGCCACGCGGTGAATAGAGACATTGGCTCGCTTGGCCAACTCGCAGTGGCCCTATACAAGTTGCTCAGCCTCTGACAGGTATTCTTATCTCCTCCTCTTTGACCTTTTTCGCAGTTATGTACAATACGCCGTTTCTGTATACGGCGGAGGCACTTGAGGGGTCAATTCTGACTGGGAGGCGGATGTACTTGGCGTACTTTCTATCGCCCCTCGCCCCCTCGGCTCTTATATAGGCGCCGTCCTTTGAAATTGTAAGCGAGATATCCTGCGCCTCGAGGCCGGGCATGTCTATTTCGACTATCAACTCCTCGCCCTCTTCTCTTATGCGGTACTCTCTCCCCTCTCCAGCCACCGACTGGACCGCCTTAGTGGCCTCCTTTGTTGCAGATTCTACAATCTTCTGAATAGACTTCGCAAGCTCTTCCATTGCCTTCCTAAACTCGTCCATGGTAGTAAATGGGCGTGTATTTTATTCTTTTCTGAAGGCCTTCCCCACCGCCCTGGGCGGCCTAGCCCTGCCTATCGCGCCGGCGACTATTAGCAAAGTGGCCACGTATGGAATAATCCTCGTCAACTCGTACCGCGCCACGCCCAGCGTCTGTAGCCAGTAGGACAAGGAGTCAAAGAAGCCGAAGATAAAGGCGCCGGCAACGGCTAGGGCGGGGTTCCAGTTTGCAAATACCACATTGGCAAGCGCTATAAAGCCCCTCCCAGCCGAAACCTCCTTAGTTACAACTGAGAGATATGCGATGCTCAAATATGCGCCGGCTAAGGCGGCTAGAACTGCGCCCGCAATTGTGGCAAAGAGCCTCACCTTGTCCACGTCCACACCCATGTTAAAGGCAGCCTCGGGGTCTTCGCCGCACGCCCTTATCACAATGCCAAGCCTGGTCTTAAATAGGAGAAACCACATAAATGCGGCAAGGGCAAGGGCAAACGCCGCAATGGCAGTGGGATCTGTTTTTACAAAATCTGGCACCTGTTTATAGCCCGCTACCCCCCAATACGATTGTATGCCGTACGCCACGGCGCCTGCTCCAAAGAGGTTTATGGCTATGCCGCTGATAATTTGATCCCCTGCGAGATACGTAGATATGTACCCATGTAGCGCCCCAACTACGGCTCCCACAAGCGCAGAGGCCAACAGAGCCACCAAGGGCCACAAGGGGTCTGGAAGCGAGAGGCCTAGGCGGTATTTCAAGAAGTCGGCGGTGAGTGGCCCAAAGAAGGCGCCTAGCAACATAAGCCCCTCGAGGCCTATGTTGACCACGCCGCTGCGCTCGGTCAGTATCTCTCCCAGCGACGCCAGGAGGATAGGCACAGAGGCGAAGAGCGCCTGGTAGAGCAACAGTAGTGCGAGGTCTGTCATGTCCTCAAAATTCTCACGGCTAGGAATAGAATTATCACGCCCTGTATAATTCTCACGAACTCAAAGGGCGTCCCAGCCTCAATTTGCATATGCCGAGCCCCCTCTTGCAAAATGCCGAGGAAAATCCCCGCGAGCACTACGCCGAGGGGGTGGCCCCTCCCCAGCATTGCCGCAGTTATCCCATCGAAGCCTAGCCCATATACGTTGGCCAAGTTCCGGGCTAGACTATACGAGGGCGGCCTCGCCACCACCTGCAATACGCCAGCTAAGCCGGCCACGGCTGCGCCGACGGCGAAGGCGTAGAAAATTGCGCGCCCCGGGCTTATGCCATACGACTTGGCGGCGAGGGGGTTTTGCCCACTCACAGAAATCCGGAAGCCCCACACAGAGTATTTGAGGAAAACGTAGACCAGCGCCGCCACGGCGTAGGCTATGGGAACTGCGAGCGTTAAATCGGTGCCAGGCACTAGGGGAGTCAGCCTCGCCTCAGGCGGCGTCTTCACCGACTCCTCCGGCTGGAGGGGATTTGCAAAAACCGTGGATACCGCCATTATTGATAGCCAGTAGGCTATCCAGTTCATCATAATTGTGCTAACGACCTCGTTAACCCCCCTGAGGGATTTCAATAGGGCTGGGACCACTGCCCAAGCCACCGCAAGCGAGATTCCTGCCAACAGGGCGAGGGGGAGGGCGGCCCACCCCTTCACTAAGTACGCGGCCAACACGGCGCCCAGCGCGCCCATGTAGACCTGACCCTCGGCCCCTATGTTGAAGAGCCCCGCCCTTAGCCCAACCGCAAACGTGAGGCCGGTCAACACTATGGGGGCTGAGAAGGCCAGCGCGGAAAACAGGTACACGTGGTCCATGAGCGGCGTCAACAGCATGGAGCGGTAGGAGGCCGCCGGGTCGTAGCCAGAGGCCCACATGGCCAGCGCCCCTACTACGAAGGCCGCCGCAACGGCCAGAGGTATGTCCAAGCCGGCTCTCATAGCCCCGCCATCTTGCGCCCAACGTATTCCAGCCCCATCTCCTCCACGGGCCCCTGCGCCACGATCTTCCCCTTGAACATGACAGCTATAGTGTCGGCGAGTTTATACGCCTCGTCTAAGTCGCTTGTCACAAGCAGCACGCCGGCCCCCCTATTTCTCGCCTCCACTATGAGGCCGTGGACAAACTCTGTGGTAGCCACATCTAGGCCGCGCGTCGGCTGGTGGGCAATTATCAACTTGGCGTTTCTACTAAATTCCCGCCCTACCACAAGCTTCTGTTGGTTCCCCCCAGACAGGTGTTTAACCACTGCGCGGGGCCCCGGCGCGACTATGTTGTACTCCTCTATCAGCTTGGAGGCAAACTGCTCCACGTCCCTCCACGAGATAAGCCACCTCTTTGCAAACCTATCCTCCATCCCCACTATCGAGTTTTCCATAAGCGTCATTTCCAGCAGAAGTGCCTTGTGCCTGTCGTCGGGTATGTAGGCGTAGCCCCCGTGGATCTTAACCACGCCTCTGCCCCTCCTAACGCCCACTATAGCCTCCACTAGCTGCTCTTGGCCGTTCCCCTCGACGCCCACTATGGCCAAGATCTCCCTCTCCCGCACTCTAAGGCTCACCCCCTGTACCACCGCCCTTCCCCCCTCGTACACCCACAAGTCCTCTACCTCGAGCACCGCCCCCTCGCCGGGTTGCCCCACTCTCTCCACGCCCTTGGCCATCCGCCGCCCAACCATGGCCTCCACCAATTTGTCGACGTCGTACGGGGGCTTAAACTCCCCGGCCACAAGCCCCCTCCTGAGAACCACCACCCTGTCTGCGACCTCTAACACCTCCGGTATCTTATGCGTAATATACACCACCGCCCTTCCTCCCTCCCTCAGCCGCTTTACCACTTGGAAAAGAGACTTCACCTCCGGCGGAGAAAGCACGGTGGTTGGCTCGTCCAATATGAGTAACTTGGCGCCCCAGTACAACGCCTTGACAATCTCCACCCTCTGCCTAACCCCCAGAGGTAGTTCTTCCACGTCTCTATCCCACTCCACTTCAAAGCCCAGCTCTTGGGCTATTGCGGCCACTTTCTGCCTAAGCTCTTGCGAAATGGGGGAAAGCCCGCCGCCGCTGAGGAGGGCCACGTTCTCCAATGCCGTCAACCCTGGGATAAGTGACAGGTGTTGGTGCACCATGGCGATGCCGAACTTCATCGCCTCGCGCGCGTTTTTGAACTTCACGGGCTTGCCGTCTATGTATATCTCTCCAGAGGTGGGCCTGTAGACGCCTGAGAGTATTTTCATAAGAGTGGTTTTCCCCGCGCCGTTCTCTCCCAACAACGCCACCACTTCGCCGGGGCTAATGTCGAGAGAAACCCCCCTCAAGGCGTGTGTGCCATCTGAAAAAACCTTGTGAATGTTCCTGAGCAAAACGTGCATCTACCTGGCGGCGCCCAGGCCGAGCTCTCTCCTAAGCGCGTTCACCTCGTCCTGGGTAGTTGGAAGCGGAACCTTCTCCCGCCCAGATATTATGTCCTGCTTCAACACGTCGACGCCCTCCCACACCCAGCTCGGTATCTGAGACCTCATGGCTCTCACAGTGTTTACAATGTTCTGCGCGTCTTCTTGCCTCACGGCGCCAGCTCTAACTCCTATCTCTATGAACTGAGTCAAGTCGTCCAAGGTGCTTACGCCAACGCCCCCATCCTTTAAGCCCAGCTCGAGGACTCCGCCCTTAAAAGTGCCCTTAGCGGCCATTTCCGCAGCCTTGTAAACGCCTACATCTACGCGCTTCATCATAGACGCCAATATGAAGCCGGGCTTGATGTAGTCTTGGTCGGCGTCGACGCCTATTGCAAAAGGCGGGCCCATGGTCCGTCCAGCCCTCTTCCCAGCCTCTGCCACGGCCTCAAACACTCCTAAGCCAGTGGCGCCCGCGGCTTGGTAAATTACGCAGACGCCTTGGGAAAGCATGACCTCGGCCGCCTGTTTGCCCTTCGCCGGGTCGTTGAAAGAGCCGGTGTATATGTAGTATATGTCGAACTTTATGTCTTTCCCAAACTTCTGCTTTATATAACGCTCGGCCCACCTCACGCCGTAGGCGTAACCAATTTCAAATTTCCACAGGACAGGGATCTCCATGCCTAGCACAATGCCGACCTTTGTGCAGTTGTAGTAGTAGGCCGTCAAGGCCGCCAGAGCGCCCACTAACGCAGAGCCCTCATTCTCCCTATACAGGATAGATACGACGTTAGGCCTGTCTGGCACATAGCCGTCCACTATGGCAAACTTGGCGTTGGGGTACTCCTGCGACACCTGCTTCACCGCGTCTGTCATTAGAAAGCCGACCGCCACAATTAGCGCTGCGTCACCGCTACGAGCCGCCGCTCTCAGATTTGGCACATAGTCGTCCTGTGTCTTGCTTTGAACCTCCTTCAGCCCTAGCCCGAAGTCTCTCGCGGCTTTGGAGGCGCCTAGATACGCCATGTCGTTAAAAGACAAGTCGCCTCTCCCACCTATGTCGTATATTACATAGATAGACTGTTTTGCTGCTTGGGTAGCGGTCTGTGCGCCGGGGCTAGTTGTAGTGGCGGGGGCTTGGGCCGGAGGCCAGGCCAGTAGCACCGCGGCGATAATTACGACAACTACGGCAAGTATTGCGGCAAGAAGTTTTGAGTTCATACGACACACTTTTCCTAGGTTTTTATCTTTTGGCTCAGTAGACGCCCAGCCAATGCCCCAAGCGTAAAGAAGACGGCCCAAAAAACTATCCACAGGAGCACAAACAGGGGGAAGAGGTAGATAAAGCGCATAAGCCGCGGTAAGTCAATTGCGGCGTAGTATAGCAACACCGCGGCTATAGGCGCCAGGACGGCTATGGGGGAGAGGAGTAGGTCACGTCTTGTGGCAAATAGGCCAAACACAACTCCGCCGAGGAAGGGCAAAAGCACCACATTCACCCAATGTGACTCTACGGCGATGCCGAGAAGCGGCAGAGCGACTCCTATGTACTTAACCCACTTTAACATACTCACCCCGTACCCACGGCATGTACATTGCGTCATACAACGGGCTCAGGGGATCGCCATCTGGGCCCCCTGGCAACATCATGTACACGCCTTCCTTAAAGTCCACTATGAATCTTACGCTAGGCCCATGCGATACGTGGAAGTCCGGCGCCACGTTCACCGTAAACCAACTACCCGGGGCGGCAACCGGCTTGTAGTTCAACTGCGGAAATACGCCGCCTAAGACGTGCTCTATGTCGTACGTATGCAAAGACCCCCACGGCTTGTCCACTTTCAACGCCTCGGCCGCGGCCTCCTCTACGACGCCTCTATCCACATACCCCCTCTTAATTGCCTCAAGAGTTACTTCAAACGGCATAAATGTGAGAGAGACGTTGTACTTGCCCCACGCCAACTTCTGCAACGTGTAGATAAACGTGGCGTATCTCGCCGCGGCGACGGAGTCCGCGGCCATTACGCAGTCCCATTTACTCAGCTCGTCAAACAACTTTTTGGCACTCGTGCCGCCGTAGTCCCTCAGCAGGGTTTTCACATCTCTACACGAGATGTCGACCGTGTCTAGCTGAATCTCTTTTATGTCGTCTACAGATACCTTGCCCTTTGCAACTATCTTCTGGGTTATTAACTCCATAATTCTATCATGGCGGTAGCGGTCAGCCCACCTCCACTGGAGGTATATATTGGCGTCTGCCACCTTGTTGTTGGCAGTGGCCAAGTAGGGTGGGTTTACGTAGTTTAAAACACTAGGCAACCACACAAGACGCCGCCACTCGCCCTCCCCCCTCGACCCATTAAACGGGAGATAACCCCCATCTCTGATGGGGAAATAGCCGCTGGCAAAATAAGCCACTACGCCGTGTATGTCTGCATAAACGGTGTTCTGGCTGGGGACTACGAAGTATTTAAGCGCGTTTAAAAACTCTGTCAAATTCCTCGCCTTGCCCATTTGATATAGGGCAAGCGCCTCCAGAGTTACGTTATTGCCGAGCCACCTCATCGCGTATCTTTCCCCATTGTACTCAATAACAGGCCCATGCGCCGTCTCGAGAACTACCAAAGTCCTTTGACTACATCTTCCATCGGCGTCGCAAGCCTTCAACACCTCCTCCCTCTTCCCAGCCTCGAGCCAAACGCCGTTGTACAAGTACTTTGTCCCATTCCACACGTAGTAATAGTAGTCAATTACGTCGACGCCCGTGTTTGTAAACCCCCATGCAACAAAGCCGTTTGTGCCTATTACTACGACAGGAGTGCCGGGAAACGCCACGCCTATCACAGTGTAGCCCGGCGCCTCAACTCGTTGAAAAATCCAAATAGGCGGCGCCGACAGTGAGAGATGGGGGTCGTTCGCCAGTATCGGCGCCCCAGACTGAGTGAAATTAGGCGAAATAATCCAGTTATTGCTCTCGCCTAACATATGCATTACAGGCGAGAATGTCGCCCGCCGCGGCAGAATAGGCGTATTAACCTCCCTCTTCAACGCCACCTCTAAGACCCAGGGCCCTGCCCTATCCACCAAGGCCTTGAGAGTTAGGTCGCTCTCTCCCCCGCTTAGAGACCACGCGATCAACTTGTTAATGGCAAAGGTATCCTCTGGCCTCCAGGGCTCAGGTTTTTTGCCCAATATCAAGTACTCCAGTATGGGAGGATTCGTGGCAAGAAAGTCGTTTACTCCGCGGACATACTCCTCCACAAGGGACGCATACTCGGGGTAGTTGGCCTTTATGTACTCCCACGTCTTGGCGGCAGAGATGTAGAGGCCTCTGCTCCTGAAATAAACGTCGGTTTCCAAGGCGGCTGGCCCAAGCAACTCGGCTAACCTCCCCTCCGCAACTCTCCTCATTACGTCCATTTGGAAAAATCGGTAATACGCGTGGGCGTACCCCAGTTTGTAAAACGCCTCTCTCTCACTGTCGGCCTTTATGACTAGTACGTAGTTTTCTAAGGCGGCGGGGGGAGGCGGCCTTGCAACAGCCTTCATAGGCCCGTTAAACGGGTCTGCAAGCCTGAGATAAGAGGGTGGGATAAAAATAGTGGCGATAATAATAAAAACAAGTGCAAGAACTATGATAACTCTCATAAATAGCAAAAATTTACATCCTTTTTAAGTGTGACGAAGCTTACAAGGGCGGATAGGTGAAGACGGCTGAGCAACTGATTTAAATACGTCCACACACGAGGCGTCATGGATTACAGCATAGAACACGGGAAGGTAAAAGAGGCAGTTGAAAAGGCCCAGTGCACCGGCGCCAGCCCGCAAGACGTAGCAAACTGCATAGTCGAGCAACTAAAGGCGGCTGGCTACACTCCGTCAAAGGTACAGCTCCTAGACGCCAACGTTGACCCAGTGGAGAAGCCGGAGCAGACCAGGTTCATAAGAATAGAGGCGAACAAGCCCGGCGACAAGAACGTGCACATTTTCACATTCGCCGTGTTGCGCCCAGGGGGGCAGTTCAAGCCGCTTTGGCTCCAGTCCGCCGTAGTAGAACGTTGATGGAGACTGTAAGAGAGCGCCTGATAAAAGTGCTCCTCGAAAGCGGGGAGCCCCTCACGGTTTATCAACTACAGACGCTAGTGGCGACAGACCTCAAACCGGCCGAGCTCTACGACGAGCTAGAACATGTCAAAAAGACGTTGAAGAGGATGGGGTATAGGCTGGAGATGGTGCCAGCCGTGTGTAAAAACTGCGGCTACGAGTTTAGAGACCGCGAACGCTTTAAGAAGCCGAGTAGATGTCCCCGGTGCAAGAGCGAGAGAATTGAGCCGCCTAGGTTCTACGTGGAGCCCCTGTAGCTATTTCTTCTTAAACTTCTTGGGCCTGAGGTTGCGGGAGCGGCACCTCCTGCACTTCTCCGCGTCTGGCGGATTGCGGGCGCCGCAGTTTCTACATATCTTGTAGTTAAACCTGTGTTGTAGCACTATTGCCAACTTCTCGGGGTCCAGCGTGATGGGCATGCCCCCTTGAAGTCTTCAATTTATAACTTTTATAGCTGTGCCTACGGGGCTTTGTGTCTTCTCTCCTCGGGGTGGCCAAAGAGGCCGACGAGTTTTACGTGCTCAATATCACAGACAACTACAAGGCGCGGCTCGTCAAATGGTTTGAGGAACTAGAAGCGCGCCTCGTCTCCTCGCTGAAGGCGGGGACCTCGGTCGTGTTAATTGGGCCGCACGGCGTCGGGAAATCTGTCGTGGCCAGATACGTGGCCGCCAAATTGGCAAGCGAGTACTACGCCGTGATTGACCTAGGCGCAGACGTCGTCTCATTTGACAACTTGCTGGAGGTGCTCCCCGAGGTGCCCAACGCCGTGGGGTTCTACGACCCCCTGGGAATAAACTTCTACGACAACCCCCTGGTGCCCCGCGCAGAGCTGGCGGCGGCTTGGATGGAGAAGTGCAGCGTGGTGGTTGACCGCGCCTTTTTCTTAAACACGCGCGGCGTCTCCTCGCTCATAGTATTGCCCCGCGCCCTCTTTGAACTTTCGCCTTGTAGAGAGCAGGTGGAGAAGGTGGCCAGGGTAGTGGACATGGCCGAGTATCTGCGCCACGTGGACTACAAGGCGGCCGCCAGGGAGGTGTTCAACGCCCATGCAGCGGCGATGGGTTGCAGAACTCCGCAGGCAGACGCCTACATTGACTACGTCGCCGAGAGACACCGAGACTTAAGCGGAATTTTCGCCCTAGCCGTGTACGGAGCCAAGGCATACGTGGGACAGAGGTGCGCCCAGTACGACCCCCAGGCGCTGTACAGAGACGCGTTGGAAGAGCTCGCGAAGTTGTACTACCAGCTCTACAAGTCCGTCTTCTTTCCCACGTGTGAAAAAGCGCGGGCAATATCGGCGGCACTCCTCTTGAGTCTCCAAGGCGAATACCTCCCCCCAGCAGTGGCCCAGGTCTTGCCCAACGCTGCGCAGATAGCGAGGCGGCTGGCGATACTCACCAAGCTTTCCACCTCCGCCGACGTGGTAAAACTCGTGGTCGAGGAGATTTTGGAGGAGCTCAGAGAGCTCTACACGCCTAGAGAGGAATTTGCCACGTCTATCAAATGGGCCGCCGGCCCCAAGGAGTCAGTGGTGGCAGAGGCCCTCAAGCTAAAGGCGGGCGAAATCCCCTGCCTAACTAAGCCCGACCTGGCAAACATACGGTCGATCTACAAGGGGCTGTTGCTCCTAAGCCCAGAGTTCCACCCCAGGCTGGCCGAGGCCATTGCCAGAGTGGCCCTAGGCGGAGACAAGGCGTGTGAGGGAGAGATGCGGGACTACATATGCCACGGCGGCTCGGTGTCAAGAATTGTGCTAGATGCGCTGGGCGGAAGAAGAGTGACGCTAGAAACGCCCCCGCCGCTCCCCAGAGTCGAGTGCGGCTGGAACGACCTAGCCGTGTTGACGGCCATGGCGCAAGTGGACGCGAGGAGGGCGCCGCATGAGTGCGTGGAGAGAGTTGTGCAAATACTTGCAAGCCGTGTCGCAGAGGACCCCCAAGCGCTGGGCCGATTCTACAAACTGTACAGAGACTACATAGACGCGGCAGTGGACAGAGGCGCGCCCCCGGTGTTGAGGCGGTTGGCCATGGCGCACTACCTAGGCGCAGTACCACAGGAGGCCGTTGAGACGCTGAAGAGGCTCATCTCTGCGGCGCTGGAGTACTCCGATTTTAAGACGGCAGAGGTGGCGCTAGCCGCCTTGGCAAAAATCGATCCCGCAGAGGCCGCTAGGAGTATCCCAAACTGCGACTGCCCCATTTTAAAGGTCTCAGCGCTGTACACGGCCGCCCTACGCCTAATAGAGAAGGGCCTCTACAAAGAGGCCTTAAAAATCGCGGAGGAGCTCGTGGCAGAGGTCAGGCGCGGCGGCGAGAGGTATGAATACACGGAGCACTTCGTCAGAGCCGTCGAAGATTTGTACAAAGAAGCGGCCATCATCTCAGTCCTATAGGACTATTTTGACGAGCTCGCGGGGGTCGTCCTTCAGAGCAGATATGTAAAAAACCTCCTGCGCCCCGACAGCCGCCGCGATTTCGTCAGCCTCTATGTGGAACCCCGCCTCCTTTGCCAAATCCATCTTATTCCCCACGATCACCACCTTTTTAAACGGCTTTATCCCCCTATCTAATAGGCCGCTGTGGATGTCCGTCAGCGCCTTAAGAGTGTCGTATTGAAGTACGTCGTACATATACACAGCCTTGTCAACGTAGAAAGACCACATACGGGCAAAGTTGTGCACAACTTCAAATACGTATTGACCAGGCACATCAATGAGGTTCACTTCCCTCCCCGAGAGATAGAGGCGATATATGCCAGGCCTAAGAGTCACAGTGGGCCTCAGCGACACGCCCATGAGTCTGTAGGCAAGAGTCGTCTTCCCCACGCCCCCTACGCCGAGCAGAACAACAATTTGACGCACGTCAACACCCCCACACCCCAATATAAAATTGGCGGAAAACAACAACGTTATACTTAAATACATAGACCATCATGCGCCTAGAACCCCGTCGGGAGACTAGTCCTTTGGATAGTGCTATACGTAGTAGTAATGGCAATAGTACAGGCAGTGTTCCAATTCATAGCGGCGCCGCCCCTATCGTTTACACAAGCCCTAGACTACAAGATATACGTCGACATACTCCTCAGCCTGTTCTTCGGCTGGCAAATAGTCAAGGCCTTTGCAGACATCGTGGCGCTCCCCGTTGCCAAGAAACAGGGCGAGACGGCAGGCCGCGCAGTCTCAAACCTCATTAAGCTCATTGGAATAGGCGCCCTCGCCGCCGCCCTCGCCGGGGCAGTATCCGGAGGCGCCGCCGCAGCGGCGCTAGGCGGCTTCATAGGCCTAGTAATCGGCTTTGCCACTCAGCAGGTATTGGGACAAGCCGTCGCTGGCACATTCCTCCTCTTAGCAAGGCCGTTTAAAATCGGCGACAAAATCGTGGGCGCCGGTCAAGAGGGCGTCGTAGAAGACATCACCGCCATGTATACAGTGATTAGAGACGCCGAGGGCAACAAGGTGCTTATTCCAAACAACAAGCTAATCGGCGACATACTAAAGATCAAAAAGTCCTAACTTTTTTCCACCCACACCTCCACCTCCCAGTTTTCCCTAGGCACAACCACGGCTAGGGCAGGCCTCAGCCCCAGTTTTCCAAGTACCCTCTGGCGGCGCGCCAACAGCGCCCGCTTCTTGCGCAACTTGGCCTCAGTAGGCGACGTGGTAGTTTTAACCTCCACGTGGTACACCTCTCCCCCCTCCACCAACAAGAAGTCCACCTCCCGCAGAGTTTCAACCACCGCCGCCACAAAGTCGGGGCCGCCGACAAGCCGCCTGTAGAGCACCTCCGCCGCCTCCACCTCCTGCGGCAAAAGCCACTGCCACCCCTCCAAAAGAGCCGGGGCCGCCCCGTCCAAGACGTAGCTCCTGAGCTCCCAAAGGCCGACAGCCAGCAGATTGGCGTACTCCCCCTCCACGTCTCGGCCCACGTATTTCACAAGGCGCTTCGGGGGGTCAATAAAGACGCGCGGCGTCCCGTGGTCCACCGCGGGCACAAACCACGACTTATGTATAGGCCACTCCACGGCCACGTGCCGCGACACGACGTCAGGCACGTCTTCCTTCGGCAGAGCGGCGCCCCGCGGCTTCAACACCTCAGACGAGTAGAGCCCCTCCACTAACAAGGCCACGGCCTCCCCCCTTGCCGCCCCCGGAAACAGCCTCGCGAAAATCCACTCGCCAAGGTACCCCACCTCGCCCCCCAGCGCCTCTAGCAGATTTACCCTAATCAACGTATACAAGGCCGCGCACATTTTTCAACACATCGTTTAAACAGGCCCCGCCCCATGTATTTAAACCTATGTTTTCTATATAGCGTGATTTCAAAGCTGTTAGACCCCCAAAGCGCCGCCATCGTAGGCGCCTCCCCGAAGCCGGGGACAGTGGGCTACGTCTTGCTGGAGAACTTGGCAACCCGCTTCACGGGCAGGGCCTACCCCGTCAACCCGAAGTACGACGTGGTAGAGCTCTGGGGCCGCAAAATAAAGTTCTACAAGTCACTCCTAGAAATCGAAGACGACATAGACGTCGCCGTGATCGCCACGCCCGCCCCCACGGTGCCCAAGATACTCGAGGAGGCAGGCCAAAAGGGGATAAAGGCGGCCGTGGTGATAAGCAGCGGCTTCGCCGAGGCGGGCAACGTGGAGCTAGAAAACTGGGTCAAGGCAGTGGCCAAGCAGTACGGCATACGCCTACTAGGCCCCAACTGCATCGGCGTATACAACGCATACACAAACTTCGACACCCAGTTCCTCCCAGTGGAGAGAGCCGGCCGGCCGCCGCCTGGGCCAATAGCCCTGATAAGCCAAAGCGGCGCAGTGGCCACGGCCATAATGGACTGGGCGGCCAGGAGGAGGCTAGGCATGGGCTTTGTAGTAAACTACGGAAACAAGGCAGATGTGACAGAGGTAGAGCTCTTGGAGGCCTTCGCCGAAGATGAGAGAGTAAAAGTCATAACCATGTACATGGAGGGGCTTAAATACCCAGGCGAGGCCAAGAGGCTGTTAGACACGGTTAGGAGGATAGCGCCCAAGAAGCCCATAGTGGTGTACAAGGCCGGCAGAGGCAGCACCGCGGCGCAACGCGCCGTGAGAAGCCACACGGCGGCCATGGCGGGCACCTACGAGATGTACCACGGCCTCTTCAAACAGGCAGGCGCAATAGAGGCATCCTCAGTGAGAGAAATGTTCGACATGGCCAAGGCCCTCGCCACCCAGCCCACGCCCCGCGGCCCCCGCGTCCTCGTAGTGACAGACTCCGGGGGGATGGGCGTCCAGGCGGTAGACGCCCTCGAGGCGCTGGGGCTGGAGGTCCCCGAGGTCCCCGAGAGCATAGCTAAAGAGCTCAAGAGAGAGCTACTCCCCTTCGCCGCAGTCTCAAACCCCATAGACGTGACGGGGAGCGCCACAGACGAGCACTACAAGATCGTGCTAGACATGCTGCTCCCCACAGCCTTCTTCGACATGGCGCTTGTGGTGACCCTCATGCAGGTGCCCGGCCTCACAAAAAACCTCGCCGAGTACATAATAGGGGCGAAGAAGTACGGCAAGCCCATAGTGGCGGTAAACTTCGGCGGCAGCGAGCTCGTGCAAAAATTCGAAGAAGCCCTCGAAGACAGCGGAGTGCCCACCTACCCCACGCCAGAACGCGCCGCAAAGGCCCTCTGGGCGTTATACAGGTACAGCCAAGTGAGGCGGAGGCTATGACCCACCCCATCGTCGCCAAGGCCCTCTCCGAGGGGAGAAACAAGCTGAGAGAAGACGAGGCCCTAGAACTACTACGCCACTACGGCATACCCACCCCCGACTTCGCCCTAGCCCACAGCGAGGAGGAGGCAGTCGCCGCCGCGGAGAAGATCGGATATCCGGTAGCCCTAAAAGTGGTCTCCCCCCAGATAGTCCACAAGACAGACGTAGGCGGCGTAGTACTCAACGTCACAACCCCCGACGGCGTGAGAGAAGCCTGCAGAAAAATCAAGGCCATCACCAAGACAGTCCCCTACGCAGAGATAGAGGGAGTACTCGTCCAAAAAATGGTGCCAAAGGGCGTGGAGCTAATCGTCGGAGCCCTCTACGACGAAATCTTCGGCCACGTAATCCTCTTCGGCCTAGGCGGAATATACACAGAACTCTACAAAGACGTGTCAATGCGCCTAGCCCCACTCGACGAACAAGACGCCTGGGACATGGTCAAAGAAGTAAAGGCATACAAGCTCCTCACAGGCTTCAGAGGAACACCACCACGCGACATACCCGCGGTGGTGGACATCATAGTAAAGTTCTCACGCCTACTAGAAGAAAACCCAGAAATAACAGAAGCAGACCTCAACCCAGTAATAGCCCTAGAAGAAGGCAAAGGCGCATACGTAGTAGACGCCAGAATCTACGCCAGACAAATCTAAACACACACAAAGCCGCACCCTTCTACTCGCACCTCGAACACCCCGGGGCTACCTAATACCAGGTTTTTAGTAGAGCCTAGGGGGCGGTCCGGGAATCTCGAAGAGGACGCGGAGCTGGCAACGGGGGAGGCGCGCAGTTCCATAAAAAGGGAAACTCATCGGGGGGAGGAGTGATGAATCAAGGCCTGAGGGGCCACTGCCCGCTCTCGGGGTTGCCGACCTCCCCCCTCCCTATAGAAGCTTACCCACTTGTTTAAATATCTTCCACGTCGTTTCTCTTTCCAACGTCTCAGCATAGCGGCGTAAAAATATCTTACTACCTCTGGGCGACGCGTGGCAGGCAAGACACCTAATATCCTCAGCGTCTCGGACATCGGCGATTCCCCACGCGTGTTGCTATCCTGCAGAAAAGCTCTTGCAGTTCACAGGCAGCGCTTAAAACGACAAACGTCCCTACAGCCGCGAAACGTAGCGGTGACGCCGAGGAGAGTCACAAAGATGCGGACACGCCCGGCGAAAGTGCGGCGTCGATAACACAGGGAAAAGATTTAAACGGCCCCGCAGAGGCACATGTGGGAGGGGCAGAAGCCCGTAGGGGCAAGCCCTCCAGGCTAGAGACCATCGCCCTCGCCTTAGGGGTCTCTGTGGCAACGGCGAACCTCTCAGTGGTTCCCGCCATGCTCAACTTCATGTCAAAGTACGGCGTAACTGTGCCAGCCGTCGCGGCCGGCATAATACTTGCACTATTTATAGCGCCAGGGATCCTCTCCGCGTGGACTCTAGGCAGGCACAGGCTACACGGCTACTTCCTCGGCTCCTACGCCCTAGCCCTGGCGTTAGTCGTCGACAGGGCAAGTCCCGAGGGGATACTACTCACGACAATACTGCCTATCATATATATCGCCGGAATCGCACACTCGATCGTAGAATAATGCGAAGCTGGCGGTCATAGCGCCGGCGCCATCCCTCAACAAGGCTCTACACTGACGCAGAAACCCCCGGCTCTACGTGAAGCCTCGAGAAAGACAGCTAAACCCCGTGGAAAGGCGAGCACGCCGAAGAGTCTCCACTAGAAACATCCGGCGTCGCGGCACAGCTGCGAGCCGCGGCCGTGGAACTCCACCTCGACGCCGAGCTTGGACCTATAGTACTCCCTGACATATCTGCCGGGCATCCTCATCCTTTCAAAACACAACACAGCTTTCTTCTCACCGCACGTGAGGAGTCTGAGGCAAGCCTCCAGCTGATCCACCACGTCCTCGTCTATGCCAAGGCTCGACTTGCACTCCACAGCCATGCAGTCGCACACCGCGTCGCAGGCGGGTCCGCCCACAGAGCCGCGCCTACCCCCAATCGTGTGGTTTTTATCTACCGGCTCGCAACGCATTCTTGACTGCCCGGAGCGCCCTCTCCAAGCTCTCCAAAACCCTCAGCTGAGCCTCGTCCATATCCACCTCGCCCCCACGCAGGTCAAGCTCCTCGGCGTATGCGTCCCCCACCCTCCTCAGGTGGAACCGGTAGACCTTGACAGAGGGCCGCTCGCCCACCTCAACGCCGAGCTCCCCAGGATTCGGGTGAGCCGCCAAGGCCACAACCCACGCAGTGAGAAGGTCGCTGTGGGTAGCGACCAAGAACCCCTTGCCCCGGGACGCCTCTGCGTACAAGAACTTGGCGAGCTCAAACACGGCATCGTCGTGGAGGTGGGCCTCTGGCTCCTCAAGCACGAGATTCCGACAGCCGCCCCGCCTAGCCAAATCCGCCAGAGAAACTACCATCGACGAGGGATTCCTCACCTCCACACCCCCCTCAAACACAGCCTCCTGAGAAACCACAATGTCAAACGCCGAAGCCAGCCACCTAGCCGCAGCCGGGTAGAGGCGATTACACCACTCCAAGGTAGACCAGGGATAGAAAAGCGGGTCAAAATCGAAGTATTCCTCTCTCCCAATCCTCAGACTTGCCTCCACCTGCTTAGCCGCAGTCTCCACCAAGTCGCCCCCAACCTTAAAATTCCCCAAGACATCCTTCTCGACGAGGAGGACCCTGCCCCCATGGTATAGCTTAATCTTCACAGACTTCGCTCCAGCCCTAACAGGAATCTCCAATGCAAAGTCCTCGAGCTCTTCTAAAAACAGTTCGGACAAAGGCCGCACCTCGACGTATCGCCCCCGCCTCTTCTCCGCAAGCGCCTTCGCGTACTCGACGGACGCCCTGTACAACGCCGTTGTAACAGCCGCCAGAGACCTAGCCACAATACTCTTACCAGCCCTATTCACACCCACAAAGAGAGTAAGGCGGGCCACCTCCACCGACACCCGCTCCAAAGGCCCCAAATTCAAAGCCTCAAACAACACAGCCCCCACACACCCGGAGAATAAAAACAAAACGTACCGGCGCCACTCCACGTCTACAAAAAGATAGAAGTCCGCCAGGCCCGGCATGAAGAATCAGTAGCTCCAGCCACCGCCCCCGCCTCAAGAAAACCACGCCGCCCCCAAACAGGCTATGTACCTCCGCCAAGTCCCCCCACGACACGCCCCCACCTGTGTATATACTACTCCAACTCTTCCCCGCAGCTCCACAATCAACAAAAACCAGCCCCCGTAAACCCGCGCCCTAAGTCACTCACGTCGCTAGGCACAGAGAAGACGCCAGACCCAGGCGGTAAGCCGCTCCAGCGCAAGACTCGCCACCCAGCGCCACCGTCCTGCCCCAAGCCCCACAAGCTCAAACACGCCCCCAAACGCGCCAAACCGCCTAGGACGCCCCACTGCACCATTTACGCACTCAGAGCCCCGTCAGAGAGAACATAAAACCCCCGAGTCCAGGTATAAATGTCCAGCAGACACACCACGCCGGGGAGAGGAGAGAAAAACTTTTAAACAGCTACGTTCAAGGTAGGTCGCGCGTGAGGCCGGGCAAAAGCCCGGCCGAAAATCATCTTCATGTTCCCCGGACGTCCCCCCCTGGGATCCCCCAGGCCGGGGCGCCGGGGAGAAACCCCCACGCCGCCGCCGAGGAGAAGCCCGGACAAACCCACCCCCCGGGCGGCCTTGCGGCCGTCCGAAACCGGTTGATCCTGCCGGACCCGACCGCTATCGGGGTAGGGCTAAGCCATGCGAGTCGCGCGCCCGGGGGCGCCCGGGAGCGGCGCACGGCTCAGTAACACGTGCCTAACCTAACCTCGGGAGGGGGACACCCCCGGGAAACTGGGGTCAATCCCCCATAGGGGAAGGGCGCTGGAAGGCCCCTTCCCCGAAAGGGCTGGCGGCCGATCCGCCGCCAGCCGCCCGAGGGTGGGGGCACGGCCCATCAGGTAGTTGGCGGGTTAAAGGCCCGCCAAGCCGAAGACGGGTAGGGGCGGTGAGAGCCGTGAGCCCCGAGATGGGCACTGAGACAAGGGCCCAGGCCCTACGGGGTGCAGCAGGCGCGAATACTCCGCAATGCGGGCAACCGCGACGGGGCTACCCCGAGTGCCGGGCGAAGAGCCCGGCTTTTGCCCGGTCTAAAAAGCCGGGAGAATAAGCGGGGGGCAAGTCTGGTGTCAGCCGCCGCGGTAATACCAGCTCCGCGAGTGGTCGGGGTGTTTACTGGGCTTAAAGCGCCCGTAGCCGGCCCGGCAAGTCGCTCCTGAAATCCCCGGGCTCAACCCGGGGGCCGGGGGCGATACTGCCGGGCTAGGGGGCGGGAGAGGCCGCCGGTACTCCGGGGGTAGGGGCGAAATCCGTTAATCCCCGGAGGACCACCAGTGGCGAAAGCGGGCGGCCAGAACGCGCCCGACGGTGAGGGGCGAAAGCCGGGGGAGCAAAGGGGATTAGATACCCCTGTAGTCCCGGCCGTAAACGATGCGGGCTAGCTGTCGGTCGGGCTTAGGGCCCGGCCGGTGGCGAAGGGAAACCGTTAAGCCCGCCGCCTGGGGAGTACGGCCGCAAGGCTGAAACTTAAAGGAATTGGCGGGGGGGCACCACAAGGGGTGAAGCTTGCGGCTTAATTGGAGTCAACGCCGGAAACCTCACCCGGGGCGACAGCAGGATGAAGGCCAGGCTAACGACCTTGCCGGACGAGCTGAGAGGAGGTGCATGGCCGTCGTCAGCTCGTGCCGTGAGGTGTCCGGTTAAGTCCGGCAACGAGCGAGACCCCCGCCCCTAGTTGCTACCCCTTCCTACGGGGAGGGGGGCACACTAGGGGGACTGCCGGCGTAAGCCGGAGGAAGGAGGGGGCCACGGCAGGTCAGTATGCCCCGAAACCCCGGGGCTGCACGCGAGCTGCAATGGCGGGGACAGCGGGATCCGACCCCGAAAGGGGGAGGCAATCCCGTAAACCCCGCCCCAGTAGGGATCGAGGGCTGCAACTCGCCCTCGTGAACGTGGAATCCCTAGTAACCGCGTGTCACCAACGCGCGGTGAATACGTCCCTGCCCCTTGCACACACCGCCCGTCGCACCACCCGAGGGAGCCCTCTGCGAGGCCCCTCGCCGCAAGGTGGGGGGACGAGCAGGGGGCTCCCAAGGGGGGTGAAGTCGTAACAAGGTAGCCGTAGGGGAACCTGCGGCTGGATCACCTCCACCCGGGGGTGGGTAGTCCAAAGGGCTTCTCCTCGGCCCCGCAAGCCGCCGCTCCGCACGGCAAAGCCGCCCGGTGGATGGCTCGGCTCGGGCGCCGAAGAAGGGCGTGGCAAGCTGCGATAAGCCCGGGGTAGCCGCAGGCAGGCTTAGAACCCGGGATCCCCGAATGGGGCTTCCTGCCGGGGCCGAATAGGCCCCGGCGCCCCGTAAGGGGCGGGAACGCGGGGAACGGAAACATCTTAGTACCCGCAGGAAGGGAAGCCAACAGGTACCCCCTGAGTAGGGGCGACCGAAAGGGGGATAGCCCAAACCAAATCCCCGCGGGACAACCGTGGGGAGATGTGGGGCTTGGGCCCGGGCAACCGCCGGCGGGCGGTAGCCGAAGTGGGCTGGAATGCCCCGCCGTAGAGGGTGATAGCCCCGTAGGCGAAACCGCCCGTGGCGGAGTCCCGGGGTCCCGGAGTACCTCGGCTTAGTTTTGCCGGGGGAACGCGCCGGCCACTGGCCGGCAAGGCTAAGCACGTCCCGAGTCCGATAGCGCACTAGTACCGTGAGGGAAAGCTGAAAAGAACCCCGGAAGGGGGGTGAAAAGAGCCTGAAACCGGGCGGCTACAGTGGGGCAGGCCCGAAAGGATGCCCCCTCCCGAAGGAAACCCCGGTGACGGGGGAGTACGAGGGAGGGGGTCCAGGGTCTGCCCTTACGTCTAGAAACACGGGCCGGGGAGTTCACGGCCGTGGCGAGCCTAAGGGGTTCAACCCCGGAGGCGTAGGGAAACCGACAGCCCGCAGCGGGGCAACCCGCGAGGGGCGGGGTCTTAAAGGGCCCGTAGTCACGGCCGTGAGACCAGAAACCGGGCGATCTAGCCCTGGGCAGGGTGAAGCGGGGCGAAAGCCCCGTGGAGGCCCGAAGGGGTTCTGATGTGCAAATCGTTCCCATGACCTGGGGCTAGGGGCAAAAGACCAATCAAGCCCGGTGATAGCTGGTTCCCCCCGAAGCGGGTCTCAGCCCGGCCTCCCCGGAGGCGGCCGGCGGGGTAGAGTACTGATCGGGGGTGCGGGAGCCGAAAGGCTCCGGCCCCCGGTCAAACTCCGAACTTGCCGGCGCCGTAGAAGGGGGGAGGCGGGGGCGGTGGGGTAAGCCTCCGCTCCGAGACGGGAATAACCGAGACCGGGGTTAAGGCCCCCAAGTGCGGGCTTAGTGTCAATCTCAAAGGGCGTCCCCCGCCCAAGACAGCGGGGCCGTGGGCCTAACAGCAGCCATCGGCTAAGCAACGCGTAACAGCGGACCCGCCGAGGCGGGGGGCCCCGAAGATGTACAGGGACTAAGCCCGCCGCCGAGACCCCGGCCCGCGGGCCGTTGGCCCGCGTGGGGTAGGGGGGCGCGGCCGTGGGGCAGAAGCCGGGCCGTGAGGTCCGGTGGACCCGCGGCCGACGAAGATCCCGGCGGTAGTAGCAGCGAAGAGGGGTGAGAAGCCCCTCCGCCGGAAAGGACCAGGGTTTCCTGGCAACTTCAATAGGCCAGGAGTTAGCCGGTCCTAAGGCGGGGCCTAATAGGCACCCGCCGAAAGGGAAACGGGTTAATATTCCCGTGCCGCGGGGGTAGGTTCTGCGGCAACGCAGGCCCCGTTCCCGACGCCTCGGGATAGGGCGGGCGGGACTGCCGTCCCGCTTAACCGTCGAAGGCCGGGGAGTGCCGTAATGGCGAGAACCGGCCGAAGGCGGGAATAGCCGGGTGTTTCCCCGGTCCGCCCGATTCCTGGGGCCCGTGAAAAGGGGACGGGGAACGAGCCCCCGCGCCCGTACCGAGAACCGACGCAGGTGCTCCTGGGTGAGAAGCCCAAGGCGGCTCGGGTGACCCCGGGCCAGGGAACTCGGCAAATTGGCCCCGTAACTTCGGGAGAAGGGGTGCCTGCGGGCTTGGGGTACACCCCTGGGCCCGCAGGTCGCAGTGACAAGGGGGACCTGACTGTTTAACAAAAACATAGGTCCCCGCGAGCCCGTAAGGGTGTGTACGGGGGCTGAATCCTGGCCACTGGCGGTACGTGAACCCCGGGTACAACCGGGCGAAGCGCCGCTGAAGGCCGGGGGTAACTCTGACCCTCTTAAGGTAGCCAAATGCCTTGCCGGGTAAGTTCCGGCGTGCATGAATGGATCAACGAGGTCCCCACTGTCCCGGCCCGGGGCCCGGCGAACCCACCTCCAGGTGCACAGTCCTGGGACCCCCGACGGGGCGAGAAGTCCCTGTGGAGCTTCACAGCAGCCTGTCGTTGCGGGGGGGCGGGGGGTGCAGAGCGTAGGTGGGAGCGATGAAACGGGGTCTCCGGGCCCCGTGGATGCGGCCCTGGAACACCACCCACTCTCCGCCCCTCCGCTTACCCGCCGCAAGGCGGGGACAGCGGCAGGCGGGCTGTTCGGCTGGGGCGGCACACCCCTGAAAAGATATCGGGGGTGCCCAAAGCTCGGCTCAGGCGGGTCAGAAATCCGCCGTAGAGTGTAAGGGCAAAAGCCGGGCTGACTGGGCCCTTGAACGCAAGGGGCCCAGGCGGGAAACCGGGGCCTAGAGAACGCTCGTGCCCCCACCAGTGGGGGCCGGGCATGACAGAAAAGTTACCCCAGGAATAACCGGCTCGTCGCGGGTGAGAGTCCCCATCGACCCCGCGGTTTGGTACCCAGACGTCGTCTCTTCCCATCCTGGCGGTGCAGCAGCCGCCAAGGGTGGGGCTGCCCGCCCATTAAAGGGGAACGTGAGATGGGTTCAGACCGTCGCGAGACAGGTCGGTCTCTACCTGTCGGGGGCGTTGGCCGCCTGAGGGGAAGGTGCCCTCAGTACGAGAGGAACGGGGCGCCGCGGCCTCTAGTGTACCGGTTGTCCGGCAGGGCAGTGCCGGGCAGCCACGCCGTAGGGGATAACCGCTGAAAGCATCTAAGCGGGAAGCCCTCCCCGAGACGAGGCGGCCGTTGCCCTGGGGGGTTACCCCTGGGGCACGAGGGCTCCCGTAGAAGACGGGGTTGATGGGGGGGCGGTGTAACCCCCGAGGGTTTCCCGAGGGGGGAGCCGGCCCCTCCCAATCGCCCGAGCGTGCGGAGCGGCGGGCGAAAGGGCCGAGGGCGGCGGCGTGGGGGTCTTTTCTTCTCTCTTGGTTTTTGCGGCGTTGTTGCGGATGTTGGGATAGTTATAGTGCTTTTGATCTATTGGGGTTGCTACATGTCGGCGTAGAAGTAGCTATCCTTAGTATGGCTAGATGGATGTTGTTTCTAGCCTGCTGGCTTGTGTTTACTAGGGGGGTTGAAGAAGATCTTTCTAATACAGCAAGAGGTGGTAGAAAAGAGCTACTTTACGTAACATGTGTATCAATCTGTGTCAGCCGGACTCCCAGCTTGGTAGAATACCGCGGCGAGTGGCTCGAAGTTTTCCACGTAGTAAAGTGTGTCCGCGATATACGTCTTTTGGCGCCTCTACTGGAGTAGCCACCTCCATAGGGGGGTTATCTCTATGTCGACTTGGCCGACGCGCCGCGTGTCCTCTGTGTCCCATGTGACTACATGGGCCTTTTTTAGTCCTAGTTTTTCGGCGGCTTTGGCGGCCTTTCGTATGTGGCCCTCGTCAGGGTCGTAGGCGGCCTCTACTACGGCCCTCTCCTGGCCCACGTAGTAGAAGTCTACTTCTTCTCTGTTTTTGATGTAGTAGATCTTCCCGCCTTCTTCGAGGGCTTTTCTCAGTAGGTGTAGGTATGTCACGTTTTCTATTTTCCGCCCCTTGTCTAGCCCGGCTTTTGTCAGATTTGTGAAGGCTGGGTCTACGAGGTATATCTTGCGGGGGGCTCCCCGCCGCCTGCCGTAGGGGGGCACGACGAATATTAGGTAGGCCCACTGCATGTATTTGACGTATTTTATCACGGTTTTGGGGTCTATTTCTACTCCCTCTGAGGCGAGGGCGCGGGCGAGGCTTCGCCAGGTGGCTGGGTTGGCGTAGTTCTCTACGACTGTGTAGAAGAGCGCCTCGAATTCCTCCGGCTCTCTGACTCCCCTGGCCTCTACCACGTCTCTGTAGAAGACTGTGTCGAGGAGGGCTCTCACTTTGTCGAGTGAGCGGCTTTTCCACACCTCGGGGAAGCCGCCCCATTTGAGGTAGTCGTCGAGTAGGCTCTTGAGGGCCCCCCTCTCGCGGAAGGTGTGGGGCGCCGCGCCGTGGGCCAGCTCGGCGAATGAGAGCGGCAGGAGTAGCTTGGAGATGTACCTGCCTCTGAGGCGGCTCGGCACTTGGTCTACGGAGAGGGCCGAGGTGGAGCCCGTGGCGTATATCTGGAAGTCCTTCACGTCGTGTAGCCACCTAAGGTTGTAGTCCCAGTTGGGCCACTCCTGCACCTCGTCTAAGAAGAGGGCCACTCTGCCCGTGGGGTAGAGAGAGCGCACCTCCTCTGCCAGTTTCTTGGCGCTCCACTTCCTCAGCTCTGGGTTGTCGAAGGTGGCGTAGACGGCTTGGCCCCCGGCCTTCAACGTCTCCGCGGCCTTTTTCAACAGTGTGAAGGTCTTTCCCACGCGCCGCGGCCCCACCACAGCCACAATGTCGCTTCCCGCCTCTGGGAGGGCGAACCTCCGCGGTATCTCATCCACGTATTTCAGCGACTCGACGTACTCCAGAGTCATCTCCTTTAACATGTTCCACTGTAATCCACAAAGAATTAAGGTTTTGTGGATTTTAGTGGATTTTGTGCTTCCAGCCTGCTATATCGTGTGCGCAGATTATTCCTGAGATTACTACGGCCTCAATTCCGCCGCCGGGGAATGTAGATGCGCTCGCAAGGTACAGGCCTCTTATGGGGGTTTTGAAGTAGGGTCTTTTTGTGTTAATTGACTGATCAAATGAGTATATAGCCCCCTCTGGCATTGAGGTATATCTTTCGAAGGTTTTAGGAGTTGCTGAATCTTTTACGACGATGTGTTTACTTAGGTTTGGTATTATTTTTTCGGCTTTTTGTATTAAAGTCTCTGTGTCTTTTCTTTTCTTCTCTAGGTATTCTTTTGTGTTTCGATGGGGGTAGTCGTGGTAATTTGCGAGTGTCATTATTGTGACGCTGGCTTTGCCCCTCGGCGCCAGGTCGGGGTCGGCGTTTGAATTTATGACGATGCTGTAGCCGTCGTCGAGGTTTTGTATAATTGTTGGATATTTTGTTAAATCCATGTCAACTCCTAGAAAGACCATGAAGGCTGATGGAGACATTTTCAATTTTCTTATGTATTCGACGAAGTCTTTGTCTAAGTGTTCTTCGCCGACGAGCTCTAGGAAGACTGTTTTAGCATTGGCGTTGGCTACTACTATGGGGCTTTTGAAGATCTTATCACCGACTTTTACTCCTCTTACCTCTCCCCTCTCTACTAGTATCTTGTCTACTTTGTGATTGACGAGTACTTTGCCGCCGTTTTTCTCTATGAAGTTTTTTAAGCTGTCTGCAAATCTCTGTGCCCCTCCTTTGGGGAAGTAGCCGACGTAGAGGTAGTAGGAGACTACGGCGGTGAGGGCGCTACTCGCGGGCGCCTCCTCTGGCCTAGTTCCTAGGTAGCCGAGCAAGGCGCATAGTAGAGTCTTCAAGTCTTCGTTGGTGAAAATTCGTCGAGTTTCTGCTTGTAGGTCTTGTTCATCCAGTCGTAGAAGTGTGGGTGTTCTCTGGGGTAGTTTGTCAGCGCTCTGGCGCCGAGAACTTTGGCGATTAGTTCTGCGGGGAGGGGCACGCCGTAGTTTAAATCCTTGTAGCACTCTTCGTAGGCCTTTTTTGCCTCGTTGAAAAAGGCGTGGATATTTTCTTGCTCTTCTGGGAATAGCTCTATAAGTGTATTTATAAATTGGTCGAGGTTTTCTACATCGATTTCTCTACCTTTAAAGATTATTCTCATTTTATTTTTAGTAAAGAGGTCTTCCCGTCTTAGCTCAAGCTGGTTTAGTAAGTAGCTCACTGGCCCTCTCTCCCATAGGCCGCTTACGTCTGATACGCCTGTGTTAAAGACGTATTTACCTCTGGCGAAGGATGAGCAGTAGCCACCTACTAGGTAGTGTTGTTCTAAGACTAGGACTTTGTATCCCCATTTTGTAAGTAGTGCACCGCATGTCAAACCTCCTATGCCTGAACCAACTACTATGACGTCGTATTCGTCCTCTCCTTTAGCTCTTGTGGGATCTACCCTAATATTCCAGTCGTATTTTTTGAAATTTCTTAAAACGAGGTAGGTTGGCACTTTTATCGGAAAGATTATTGAGAGAATTATGCCTACTATTACCAACATGTTTGAAGTTATTACAGCTGTAAATGTGTTAGTTAACAAGAAGATTAAGGCGTTGAGTAGGAAGATTGAGGCCCATGCCGCGGTTATTATGCTGTTAGTTATGAGAAACATTTTATCTTTCCAATAGACCTTGGGGTATTCTCTTTTTGAAATTTCAAGCGTGTAGGGGTGTTTAAAAACGAGGGAGAGGAAAGCCATTAAAAACAGGGCGGAGTAGCCTAGGAAGCCGCTTTTCTCAATAAATATATCTATGTTGAAAATAAATGTTGTTGTAATAGCTACAGTAAAATAGATAAAAGAAGTTAGGTCAATTAAGTTTAAACTATTTCTTTTAATGGCTAGTAGAGTTAGGGAAATTATAAATGGTACTAGAACTCCTAGCTCGTAGTTAAAACTACACAATACCCAATATATGATCCAGGGAGTAAAAGAGATAGGAATATAGAGCCAAGTCTTAGATATGTTGCTCATAACAAATAGTATTAGGGGTATATTAAACTAAGGTGCGGCTTGGCCTGTGGCTAGGTAGTGGGCTTTTTCGGCCATGTATACTGCGTGGTCTGAGGCTCTTTCTAGGAATCTCAGCGCTAGGGTTTCTACGACGGCGCAGGGGGTGGGGTTTTGGATGGCGGCGGCTAACGCCTCTCTGTATTCTCTGTCTACTACTTCGTCGTCTAGCTTCCGCACTTCTTGGAGGGGGGCCGGGTCTCTGCGCAGAATCATTCCAACGGCTTTCTGGGTCATTTCTTTCACCACTTGGGTTGTCTTCTCTACTCTCTCCGTTGGGCATTTGACTCCGAGCGCCTCTGCGGTCTCTGCCACGTCATAGGCGTATCTCGCTATTCTGTACAAGTCGTAGGCGGCTTCCATGGCGGTTCTGAGGAGGCGGAGGTCTGTGGCCACTGGGTTAAACCTCGCTATTGCCTCCATTGCCAATTCCACTACCTCGTCGTGTATTTGGTGTATTGTGGAGGCTAGCTCTCTCACGTCGCGCGCCTTTCCCTCTCCCTTGTATACAGCTATGGCGAGGTCTACCGCCTTTAGGGCCAGCTGTGCCGCGTCGTTTAACATGTTTAAGATCTTCTCCTCAGCCATGTCGAGTAGGCGCCTCATATCTTCCCCGTGACGTACTTCTCAGTGAGCTCGTGGCGGGGCCTTGTGAAGACCTCCTTCACTGGCCCTTCTTCGACGATTTTTCCGCCGTATAGGAAGGCTACCCAGTCCCCCACACGGGCGGCCTGCGGCGGGTAGTGGGTGACGAGGACTATGGTCATCTCCTTTTTTAGCTCGAGCATGAGCTCCTCTATCTTGGCTGTGTTTACTGGGTCGAGGTTTGCTGTGGGCTCGTCCATTAGGAGGACCTCTGGCTTAAAGGCGAGGGCTCTCGCTATGCAGAGCCTCTGTTGTTGTCCGCCGGAGAGGGAGGCGGCGGGGGCGTCTAGCCTGTTTTTCACCTCGTCCCACAGCTGGGCCTTCGCCAGGGCCCACCTTACTCTTTCCTTGAGCTCTGCCTTGGACTTGGCTAGGCCGTTGAGCTTGGGGCCTAGGGCCACGTTTTCCCATATGGAGAGGGTTGGGATTGGGTTTGGGATTTGGAAGACCATTTGGACTCGCCTCCTGAGCAGGGTTAGGGGCATTTTGAATATGTCTTGTCCGTCTAAGTACACCTCGCCCTCTATCTTGGGCTTGTACAGCTCTACCAGCCTGTTTAACACTCTTAGAATTGTCGACTTGCCTGAGCCGGAGGGACCCATTATCACGTATATCATGTTGTTGGGAATCTTCATGGTGACTCCGTCTAGCACTTTCACGTTGTCGAATTGTAGCTTTAGATCTCTAATGTCGATCATGTGGCGACTCTATCCCAGTTTTTAAATGTTTTGTTCATATGAATTCGGGGGGCTCCTCCGCCGTGGCCCCCCGCGCCGTGTGGGGCTTTTCATATGTATCTACGCAGACCGCTGGAGTAGGCGGGCTACGGCGAATACGGCGAGTATAATCCACAGCAACACCGCGGCGGCGCCCCAAGCCACTTCGTTTTGAACGGTGTAGGGGGTCTGGGCCATGTAGTAGATGAGCAACGTCAACGCGCCAGTGGGCTCGCCTAGGTCTACGCCGAAGATTTCGCTGGTGTAGTAGTCGTTTCCAAAGGCGGTGAAGAGGAGGGGGGCCGTCTCGCCGGCGATCTTGGCGGTGCCCAAGAGGAACGCGACGAGGACGGCGCGGGCGACCACCTTCCTCATGACGATGAAGAGGGTCTTGTAGAGGGAGCCCGTCACCGCATACGCCGCCTCTCTGACCGCTGGCGCAATGGAGGCGTATGCCGCCGCGGTGAAGAGCGCCACGTAGGGTATCATGATTATGGTCAGGGCAAGGGCGCCTGCGTATCCGCTGAATGCCCTCATGCCTAGTAGGGAGAAGAGGGCGTAGACGAGTAGCCCGATTGTTATTGTGGGGAATTCCACGAGGACGTTTACCCCAATTCTCGCTACCTTCGCCGCTAGCTCGCGGCGGAATTCGCCGAGGTAGATACCTGCGGGGAAGCCGATGAGGAAGCCGAAGAATGCCCCAATGGCGGTCATGTAGAGTGTGCCCAAGAGCGCGGGGCCAATGCCGCCAGTCTCGTCGGCGGGAGTCGGTGGGATATTCCAAAGAAACGCCAACCCGCCGTGTTTTACCGCCATGGCTGTGCCGACGTAGAGCACTTGGGCGAGGAATATGTATACCAGCGCCGCGCCCCCGAGGACGCCTGCAACGGCCGCGGCTATGGACAATGAGTTTTTCAAGACGCGGGGCCCCGCCGCGCCGAGCGCCACAGCTGCAACTGTTACCACGTAGAGGACGTAGGAGAGGTGCAGGTCGCCCAGCGCTGGGTCTCCCAGGAGGGCAGCCGTTAGCGCCGATAGGAGTAGCCCCGCCAAGAGGGCCCCCGCGTAGAACAAGACCTGTATCATCGCCTAAGTAGGAAGTAGACTGCTGTCGCGTTTATTGCGAAGCCTATCACGGCGAGGAGCAGTGCGGCGGCGAAGAGGGTCGGCACCATATATACGTAGGCGTGGGCGTTTGGGAACTGTAGCGCTATCAGCGCCGAGACGTTTACGCCTGGCTCAGTCAACGCCCTTATCACGTTTACGAAGTTTCCCCCCACTACCATGGCCACGGCAACGGTTTCGCCGAAGGCCCTCCCCAGGGCCAAGACGAGCCCGCTGAACACGTACTGCCTTATGTAGGCCAGCTTCAGCCTCACGATTTCCCATCTGCGGCTTGTGATTGAGTGTATTGCCTCCACCACTTCCTTGGGCACTGCGGCGTAGCCCTCCCTAATTACAGAGGCGGCGAATGGCGTAATCATAATGGCCAAGAGCAGGGCGGCTGTCAACACAGTGGTGCCTCCCCTGGGCTCCACGGCGAAGGGCCCCACGCCGTTGTAGCTCAGCCAGCCGAGGTCTCTCCAGAGTATCTCCTGCGCCGCCTGCATAATCGGCGCCAGGACGAAGAGGCCCCAGAGGCCGAAGACCACCGTCGGCACGGCGGCGACCAGATCCATGGTAGTTCCCAAGACCACGGCGGCTCTCGGGGGGAGGAACTCGTATGAGACAGCCACGAACGATATTGCCAAGAAGGCGGCGATGGTGACTGCCAGCGCCGAGATCACCAGCGTCCCAACTATGGCGGGGAGTATGCCGTAGCTCTCCCTCACGGGGTCCCAGTCCGCCGTCGTTATAAGCGACAGGCCGTACTTTTCCCACGCCGGCCAAGACTCGGCGATGAACAGAGTGATTAAGAGGGCCACAATTGCCAGAGGTACTAGAGAGAGGGAGGCAAGGAGTCCCTTTATCATAGTGAAAAAAGGGGGTGGGTTATTTAGCTTTAACTAGTTCTAGGGCTTTGAGCCCTATCTCTGCCAGCTCCTTGGGCAAGGGTATGTAGCCCTCCACGATGTGCTCAGGCTTCTGTCCCTCTGTCAGTACCCAGTAGAAGAAGCCGCGTAGTAGCTGGGCCTTGTCCTGGGGGTACTCTGTCCAGAGGAAGACGTAGACGAAGGCCATGATGGGGTAGCCCTTGGGCGGGTCGCTGAACTCGATGGATATGGGGTTCCAGTCCTCCTTGGGATCTGGGTAGCGGCCTAGCTTCTGTGCAACGCGCTGAAGCCCCGAGGCCGCACCCATTTGCACAGACTCTACGCTGGGCAGATACCACTGGCCGTCGTTTCTGTTGTAAAGCTCAGCAACACCGCCCACTTGGTCGTACTTCTTCCTATTGGCCCACCAGTAGGCGTACTCGATGTAGCCAATGGAGTATGGCGTTTCTAATACGGCTTGGGCCACCCCCTCGTTGCCTTTGCCGCCTTTGCCGAGGCCTAGCTCGTCTCTAGGCCACTTCACGGTGTAGCTCCAGCCCACTGTGGAGTTCCACTCCTGGCTTACTTTGCTTAGCCAGAGGGTGAAGGCTGCCGTTGTCCCAGAGCCGTCTGACCTGTGTACCCCAATTATGTCTCTGCACGGGAGCTTGTCCGCCAAGTCTGGGTTAAGCTGTTTTATCCTATCGTCGCACCACTGCTTGATCTTGCCCATGTAGATGTCTGCTATTACGTCGCCGGTGAGGCGGAGGTATTTGCCGGTTTTTTCATATGCTATCTCTGGCACGTTGTACACTACGACTATCGAGCCTATTACCACGGGGAATTGGACGAATTTTCCGCTGATGTTGAGGTAGCGGTCCCCCGGCATGGGGACATCAGATGCGCCGTAGTCTAGCTTTCCGGCAATGAACTGAGCTGCCCCCGCGCCGGAACCGATGGACTGGTAGTTCACTCTAACGCCGCCGTTGGTAGCCGCCAGGAAGTCCCGGCTCCACTTCTGCATCTGCGGATTGACGAAGGTAGACCCTCCGCCTAGTATATCTCCCTTGAGCCCTTCCCACGGCCTTGTCTGAGCCTGCGTAGTTGTCTGCGGCGGCTGTGTGGTCGAAGGCGGTGTAGTTGTCTGTGGAGGCGGCGTAGTCTGTTGCCCTGTTGTTGTCTGTGTTTGTGTTATCTGTGTGGCTTGTTGTGGCGCAGTTGGTTGTCCGGCTTGTGGAGGTTGTTGCCATAGTAGGACAATCGCCGCGGCGACTACTATTACCACCACGGCGATTATTGCTATTATTAGTTTTGGGTTCATTTGCATGGGCGGCTTTCCCCGGGTCTTTTTTAGGTTTGTGCATATGAAATTTTTTGCAACGTGAGAGGAGTTGTGTGGGCACAGGCCCCCGAGTCTCTCCCTTTTTCATATGTTTCATCTTTAAATATTGGAGTTGGCGGGGTTTTGTGCGTAGGAGGGTGTCTGTCGTGCGTGGTTCATATGTAGTTTACCTGCCTAAGGAGTGGGCTGTGGAGGTGGGGGTGGACGAGGTTAGGGAGGTCTTTGTTGTCCGGGATGGGAGGCTGTTGTTGGTGTTTCCCGTTTCTGAGTCCTCGGTGGAGCTTGTGGTGAGGGACCGCTCTGTGGCTGAGAAGGCCTTTTTGGCGGCGTATATAGCGGGGTTTGACAAAGTGGTGGTTAGGGGGTCTGGGGAAGTTTTGGAGTGGGTGGTGTCGTTGGCTAGGTTTTACGGCGCGGCGGTGGTGGAGCGGGGGCCCGGCCACGTGGTTTTAAAGATAGTGGACTCGGAGGTGGACTTGGCGGTGTTGGTGCGGCGCATGTTTAACGTCTTTATCAACTATATGCTGGACCACTTGGCATATGCCGAGAAGCCCGACGTGAGGCTTCTAGAGGCCGTGGACGACGAGGTTGACAAACTGCGCCACGTGGTAGAGAGGAGGTGTACAAAGGCTCCTTCGCGTAGTTGTACTCAGTACGTGTTAATTGCCAGGTACATTGAGCGGGCTGCCGACCACCTCGTGGAGTATGCCAAGCTGTCTCCCAACGGGTCTGTGGCTAGGGAGTTGTACGAGGCGGCGTCTAGGGTGGCGGAGGCGCAGGGGGACGTGGGGAAGATCTTCAGAGCGCTTGCGGCGGTTAAGTCGCTCTCCACGCGTCTCCAGTACTCCGGCTCTGGCGAAGACCTTGGCCTACTGCACGTGGTTAGGGTCTTGGACTACTTGGAGAATGTCTTGGAGGAGTTTATAGACCTGTCTCTGCTAGACGCCGAGAGGGTGGAGCTCTAGCCAGCTCTCTCTCTGCCTCTTCTACGTCTATGGCCACGGGGTACTCCCCGGTGAAGCAGGCGTAGCACACGGCCCCGCCGAGGATTTGCCTAAACTTGTCCAGGGGAAGGTAGGCCAGCGTGTCTGCGCCGACGAGGTGCCTCACCGCCTCTACTGACCTGGCGTATGCCGCGAGTTCGCGGCGGGTTTGAAAGTCCATGCCGAAGAAGCAGGGCCACTTCACGGGGGGCGAGGCTATTCTGACGTGTACCTCCCGCGCCCCGGCCTCCCTCAGCATTTTCACGACAGCCCTTATGTTTGTGCCTCTTATCAGCGAGTCGTCTACAAGGGCCACGCCCCTCCCCTCCACCTGCTCCTTCAGCACTTTGAAGGCGGTGGCTGGGCTTCTTGCGTGAGGCGGTGATATGAATATGCGGCCCGCGAAGCGGCTTTTCACCACCGCCTCCACTAGGGGCTTCCCCAGGGCCGAGGCGTAGGCCTCGGCTATTACGCGCGCTGTCTCGGGCACGTATGTCACCACGTCTATTGCGTCGGCAACTTCCTCCGCCTCCGCTAAGGCCCGCCCCAGCTCTCTCCGCACTGCGTACACCGACTTGCCCCCGAGCTCGCTGGCGAAGTGGGCGAAGTACACGTACTCAAGGGCGCACAGCCTCTGTGCCGGCTCCTCCGCCACTTTCCACGTGGTTATCCTCCTGCCGTAGAACACAGCAGTTCCCGGGGCCAGTTCCAGTCCGCCGTCCAGCGCCACAGTCTCAGACGCCGCGGCGAAGCTCCCGCCGTGTTGTTTCACCGCCAAAGGCCTAATCCCCCTTGCATCTCTCACCGCGAGAATTCCCTCGTGGGTCAAGGCGATTAGGGAGGCTGCGCCCACCAGTCTCGCATACACAGACGCCACGCCTCGCTCAAGCCCCAGCTCCCAGACCTCCCTCGCCAGGGCCTTGGCTAAGGCCTCACCGTCGAATTTGGCTTCTGGGTCTAGCCGCCTGTAGTTTACGACAGTGCCGTTGAACACTAGGGCGAGTTCCACGTCTTTGTACTTGGCTAAGACGGGCTGGAGGGCCTGCTGGTAGGGGCCGGTGGTGCTGTACCTCGTGTGAATTACGGCGGCCTCTGCGTCCTCAGAGGGGCGGCCCAGCTTGAGCTGCCCGTCACGTAAATAGGCGTAGCCCACGCCCTCGTGCCCCCTGTGGAGCAACCAGGGCTCCATGGCCAACACCAAGCGCGCCGCCTCTGGGCCCCAGGCGCCGCCTATGCCGCACATGTTAAAGCCTCAGCGACATAAGCTCCCTCAACTCTTCCACCTTCCTCCTGTACAAGAGAGTGCCCCCGCACCTCAGCCTCAGCTCCTCGCCCTCCGCCTCGCCTATCTTTACCCCCGGCCCCTCCTCCCCTGCGGTGATAAACCGCCCATTGGACTCGGAGAATAGGAGGAAGTCGAGGCGGGCGGTCTCGGCAGGCGCCTTGCATACGTCTACGTCGGCGCCTACGCCGCTGTTCACGGCCATTTTCGCCAAGGCGGCGGCGAGGCCTCCCAGCCCCACGTCTGTGGCCTTCCTAGGTCTCCACGTCCCGACGAGGCGCAAGATCTCTTTCTCCACTGGGTAGTCCACCGCCGGCGGTTCCCCAGCCACTTCGCCGAATACCCTGTACAAATACTCACTGCCACCCACCTCTGCCTTTGTGACTCCCCAGAGGTATATCCCATCTCCTACTTCCCACGTCGCCTTAGCCGCCTTGCCCACTTCGTCTATTTTCCCGAGCACCACCACGGCCACCACCGGCTTTATGGGCTTGTCCAAATACTCGTTGTAGAGGCTGACTTTGCCCCCCACTATGGGTACCCCAAGCGCCTCCGCCGCCTCTGCGAGGCCTTCTACGGCCTCTACAAACTGCCAGTAGACCTCTGGCTTGGCGGGGCTTCCCAAGTTTATTGAGTCCACTGCGGCTAAGGGGGTGCCTCCTGCCACTACTACGTTGCGATAGGCTTTTACAAAGGCGTTGGCGGCGCCCAGCCTTGGGCTGAGGTAGGTGTAGCGGGGGTTGGAGTCGCCCTTGACCACGATCCCCGCGTCGCCTAGCTCCAACAGCTTTAACACTGCGGCGTCTCCCTCGCCAGGCTTGACGACGGTCCTCACCCCCACGTCGAAGTCGAAGCGCTCGTATATCGTCGCCTTCTTGGCGACGTTTGGCGACGAGAGGACGGCGTCTATGGCCTTGTCTAACGGCGGCTGGGGGAGGTCGGGGAGTGGCTTGGCCTTGTAGGGCCTCGTGGGCCACTCCAGCGCGGGGGCTTTTGCGGCCAGCTCCACTGGCACATCTCCCACGGCCTCCCCCCTCCACTTGAAGACGAGTCTGCTCTCCTTTGTAAAGCGGCCGACTACTGAGTAGGGCACGTCGTATCTCTCAAACAGCGCCTTGAGGCAGGGTAGCTGGCCCTCAGACGCCGCAAGTACCAGCCGCTCCTGGGTCTCGCTTATTAGGACCTCGACGGGGCCCATCTCTGCATCTGACATATGTACTTTGTCGAGGTGTATCTCAAGTCCTAGGCTGAACCAGTGGGCCAGCTCGGCCGTAGCCGTTGCGAGCCCGCCGCCGCCTAGGTCCTTTATGTATTTTACGCACCGCTTAGCCTCTTGCACGAGGTCTATGAGCCTCTTCCCCATGAGGGGGTCTGCCACTTGCACTGCGCCCAAGTCTTCCTCCCCGGTCAGCGTCTTGCTGGCGAAGGCCGAGCCTCCGAGGCCGCTCTTATCGGCGCCAGAGCCCACTACGATGAAGAGGTCCCCTGCCTCTACGCCGCCCCTGGGCACGTCCTCCGCCTTTACGACCCCCACGCAGGTGGCTAAGACTATGGGGGTGTAGGTGAAGTCTTCGTCAAACCACGTCTCGCCGCCTACCACGGGCACGCCCACTCTGTTCCCATAGTCGGAGATCCCTCTGACGACTCCCTGGGCGATCCACCTGGCGTGTGCATCTTGCGGGGGGCCGAAGTGGAGGTTTACCAAGAGGGCTATGGGCTTAGCTCCCACTGTCAATATGTCGCGTATAATGCCGCCGACCCCCGTCGCGGCGCCGTTGTAGGGATCTACGGCGCTTGGGTGGTTGTGAGACTCTATCTTAAACGTGACGTATAGGCCGGGGGCCACTTCCACAAGCGGCGCGTCTGTGCCAGGGCCCTTTACCACCCACGGCGCCTTGGAGGGGAGGCGCGACAGCCTCCTCCTCGTCGACTTATACGCGCAGTGCTCTGACCAATGCGCGGTGAAGAGGGCGAGCTCCACCGGCGTGGGCCCTCTCCCGAGCCCCCTCCTAATGGCTTCAAGCTCAGCCGCAGTGAGGGCCATGTCCACGAGCTCTTATCCATTTTTAAACCTTCACTTATATTGCCAAGAGGCGCCACATATGGACTCCGCGCCACTATTAAACAAGTAGTTAAAGCTTTTAAAGGGGGCTGTCTCTCTCTGTGTGAGATACGTCGTCTATCTAAACGTGACGTATAAGCCCACGATAAGAGAGCCCGAGGGGGAGACAATTTCAAGGGAGCTCCTCGCCAGGCTTGGACACAGCGTAGAGGTTAGGGCTGGGAAGTGCCTGGCCCTTTACTTGGAGGCCTCTTCTCCCGAGGAGGCGGCGGCTAAGGCGCTTGAGGTGGCTAAGGCGGCTAGGCTGGGGAACCCCAACGTCCACGTGGTCGAGGTGCTCAAGGTGGCGCCGGCATGACTGTCGTAGGGGTGTTGAAGTTTCCGGGGACAAACGGCGACTTTGACGTTTTAAGGGCCTTGGAGCTGGCGGGGCTTAGGGGGGAGGTGGTGTGGTATAAAGACTACAGGCCGGGGGTATACGACGCGGTGGTGTTGGCCGGGGGGTTCAGCTACGGGGACAGGCTGAGGGCTGGGGCCATAGCCGCGGCGACAGAGGCGGTGGAGAGGCTGAGGGCCGACGTGGAGAGGGGAGTCCCCGTCTTGGGAATATGCAACGGCTTTCAGATCTTGACTGAGGCGGGCCTCCTCCCGGGGGCTCTCGTGCCCAACGACCCGCCGGGCTTTGTAAGCCGGTGGATTAGGGTGAGGGTGGTGGACAACGAGACCCCATTCACCCTCCTCTACCAGAGGGGGGAGGTGGTGTACATGCCCGTGGCTCACGCGGAGGGCCGCTACATACCCACGGGGCCCTACCGGGCCGTCTTTAAGTACGTGGACAACCCCAACGGCTCTGTAGACGACGTGGCAGGAGTCGCCGCGGGGAATGTGCTGGGCCTAATGCCACACCCAGAACGCGCCGTGGACCCCCACGTATCGAGGGGAGGCGTCGGGGGGCTAAAGCTCTGGCTAAGCCTCAAGCAGTGGCTAAAGACCTAGCGCCGCCCCGGCGTTGCGCCAAGGGCACGGCTGAGAGAGCTACAAAGACGGCGTCTAAGACCACCAGGAGAGCTAGGCCGTATGCGACCACTGCGGCTCCAAGCGACGACCCGACGACGGCCGCCGCTCTGTGGAAGACCCTGTTTAACGCAAACGCCGCCACTGGCCTAGCCTCCAAAAACCTCTTCTGCAGGTTGAGCAGGTACACAGAGGTCAACAAGTCGATGAAATACGCCGCGGCGAAGAACACGGCGGGGTGCACCGTCAAATATAACAACACGAAGAGCGACACCGCCGGGGGGACGTAGACGGCTGGCAGACGGCCTAATAGGCGGCCGGCTATGTACAAGTTCGCCAAGCTGACTAAGTCTACATAAGCAAAGAATATGCCCACGAGCCACATTGGCATTGCCTGAGATAGATACAGCGACATGTAGGGGTAGAGGGCGAAGTACCCCGTCATAAAGAGTAGAAATGAGGCGTTGAGCCCCGTCAGTGCTGACCAGCGCGGGGTTGCCTCCATCTGCCGACTGTAAGCCTGAGCCTTTGCCAAAGCCGCGCATATGAGGGCAGTCGGCGTTAAAGGGGCAAGAGTGAGGCCCCGCCGAAGCCGGCCAAAAGCGACCCCGAGACAAGCCCTATGTTCACCGCGTAGGCCCTGGCCACCACGTCCCCCGGCCCCAGGTAGGAGGAGTAGACGAGCGAAAGCCCCCGCGAGATGCCCCACGCCACGGCAAAGGCGTAGGCGTTTAAAAACGCGAGGGGCCCAGTTGCCGCTAGAGAAAGCGCGGCAAATAAGGCGAAGAGGCTCGGTCTCTTCTCCATGAGCGGAGCCGCGGCCAACGACGCAAGCGACACGGCGTTAGAAATGGCGTGGACAAGGCCCACTTGGGGCAGGTGTAGAAGGAAAGGCAGAGACACCAAAAACGCCCTGTCTACAAACGACTGGAGAAAAATCCCAAAAAGAGCTACTATCTTAAGGGAGCGCCGTTGCACTTCTCCTTAATAAAATAGCTGACTGTTTATGTAATGTCAATTTGCTTGACATTGTTACAGTGTTGTTTTTATGTTATTGGCCACCTGTCGGATGTAGTTTGGCAGTTCCTCCTGTGGGATGGGTATGGCGCCTTCTACTGAGAGGTGGGCGTTGTACCTGTGTCTCACCACGATCTTTATGTCGGCGGCTTTCCACGCTGGGATGTCGTTTTCGCTGTCGCCCATGTACACGACGTGTGAAACCCCTAGGAGGGCCTTCAAGAGGCGCACCGCGTCTCCCTTGTCTCTCCTCGTGGCGTATATGTCTACGAATGGGTGGCCGCCGTATTTCAACACTGTGAGCCCCCTCTCCTCCGCCTCGGCGACTACGGCGTCTAGGCCCGCTGGCGGCCTGCCGACGCCTCTCCAGTCGATGGTGAGGCCCGCCGGCGAGCCGAAAGTAGTCCTCTTAACTTCTACGTATGCGTTGAGCCTCTCCGCGGCCTTGGCCACGTGGGCTAGGGCCTCGGGGTTTAAGTCCTCTGCCACCGCTACGTATCCCCCAGCCCTCACCTCTGCGCCGTTTATGCAGGCGTACGCCGCGGCGTAGGGCACCCTCGCCGCGGCCAGTGAGCACTCCTTGGTGGTGACGACGGCCACTGGGATTAGCTTGGCCAATTCTCGCAATGCCTCGTCTACCTCCCTGGGCAACTCCCCCCTCCCCCTCTCCGGGGGCGTCAACGTCCCATCTAAGTCTGTGAACAGAGCAATTGACACCATTGGAGGCGCATGTGGGGGATTATATACTTGACGCGATGGCCCGCCAAAAGTCTAGCTCGTAGCGCTGAATGGCCTTGGCCACGTAGATGTACTTCTCCATGTCCTCGTACCGCCTCGCCACCTCCTCGGCTAGGCGTTCGAGGTCGTGGTAGGGCCCTTTGAACATCTCTAGAAACTCCACGTGCCTCACGCCGTTGGCCCTGGCCCACTCTGCCAGCTTTAGGCAGTTGGCACCCCAGACAGGGAGATTCACCACCAGCGCCACCGCCAAGTCGCCCAATGTGCCGTGGAGGGCTAGCCAGGAGAGGAAGTGGGTGTAGGCTACGGCGGCTGGATCTACGTCGCGCCACCGAAACTCTACGCCGAGCTCCTCGGCCAGCTTTAGCAAGGCGTTGTACGCGGCGTAGTCTCCGTCTACCAACATTTTTACAAACATATACTCGTCGGGGGCGCGGGCCTTGGCCATGGCCACGGAAAGCGCCTTTAGGTCGTGGGGGACTATGTAGAGCTGGTTTTGGACAAACCGCCTCAACATCTCCCAGCTGGGCCTCTCCGCCGCCTTGGCGATCTCCACGTTCAAGTGTTCGACTTCTCTCCTCACCGCCTCAATTATGCCCGCCATAAGTATCAAATGTTGTGCAGATAAAAGCATTTTTCGTGCAGTGTGCGCGTGTTAAGATTTTAGTTCCTAAAGTATTATACTTGTGAGACCTGAATTTGTGGATCGGGAGGTAGAGCTGGAGTTCTTGGAGAGGCGGTATAGAGAGGGGCGGCCGCACCTCCTAGTCATCTATGGGAGGAGGCGTGTGGGGAAGACGGAGCTGTTGAAGCGGTTTTTGGCAGGGAAGCCCTGCGTCTACTTCTTGGCTACGAGAACTTCCATTAGGGACAACTTGGCGGCGTTGAGGAAGAGGCTGGCGAAGGCGACTGGGAGGAGGTACTTTGAGAAGCTGGAGGCGGCTACGCTTGGCGAGCTTTTGGAGGCCTACGCGGAGGAGGTGGAGCGGCCGTGTCTCGCCATAGACGAGTTTGGATATCTCGTGGAGCTAGACCGTGGAGTTGTCTCAGAGCTTCAAAGGGCGTGGGATGAGTACCTCTCGCGGAAGAGGTCTTTCCTCGTGCTCTGCGGCTCTACGGTGTCTGTGATAGAGACCGAGGTTTTGGGGGTTAGGTCGCCTCTGTACGGGAGGCGGACTGGCAGTTGGAAGGTGGAGCCTCTGAGGTTTAAGAGTGTGAGGGCCCTCCTACCCGGCTACAGCTTTGAGGATGCGGTTAAGGCGTGGGCAGTGGTGGGGGGCGTGCCGCTGTACGTGAAGGAGTTTGACGACTCTAAGAGCCCCGAGGAGAACATCCGCGACGCGGTGTTTTCCAAGGGCGCCCTCCTATACGACGAGGGCTACTTCCTCTTGAGAGAGGAGGTGAGAGAGCCCTCTACCTATTTGACTATCCTGAAGTACATATCGCTTGGCTACAGCTCCCTGGGCAAGTTGGCCAGCGTAACGGGGTACGACAGGGCCAACTTGTCCAAGTACCTAGCGGTGTTGGAGAACTTGGGCTTTGTAAAACACGTGGTTCCCCTGGGCCAGAGGAGGAAGGGCATTTACCAACTGGCCGACAACTACATGTGGTTTTGGCTAAAGTTCGTCCTGCCTAATAAGTCGGACCTCGAGCTGGGACGAGCCGACGAGGTGTTGGCGAGAGAGCGCGAGAGACTTGAGCAACACTTCGGACTTGTGTTTGAAGAGCTGGTCCGCCAGCTCGTGGCTGAGGGGACGTTGAAGCTGCCGTTTAAGCCCAAGCAAGTCGCGCAGTGGTGGCACAAAGACGCGCAGATAGACTTAATCGCCTTAGGCGACGACGACGTGCTCTTCGCAGAGGTGAAGTGGGGAAAGGCGACGCGTCGCGACTACGAAAGACTTGTGGAGCTGTCCCAGAGGGTAGACACCGGCCACAGAAGGCGGCACTACCTAGTGGTAGCCAAGGGGGGAGACGCAGAAAACCTCATAGACTTCGACGAATTAGACAAAGCCACTAGATAGCGCCGCCGGCCTCTGTGCAGAGGGCCTGCCGCCTGTGTGGCGGCGGAGGACGAGCCGTGGAAAATCGCGGCCGTAGATTAAGCGTAAAGCCTCTCTCGCCTTCGCCGCCGCCTCCTCTACGGTGTCTGCTACAATATTCACGTGGCCCATCTTCCTCCTAGGCTTGACGTCCCTCTTCCGGTACCAGTAGACCTTGCCCAACTCCTCCAGCTGGCGTAGCGGCAACTCCCCGAGCCCCCTCCCCAGTATGTTAACCATGGCCGTGGGCTTTATCGCGGCGGGCCTCCTCACGGGGAGACCGGCCACGGCTCTGACGTGGTTTTCAAACTGCGAGGCGTCTGTCTCCAATGTCCAGTGGCCTGTATTGTGGACTCTCGGCGCAATCTCGTTGGCTAGAATTTCGCCGCTTCGCGTTTCAAAGAACTCCACTGCCAACACCCCCACGTACTTTTGCCACTCTAAGAGGCGGTAGACGTACTCGTAGGCCTCCTCAGGCGCCTTGGCTGGGGCAAAGTTCCACACCAATATGCCGTCGACGTAGTAGTTCTGGGCCGGGGGGTAAAAGTAGACGTCTCCCCTCTCGTCTCTCACTGCAACTATGGAGAACTCCCTGGCTATATCCACATACTCCTCCACGAGTAGCTCTCCCTCCAGCTCTGCAATTGCGTCGGCCTCTCTGGGGTAGAGAAATTGCCCCTTCCCGTCGTATCCGCCCGCGGGCACTTTCACAACGGCTCTGCCCATGGACTTGGCAATTTCTAAAGCCTCGCGATTGCCGTGCGCCATTTTCCAGGGCACCGTGGGTATTCCCAGCGACTGGAAGAGCCTCCTCTCCGCTATGCGGCTCTTCTTCACTGCGAGATAGGCCAGCGGCGGCTTGAGCTTCCCCCTCGACTCGGCGTACTCCGCCACTTTCAAGTCCACGTTTTCAAACTCAAAAGTTACGACGTCTGCCCTATCCACTTCCTCAAAGGGGTCAGCCGCCGGCCTCCCGCACGTGGCCGCTGGCGCAGAGGGGTCGTCGTAGACCACAAACTCCAGGGGGAGCCTCTGCGCCTCCCAACACATCATCAGCGCCAGCTGGCCCCCGCCCAACGTAAACAGACGCATGTGTGCGTTGAAGTAAACGTTTAAAAGGTTGTCGACAGCGGCGCTCGCGTCGTCGTGGGAATTTTAAACAATTTATAAATGGGCAAAATACTACGCCTATGCGAGTGGCGGTAATCATGGGGTCAATAAACGACCTAGAGGTAATGAAGGAGGCATTTGAGGTCCTGGAACAGCTGGGCATACCCTACGAGGCGAGGGTCGTAAGCGCCCACAGAACCCCAGACTACATGTTCCAATTTGCAAAAGAGGCGGAGAAGGAGTTCGACGTGATAATTGCTGGGGCGGGTGGCGCTGCGCATCTGCCGGGCATGACCGCCTCGCTGACTCCACTCCCGGTTATCGGCGTCCCAATTCCCACCAGGCACTTGGGGGGCCTCGACTCTCTGTTGTCCATAGTGCAGATGCCGAGGGGCACGCCGGTTGCCACTGTGGCAATTGGAAACGCGGCTAACGCGGCCTACCTCGCCGCGAGGATACTGGGCGTAAAATACCCAGAGGTTCGGGAGAGGGTTAGAGAACACATGGCCAAGATGCGGGAGGACGTACTCCGCTCGTCATTTATCAAGAGGTGGCCTTAGGCACAGCGTACAAAGCCTCTTCCCTACGGCTTTTTCTACCTCCTCAGCCTCTAGGTAGGCTATGCTGTCTACCTCCAGCGCCTCTGCCACTTCGCGGGGGGCCAGGTGGTTGTAGATCATGTGGCTCACTGGCGGCGTCTTAACGCCGTATGGGCAACTCCTCCTAAGCGGGGGAGAGGCCACGGCGACGTGGACCTCCCTGGCCCCCGCCTTGCCTCTCAACATCTGCGCCATCTGCCTAATCGTGATGCCGCTTATGACGCTGTCGTCCACGAGCATCACCCTCTTCCCCCTCACCACCGTCTTGACCACATTGGCCTTCAGCTGAATCACGGCGAGCCTCTCCTTTACCTCGTCTAAAAGGGCACTCCTCCCCCTAGCCGTTGCCACAAAGGCAGGCGGGCTCCATACGCCGAGCCGCCTGGCGAGCGCCGAGGCGTAGAACATCCCCGTCTCAGGCACGCCGACGATCACGTCTACCTCGGCCCTGGCCTTCTCGGCCAAGGTCTCGGCTAGTTTGGCCCTTGTCTCTGCCACCTCTACGCCATCTATGACGTTGTCTAGCCTCGACGCGTAGAGGATCTCCAAGGCGCAGAGCTCCTCCGCCTCGCCTCCGCCCGTCGACTCTACGCCAAGGCTGTGGATTTTGAGCAACTCGCCCCCGAGGATGCTCCTCCTGACTTCGCCCCCCAGCACCTCCACCACGGCGGCCTCCGTGGCGACTATGGCAAAGTCGAAGCCGTGAACTCCCACAGCTAAGTGCCAGAGCTTGGGCGGCCTATACGCGTATACAGCCCCGTCTTTGGTCAATGCCACATATGCCGTGGCGCTAGGCCTCTCGCCGAGCGCCGGCTCCTCTCTGCCGAATTTGCAGATTACGCCCCCGTCGACCTCTTTGCAACAGTCCTCCACGTAGACGCAACCCACCGCCGCGGCGCCGGGGGCCGACCCCTCTCCCTCCCTTGACAGGTCTACCTCGAGCCGCCGAATTTCGCCGTTGTTGTACACATACGCAACAGCCACATCGCCGCGGTTTGACATCGCCTTAAGGCCGTAGTAGAGGAAGGGGTACAAGTCGATCCCCCCGCCGAAGTGGTATATGGCGAAGAGCCCGGCGGACATGCTAAAACTCGTACACCTCTACTCCCACCCCAGGTCTCCAGACTATCCTCCGCTTGTCAAGGCCCCGGCCCCTCCTCCACTTGTACACAGCTCTCACAAGCTCGGCCTTCTCCGCCATGGCCTTTAGATACCAGGGAGAGGCTATGTCGGACCTGTGGAAGAGCCCCTCGCCCCTCACAGCTGCGGCACATCGCTCAACGCGGCGGTACGCCTCCTCTGGCGTATCTCCGTGTGCCAGTACCTCAACGGCGCGGGAGCCCAAGGTCACGTATCCCCCCTCCGGCGACTCCACCGCCGAGCCGAAAAAGACGAGGCAGCCCTCCCTCTTGGCCAAGTCCCAGTCTATCCAAAACCTCCGGCCCTTGGCCAACTCGCGGCTCTGGGGATAGCCCAGGGGGGCAAAGGCCTTTACCACGGTGTACCCCCCTTTAAACCTCCTCTCGGCTCCGGCGAGCCTTCCCTCGGCCGCCCTTTTGAACAAGTCGTAGGCGTTGCCGTCGTAGAGGAACAGCGCGTTTACCGCCTCGGGGTCGCCCAGCCTGGCGTAGTACTCAATCACCACGGGCCCCCGCGCCGTGAGCATCATTTGCCCGCTTAAGGCGCCCACGTACTTTACGCCGAACTCCCTCCGAACAGCCTCCACGGTGGCTCTCACGGCCTCTACGGCTTCATCCACCTCCGCCTCCTCTATGAAGGGCAGTGGGGAAAGGGAGCCCATGCCTCCGCACTCTGGGCCAAGCCCCAGCTCGTAGGCGTGGGGGTTGTCTTGCACGGGGGGCAGGGGGAAGACGAAGTCCCCGTCGGTGAGAGTCTGCACGGTGTACTCAACTCCCCACACCGCCTCCTCCACCAGCACGGCCTCCTCCACGTCGCCGTAGTGGCGCAGTTGTTCCTTGACCTCAGCCGCGCCTCTTGCCACCACTTCGTCGAAAGCCCCGTCGAGGTACTTGGCGTCGCCGTACACCACTCTGACACCCTTGCCGCCCGCCTGCCTAATGGGCTTAATGGCCACAGAGCCCAAGGCCTTGGCAAAAGAGTAGGCATCTTCAACTTCCTTAAACACTCCGTATATCAAGCGGCCGGGTATTCGATACTTCCACTGAAGAGACCTAGCCACGTCCTTCCGCATCTCCACCACAGCCGCCTTAGCCGAGGCGCCAAAGGTCAAAAAACCCGCCTCCCTAAGCGCATCGGCAACTCCCGCAAATAGGGGCTCCTCGGGCCCAATTATCACTAAGTCGGGGGAGGCCTCCTCGGCAACTTTAACCACCTCTTTGGGGGACGTGGTCTTCACTACCCTGTGCCAGCCCCCAGTCTCCTTACTCAATTGTACAAGGCCCGGGTTGGGGTGCCCCACCGCCGCGTATATCCTCGCCCCGCTCTTTGCAACAGCCCACGCAATCGCGTGCTCTCTAGCCCCATCCCCCACCACTAAGACCCTCTCCATGGCCTCCTTAAAACATCCATTTAAAAATATGGCGGAGAGACATAAGACGCTGTCGGGTTACTTTAATTAAACATTTAAAGACAGAAGAGATGGGCCCTATGGAGTTAGTCTACGAGGGGAAGGCCAAGACCGTCTACAAGACTAGAGAGGGGTTGCTCATGGTCTTCAAGGACGAGGTCACAGCTGGCGATGGCGCTAGGCGTGACAAGGCCCCTGGCAAGGGCGCCCTCGCCGCGGAGACCTCCGCCCTCCTATTTCAATACCTCCAGGGCCGCGGGGTGACCACCCACTACCTAAGGTTTGTCCCTCCCAACGCCATTTTAGTTAAGCCGGCCCAAGTGCCGCCGCTGGAGGTCATAGTGCGGTTTAAGGCCTACGGGAGCTACCTCAAGCGCATGCCTAAGGCGAAGCCCCTGGCCCCCTTTGCAAAGCCCATAGTGGAGTTCCACTACAAAGACGACTCGCTCCACGACCCCCTAATCCTCGAAGACGACGTAGTGGAGGCCGGCTTGCTCACGGCGGGAGAGCTCGCCGCGGTAAAAGACATGGCGCTCAGAGCCGCGTCGGCCTTGAGGGAGCTGTACGCAAGCGTAGACTGCGACTTTGTAGACGTGAAGTTTGAGTTTGGGCGCGCCAACGGCGAGCTAGTCCTCGTGGACGAGGTTTCGGGCGACACCTTCCGCCTGCTCTGCGGCGGCGAACACTTCGACAAAGAGTACTACCGTAAGACGGGGGATGCGGCGGGCCTCGTTGGGCGTTATGCCAAGTTGCTTAATCTTACAAAACTAGCCATAAGCCGTCAAAAGGTCTGAGAGATAAAGCCATGTTTAAGCTGAACATTAAGGCTGAGCAAGCGTTTGAGTGGAGAAACGGGCTACTCATGGGCCAATTATTTGCAACAGCCACGGCGTCATATACAAACATCAAATAGACAGAAGAAATAACGTTTCCCACTTTTCCGCTGCCGGCTAATCGCCGGCTCATTAATTGTCTACTTAAAACACTGCCCAGACGACGTTGGTAAAGTATAAATACAATTAATTAACTGCTTAAACGTGAAGGTGGGCGTCTTGGCGTCGTGGCGTGGGTCGAATTTTAAAGCGATTATGGACCACATACGCCTCGGCGTCCTCCGCGGCGTTGAAGTGCCCGTATTAATATACAGCGACGAGAGTGCGCCGGTTAGAGAAATTGCAGAGAAGTATGGAGTAGAGGCGCGCTATGTGCGCCATAGGGGTGTCCCAAGGGCGGCGAGGGAGGAGGAGATGGCCGAGGTTTTAAAGAGCCACGGGGTGGAGGTGGTGGCTTTGGCGGGCTACGACTACATCTTAAGCGGGGGGTTTATATCTAGGTTCCGCCTCGTCCTCAACATACACCCCTCACTGCTCCCCTTCGCGGGGGGAAAGGGCATGTACGGGCTGAGGGTGCACCAAGAGGTCTTTAGGGCTGGGGTCAAGGTGACGGGGCCCACGGTCCACGTAGTTGACGAGTCCGTCGACGGGGGGCCCATAGTGGATCAGTGGCCTGTCTACATCGGCGACGTGTATGCCCTTCCGCTTCCCCCCGAGGAGAAGGTGCAGATAATCGCCGACAGAGTGTTGATCTTTGAGCATAGGCTTTACCCGAGGGTCCTACAGGCTCTTGCGGATGGGAGGCTTGAGCTAGTGGAGGAGGTGGTGAAAGTGCCCAGGGTGTATGAAGAGGGGGGTAAGCTGAGGGTGGAGGAGGTAGAGGCGAGGGCGGTCAGGGCTGTGCTTAAGGTGGACGAGGCGTGGGAGAGGCAGTGGGCCGAGAGGCAGAGGGCCTACGTGGAATACCAGCTAAAGGAGTGGGAGAACAAGCTTGGGGACAAGCTCGCCCTTGTGTTGCCGCCATGGTTACTTGGATGAGCGGCAAGCCGCTTCACGAAAAGACGAAGGAGTGGGCGCGGCGGCATGTGAAACTTTTAGAGGAGCTCGGCATTACGCCCAAGCTCGCCGTGTTGATCCTCAACGACGACCCAGTGGAGTTGGAGACACAGCGGAGGTACGTATCGCTGAAGGCCCGGGACGTAAGAGAGGTGGGGGGCGAGGTGGAGATATACGAGCTCGTGGACGTGCCGCCGGAGAGGCGGACTAAGGAGGCGCTCTACCTAATAGAGAGGCTGAATAGGAGAGACGACGTAACCGGCATACTAATTCAGAAGCCTGTGCCGCCCTTCGTGGACGAGGACCTCCTCTTCCAGAGGCTGAGTCCTGAAAAAGACGTAGACGCGTTGACTCCCGAGAACAAGAAGAGGTTGTTGGCCCCCTTTGACCTAGATCGGGACCTCCTCCCCTGCACCCCCGCCGGCATATTAGAGCTGCTTCAGATGTACGGCGTAGAGGTAAAGGGGAGGGACGTGGCGGTAGTGGGGAAGGGGGAGCTAGTGGGCAAGCCTCTCGCAGTCATGCTCATGCAGTTGGACGCCACAGTCTCCGTGCTTCACGCCTTGACGAGAGACAAGCTCCGCTACGTCAAAGAGGCAGACATCGTCATATCCGCAGTGGGGAGGCCGCCTGAGCTGTACCGCGACAACCCCTGGCGCCTCACGGGGGACATGATCAAGGAGGGCGCCGTGGTGGTGGGGGTTGGGGGGAAGGTGGACCCCGCCACGGGCAAGTGGTACTTCGACGTAGACGAGAAGTCTGTGGCAGAGAAGGCCTCCTACCTAACCCCCAACCTCGGGGGCGTGGGCCTCGCCACCAGGGCCCGCCTGTTGAAAAACTTAATCCGCGCCTCCTACAACATCGCTAGGGCAACCGCCGCGCCTAGACTGCTAAAAGCTTTTTAAGACAGGCCCCCTCTACACTGTGTTTGACAAAGAAGCCTTCCTCCGCCTTCTGAGAGAGGATGAGGAGTTTAGATACGCCGTATTGGGCCTCCTTGGGCTAGACGAGGTTTTCAAACGGCTCGAGAAAAACACCAGGGCCGTAGCCGCCCTTCAACGTGTGGTAAGCAGACACACCAAGGCGCTAGAGGAGCACACAAGGGCAATAGAGGCAATGCAGAAGACCCTGGAGGAACACTCAAGAGCTATAGCAGCTATGCAGAAGGCCTTAGAAGAACACTCAAAGGTTTTAGAGGAACATTCAAGAGTCCTTGAAAGGCACTCGAGGGCGATAGAGAGTTTGCAGAAGGCAGTGGAGGAGCATTCCCGTGCCATTATGTCGCTTCAGCAGGCCGTGGACGCGCAATCTGCGGCTATCCGCGAGCTGGCCGCCAAGATGAACGCGCTTGGCACACGGTGGGGAGTCGTGGCTGAGGAGGCGTTTAGAGAGTCTGTGAAATATCTGGTGGAGGACCTCCTCGGGGCCTACAAGGCCAAGAAGTGGACTTATTACGACGCCGAGGGGCTAGTCTACGGCCACCCCTCCGTCGTTGAGGCAGATCTCCTCGTCAGAGATGGAGAGCACATACTCGTGGAATTTAAGTCGTCTGCAGACAGAGCAGACGTGGGGGAACTCTATAAGCTCGGCACCCTCTACGAGAGAGTTATCGGCGTAAAACCCAAGCTCCTACTAGTGTCGCCAGCGGTGAGGAAGAGGGCGGCCGAGTTGGCCAAGGAGCTCGGCATTGAGATAAGGGGAGAGGTAGTGGAGTAAACGGCAAAGGCCGCACGACTTTTATACCCCCAGAGAAGTCTGCTCGTGAGGTATAGAGACGCGGGCGTGGACTTAGACAAACACAGGCAGTTGCACAAGGCCGCCGCCTCCCTCCTCGGCGGCTACGCCGGAGCCTATACCCGGTGGATAGAGCTGGGGGAGGGGGAATATGCGCTACACGTAGACGGCGTGGGGACTAAGGCCCTGTGGCTTCTCCAGGCGGGGCGCCTAGAGGTGGCCGGGTGGGACTGCCTCTTTGTAAATGTAAACGATGTGGTCTGTGACGGGTTTAAGCCCGTTGCGGCCGTGGATTACGTGGCGGCCTCGCCCGGGCTAGAGGACGCCGTGCCGCCCGTCTTTGAGGGCTTGCGCAAGGCGGCCCAGAGGGCAAACGTCGCCGTCTTAGGCGGCGAGACGGCCATAATGCCAGACGTGGTAAATGGGATAGACGTGGTCTGCACAGTCTTGGCCAAGAGGGCGGCCGCGCCCAAGAGGCCGGCGCCTGGGGACTACCTAGTGGCTCTAGAGTCCACGGGCCCTCACGCCAACGGCTTCAGTCTCCTCAGGCGGCTGTTCAAGCCGGGGGAGAGACTCTGCGGCTCCACGGCAGAGGACATCCTCCTAGCCCCCGTGGCCGACTACGGCGCCGTAGTCGAAATGTTGAGAGAGGGCACGGCTAAGGCGGCGGCCCACATCACAGGGGGAGCCTTTGCAAAGCTCAAGAGAGTGCTCGGGGACTTGGGGGCGGAGCTAGAGCTGGGCAATCTGCCTTGCTGGGCCGAGGAAGTGGTCAAGAGGGGGGTGCCGCGGGAGGAGGCGTACCGCGTCTTCAACATGGGAGTCGGCATGGTACTCGTCACAGACGCCCCCAACGACGCCTTGAGGAGGGCCGAGGACCTAGGCCTAAGGGCTAGGGTCGTGGGGAGGGTGAAGGAGGAGGGGCCCGTGGTGGTCGACGGCGTAGTATTCCACTGAGGCTAGCCGCCCCCCAGCGCCTTTTGATACGTCACCAAGAGGTCTAGCGCCTCTTCGTACCTTCTCACAAGGTAGAACCGCGCCTCTTCAGCGTCTCCGTATATCACGAGGTAGTCCTCCACTATGGAGAGGACTAGGTGCGGCGGGGCCTCGTCGAGGTCGACTATGTCGATGGAGCCGTCTGGGAGGCCCAAGAGGTCCTCAGCCTCTGCGATTAGCCTGGCCAAGTCCATCAACGTCTTCGGCTTGGCGAATTTCACGGCTATGTCTAAGTCGCGTCCACAGCCGCGACGCGCCGTAGATCCAAAGAGGTATGCGTATACCACGTCGTGGCGCTTAAACACCTCCCCAAGCCTCACGGCGTCTTCTACACAGGGGTCATTGCCCACGGCCTTTTCGGCCAAGGCAAGCACCTCCGGCATCATCTCTACAAGCTCTTTAAACGAGGCGAGCTCCTTCTCCACAGACACCATGTAGTACCGATGGATAAGCACATTTCGCATAGAGGCCACTGCGCCTAACCTCTTGGGGTCATAGCCTATCTCACGCGCGAACTCTTCCAGTAACGCCCTGTAGGTGGGGGGCTTTTCGCCACGTCTACGCGCCACGTACATAGCCGCCAAGTCCATCAACGACTGTGCCACTAACTCGGCAAGTCTCTCCAAGGCGTAAATATCTGCGCCAGGGGAGGCGAGGCGGGCCCGAAGCTCTTCAGTGTAAAACTTGACGCAAGCCAATTGCTCTCTAAGTCTCATGTAGTTATGCCGATGTTCCGCAGAATGGCCCAGGCGGATGTGGCGGGGGCCGGCATGTCCCACCAGTAGACCTGGGCCCTCTTCTTCGAGAGAGCCTCCACGTTTTTCACTACGTTCTCTAAAGTGTCGGCGATTCTTATGAACTTGACCACTGCCACGGGCCCCCCATCCCTTACCTCGAGTGCGACGTCTCTTCCCACTGTGGAGAACTGGCCCGTTTTCACATTCTGATAGCGGGTGTACCAATTGTTGTGGATGTAGAAGCCGTTTTTCAACTCTGCGAAGAGCTCCTCCAAGTCGCCGGGGGCGTCGCCCGCGCCCACTTCCAAGTGGCCGGGGGCGGGCCTGACCAGAGAGCCGAGCGCGTGGCCCGTCGGCTCTGTCCCAAGCGCCGCGGCAGTCCTCCTAGTGTGGAGAAAGCCCCCCAGGACCCCCCTTTCGTATATTGCCACAGGCCTAGGCGGGACGCCCTCTGAGTCAAAGGGAGTGAATCCATAGGCCGTTGGGTCGTAGGTCTTGTCCACCACGGTCAACGCCGGCGAAGCCACGGCCTTGCCCACGTCGTCTTTGCTGTACCTAGAACCGCCGGAGACGACCTCTAGCCCATTTGCCCAAAAGTGGGCTACCTCGCCCATCAAGTGTCCAAACACGAGGGGAGAGAGGAGGAGGTCCGCCCTCCCCGCCTCCGCCCGCCTGTGCGGCAGGCCCTTGGCTAAGGAGAGGAGCTGGGCATTTTGCTCGCCCACATGCTCGGCCTTGATCTCTGCTACCCGCCGCGCCGCCACGGCACTGGTGGCCGAGAGCTCCCCGAGGAACGAGCGCATGGTCAAGTAGACGCGGTTGACGGAGTAGCGCCCCTTCCGCCCGGCGGTGTCCTCATACTCCACGGTGACGTAGGAGAGGAGGGCCGCCCCCGCGCTCCTCTCTACGCCGTGTGCCCCGTCTATGGCCCTCTTCACGAGGTCGGGCAGTTTCTCAAAGTCGTCAAGCGCCTCCTCGTGGTTTACTGGCTGAGGTCCGCCGAGGGGGACGTAGAGGGGGTCCTCTGGCACATTCTCCAAGGCCTTCAAAGCCTCCTCCACTTGTGCCAGGGAGGGGGAGCCGGTGGTGCTGACAAACGTGGTACGCCTCCCCTTGGCCAAGTAGAGGTAGGTGTTTTCTACAGTCCAGCTCTTAAACGCGGTGACTTCATCGTTGGCAAATCTAACCATGTAGTTCTCTACTCTGGCCTTCGCCACAGCCGCCTCGTCTACCCTATTGGCCAAGAAGCGCATCATACCACCACCCTCAGCCCCCTTGACCTAAACGTGGGCCCGCCCATGGTCACGGGCACCCCCTGCGAGGGATTCCCCTTGCCGCACGTGCCTATAAACAGCTTGAAGTCCTTCCCCACGGCGTCTACGTTCCCCCACAGCTCCGGCGTGTCCACCTCTATGAAGCCCTTGACCGGCTCCTTTAGCTCTCCCCCCTCTATTAGGTAGCCCTCGAAGATGCCGTAGCGCCCCGAATACCTAGTGTCGTTGATATTCCACTCTGTGTAAGAGACGACGTATACCCCCTCTTCGTGTCTCGGATGATCTCCTCGGGGTCCCAGTCCCCGGGCTCGAGGTATGTGTTAGACATCCTGGGGATAGGCTCTCTGTCGAAGGCCGAGGCCCTCGCCCCGGCGTTGCTGTGGACGCCGATCACCGCGGCGTACTGCCTATTGGTGACAAACTCGGTGGCCCACCCCCCTTGCACAAGCCGCTTAGGCCTAGCCACGACGCCCTCCTCGTCGACTAGGTAGAAGCCGTAGGCCCCCGGCACCGCGGGGTAGTCTGTGATATTTACAAGGTCGCTGCCTATCTTCACCCTGAGGTTGCCCGGCCTTATGTAAGACTCCCCCGCCTCGGCCCCCTCTCTCCCGTATATCCTATCTAGCTCAAAGGGGTGGCCAATGGACTCGTGCACGAGTATACCCGTCATCTCTGGGGCAAAAACCACGTCGTATCTCCCCGGCGAAATGGGCCGAGCCCGCTCCAAGAGGTACGACACCTTCTTAGACTCCTCCTCCACCACCTTTTCAGCGCCCCTCAGCGTCTCCGCCGAGGTGCCCCCCAGAAAGACGTCTCGCTGGAGGCTCCCAGAGGGGCCATGCTTAATAAACATGGCGAAGACGTACACCCGCGGCACTTTGCTGTAGACGTCTGCGCCGTCGCTCGTCGCCACCCACTTCTCAGTAGTCCACACAGAGGCGTAGAACCTGCGCACAGTCAAAGACTTGTCAGCATGTTCGTCAAGCCGCTTGGCCAAGTCAAGTGGGTCGAGGTCGATGGGGGGAAGGCTGTACTTCACCACGGCCAAACTCTCCTCGCTGAGCTCCACCGGCCTCTTGCGCAGAGAGCCAGCCGCCTTTGCAAGCTTAACAGCCCGCTCAACGGCCTCTAAAACCGCCGAGGCCTCTGTACTGGGCGCGGCCGCGAAGCCAAGCCCGCCCCCCGCCACCGCCCTCACCCCCACGCCCTCAGACTTAAACCCGGCGGAGAACTCAAACTGCCCATTCCTAAGCCCAGCCCACCTCCCGTAGTCCAACTGCCACCTTACTTCCACATACTTAGCGCCCAGGGAAAGGCCGTACTCCACGGCCCTCCTTAACAACTCTTCCATAGAAGCCACTCCATACCACTATTAATATGTTAGTTCCAACACCTCCTCTCCGCACACGTAGTAATTGCCGTGGACGTAGACGGGCGTGCACGCCAGCGTCTTGTCGCCCAGCTTGTTCTCAACCACAACGCCTAGCCGAGACACGAAAAAGCGCTCCCCCACCTCCACCCTCTCTCTGCCCCAGTAGACGTAGCGCCTCCCGCCCCACTCCTCCACGTACACCACGAGAGGCGACGTGGACAAGGGCTCCACGGCCTTGGCGCCTTTAAACTCCGCTCTTTCCACGCCCAAGAATCGACCATCGAGAGTAATTTTTTTGAGTAGAAGCTCCATGCCCTCGTCGGAGTAGTCAAAATCCGCCACGACGGCCCTATGCGGGTCTAAGACATCCACGTGGTACGACACGCCACAGGGCGCGGAAAAAACGCCGTAGGTCTCTGGCTTAACCACAACCACAAACCCATCGGTACAGTAGAGAGATTTAACATCGGCGAAGGGGTAGGCGTACATGAAGTCCCACTTCCCGCTACATTCCACCTTTTCCACAATACGCCAGCCCTCTGTCTCAAAGACATAGGCATAGTCGCCTCCCACGGCTATTGCATATCTAGCCGGCTTAAACCCATCTGAGTACAAGCCATAGGGCACCAACGCCAGGTTAAACTCTCCCACCTCCACGCCGTCTGGCTTAAACAGCCTCGCCCCCCTCACCACGGCTGAGCTGTAGTGCACGCCCTCCTCGACCCAGGGCACCTCAAGAAGAAGGCCCCCAGGCCCCTTGGCCAAGCCCTCCTTAACTACCCACAGCTCCCCCCTTGAATTTCCCACGAGCAACATAGCCAATGGCAGTTGCCAAGGTTAAATAATGCACTGACAACTGGGCCTGCGGGCCCACTAAGAGGGAGTACATAAAGAGTCTCTCTCTTTGTAGCAGGAGAGAAACACGGCCACGGGCAGAAGCCAGGGCTGAGTAAGACCCATCCCAAAGACGAGAACCATGCCCATGTAGTAAGGCGACGCCGCCACCACAGCCGCCGCGGCCAAAGCCGCCGCCAACGCCAACTTCCAGGCGCCGGGGCGGATTCCGCTGATAAATACGCCGACGAGAGGCATAAACGCCCACGCCCACTCCAGATATGGCGTGACCCACAGGAGCTGAGGCACGTACAAATTTACCACGCCCTGAACCAAGTAGTAGGCGGCGACGACGTAGCCGGCTCTAGACCTAAAAAACAGCGCGTAAACCAGCGGGAGTATAGGCATAAGCCTAAGCCCAACGCCGATATAAGCCGCAGATAAGTCAAGCGCAGTCACCACAAGGGCGACAAGGGCGAGGGGCAGAGATCCCCACAAGCCGAGGTATGTGAAAGCCAACACGTACAAGGCGATCATCGCAATATAGCCGCCCCACTGAATTGCGAGAAAGAGGGCGTGTGTAAACTGGTTCTGGGGGACAAAAATCCAGAACCTATTCAGGGTGCGGTTTAGGAGAAATTCGGAGAGGAGAAGGAAAAAAAGCATTGAATTACTTCCTGCGGAACGCCAAGCCGAGCAATATTGCGATAACCGCTATTAGGACGCCGATCACCACCCACGCCCACGTCGGCGAAGTCTCCACAATCTGCGTAGCGGTGACAGTGGTAGGCGCCGCCTGTGTAACAGTCTCAACTCTGGCAGGCGCCGCCGGTCTCTCAAGCGTGAAGCTGATCCAGCCGCTGGCGGCCTTCAGCCCGCCGCGTTCGCCCTTTCCGCCATCCCATGCGGCAAACGCCGCGCTGAAGTCGCTGGCAAGCGAAGACATCAGCGGGTGAACTGACCCAAGCGGCCTAACTATCACCACCTGCCACTTGCCCCCAGCGTATGTGGCATATGCCTGCACGACTTGCGCCTCCTGCGGCAGTAGCTCCACTGGCGAAGTGGGAGTTGCCTGTAGGCCAAGTGCCTCTCTCTGTTGCGGCGAAAGGCCGTAGCCAGCGCCCGCCACTAAGTTCTCCACGCCCACACCCGCCTTCCAGTAGATTATATTCACGGGGTTGTCCACGGTGCCCATGCATATGTAGGGCAACTGCGCCCTTGACACTGGGAACTGTATCGCCACGGCGTCTGGGAACACGTCTAATCCACCTGGCGTAGCCACGTCCCTAGTGGAGTCTTGCCACGTCAACAGGAACGCTATATGTGTGGCGTTGTACACGGCAGACACGTATACGCTACGCGTCTCCGCCGCCGCGGGCAGTGGATACGTCAACTGTTGCGACGTAAGCGGCACCTCAACAGGCGTGGGCCACACAGGCGCGGCTGGGTCAAGAGGTATATTCCCGTCCACGTATTTCACAACCACCGTCGGCGCCTGTGCCGTGATCAATATTACTCCCAGCGCCGCCAACACCACGGCGATGGCTAAGACGGCCCCGTGGAGAAGCCTACCGCCCATCATGGCAACCCTGCCACGCCTCTTTGCACATAGGGTTGATTGGCATACCTCTTTGGATTCGTCGGTATGACAAATCTGTCCTCAAATCTCGCAATGGCAAAGAGCCGGTACATCTCCTCAGCATCAGCCTCCGACAGCCCAGCCTCCTGGAGGGCCGCCTTGGCCTTCTCCGCGAGGCCAGGCTCAGCCACGTTCTTAGCCCTCTCGTAAATTCTCACGGCGAGTAGCTTCTTAAGCGCTTGTTCCACAAGCGCTGTGTCTCCCGCGGTGAACATGTTGGCGAGGTACTGGATGGGTATCCTCAGCTCGGAGATCTTCGGCATTATGTCGGTGATCTTTGCGCCGTAGGCGCCCTCGTATGTAGTAACCACGGGGCTCAGCGGAGGCACGTAGAAGACCATGGGCAAAGTCCTAAACTCGGGGTGCGGCGGAAAGGCCACCTTCCACACCTTCACCATTTTGTACACAGGCGACCTCCTCGCCGCGGCAATCCAGTCGTCTGGAATCCCAGCCTCCCTCGCCGCCGCCACCACATTGGGGTCGTAGGGATCTAGAAGCACCTCGTCTACAAAGCGGCGGACAAATCTCTTGGGATCCGGCTCGGCGGCCACGTCGAGCACCTTATCTGCGTCATAGAGCAACACGCCCATATACCTAATTTTCCCAACGCACGTCAGACTGCATACGGTGGGCTGGCCGGCCTCCACCCGGGGATAGCAGAAGATACATTTCTCAGACTTCCCAGTCTTCCAGTTGTAATACACCTTCTTATAGGGACATGCGGCTACGCAGTACCTATATCCACGGCACCTAGTCTGGTCCACGAGCACTATGCCGTCCTCCTCCCTCTTATAAATCGCCTTTCTTGGACACGCGGTGAGGCACGACGGGTTTAGACAGTGGTTGCAAATCCTAGGCAGATACATCATAAACACGTCCTTAAACTGCGTATAGACCGCGCGCTCCGCCTCTGACATATTCACATCCTCCAGTATGTACTCGGTGCCCGCCAAGTCGTCGTTCCAGTTGGGGCCGTACTTTACATCGACGGGCTCGTTTGTTACTAGGGAAATAGGCCTAGCCACAGGCTGTTGCTCCGCCTGCGTCTCTGAGAATAGCACCTCGTAGTCGTAGGTCCACGGGTGGTAGTAGTCGTCGAGGCCAGGCGGCTTGTAGTCCTTCTTCAGCTCGACTCTGAGGACTAACTTGCCCCCGCTCAGCGTCCAGCCGCCGTTGTACTTGTCTTGGTTCTCCCACTGCCTCGGGTAGCCGGGGCCAGGCCGCGTCTCCACGTTGTTCCACCACATGTACTCTGCGCCCTGCCTATTAGTCCACACGTTTTTACACGTGACGCTACACGTGTGGCAACCAATGCACTTGTCCAAGTTCATTACCATCGCGATCTGGGCGCGCACCCTCATAGCCTCACCCCACTCGCCTTTCTTACTACCACAAGAGTATCCCTATTTACGCCAGTGGGGCCGTAGTAGTTAAAGGAGTAGCTTAGTTGCGCGTAGCCGCCCACCATCTTAGTGGGCTTTAAGTGAGTAATAGTAATGCTGTTGTGAATGCCAGCGCGCTTTCCAGTGGTGGGAGAAAGCGGAACATACACGTGCCTCTCCTGGGCGTGGTACATAATCGCGGTGCCCCTCGGAATCCTGGGACTCACGGCGGCCCTAGCCACAATTACGCCATTTGCGTTAATCACCTCTATCCAGTCGTTGTCGTTTATGCCAGCCCACTTGGCGTCTTCGTCGTTGAGCCAGACCACCTGCCCACCTCTAAACAGCGTGAGCATAATGAGGTTGTCCCAGTACTCAGAGTGTATGTTCCACTTCCCATGCGGCGTCAAGAAGCGCAACACAAGCCTCCGCTCGCCCCCCACCTCCCTCCTATACTTGGCAGGGTCGTACCAGAAGTCTGACACGCTGGCAAACTTGTTAACAACGTTCACCAACACGACATCCAAAGGCCTCTTATATATGGGGAACGACTCTCCCAACTCCCTAAACCACTCGTGGTCGAGGTAGAAGTGTTGCCTCCCCGTCAAAGTGCGCCAAGGCACTAGGCGCTCTGTATTCACAGTAAACGGCGAATACGTCCTCCCAGGCGCCTCAATGCCGTTCCACACAGGCGACGTAGTGACCCTCCTCGGCTGGGCGACGACGTCATCAAACGTGATGCGGAGCTCCCTGGCGGGGAGGTCCTTAAGCGAGAGGCCCACTACTCTCTCTAAGTTTGACCACGCCATGTAGGCCACTTCGCCGTTAGACTCCGGCGAGATGGCTAACATGGTCTCAGCGGCTTGTTTATCTAGCTCAATGCTCGGACAGCCTCCTACATTGGCACACTGCGTCTTCACGTAGTCCGAGGTAGGCTGGGACACGCCGTTCCTCTCCCTAAGCCAGCTGTACTGTTCCACTGGCTTAAACGCTGGAATGCCCTTGGCCGATAGGCCCACTGTAACCACCAGCGGCCCCAGTGATACGTACATGTCGTACACGTCCCAATACCTCCTCCTCACCAGCGAGACGCACTGTGTAGTCTTACACGGAACTACGTCCGCTTCGCCCTTCTTCCAGTCCTTCACTTCGCCGTATGGTTGTGCAATTTCCGCCGCCGAGTCGTGCAACAACGGCGTCATAACTACGTCAAAGGCCTCCTGCGGGAGGTACTTAGGCGCCATCTCAGAGAACTTCTTAGCCAACGCCTTGAAGATCTCCCAATCGCTCTTGGCCTCCCACGGCGGATCCACGGCGGGGGTAAACGGGTGGATAAAGGTGTGCATGTCTGTCATAGACAAGTCGTACTTCTCATACCACGTGGCCGTCGGCAGAACCACGTCTGCGTACACGGGGGTCGTGGCCATGCGGAAGTCTATTGCCACAAGGAGGTCTAGCTTGCCCTCGGGGGCTGGCCTCACGTTTACCTCTTTCACAAGCTTTGTCCCCACCTCCTCGGCCATTACGTTGTTGTCTGTGCCAAGTAGGTGCTTGAGGAAGTACTCATGCCCCTTGGACGAGGAGCCCATGAGGTTGGCCCTCCAGACGAACAGCACCCTGGGCCAATTCTCCGGCGCGTCTGGGTCCTCTATCGCGAGTTTGACCTCGCCGCTTTTAAGCATCTCGGCGACCCTCCTAGCCACGTAGGCCGGCAGTTGCGCGTCGGGCACCCCCGCCTGCCTCGCCTCTTGCACCAGTCTACTCCCAAGCTCAATGGGGTTGACGTTGAGAGTTGGGTAAAACGGCAACCAGCCCAGCCTCACCGCGACTACGTTGGCGTCCATCTCATGCATGCCGCGCCACTTCTTAGCCCACGGCGCTGGGTAAATCTTGTCAGTGGTTATTGGGTCGTAGCGCCACTGGTCAGTGTGCACATACCAGTAGCTGGGAGAGTTCTGTTGCCTAGGCGGCCTGACCCAGTCCAGAGCAAAGGCCAGCGTAGACCAGCCGATCAAAGTCCTAATCTTCTCCTGCCCCACATAGTGGGCCCACCCGCCGCCGTTTTTGCCCTGCGTTGCGCCGAGGAGCACTAGCAACAGCACAGAGCGGTAGATGATGTCTGCGTGGTACCAGTGGTTTATCCCCGGCCCCACAAAGATCATGGCCCTCCCCCCGCAAGGCGTAGTGTCGTCGCCGAAGAAGGGCGGGTCGCTCGGCTTGCCGTAGACCGGCCTCGAGTAAATTGCGGTGTTCATGAAGTCCCTCGCCACCTGTATGGCCAATTGCCTAGACACGCCCGTGATGGCCTCCTGCCACGCCGGCGTGAAGGGCTTGGGGTCGTCGTAGCTGGCGGGGTAGTCGCCGCCGAGGTCGCCCCGCCTCACCCCCAGATGGGCCGCCAGGAGGTCAAAGACCGTGGTGACGTACCTATCGCCCACTTTAATGGCCGGGACCTCTCTGACAAACTCCTTTGCGTCAAAGTCGACGGCGAAGAACCTGACCCTCACCTTCTCGTACTTCCCAAGCTCCATCACCGAGAGCACCGGGTCGAGGTCCCCCTCGCCCCTCTCCGTTATCCCCTTCAGCTGGAGACTCCACTTGCCGCTACCATCCCACCTAAACCCAATAGAGCCGTAGGACACCGCCAGCGTCCCATCCCTCTGCGCCACCACAGTCTTCCACTCGGGGTTTTGGCCAACCTTGTCCTTGAGCTCTGCCACGTCGGAGGCCCTTAAGAAGCGGCCGTAGGCGTAGGTCCCATCGCCCAGCGGCTCGAGGACGACTAGGAACGGCAAGTCGGTGTACCGCCTCGCGTACTCCCTCAGACACTTAAACTGGTTGTCCACGTAGTACTCCTTAAGCGCCACGTGGGCCGCCGCTAGGCCAAACGCGGCGTCTGTGCCAGGGGCCACCGGCACCCACGCGTCTGCAAATTTCACATGCTCGCTGTAGTCGGGGCTTACCACGGCCACCTTAGCCCCCCTGTACCTGGCCTGGGTGTACATCTGCGCGTCGGGGGTACGAGTCATGGGGAGGTTCGTCCCCCACACAATCATGTACTGGGCGTGGAACCAGTCTGCGCTTTCTGGCACGTCGGTTTGCTCGCCCCACATCTGGGGGCTGGCCGGCGGGAGGTCGGCGTACCAGTCGTAGAAGGAGCCCATGGCGCCTCCGATAAGCTCTATAAATCTGGCGCCCGCGGCGTAGCTCACAGGCGACATGGCCGGGATTGGGGTAAAGCCGTAGATCCTGTCAGGCCCGTACTTCTTTATTGTATATATCAAAGCGGCGGCGATTAGCTCCAGCGCCTCGTCCCAGCTCACCCGGCGCCAGCCCGCCTTCCCCCTCGCCTGCTGATATGCCCGGCGGTTGTTGGGATCTTCCACAACCCTCCTCCAAGCCTCCACAGGGTCCCCGGTCTCCTGCTTAAACCGCCTGTACATGTCTATCAACACCCCCCTCACGTAGGGGTACTTCACCCTAAGCGGCGAATAGACATACCAGGAGAAGCTCGCCCCCCTTGGGCACCCCCTAGGCTCGTAATTGGGAATGTCGGGAGATATATCGGGGTAGTCCGTGGCCTGAAGCTCCCACACAATTAAGCCGTCTTTGACGTAGACGTTCCACGAGCAAGACCCCGTACAGTTCACGCCGTGAGTAGAGCGGGCCACCATGTCGTACTGCCACCTCCTCCTGTACATATCCTCCCACGACCTGTCGGGGTACTGGAGGCGGGCGTCTACAAACTGTGCCAGGGGCTTTAGATACTGGAGGTTCTGAGCCAGCGCCAACAAGCCCGCCGAGGCGCTCAGCGCGGCGGTGGTGGATATAAGCCGCCTACGCGTGATTTGCATGTATACAAGGACTGGACAGCACTAAAGTTTTATAAGCGGAAAAGAAAAGAGGAAAAACTGGGGTTTTTCCGCCGTGCCCCCTTTTAACCCCTAAGCGCCTTG